>Ga0209702_10009458_pt1 | contig 10868 bp, 5 predicted proteins | sample FRY01_FD_187210 | JGI IMG/M metagenome (GOLD analysis project Ga0209702, IMG submission 187210) | Freshwater microbial communities from Lake Fryxell liftoff mats and glacier meltwater in Antarctica - FRY-01 (SPAdes) (version 2) | ecosystem: Environmental > Aquatic > Freshwater > Ice > Glacier... | reverse complement strand
ACCTTAGTAACCTATTCTGGGCATCTTTCATTGGTGGCTCTGCTTCTGATGGAATTATGAATCTAACACTCGATAAACAAGGAAATATCTTTGTTGCGGGCGGTACTTCTTCCTTAGATTTTCCAGTCCGTTCAGGCGCTTACCAAAGCACAAATGCGGGAGGTCAGTCGGATGGTTTTATCAGCGGAATTAGTCCAAACGGACAAAGTCTTATCTCATCAACCTATTACGGAACAGATACATACGACCAAATATTCCTTATCGCTACAAGTCGCGCCAATGGAGTTTACGTTTATGGCCAAACCGAAAAAGGTGGAACTACCTACCAAAACAACTTCTCCTTCACCGAACCCAATGGAAAGCAATTCATCTCGCACTTTGATCATAATTTGAATGCACGAGTTTGGTCGACAAGCTTCGGAAACGGATTAACAAAGCCCGACATCACGCCAAGTGCGTTCACAGTGGATATATGCGGACAAATTTTCGTTTGTGGTTGGGGTGGCGCCTCAAACTCATCGCCTGACGGAGGTGCTTTTGGTGGAACATCGGGAATGACAACTACTCCAGACGCATTTCAAAGTACAACTGATAACAACGATTTCTATTTAATGGTGCTCGATGAGCAAGATCAAAGCTTGGTTTACGCTACGTTCTTTGGCGGACCTACAACTTCAGAACACGTAGATGGTGGTACAAGTCGTTTCGACAGACGAGGTGTTGTGCATCAAGCTGTATGTGCTGGCTGCGGTGGACGAGACGATTTTCCAACATCAGCAGGCGTTTGGAGCAATGTAAACGGAAGCAATACAGGTTGCAACAATGCCGTATTTAAGTTCGATTTTCAGTTACCTGCAACCGTTGCATCTTTCACAGGGCCTCCAATTGGATGTGCGCCATTTGAAGCCAATTTCGACAATACAAGTTCATATGCCGAAGGTTACAGTTGGAAAGTGAATGGAACTGAAGTTACTCAGGCGGAAAATGCTAACTATACTTTTAGTAATCCTGGTTTGTACACCATTCAACTAGTAGCAAGCAATCCAAACAGTTGCAACGTGCAAGATACGTTCACACGTCAAATTCGGATTGTCAATTCAACACGCGACGTATTCGACTCTCTTTCTGTTTGTTACCTGAGCGAAACTCAGATTGGTGTTCCTTTTCCTGTCGATCCATATTATCAGGTTTCTTGGACACCTGAAGCTGGTTTAGATGAACCAACTTCTCAAAAACCTTTTGCTCAACCAGAAATTAGTACAAATTATGTAGTGTATTTATCGCTTGGAAGCTGCGCCGATACTGTTGAACAATACATTCAAGTAAGATTAGACAATGTAGACGCAGGAACAAGCTTAGACATCTGCCGTGGTCAAACCATTCAAATTGGAAATCCTGGCGACACGATTAATTACCAATATCGTTGGACTCCAGAAATTCCGCTCGACAAACCTAATTCAGCCAACCCAATAGCTTTAGTTGATGCAACTACGATGTTTCATCTTTTGCGCATCCCGCTTGATACAGCCTTAGGTTGTCCTGGAAGAGATTCCTTGCAATTATTTATTCCCGAAGGTTCACCACTAGCTAAGTTTGAAACAGAAGAATTGGCAACCTGCACCGACGTTAAACTAAAGATCACCAATACAAGCGAGTTTTCAGATACGTATCGCTGGGAATTTGGCAATGGAACTTCAACAAATGCAACAAGCCTTAATCCTGAAGTGATTTATGCCTATGGCGATTCGGTTTTCATCACACTGTATGTCGAAAATGCTTTTTGTCGCGATACTCTTGAGTTCATGCTCGATTTGAAACCCTTGAGCGATTATTTCAGCATTAATACCTCAAATGCCTTCTCTCCCAACGAAGATGGTATCAATGACTGCTTTAGTCCCGCATTACAAGACCTACCAGCACCTGACGATAAGAATTTCCTTACCTGCACAACACTTCATATTTTCGACAGATGGGGTAAGCAACAGTTCGAAAGTGTTGAATCTGAAAATGGTTGCTGGGATGGTAAAAATTCAGGCGGAGAGGACTGTCCTGATGGCACTTACTTCTTTATTTTCAAAGGTCAAGGACAAGAGCTTCAGGGCAATTTGACACTCTTGCGCTAGATTAAAGCAAGTTTATAAGGTTCAATCAATAGCCAAAAATGGTTTAGATGTGATGCAAGAGATTTTATTGTGTTGAAAGTGGTGGATTATAATGCTCTTACTGATGAAAAATGGTTGTTTCGGGCTAAAACTCAATCAGCATATCTTAACCGTCAACGAGTTTTGATCAAGTGATTATTATCGTTTCGTAGTATTTGCGAATGTGAATTCAGACTTGATTAATGCTTTCTTGGAAAACGTATTAATTCTTTTTTCCACTCTCTAATTTCCTTACCTGCTTATCAAAGTCTGAAATGCTTTTTGAGTTTTATTGAATTCATCATATTCTTTCACCGCTTTTCTAAATGCTTAAATTCTAGATATTTTCCCTTTACCCTGCAGTATTTTGTATTCGTTGAAAGTTAGAAATTTGTTGACGCTATCGGCTAATTGTTCCATCGTAAAAGTATTTTTTCTTTCTATCAATCCTTCGATATAATCAAAATAACCAGTCACAGTTCTCTCTAATTGAGCAATTTCCTTTTGTAAATGAGCATTTTTCTGACCAGTGCAACGACATCAGGAGACTCTATAGACAGACTCTAATTAGATTCACATTGTTGTGCCAAAAGTTGCACTAAACTACAACATGAATGAAGTGAAAATGTTATTATTGGTTTTGACAGTGTTCGTGTTACCTAATTTACACCATCTCAAAAACTCGCTAACCTTCAAAACAAGGTATGTTTTTGAATGAGTCTTAATTAGTGTAAATTCGTGGCATACAATTCTAATGTATGCGTCGTATTCTTTTGTTTTTATTGATGTTGCTTATCGTGCAACAAGGCCTTCAAGCTGCAAGTGTGCCTTCACAGGGCTTTATTCCAAATGCTGGTCAGTGGCCGGCAGAAGTTAGGTACCGTTTAAGTATTCCTGGCGGAGCTATGTTCATCCGCAATGAAGGATTATCCTACGTAATGTATGATGCTGAGACTGTTTCTGCCATTCATGAAGCTGCGCACGATGCTTCCGAAACAATGCCAAGCCATCAAATTCGTCAGCAAGGAATTCACATGAATTTACGCAATGCGCATTTGGGCAGTTCTCCCATCCCGCAAGGAGCTTCAAACACTAAATACAATTATTACAAAGGCAACGACCAAAATAAATGGGCGAGCAACCTCAACGCTTTCAGAGAGGTTCTTATGCCAAATGTTTACCCAGGAATCGATTGGAAACTGAGCTATGGAGAACAAGGTTTGAAGTACGATTTTTTAGTCGCCGCCGGGGCAAATCCGCAGGAAATTAGAATGGACTTTTCAGGAGCCAACTCCATTGAATTGCGCAATAACACACTCTATATCAACACAATATTTGGCGAAATTGTAGAACAAGCTCCTGTTGCTTGGCAAGATTTAGCAGTTGGACGCGTTCAGGTTACCGCTCAATTTGTTCAGCACGACGATGGAAGTATCGGATTTGAAGTGGGCAATTACAATTCTAACGAGGCACTTGTCATAGATCCAGCATTGGTTTTCGCCTCATATTCAGGCTCTATCGATGACAATTGGGGCTATACAGCCACTTATGACAATTTTGGAAATGCTTATTCTGGAGGAATTGTATTTGGAGCAAATTTTTCAACAACAGCAGGAGTCTTTGAAGAAACATTCGGTGGTGGTCAGCTCGATATTGGAATTCTAAAGTACACGCCCGACGGCACGAGTGCGCTTTACATAACCTACATCGGAGGCAATAGCATGGAATTACCACATTCAATGATGGTAAATGAATATGATGAATTACTCATTTTTGGAACAACAGGTTCAACTGATTTCCCTGTCACTTCCGGCGCATTTTCAACACAATTTCAAGGTGGTCCAAATACTGCCTTTGAAAACGGTTTTATACAGATTCCCAATGGTTTAGATATTTTTGTTTTACGCCTATCGGCAGATGGTACTAATTTACTTGCATCAACCTATGTTGGAGGAACCGGAAACGATGGTTTTAACGGAGATGCAACGTTGGTGAAGAATTATGCCGATGAAATTCGCGGTGCTCTTTGGGTGGACGCAAATAACAATGTATACGTCGGCACAAGCTCGTCGAGCACCGATTTTCCTACAAGCACAAATGCCATTCAATCTGCAATTGGCGGCGGTGGACAAGATGGTGTTGTTATCAAACTAAACGGAAATTTAAGTCAACTTCTTTGGTCTACTTATCTTGGAGGTTCAACAGCCGATGGTATTTTCTATTTGGTGGTCGATGAAGCCCAACGTGTAATTGTCACTGGTGGCACTAACTCATCAAACTTTCCTGTAACTGCTGGCGCGATGCAAGAAACCTATGGTGGCGGAACAACAGATGGATTTATAAGCATTATCGATTCATCGGGTACAACCTTGATAGCATCAACTTTTGTTGGAAGCAATGAATATGATCAAAGTTTTATTGTTGGTGCGGATAAAACAGACCATGTTTACATTTTCGGTCAAACTAGTCATACTGGAAATCAATTCAATATCAATACAGCTATAGGTGTTAATGGTGGAAATCAGTTTTTGATGAAACTCGATCCATTATTAACAGAAAGCATTTGGAGCACTGCATTTGGCAACGCCAGTGGTCAACCAGATATCTCGCCAACTGCCTTACTGGTAGATTTTTGTGATAAAATTTATTGCACAGGTTGGGGCGGGGCGGTTAATTCATTGGGCACCACAACGTTCGGACTTCCTACTACACCAGATGCATATCGATCGACAACAGATGGAAGCGATTTTTATTTGCTCGTTATCGACAATCAAGCCCAAGAAACTCTGTATGCTTCGTTTTTAGGTGGCATTGGCAGTCTTGACCATGTCGATGGTGGAACTTCGCGTTTCGACCGAAAAGGTGTAATTTATCAGTCAATTTGTGCTGGCTGTGGAGGTGCTTCTGATTTCCCAATCACAACGCCCGTTCATTCTGCAACTAATAATGCTGGCAACTGTAACAACCTATTAGCAAAGTTCGACTTTGAAAGCCCCATCACAGTTTCTGCTATCGCAACACTTGCTCAACCACTTGGATGCGCGCCTTACACAGCGCAGTTGACAAATACGAGTATCAACGCTGATGTGTTTAGTTGGAGAGTGGAAGATGTGGAAATTGCCAACACTCAAGATTTGACTTACATATTTGAACAAAGCGGCACCTATGAAATTGTTTTAATTGCCACTAGCAGTGTTACGTGCAATGGAGCCGATACAATTTCAATTACAGTGACTGTTGTTGAAGGCATTGAAGGTTCTTTGTTACCTGTTACGACGTGTGCCGGAATTGAAGTAGCCATTGGTCCAGATGAATTTGATGATCCATACTATCAGTTTAATTGGTTTCCTTCAACTGGTTTGAGTAATGCCAACGTTCGCAAGCCATTAGTGAGTCCACTAGTGAGCACAACGTATCAAGTTGAAATTCGTGTTGGTGAGTGCATCGATACCTTAACACAGGAAGTAATTGTAAATGAAGGCACCCGGAGTTCTTTGCCCGATGTAATAGCTTGCGCCTTGACTGATGTTCAAATAGGATTAGATGCTCCTATGGGATCAAATGTAACCTATACCTGGAATCCCACTTCAAATCTCTCGAATGCTGCAATTTACAACCCAACTGCTAATGTGTCCGAAACTACAGACTTTATACTGTTAGCGTCTATTGGCCCAAATTGTATTGATACCCTCGATCAGCGTTTGATTGCCAATTATGACCAAATGAACGCAGGACCGGATATCGTTTTGTGTGGCGAAAGCTCCGCAATGATTGGAATTCCTGACGCTTCAGGTTTATATATTTATTCATGGACACCAGCGGCTCCACTCGACAATCCAAGCAATCCAAACCCAACAGCCACTGTTCTTGCCTCAACAACTTTTAACGTTTTGAGATTACCCACTAACTTTACACCCGGCTGTCCTGCACGCGATACAGTAACAATTAACTTATTTGATGATCCCGAAGCACTTTTTAGTTATGAATTGTATGCAAATTGCCGAGGAGTTTCAGCAATAATCACAAATAATAGTATCAATTACACCACTGTTTTATGGAAGTTTAGTAATGGTGAATCAAGCACAGAGATTTCTCCCAATCAAACATTTGCTTTCAACGACAGCCTAGTTGCAACCTTAATTGTTTCCAATGGCGAATGTCGCGATACGCTCTCCATCTCTGAATACTTAAAAGATTTTAACGATTACTTTAAGGAGAACAATTCAAATGCTTTCTCACCCAATGGTGATGGTGTTAATGATTGTTTCAACCCAGCTTTGCAGCTTGGTCCGGCACCATACGATAGAGCATTTTTAGAATGTACAGATTTATGGGTTTACAATCGATGGGGTGAGTTGGTTCATAGCAGTGAAAACGACAATGAGGCTTGCTGGTATGGAACCAGTATGCAAGGTGAAGATTTACCTGAAGGAGTTTACTTTTACAGATTTAGTACACAGGGAAAAGAACATGCAGGGACCGTGCATTTGCGACGAACTGATTTATGATGAGAATCAAAACCAACAATCTTTTGGGACATTTTGATCCCGCAACGCACGATGATTTTACAAGAATCCATGACGGTTTAAAGGCTGGATCTGATCATTTTCTTAGATTAGAAGCCGCCGAAGCCTGGGAAAAAATGCGTTTGGCCGCCCTACCAGACGGAATTCTCCTAGAAGTTGTTTCATCCACCAGAACCTTCGACCGTCAAAAAACCATTTGGGAGAATAAATGGAACGGAAACACATTCGTTGATGGCATTAACCTTAATGATACTTCACTAACAGGTATTGAAAAAGCTCAAAAGATTATGCGATTCTCGGCAATGCCAGGAACTTCGAGACATCATTGGGGCACAGAAGTCGACCTTAACTCTTTAGAAGACGAATATTTCTTGGATGGAAAAGGCAAGCAAATTTACCTTTGGCTAAAAGTAAATGCCATCAGATTCGGGTTTGATCAACCTTACACAGCGAAAAACCAACAGCGCTCAATAGGTTATGAAGAAGAAAAATGGCATTGGAGCTTCACGCCGCTATCGAGGCATTGTCTAAAAAGCTACCTCATTCAGGTAGATTACTCTGATATCACTGGCTTTGAAGGCTCAGAGTATGCCGAAGAATTGAAAGTGATTCCACGATTTGTTAACGGAATTTCTGGAGCTTGTCGATGAATCGAACAATGTGGTATTTTTGCGCATGCTCCGATTAAAATTAGCAACCGATCCTCGCTGGGCCGAATTAGTAGCCAGCAACCTTGAAGAAGTATTAACCGACCATGCATACTGCGAACAAAAAGCAGCGTCGACCGCTATTTCTCTCATTGTGAAGTATCCCGAATTAACTGACCTAGTGCGTGAATTAGTGAATTTGGTGCGCGAAGAGATGGAGCATTTTCAGCGTGTTCATGAATTCATTGTCAACCGCGGCTACAAACTAGGTCGAGAAAGAAAAGACCATTACGTGAACGAACTTGCCAAATTCGTTCACAAAGGCGGTAATAACGAAATGCTTTTAGTTGACCGTTTGCTTTTCTCTGCCATGATAGAAGCACGCAGTTGCGAGCGATTTCGTGTATTAAGTGAGAATTTAGAAGACCAAGAGTTAGCCGAATTTTACCGTGAACTCATGGCAAGTGAAGCAGGTCACTATACGTTTTTCATTGGAATGGCAAGAAAATACGCCGGACTTAAGATTGACGTTGAACAACGTTGGGAAGAATGGCTAAGCTTCGAAGGAGAATTAATCTCCAGTTATGGCAAATCCGAATTGATACACGGATAAACCGACGTTTCATTAACTAACATTTTGACATAATCAAATTGTCGGTTGTTGCATGCTAAACATCACTTTGTTTGCTTGAAATTAATATTGGTTAATAAATACTGCTAGTACAACTAGTCTTTTTTAAATCCTTAATCACAAATCTGTAATCATCTTTGATCAATCACCTTAAATCATAATCCTATTTTCCTCCTTTGTGTTTCTCATTCACTTACAAAAGCAAATTCCCTATTTTTAAGGCATGATAAAATCGCTTTTCCGCTTCGCTTTATTGCTTTGTGCAATTGTTCTAAGTCTTTCTTTAAATGCGAAAGACACTCAAATAAATCGCGTTGATCCTGCTTTTTGGTTTATAGGAATGCCCAACCAAAATCTCGAATTATTGGTTCAACATCCTGGCATTGGCAAATCAACACCTAGTATAAATTATCCAGGTGTTAGCATTGTAAAAGCAGAATCTGCCTCGAACCCGAATTACATGTATTTGAATTTGAAGGTTTCTGCGGATGCAAAAGCTGGACGTTTCCCAATCGAATTCAAACTTGGAAAGAAACAGTTCGTTTATACCTATGAATTAAGAACTCGTCGCACCAGCAATACATACGCAAAAGGCGTTAACCCAAGCGATCTCATCTACCTGATCATGCCCGATCGCTTTTCGAATGGCGACCCAAGTAACGATATCATCAAAACAAGTCAGGAACCAATTTTGAATCGCGATTCGATGTATTATCGCCACGGTGGTGATATTCAAGGCATCATAAACCACCTCGATTATCTTCAAAATCTTGGTGTTACAAGCCTCTGGTTAAATCCCGTTCAGGAAAACGATCAACCAAAAACATCTTACCACGGATACGCAATTACCGACCATTTCAACATCGATTCACGTTTAGGAAGTAACGAACTCTACGTTCAGCTTGGCAAGCAATTGCACGATCGTGGAATGAAGCTAGTCATGGATATTGTGCCTAATCATATTGGTAATCGTCACCATTTGTTTTTGGATTTGCCTTCGGCCGATTGGTTAAACCAGTGGGATTCGTTCACCAAGACTACCTACCGCGCTCCTACACTACTCGACCCATACGCCTCTCAAAAAGACCTCAACACATTCAATAATGGTTGGTTCGATTATCACATGCCCGATTTAAATCAGAAAAATCCACATGTGGCGCGCTACCTCATTCAAAGCTATATTTGGTGGGCAGAATATGCTGGCGTTGATGATTTCCGTATTGATACGTATGCATATCCTGATCAACAATTCATGTCGCAAATGGACAAAGAGCTCTTAGAGGCTTTTCCAAACATGAATCTTTTTGGCGAAATCTGGGAACATGGCGTTACTATTCAGTCCTTTTTTGCAGAGGGTTTCCGCTCACGCGATGATATGAACAGCAACTTACCTGGTGTAATCGATTTTCAAATTTACAACGCACTCAATGAAGCGCTTACAAAGCCTTTCGGTTGGACAGATGGCGTTGCTCGAATCTATTACACCTTGGCGAAAGATATTCTTTACAAAGACCCAATGCGCAACGTGACTTTCTTGGATAACCACGATTTAAGTCGTTTCTATTCTGTTGTAGGGGAAGATATCCGTAAGTTCAAGATGGGCGCAGCTTTCCTCCTAACCATGCGCGGAATTCCATCGGTTTATTATGGAACCGAGATTTTGATGACAGGATATTCAAATCCAGACGGCTTGGTTAGAAGTGATTTTAGTGGTGGATGGAAGGATGATAAAACGAACAAATTCATCCCCGAAGGGAGAACCGAAAAAGAAAACGAGGCTATCAATTATTTCAGCAAGATTGCCAATTGGCGCAAGACCTCAAAAGCAGCCTCATTAGGTAAGTTGATGCAATTTGTACCCGAACAAAGCATTTATGTCTATTTCAGATACACCAGTTCAGAAAAAGTAATGGTTATTATGAATGCCGCCAACGACGCTCAAACCCTCGAACTGAATCGCTTTGATGAAATGCTTCAAGGCAAAACCACTGGCAAAGACATCACCAACGATCAAATGGTAGATTTAAGTTCCAAATTAACGCTTGATCCTTGGTCGATAAAGGTAATTGAGGTAAAATGACAAAGTTAAATTGAAGCTCATTTTGCATAGGGCTTGAGTGTATATTTGCATATAAGCTCGTTACGACTAAATAGAGTCTGTCTATAGAAGTCTCCTGATGTCGTTACACTAGTCCAATCAGAAACCTTTATAGTTCAAACTACTGACTCTGTGGACAGACAACAAATAGGCTTCATTCAAAAAGACAGAAACTTTATGAAATTGAGAATTGCAATTTTACTTTTAGCCGTACTAACAAATTATTCAGTAATCGCCCAAAGTTCAATTCGTCCAACAGATTCATTATTCGTTACTGGTAAAATCAAAAATCCATTGATATTCACCTTGGCCGACCTTGATACGTTTCCTAAAACTGTAATAAAAACTCCTATCACCAGCAGCCAAAATAGAGAAGCTAAAGACACTTTGACTGGAATGTCTGGAATTCCAATAAAGACGCTTCTTAAATCGATCCAATATATTTATGACGAATCAAAGCAACTCAATGAGTTCTACTTCGTCTTTGTTGCCTCAGATGGATACAGAGTAGTCTTTTCGTGGAATGAACTCTATACATCAAACACTGGAAACAACTTTTTTATAGTTACAGAAATAGATGGAAAGAAATTACAAGATTTAGAACAAAGAATATTCTTCATTCCCAATACAGACTTACAGAGAGGAAACAGAAAAATCAAAGGACTTAAAACAATTGAAGTCAGGCAAATTGAATAGGACCAGTGAAATTCAATAAAAGCTTGCCATTAAGACGGAACTACAACTTCAATAACTTCTTATTCAACACTTTGCCATTTAATGTTTGAATTTGTATGAAATAAACTCCAACTGATAAATCTTGAATTG
>Ga0209702_10009455_pt1 | contig 10873 bp, 8 predicted proteins | sample FRY01_FD_187210 | JGI IMG/M metagenome (GOLD analysis project Ga0209702, IMG submission 187210) | Freshwater microbial communities from Lake Fryxell liftoff mats and glacier meltwater in Antarctica - FRY-01 (SPAdes) (version 2) | ecosystem: Environmental > Aquatic > Freshwater > Ice > Glacier... | reverse complement strand
ACAACTCAAAAAACGGTGCAAAGCCCTTGCGCAGCCGCCCGCGAAGAACGAAACCAATCACCTCCCAACCCCGTGATCCCATAGCTTAACTTCACGCAATCCTGGCCGAAGAACAGGGTCCACCTCAAACATCCAGCACTTCGGGGAATGGAACTCAGAATAGGTGTGGATGATCGGCGTGCCGTTCGCTAGTGCGATGATCGGTGAATGCGGCTCATGGCAGACGACGGTGTGAGCTCGCGCGAAGATGGAGGCCGCCTCGTTAGCGCTCCAGAAATACTGCAGGTTCACGACATGTTTTTGAATCTCCGGCGGCAGTGGATCATGAATGAGGCGCTTGTTGTGCTCCATCTCCTTCTTCACCTCGGGAGCGATGAGCACCTTGTGGCCGGTCTTTTTGACCCACTGGGTCACCAGTTCCCGATACTTCGCCGCACGACGTTCATCATCTGCGATCTGCTCCGGCGTGCGTGAATCATCCACGCCTGGCAGTTTGGGAGTGTTCGTGCGCAGTTGGATGGTGATGAATTTCCTCTCCTCCAGTCCAAGTTTCTTCATCGTGGCAAGTCCGCGCTCATCATCGCGTACGTCGATGCCAAAGCAGCCATCGGGGCCGAATTCGAGCACGGGGGTTTTGATGCCGCCGTTTTCGAGGATGTTCAGCGTCTTCGTCTCCCGCGTGTAGATGAACGCTGCGCCGTTCAGCAGCGCGATGCGTTCGTCCGCACCCTCGCCCTTGATCATGGTCGGAAAATACGACTGCCCGAACAGGCCGTAGGGCTTGCCGACCTTCTGGCAGAACTGCATGAAGCTGATGTCCTGGCCCATGCCGGAGTTGCGGATGAACAGATCGCATGATTTCACCACCTCCTGGAGCTTGCGGTCGTTTTCACCATCCTTGAAGAGATTGCCCTGCAATATCTCCACCTTCGGAAACCGCGCCTTCAGCATCGCGGTGACACGATCATCGAGCTTCATCGCCCACAGCACGATCTTCACCTCTGGCAGATGCTGCTCGATCACGCGCAGCGTGCCCGGCGTGTGGCCGATGTCGCCGATGTTCACCGTGTCCCATGCCGATTGCAGCACGATGGTCTTCGGCCTTCCATCGGCGGCAAAAACAGAACCGCCAAGCGCGGCGGTGATGGCGGAGATGGCGGAGATGAAGTGGCGACGAGTGTGCATGGGTTGAATTCTACTTCAGGACGCCCGAACACTTATTTGGACATGAACTGGCTTCATTTTTCACTATGGGCTGAAATAGCATTCATGGTCAAAGCACGGTGTGGCATCAATCCCGCTTGAACAGCCGCCCGATGGATTTGCCAGTACGTTGAAAAAAATTGGGTTCCTCTTTGGCGATGGGATTACGCTTTCCTGATGAACTAACGGAAACCGGTGGTTTCCACTCAGCGGTGTCAGGTTCGGTGGTGAGGGCCATGGCGGCTAAGGTGAGTCCGTCGAGCAAGCCGGTGGGAGAGATCCCGTTTTTGGCCTGAAACAGCACGATGGCGTTGTGTGTGCCCTTCCCTTCCATGCCGTCGAGAGTGGCGCTATAGAGGCCTTTTTCCTTGAGCAGTTGTTGCGCTTCAAAGAGCAGACGACGCCGACCGTTTTCAGAATAGTCCGCCTGTGGTGGGACAGGAAACATCTGATCCAAAGTCCAAAAACCATTCAGTGGCTCCAAGACAGGAATCTGCACCATGCTGGGGGGCGGCGTGACTGAAACATTCGTTGGGGGCAAGGACGCAGGTGTCGCCGTAGGAATGGTGGGTGCGCCAAGAGCGTCTGGTGTCAGAAGTGACGCAGGCTCCGGTATGATCGGCTGGGGTGCCACGAGTTCCCTCATGACGGTGACAGGAACTGATGCTGAGGACGGTGCTTTTTCACCAGAGAACATGAAGACCGCACCGGCAACAGCGACAATCACGACAGCGGTGACGACGTAAAGCGGGGTCTTGTGGCTCTTTTTTGCCAAAGGGGCTGTCCTTCCGCTGGAGTAACTCGTCGGAAGGGTGGTTCCAATGGTGCGCGGTTTCAGCTCCAGCATGGCAGCCAGCGCGCCCGCGCTCTGCGGGCGCTGGGAGGGGTCTTTGCTCAGGCAGAGGGAGATGGCCTCTTCCCAAAGCTTCGGCACATCCACGCAGTCTTTGACTTCGAGTTCTTCGCGCCGCTTGGCGATGGCGGGAGGAATCTTGGAATGAATCTGCGTGGAAACATCGCCACGGAAGAACGGCGGCATACCGGTGAAGAGTTCGTAAATCGTAGCACCGAGGGAATAGACGTCATCTGTGGGTAACGGGTGATCGCCCATGACCTGCTGAGGGCTCATGTAGCGCAACGTGCCACGGATACTGGCTTCGTTAACGGCCAGACGGCTCATCGTGCCTGAAAATGTGCAGGCGATGCCGAAGTCGGTTATTTTCGCGATGGCGTCCTCTCCGCAGAGCATGATGTTCGAGGGCGTCAAATCGCGGTGAATGAGCCGACGCTGGAAATGAGCATAATCCAGAGCTTCACAGACGCCGACGAGCCAGCTCCGGATTTCCTCGGCGGAAAAAACACCCGTGGGGGAGGCTCGACGCATTTGGGAAAGCGTCTTGCCGTCAATATATTCCATGGAGATGGCCACGGAATTTTCGTCGTCAATAAAATCATAAATACGGACGATGTTTGGATGCGAAAGTTCCAAGCCGCGGCGGGTCTCGATCTTTAAATCGTTCACCGCGCTCGGATTCAAGCCGTCGAGGCTAGGCAGGAATTTCAACGCAATGGGGCGCTCCAGTTTCAGATCGTCCGCAAGCCAGACGACACCCATGCCGCCCCGGCCAAGCACGCGAATGAGCTTGTAGCGACCAAACACAGTCGCGCCAATGTTTGGGGTTGTGACCTTACCGCCCATGCTCCCATGCACATCGTCAGTCGTGCCGAAAACCAGTTGAGGAAGCGGCACGCCAGTCTGGTCCGACATTGATGAAACTACGACATCCATGGAGTTTGCAGGTGTTTAGGGGGCGGGCATCTAAATTCCAAGTCCGTCCGTGTCATCGAATTTGTTTCGAAGGCCATCAGATCAAATGAAGCCAAGTTGGCAGGAACCATCAAACGTTGAAAGCGCTGATCGTCTGTAAAAAAAACGCGGTAAACTGGGTCATGGGAGTCTGGGCAGGGCAGGCAGGTCCTCAACGCCCGCTAGCTTCGATCAACTGAAACGCATCGAGAATGACAAAACCGTCCGTACCGGTATTGCTGAGTGTGATCGTCGATTCGATGCCGCTGTCGAGTTCGACTGTGCCGATGCTGCGAAAAGCTTCGCCTGACGGAAGCATCTGCGTTTGATCGACGCTGATCTCGATCTTGCGTCCACCGCTTTGAATCGTCACCGGCACTTTCGACGCGCGGGTTTCGTGCGCTGAATAAGCCATGTGCAGGTCATAGCGGCCCGTCTTCGGCACCTTAAAGCGGAAGATTGCACTGGACTGGCCGTCACCGCGCTTATCATCGTGAAGGTAGCCGGTGCCGATGTGCGGTTTGAAATTCGACGAGTGGCTCCACGCGCCTTTCAACTCCGCCTGCGCGTCATCGAGCACGATGCCCGGCAGCGTTTTGGGATCGATGCTCACTGCGCCTTTCGGCTCCGGTGGCAGATCCGGAAGCACGGGCAAGTCGAGCACCTGCTTCTGCGCCAGCAGACGCTCACGCAATGCCGCATACGGCAGCTTTTGCACGGCGAGGTTTTGTTTCACACTCAAAGCGGCGGCGATGCCCGCGCTTTGACCGAGAATCATCCACGTCGGCTCCACGCGGATCGACGAGATGCCGACATGCGTGCAGGACAGCGCGACTGGAACGAGCAGGTTCTCGCACTCCGCCGCCTTCGGCAGAATGGCGCGATACGGGATGTGATACGGATAGCCATGTCTGCGCCCAGCCATGCGCACCGGCATGATGGTACCCTCATTGATGACGAACTCAGCCGTGCCGACGCGCTGGCAGTCGTGTGAATCAATCGGGAACGATGACACGACGATGGCATCGTCCTTCTTCGGCTCCTCCATGATGTCCTTGTGCGAAACGATGTACTCGCCGATCATGCGCCGCCCCTCGCGCACATAGAGCTGCGGGGACCAGTGGTCGTATTCGGGGAATTCATCGCGGCAGAGGCCGAGCTTGGCGTATTCCTCGCGAATGTGGGTCGGCACCGCAGGATCGGTGGTGAGGAAGTGATACATCTCCAGCGTGTACTGCTTGTGCGTCTCCCAGATCGTCGCCCGACCAGCCTCGTCCGCCTCGCTCCAGCCGTTGCACGCACCGACGAGGCCCATGGAGAACTGTTTCCCGATGCCGTTGTTCGCGTCGAACTTGTTTCCAGGCAATCGATACAGATCCCACAGCAGATGCGGCCGTTTTTCCTGCGCAAAGTAGCGCCGCACTACTTCAAACCGCGCTGGATCGTAGTTCGCCGGTTTTGGAAAAGGCACGCGGTTCGCCGCATCTTTTGTCACGCACAGACGGAAGCTGTACACCATCACATGCTTGTCGCCTTCCTCGTCCACACCCGCGTCCGTCGTCGTGATCAGCGGCAGTGGCATGCCATTGGCATCGAGACCCGAAATCGCCATCTTCGGCTTGGAATAATGCTTTCCGGCGAGCGATTCGCCGAACTCCTTTCGTCCCTCGCGGCCAATCGTCCAGCTCACGCCAGCCGCCGCCATCAAATCACCTTCATAAGTAGCATCGACGAACACCTCCGCCGCAAACTCACCCTCGCTCGTCGTGATCTGTGTGATGCGAGCACCGTCTTTGCTCGCGGATTTCAGTTCACGCTTCGTCAGCACCTTCACGCCTGCTTCATTGAGTATCTCCTGCGTGATCTTTGCCGCCACATGCGGCTCGTAGGTCCAGTGCGTGTGATCCTTCACGCTGACCTGATAGGGCAGCTTCACGCCACGCTGCTGATAGTCCGCTTCAATACGCGTGTGCCATTCATCGAACAATCCGAGCACCGTGCTGCGCACCGTTTGATTCGAGTCGGAGAAGCATAGTCCGCCCGTATTCACACCGCCCACGTGAGCCATCGGCTCCAGCAGAATGACAGACACTCCTTCACGCGCTGCGGCGATGGCCGCACAGAATCCGCCCGGCGTGGCCCCATACACAATCACATCCGCCTCCGTGGCGGCATGCGCTAACAAACTGAAGGCGAAGAAGAGGGCGGCAATGTGTTTCATGGCTGATTGAAGTCCAAAAGGTTCCATAGGTGACCTTTTGGACAACAAACATCCAATTCTTGCTGCCTTAGTGGCAGCCGCACCCTTCACCACAACCCTTGGAGAACACTTCTGCCTCGGCAGGAACCTGACCGCGCTCAAGGCTCTTGCCCACATAGCTGGTGACGACCTCAGCGATGCCGCGCAGCACGTCCTGCGCTTCGATGAAGCTCAGAATGGCGGTGTTCGCATCACAGCTATCCTGCAACTCGGTGAAGCGGGAAACTTCGTCGCCGCTAGGCTCTTCGCCGCTGTGCTGCTTCTGGTGCAGGGCACGGCCAAGCGTGGCCATCTCACGATAAAGAGAAACGGCTTCTTCATTGGCGAGAAAGGCCTCCGCCTTCTCACGGGCACTTTGCACGTCGCTGTCAGCCACGAGGGTTTCGCACAGTTCGACGATCTTGGATTTGATTTGGGGGGATGCGGTCATGGGGAGGCGAGGTAAAGCCGGAATCGACGATTCAAAGGAAAAAGTCGGAGAAAATCACCATGAACGCGCCACTTCCAGATTCCGTTTGAAGCCCTCGCGCACGAGCGAGAGGTCGGAATCCATCGCGATCCAGGTGAAGCCTAGCGCCTTGAGTTTTTCCTTATCATCTGCATGCCGCACGAGGATGCCGCAGCCTTTGCCGTGGTCTTTCGCAGACTTGACGATGCTGTTCACGCAGTTGTCGTATGGAATCGGAGACTTCTGCGCCTTCAGATCGAAGGACAAATCGGCGGGACCGATGAACAGCGCGTCAATGCCCTCCACAGCGGCGATTTGATCCGCATTCTCCACCGCGTCGGCCGTTTCGATCTGCGCGAGAATGATCGGCTTCGGCGGATTATCGCGCGGCAGTCGCATGCCGTAGCCGTAGGCCCGCACCGTACGCGAAACGCCGCGATGTCCCTGTGGCGGGTAATACGCGGCATCCACACAGTGTCGCGCTTCCGCCACGGTGTTCACATGCGGCACCATGATGCCATCAGCACCCCAGTCGAGCACACGGGCGATCAGATCAGGGTGCGGTGCGCTCACACGCACGATGGCGAGGGTGTTACTGCCACGCAGCGCGCGAAGTTGGTTTGGCAGCGCGGCTTCGGATTCGCAGCCATGTTCCAGATCGATGAGCACCCAGTCGAAGCCGCATTCTGCCGCCAGCTCGGTAACGGCGGGTGAGCCGATGGAGATAAAGGTGCCGATGTGTGTTTTCATGGTTGGAGGATGTCGAGGCTGCTTCCCACGCGCAAGCCTCGCAAGGCCAGTGCGATTCGCTGATGCGTCATTTGACGAAGGTTCGAGCCCGATGAGCCGCTGCCGATGAGGAAGAAGCCGTCATCCCGGTCAAAGTAGCCCGCGCCAACGCGGATCACCGCTTTGACGATCATGTTCCGCAGCAAATGCAGCCAGAAGCGTCGCAGGTGATCCGCTGGCAGAGCATGGACGCTTTGATAGCCTTCGAAGGCACGCATGAGAAAGACTGCGTCATGAAAGCAGGCCAGCAGCGACAGGTCATCCATCGGATCGCCGCTGATGGCGTCATCGAAGTCGATGAAAGCGGCGATTTGATCCCGAGTGCCGAGGATGTTCCAGAGAGCGAGGTCCTTGTGAACGAAGCAGCCTTGGGTAAGGTTGAGCAAAGTGCGGTGGGTTTCGATCTCGGAAGCGATCTCATCACGCTGCTCAAGGCTGAGGAAACCGCGCTTCACCAGAAAGGCCAGATGCTCATCGAGTCGCAGGTGGAAGTAGTCGGTGTAAGAGCGGCGCAAGCCGCAAAGTGGTCCGCACAGTCCTCTGTGCGGTTCTGTAATCATGGGACGCTCATTCCGCACAGAGGATTCGCTTCGCGGCGCTTCGCTAGGTGCGGACCACTCTAAGATGCCGAAACCATCCAGCTTGATCTCCTGCCACTTCGCCACCGCGACACCGATGTCGAAGGCGATGCGAGGTGTATCGAGCACTCCTTGCTTGAACCAGTGATTCAAATCTGGGGCTTCAATGCGCTCCAAACACTGCCAGGCGAACGGAACGCGGCTTCTCGACGCATCGCAGCCAAACACGTTAGGGGTCAAAACACCCGCAGCTCGCACGCGATTCAACAACTCGGACTCGATGGCCAGATGCGCGTCGTTCTCCGGGCCGTTCTCAACGCGCACGAACATCGACGTGCCATCCACATCCGCGTTCCAAGTGAGATGATTCCCCTGCCCGGCTCCCGCGCTCAATTCGACAGCCTTGGCATCGAAATGATCTCGCAAGGCATCGTGAAGCGGTGGCTCGATCTGCGCATCCGCCTCGCCACGCATCTGCGTGCCACGGAACGCCGACGGGCGGTCGCATTTCCAGTAGTAGCTGTCGCGGCGGCTCATTGAGGCTTGCGGTCGCTGGCCGGACGGTTCTTCCACCATGAGGCGATGAACCCGCCGAGGATGTTTTGCATGACGCCGCTGAAGACGGTGGCGGCAGCGGCCAGCGGATGCAGCGGGAAGTGCAGGCGGGCAAGCACGGAGGCCATCCCGCCGTTTTGCATGCCCACCTCGATGCTCACGGTACGTGCGATGGATTCGGGATAGCGCAGCACCTTGGTGATCACATAGCCGACGGAGAATCCGATCATGTGCAGCAGAAACGCGGCGAGCGCGAGGCGTCCGAAATTGCTCGCGATGGAGTCGGCGCTGGCGGCCACGATGGCGCCGCTGACCAGCGTAAAGGCCACCACGGCAATCGTCGGTCCGAAGGCTCCAATGCGGTCCGCCGTGCGTGGCAGCCGCCAGCGAATGAGCACACCGATCACCACCGGCGCGACGACCAACTGCAACGCAGACAGGCACATCTGCCACGGATCGACCGGCACATACTGTCCGGCCAGCCAACTGCACCACAGCGGCGTGAACACAAACGACATCAGCGTCGATGCCAGTGTCAGCACCACTGACAGCGCCACATTCGCCCCGGCGAGAAAGCTGATGATGTTCGATGCCATCCCTCCGGGACAGCTCGCAACGAGGATGATTCCCACGGCCAGTCCGGCGTCCAACTGCAGTACCTTCGCGATGAGCCAGCCCGTCAGCGGCATCACCGTGTATTGAGCAATGAACCCCAGCGTGACCGAACCCGGCATGCGTCCGATGTTACGGAAGTCGCCAATGCTCAAGGTCAGGCCCATGCCGAGCATGGAGAACGCCAGCGACCAAAAGATCCACGGCCCGGTGAACCACAGCATCGTCTGCGGCCAGATGAAGGCGATGACCGCGAGGCCAACGAGCCAGAACGGGTAGAGATTGTTGAACCAGTTGAGGAAGCGCTGCATGGCGGAGAAGAAGCGTGGCGACTCGGGAATCAAGGCTTCATTGGCACGATCTCAGCACCTTGGCCCACGACGAGCAGCACCAATTTCTTGAAGCTCAGGAGTTCCCCTGCTTTCACGTCTTTGCGATAAAGGCTCACGCGATTGATCTCACCCGGAAAGAGCTGCACCTCGGGCACTTCGACTTTCGTGAAGCCCGCATTCTTGAGCGCTTCCTCCTGACTCGCGGCCTTGGGTCGAATCGTCGGCGTCAGGGCGTAGAGCGTGCCCGGTTTGGTAACTTCCACGTCGAGCTTCTCAATGCTGGTGTGCAAAAACGGCAGATCGCGCACCGCCTCGGGCATTTCGCCGATTATGTACGGGCGGTCCGTGAACAGCTTCACGCCGCGCTTCATAACGGCGGTCTCCGGCGCAGGTGGTGGCGGCCAATCGATGCGTTTTTGGCCCGCCTGTGACTCGAACTGGCCCACGTCTTCCAGCTTTCCAAACATGATGCGTTCTTTGCGGCTGCCGTCTTTGTCACCTTGGGTGACGGCAAGCCAGATCACGCCGTCGTGCTCGTGAAAGGTCGGGTATTGAAAGGACTTCGGCGTCTCGAAGCGGTATTTGCGCTCCCAGGTCTTGCCATCGCGCGAGATGTCCACGTTGAACACGCTGCGGTTCACGCCCTGGATCTTCGTTACCTCCTGCCAGCCGAGATAATAGACACCGCCGAACTGGTCAAAGGTCGGTTTCGAGTTCGCACCGTTCGGCACCTGCGGCATCTCCTTGCCCACGCTCCACGTTTTGCCGTCGGCGCTGGTGGTGAAGTGGTAGTTGCCCTTGTCATTGCGGCAGATAGCCATCCAGGTGCCGTCAGGCAGGCGGTTCACCGCTGACTCGCTCAGCGCCTCGGCCTGCGGCTCGTTGAAGTGCCCAAGCACTTCGAAGGTGGCGAGATCGTCATGCACGAGCGCCAGCGCGTTCTGCTTCCCGCCAAAATTGTTCAACGCGACGTAAAGCTTGCCGTCGAACCTCTTGAACGAATCAAAAATGAAGAACGACGAGTCCACCGCCTTCTTCGTGAAGCCCTGCGCGGCCGCATCCGCATGAAAATACTGCGGTTGAAAATCAAACGTGCCCGCCGCCGTCTTCAGCTTCGCTTTGTGGATCGTCGCCGCGAACTCACCCGACATCAGATCGAAATCGCGATACCACATCTGCGACTGCCGCTTGCCCGGATCTTCGCTGGTGAAGTAGCAGCGCAGCGTCCCCGCATCCTTCTGGATGATGCGCGGCACAAAACACGCCCCCACTGGCAGCGTCTCGTTTTCAAAAGCCTGCTCCCCCTTCGCGAAGTCGATCACCTTCTCCAGCTTCAGCGTCTTCAAGTTCACGATCGACAGCGTGGCATAAATAAACGGCCACCCGGCGCTCTCCCCCGCCTTCACATCATTCGCCTCCGTGACGATGTAAGCGCGATCAGCCACGCAAACGAACTCAGCATCATGCGCCCCCTTCACCTGCGGTGCCGAGGTGTTCACCAGCCGTTGCATGACGATGTCGCCTGCGAGCGCCGCGTCCCACGACGGCGGCAACAGATTCTGTGCCGACACCAGCGGCACCATCAGGGCGAAAAAGAGCAAAGAAAATTTCATCATGGCAAAGGAGTCGTATTCAACGTCCACCACGCCCTCCATTCAGCGCTGATGGCTGTGTTTGGGGTGATATGTTAACACATCGAATAATGTGGAATCGGATTTTCTGAATCACCCAGGGTTCACTGCCAATCGGAACGATAAATGATAGCATTTTGCTCAGGCCATCTGCACTGCTCCCACATCGGCTGCTTTGATTCGCCACCATACTTGGTTTCGGCAGAGAGTTTGTTGAAGACAGCTTCACTAATGTGCGATGCATAGCCGTCACGCAGAGCGCACAGTTTAGCCGCGTGATTGGCAGAACTCCCCACCCACACGAGGTCGTTGGAGCCTCGAATACCGGTGCGAGCAACCAATAGTTCGCTTGTGTCTATTCCGATGGCCTGGCGCACTATATAGCTGCTTGTCGTGTAGATTCGCTTTAGCGCCGGGTTGACGATTTCTTTGACGGCATAGTTGATCTGAAGTGCAGTGCGCGCAGATGATGAGTTTTTAGGGCGCTTCGCTATACCGGGTGGGTAAAAGCGGAAGGGATTTTGAGGTTGCGATCTCCAGCCATCCAATAACAGATAGCTTTGAGGTTGTTGAAGTTGCGGAAGCCACGAGCACGACGGCGAGCAGTTTGGATGATACCGTTGATAGACTCGATGGCTGCTGAGGTGATGCGATGCGG
>Ga0209702_10009454_pt1 | contig 10873 bp, 10 predicted proteins | sample FRY01_FD_187210 | JGI IMG/M metagenome (GOLD analysis project Ga0209702, IMG submission 187210) | Freshwater microbial communities from Lake Fryxell liftoff mats and glacier meltwater in Antarctica - FRY-01 (SPAdes) (version 2) | ecosystem: Environmental > Aquatic > Freshwater > Ice > Glacier... | reverse complement strand
CGATTGGGGAGAGAGCGGAGGTCATCCAGCCAGCTCACCGCCGCAATCATGGCCGCTGCCAAACTGTAGACGACGAGCAGTGACCATGAGATGTGGGACACTGTGGCCTGGAGCACAAACAAACCCAGAAGTGTTGTTACAACGATGGCAAGACCACCGCCGCGGGGTGTAGGATTCGTGTGGGAACTGCGCTGGTTCGGGATATCCAGCATTCGGTGTTTGGCCCATCGCAGCAGAATCTGAACGCCGATAGAGGAACATGCAATTGCTGCCACGCACAGGCCGAAATAGAGGAAGATCAAACTGGCAATTCCCCCCTATCGCGCATTTCTCGAACCGCCTCTTGCCAACCAGTGTACAGATCATATTCAGGCTGAAATCCAAGCTCATCCTGAATGCGCTGTCCACTCACCATGACATCCTCGGTGTATTTGTCAATCGTCGCACGGTTGATGGGTGATTGGAGACCCACCAACCCCGCTACATTCTCGATGAGGCCAGCAACTTGGCGCACAGGACCGATTGGGATAGAAAAGCGAGGCGGTTTTCTTCCAATCGCTTCGCAGATTGCATGATTGATTTCAGCGACTGAATGGAATTGACCATCAGTGACATTATAAATTTTGCTGATAGCTGCCGGATGCTGTAGGGCCAGCAGGGCGGCGCTGGCAACATCCTTCTCGTATACGAGTGTGCGTCGGTTGGCACCGTTGCCGACAGGAACGAATTGGCCACGGGTGAGGGAGCGCACAAGCCGCCGATAGTTGCCTTTGACATGAGCCCCATATACGGCACCAAGACGTAACACGATACCCAATGGCTGACCGTCTTCACGCCTCGCTGCTAACACGATCTGCTCGCCATCCAGCTTAGTCTCTGCATAGAATGTATTCGGTTTAGGCGGACAATCTTCGTTCAGAACCGGTCCTCCTCCCGATCCATATATAGCTATGGTGCTAAAGAATACCAAACGCTTGGCACCGGCAGTGTGAGCTGCTTCAACAATCAGTTGAGTGCCTTGGACGTTGACACGTTCGTACTCTGAACGCACAGCGGGCGATGGGTTGGCAATATGTAACAGCGCCGCCATGTGCATCACCGCATCACAGTTTTCCGCGGCTGCTTGCACTGCCTGTGCATCGCTAATGTCACCTATATGCACTTCGACAGTGTCGGGTAGCACCCCCTGTCGTAGAGGAATACGTGATAGAACACGGATTCGATATCCTGCTTCGCTCAATGCACTGACTACGCAGGGACCAAGCGCACCGGTGGCACCCGTGACAAGAACCAAGTGACGAGAATCGCTCATGGATATTCACTTGAAACAACGTGCCGGATTACCTGATCATAGCTATCAATCACAGCTTCCTTGCTGTAGTGGTCAACAACCCACTGACGGGCATTCATCCCCATCTGGTGGGCCAACTCTGGAGACGAGCGTAACTGTCGAATTGCCTCCACCATTTCAGACACGGATTCCGGCGTAACAACGATACCGCCATTCGACTCCAGGAGCAGAGAGGTCGTCTCTGTATCCGTTTCTGCTGCTGCAACAACAGGACGAGAAGAGGCCATTGCTGTATATATCTTGGACGGCACTGTGTCGTAGGAGAACCCAAATTGCATGGGAGAAACACTCACATCGGCAGTTGCATAGGTTTGGGGTATTCGTGCAAAGGGTTGGAATGGAAGCAGACGAATATTCTGTAAACCAGAGGAACGAATGGCCTGTTCAAGTTTGGGGCGAGCAGCCCCATCCCCGATGATAAGAATCACAACATCTTCGTCCTTTTCGAATGCCTTTGCAACCTCTACCAGAAGCTCCAAACCTTGGGAAAGACCGATATTCCCGGCATAAAACACGACAAACTTGTCCTCCAAGCCATGTTCTCGGGCAAAGTCATTCGCTTTGGCAAGCGGAACCATCTGCCCCACATCGACGAAGTTGGGCGTAAAAAACAGCTTCTCTTCGGGCACGCCGCGCGCCGCCAAATCTCGATTAAAGCTGCGCGCGATTGACGTAATGGCTACAGAATGGCGATAGACAAATTCTTCGATTACATAAGCTAATCGGATCCACAGTTTGTTCTTCAACAACCCCATACGTACCGGCGCATCTGGCCACAACTCTCGCACATCATAGATCATCTTTCCCCTGAGGAAGTTTTTTAGAAGAAAGCCATTCAACCCCAGTGTGATCGGTGGCGATGGAACAAAAATGACATCCTGCTGCCCTGCCTTCAACAAGCCAATCACTAAAGTCAGTGCTTGAAACCAGACATAATCCAGAGCGCGCCTCCATACCCGCTGACCCTTTAGAGGCATATAGACGCGAAGCACACGCACGCCGTCCTCATTGACATCCGTAAAGAGCCTTGGGAGATTCGCCCGGTAGTTTGGATTGCGCAGGACTTCCGCAGATGGATTGTAGTGAGGAAAAGAAGTCAGAACAGTAACGTCATGTCCCTTATCGTGTAGCCCGTGGGCAACTGCGGTCATCATATTGGCTGTAGAAACCGTATCCGGGCCATACACGAGGGAAAGCATCAATACTTTTGCCACTTTGCATCACCAATTCCAGAGGCGATTCAAAACGGCTTGGCGGGCAAGCCCGCCAAGCCGTTTTGAACACATCCTAATTTCAGTTTAGTATAGATTAACAACGGCATCCTTGCTTGACCCATTGACAATCTGGTCGTATATCCACGCATAGGTCTTTTCCATTCCCTGGCGCAATGGGATAGAAGGCTCCCAACCTAACAGTTGATCGATTAATGTATTGTCACTGCTGCGTCCACGCACACCTTTGGGCGCGTCAAGTTTATAGCGTCTTTCCAAATGAACACCGGCAATCACTTCAACGATATCCACAAGTTGGTTGATCGACACCATTTCGGCGCTGCCTAGGTTGATGGGTTCACGGATGTCACTCTGCATAATGGCTTGCACACCGTGCAGACAGTCATCAATATACATAAAGCTCCGTGTCTGTAGACCGTCACCCCAAATCTCGATTTCATTTGAACCTGCAAGGTTCGATGTGATAACTTTGCGACAGATCGCAGCAGGCGCTTTTTCGCGACCACCGTCAAATGTCCCATTCGGTCCATAGACATTATGAAAGCGCGCCACCCGTGTTTCTAAGCCAAAATCCTCACGGAAATGGCGGCACATGCGCTCACTGAACAACTTCTCCCAGCCATACCCATCTTCAGGGTCTGCTGGATAGGCATCCGCCTCTATGAGACCAGGATTATCCGTGGTTTTTTGCCTATAACCGGCGTAGACGCACGCTGAAGATGAGTAGAAAAAGCGTGTGGCCCCCACATCCCTGGCTGCCATCAGCATATGTGTATTGATGAGAACGGTCAACATACAGAGGGCCTTGTTGTTTTCAATGAAACCCATACCTCCCATATCGGCAGCAAGATTGTATATCCAATCATAGCCATTGGCGGCCATATAGCAATTATGTTTTTCCCGCAGGTCAAGGGTGAGATTGTCTGCCTCAGGAAATCGCTGGTACCATTGCCACTGCGGCTTAATATCCACGGCTCGAACGCGGTGTCCCTGCTGAAGTAACGTGGAGACCAAATGGCCGCCAATGAAGCCGCCAGCACCAGTGACCAGAATTTTCGATTTTTTGGATGAATCTGCCATGAATTTCCCCCTTTAATTGTTTGGCTTAATTGTTTGGCCTATTAGCGATGTTATCGCAAACTCAATTGAAACTCGTCGTTTTTTCAGGCTTGCTTTCCTACCCGTAAATCTACAGCAAACACGAAGCAGAACACCCGTTTTTAAGGTGGATAAACTACAGCTTTGAGCTTTGACAAGAAAAATCACGCTGCATCCCCAACCACCTGTTCCGCAGCTTGACATAGTACAACATCGAAGGCTTTTGCAACTTCATTCCAGTCTTGTGGAAATGCCTTTAGACGTTGAATCACGCGCGACCGATAATCATCGCCTCTTTGAAAATCCAACAATGACTCTATTGCATCTACAATCGAAGAAGCGTCAAAAGGATCAAAATATATTGCCAAATCTTGACACATCCATCGCGCAAAATCCCGATCAGAAGTCAGAATAGGTCGGCCACAAGCCATCGCTTCCAGGTATATTAATCCATAGCTTTCAGTAATTGTTGGCAGAAACAAAGCCGTTGAAGCCCGCAGGGAATCACCCACCTCTGTAGGCAATAACCTTCCTAGATTGGTGATGCACTCACTATACTCGGCCAACTCATGCTTGATTTTGCCCCATTCGTTAGGGGAATCTTCCAATGTTGTAAAGATATGCACCCGCTTAGTCAAATCCCGTCGCTCTAGCTCTCTGGCTACGGCAGGCAGAACGGAGTGATTTTTGTGCGGGTAGTAAGCTGCCAAGAAGAGTAGTCGCACTGGTTTATTGATGATCTCAATTCTTGGATTTACAGCGATGGTATCTGAACTGTGGGTGATATGGTCAGGGACCGGCTGTGCGATTTCAATAATGCGTCGTGGGTTAGCGCTCTGCCAGGCGTTCCGACATAACCGATGTTTGTACAATTGTACAACAATGTAACCAGCGTATTTTATACTCCATGCAAAATGCTGGGGCAAATAATGGCGCTTGACAGGAGGCCACGCTTTTCCATTGAGTTCAGCAGAAGAATAAAGAAATAACGAGTTATGTAGAAAGATAACATGTCGACAAGAAAGGCTTACTGGTCCTAGGTCACCTAGTGTCAAGCACACATCTGGCTTTAGCCGACGAACCAGTTGGGGTATATCATAGTAGAGTTGTTTGAGCCGATGAATGTCATTTGTCACACCACGCTTAGACTTTACCTAAATGGGACGAACGCGCCGATCCAATAGCAATTCCCGAAAAGCCGCCAAAATCAGGCAATAGCAGGTCGAAACTACCGCCGGTGTTCGTTTTCAGTAGTGCAGGTAATAGACTCCGAACCAACGCTTGCGGCCCAGCCGCGGTAATATTGCCAGCACTAATTAGGACGCGCATTGTGAAAACCATCCCCCGCAGTCAATACAATGTATCTGAGACTGGCGCTCACGCCATGGAGCCTTTGCAGCACACCAAAACTTCGCTGCCGACACGACATTGTCGCCATGGATAATCCGTCGATACAGATTCGTCAGCGCCCAGACTCACACCACATGGCGCATCAGTTCGCGAACAGTGACAGTCGCTGTGCCAACCTTACCAACCACTATCCCTGCCGCCTTATTCGCCAAACACGTCGCCTGCTCCAGTGTGGCACCCGCAGCTATAGCCAGAGCAAACGTCGTGAGTGCCGTGTCACCTGCGCCTGTCACATCATACACATCACGGGCTTCGGTCGGAATATGCACCGGTATTTGTCCCTGAACGAACAGTGACATACCTTGTGCTGCGCGGGTGATCAACAGTGCACTCCCTTTAAGATTGGCAAGCAACTTGTCGCCGACGGAATGCAACGAAGATTCATCATGAATTGACATCCCCGTCGCTTGTTCAGCTTCGAATTGGTTGGGTGTGATCACGGTCGCGCCCTGATACTTGCTAAAATCATTCGTCTTTGGATCTGCAATCACTGGACACCCTATGGAATGCGCCATAGCGATAAGCCTCTGCGTCAAACCAAACGATAGCACGCCCTTTGCGTAATCGGAAATGACAACAGCGTTTACAGTTGCTAGTTGTAGATCTATCCAACTCAAAAGGCTTGTTTCAAGTTGCACAGATAACGCATCACACGCTTCAGTGTCCAAGCGTACGACATGTTGATTGTGCGCGACGATGCGCGACTTGACGGTCGTCGGTCGGGATGCATCTACAAACATTCCATCTATTCCAACGCACTGCTGTTGGAGAACAGTGCGTAGTTGCTCTGCCGATGGATCTGCTCCAACCACACCGCCAAGTAATATTCGCGCCCCCAACGCGACGGCGTTAGCTGCGACGTTAGCCGCGCCGCCAGGAACATATGATCGCCGCCTGATTTCGACAATCGGCACAGGCGCTTCCGGCGATATCCGCCTGACATCACCCCAAATATACTCGTCAAGCATCACATCACCAACGATCAGTAATGTCTGCATTGGAAACGCTGCGATGATTTCCTGCAATTCGTTCATTCAATCTCCAATATGCAGAATCCAATCGGCTATCTCATCCCAATCGTGTGCAATAAGATCGGCCTCCCTGCAGCCCACGGATGAATCATTTGACAAGAAAAACACGGTGCGGCACCCAGCCGCCTTACCCGCTTGAATATCACTAGGTTTGTCGCCAATCATAATTGAACGGGCCAAATCGATCTGCATATCAAGAGCGGCTTGCAGCAGCAATCCTGGCGCTGGTTTTCGGCAGACGCAGTGGTCATCTGGCACATGTGGACAGTAATAAACGCCGTCAAGACGAATCTGCCAATCGGCCAATAGTTCGACCGTTCGTTCATGAACCTGGCGCGCTTCTTCGTCGGTGATGATGCCACGTCCAATTCCGGACTGATTGCTGATAAAGATAAGGGGATAGAAGTCCTGAACCTTCCTCAATGCCTCACCAACGCCAGTTATTATTTCGACCTGACGCCAGTCTCTGATGTAACCAGTATCATGAATCAACGTGCCGTCGCGATCCAAAAAAATGGCCGGACGAAGCATGGCTGGATTCATCCTTGACCTCGCGCCTGAATCCGTTGAATTAAGTCAGTCGTAGAAATACCTTGGCTCAGTGGCACAAACGCGATTCGCCCACCGTATGATTCGACAAGTTCTGCTTCTGGAATGGGTTTCCCATCCGGCGGAGCATAATCCATGCCTTTGCAATGCACATCCGGTTTGAGTCGAAGTAGCGCTATTTCCGGTGTGTCTTCATTGAATACCACCACATAATCTACACAGGTTAAGGCAGCCAGCACTTCGGCCCGTTCTTGCTCTGGCATAATCGGACGTGCTGGCCCTTTGATACGCTGCACCGACGCGTCACTGTTCAAGCCCACCACCAGCAAGTCACCCAACTGGCGTGCGGCCTCGAGATTGCGGACATGACCAACATGCAGCAAGTCAAAACAACCATTCGTCCAGACAACTACACGATTCTGTTGCCCCCAGCGTGACCGCAGTCCATCCAGAGTTTCCCAGTCCACAATTTTGGCCTGCCGCGAGATAACAGGCAGATCAGGGGCAACTGCAAACTCTACATCTACAATCTCGCACCAAATGTGCCCAATCGTGATATGCACTTCTTGGATACGCGCAGTCACACTTGATGGCACGATAATAGAGATATCAGCAACCTGTGCCAACATGCCGCCATCTCCTCCGGTTAATCCAATAGTCATGATGCCACGCGCACGCGCTGCTCGCACTCCCGCCAGCACATTCGCTGAGTTACCACTTGTGCTGATCGCAATCGCTACATCACCGGCATGCCCCAATGCTTCGACCTGGCGTGCAAAAATCTGTTCAAAGCCATAATCATTACCGATTGAGGTAAGGGCCGAGCTATCTGTTGTCAATGCAACAGCCGGGAGCGGTCTTCGTTCGTTCACAAAACGACCCACAAACTCTGCCGCCAAATGCTGTGCATCCGCCGCGCTACCACCATTGCCAAAAAGCAGCATTTTGCCACCTGAACGCAGCGCCAAAACAATTGACTCGCCAGCTTGCTCAATCTCAGTCACGCACTTAGCAGCAACACGCCGCTTCAATTCACTACTTTCTAACAAGCTTTGGTTTACTCGATTGTTCATAAACGTATTTGTCCAGAGGTTATTATTGCAACAGTCTTCTTAAGTACGACAACCACACTTCGGGTTTTCAGTCGGTTTTGAAGGCTGAAAACGGCAAACCGCTCGATCTGCCGTCAGAGGTACAGCGCTTCTGATTTCAGCCGAAATTGCCATCTGCGGTTGTAGTATTAAGAAAACACAGTCTGGGTAAGCACTCGCCATACCTGCTCGAACTGAATCGCTTCCATGCAGTTGTCATGAGGCCGTATACAGCGCTTCTGGTTGCAGGGCCTGCACGGGAATCCTTGTGCCATGATGGTAGTAACTTGATCACCCCAGGGGCGCCAGCATTCTGGTAGTTGAGGACCAAAAAGACTTACCACCGGCGTTCCAACTGCTGCCGCCAAATGTCCGACAAATGAATCAACGGCAACTACGGCTCTAGCACTACCGACCAGTTGAACTAGATCTGATATAGACCCACGCCAAATAACGTCATAATCCTGGGAAGCCGGATCGGGCATAGCCTTACCATCATAGACGACAAGAGTCACATGCCAACCAGATTGCCGCAGCCGGTTCGAAAGTAGCGTCCAATTCTTAGGTGTCCAGAATCGCAATTGATTCGACGCCTCTGGAGCAAGCACAATACGCCTAGAATCATTCTTCAAGCAATCAAACCGATAGTTTCCTAACCATGGCCATGCCAGTTCCGCTTCGTGCGATATTCCAATCTCTGACGCGATCTGACGCAGAAACATCTGGCGATTTGTAAATACATGGGATGAGGCAATTCCCCGCCATGCATCACTCCATTGCGCACTCGACCGATATTGGATAAAACGACGAGGACACAGCATACTTGCTGTCATTGCATGCCGTATGTCTCCGCGAGGATCAAATGCCACAAAATCTCGAAACTGCTGCCCATACTGCATCTTCAACGCAACCATTGCCTGCAGCAAGTTCAACGGATGCCGATGCCAGCCAACGTGGCTCCACGGGAAATCAAAGTGGTGAACAGTGACATCAAACTCCCGAAAAAACGGAAAACCACGCGTAGCGTTACTGGCTAACACATCAATTTGCATTGTTGGACACTGGGCACGCACTGCTTGGAGCAGTGTTCCTAGGTAAAGTAGGTCGCCCAACAAAAAAGTTTCAATGAAAAGCAGTTTCGGATTGATTATAACCTTCCTTAGCACAGGTGGCTGGCTTCTCAAGGTGTAACATAACGCACCCAGGTGTTAGGTTCCGAAATTGTGTGCCATAGCCTGGACTGCCTGCCAGACCATCTCGACCGTAATTCCGGTCATACATGGATGCTCATTGACCGGACACGGCTGCATAATGAGTCGACACCCTGCACACGGTACCGAATGGCGCAGGACGATGTGCCCATCACCCAGTGGATAAAAACGTCCCGGTTCCTCACGGCATCCGTAAAGCGCCACACAGGGAACTCCTTGGGCCGCCGCCAGATGTGTCGTACCTGTATCCACCCCGACCATGAACGCACACTTCGCCAGCAGTGCGGCTGAACCCAGAGGCGGGAACACCCCTGCTGCATTGAGGCCGGCACCCCAAACCTCGACCATCCGCTGACCCATCTCACGTTCAGCCGGTCCTCCAACCACAACGAGTTCAACATCTCCTTGTTGCACCAATCTACGCCCGACTTCGATAAATCGTTCGATCGGCCAGACGTTCGCCGGCTGTTTGCAGCCAGGACAGATTGCTACCAGCGGCAACTGTGGGCTTGCGCGGTGAACAGACAACCACTGTTCTGTTTGATCGATAAAGCGCTGTGGTAAAGATAGAAATGGTTTACTCAAATCCGATTCAACAGAGATGTCAATTCCATCGCGGCGCAACCGTTCCAGCCGAAACCATGCCTCGTGCGGAACCGATGCAGGTAGCCCTTTGGCGTCGACCGGGTGCAGCGCTAGCGGTGGAAACTCACCAAAACCAATCCGGTGGGAGATTCCACTAATGCGAAAAAAGAACGCATCCCGTCTTACTCGCGACACCGATCGTTCGCTTGGTGCAAGATAGATGACTGCATCAAATCGCCGAGCTTTCAACCGTATAATTAAGGCTGCTGCACTCAAGTAACTTTGGATGGGCTGGGCATGAATTTTATACGGGAGAAATTCATTCACCAATCCCAGACCATCTAGTACCTGGCCAGGCGTAGTCACTAAACCCGTACGAACTTCGTGCAACAATGTGATATGTGCGTGCGGTCCAAAATGTCGCCGCACTGCTCTGAGTGCCGGAATCGTTACAATCGTATCACCTAATGAACCAATCTGGTATGCTAGTACACGTGTGCTCGCCCTCATGCTATTTTGCGCCAATAGGTAGTTATAATGTCATGTAGGCCAAACCGAGCCATTGTGCCATGGACAACATCGCGCCACCAAATGCCTTGAGGAAAGCCCAGATGATATTTGACCTCTTCCTGCACCAGCTCGAAACCGAGTGGTTCCAGCAAAGAACGAAGCGTGTTCCGACCAAAATAGTTGACGTGGTGCGGTAGCCAATGCTGCCACCGCCAGCCGCGTATCCGAGCTTGGCCTCCCGTAACGTCCGGCACTTCGACCACCAATAGGCCATCCACACGCAGAAGTCGATTCAACTGAACACAAAGATCACGCGGTTGCGGTATGTGTTCCAACACATGAAATAGCGTTATGACATCAAAACTGACAGCAGGCATCGTTTCGACAAAATGGTCTATACGTTGGTTATGCCAAACAACAGTGGGGTAATGCTGCTGCAAATAGGATACTGCGTTGGTGCTCTCCTCAACCCCTTCCGCCGCAAAGCCTGCCTGTGCCATCGCTACCGCCGTTTCGCCCAGGCCGCACCCCAAATCCACATATCTGCCCTCCACTGCCAATTTTTGGATCTGCTGAATCCGATGGCGGATAAATGGGCGATCAGGACGCACATCGACTGAAGGGATGCTGGGATAATAGTCCTGCTCGGCGTAGGGGTAGTGCCAATCGCCTAAATCGTTGGCAATAAAACCGCAGTGGAGGCATCTGACTATCGACACTCCGGGCCGATGGTATAGGATGCTAGACATTTTCTGATCACAAACCGGACATCTCATAGGAGCACTTGAGCCTCTCTGCTCGTCAT
>Ga0209702_10009453_pt1 | contig 10873 bp, 9 predicted proteins | sample FRY01_FD_187210 | JGI IMG/M metagenome (GOLD analysis project Ga0209702, IMG submission 187210) | Freshwater microbial communities from Lake Fryxell liftoff mats and glacier meltwater in Antarctica - FRY-01 (SPAdes) (version 2) | ecosystem: Environmental > Aquatic > Freshwater > Ice > Glacier... | reverse complement strand
ACCGAGAAAGTAGCGCCTTCCGCCATTTGAACAGTGAGACTAAAGGCAATCAAAAATATCATTCCGAATACCAAACTAGTGGTTACAGAAAATACAGAGAGCATAATACCTTCGGCAGCCAATATCAAGGCAAGAAAAATTACCCTGCCCCTTAGGCCACGGGACTTTCCGAACAGATCTCCGAAATAGCCACCCAATGTTCTTGCAAATATGTTCATTAGGGCAAAGGACAGTACCAAATTTCCTGCGGTAGACCTATCTAGGCCAAACCTATTCTGAAGATAGTTATCCATAGTACCATATACCGTCAACTCTATTCCAAAACAAGCTGCATATACCAAAAACAAAATCCAAACCCTATAGTCCTTTAAGGTGCTAAGGAAAGACACTTCATCTTTCTTTAAACTCGGCATTTTACCTTCTTCCTTAAGTTCTTTAAAATTGCCTTCGGGGGTGTCTTTTGTAAAGAAGTAATATATAATGCCCATTGCCAAGCAAATAACTCCAGCAATTACCATGGAATATCTCCAAGCTATTTCTTCTGAAATTCCAAAGCTAATAACTCCGGCCGCAATCAACGGCATGCCCAAGCGATTGGCTCCTCCACCAAGATTACCCCAACCGGCTGAAGTGGCATTGGCTGTGCCCACAATATTTGGGGCAAACATTATAGAAGTATGGAATTGGGTTATTACGAAAGAAGCACCTATAAAACCAATAAATAACCTACATATTAGAAATTGAAGCGGTGTTTGTACAAACCCCAGCAGTATCACCGGAATGGAACCAAGAATTAATAAATAGGTGTAACATAATCTAGGACCGTATTTATCACATAATTTGCCAATTAATAGTCTAGCAAATACGGTTCCCGAAACTGCTAAAATAATGGAGTTCCATTTTTGGGTTGGGGTCAGCCCCAAGTCTTTAACTACATCTGGCATAAAAGGGACAATACCAAACCATGCAAAGAAACAAATGAAAAATGCTATAGAGGTAATCCAAAATGTACGTATAGGAACACTCTTGAAGTTTAAAAGTTCTAATTTTGTAGCTTTGGCTGAGACAAATTCTTTCATAACTGAATTGTTTTTAGGATTAGTTATTTAATTAAACAATTCAAAATTACGTATTTCTACGTATTATTACTTATTATTATTACGTAATTATGGTAGTGAGTTCTATTTTTATGAAGGTGAAAAATTATGGAGGACGTGATTACGAAATCAAAGAATAATGATAGATTAATTTATTATATCGTAAATATTCGCTTGTAAGTTGATCCTTAATAGTTGAGCACCCTTTGAATCTCCTCTTCAAAAAATGATGGGTGTTCTGCTACAACCTCCCCAATTACTATGATACCTGGCTGTGATTTATCTATTTTGTCCACTACTGATTGAGCATCCTTAAGTATTCCTGTTACACAGGATTCGTTTTTGGTTGTCCCATTTTGTATAATGGCGAAAGGAGTCGATTCTTTTCTATATAGTGATACTTTATTTGCGATTTCCAAAAATCTACGTATTCCCATTAGTATGATCATGGTAGCCGATGACTTGGCGGCAAGTTCCAGGTCTTCGGAAAATGAACCATCTCGTTTCGTGGCCGTCATTACCCAAAAGCTACTGCTTATTCCGCGTCGCGTTACCGGTATACCCTGACTTGCCGGCACGGCTATGGCACTTGTAACCCCTGGAACCACCACGACTGGGATTCCAAAAGATTCCACATATTCCAATTCTTCGCTTGCCCTTCCAAAAACAAAGGGGTCACCACCCTTTAAACGTACTACATGCCCGTATTCAAAGGCTTTTTCCACGATTAATCTATTAATGTCTTCCTAGGAAAAGGAATGCTCCCCACATCTTTTCCCTACATATATTTTTGGAATGTTGGGATTTAAGTCATCAAGCAATTCCATACTGACCAAAGCATCATATAGAATGATATCGGCATCTTCCAATGCTTTATATCCTCTTATGGTGATAAGGTCGCTACTCCCAGGACCTGCACCTACTAGACTTACTTTTGGGGCTTTGGATATGCTCATAATTTCTATAGTTTAAGGTATTCAATTAAGAATTTCGCAACAAAACTACGTATTTATTTTCATAAAAACACATTATTATTACGTAATAATACGTAATATTGCTACGTAATATTTAAATATATACGTATGAAGACCGTAATTGTAGTTGGAAATGGAATGGTTGGATATAAATTCTGTGAGAAGTTTGTCGCCAAGGTAGACCAGGACTCCTTTAAACTAATTGTTTTCGGAGAAGAGCCAAGAGTTGCCTATGATAGGGTGCATTTAAGTGAATATTTTGAAAATGGCGACGCAGAACGTTTATCCATGGCTCCTCGTGAATGGTACCAAGAGAATAATATTGAGCTTTTTACAAACGAGAGAGTTACAGACATTCATCGAAATTCGAAAACCATAACAACCCTAAGCGAGAAAACCTTCAATTATGATTACCTAGTGTTGGCAACAGGATCTAGTCCCTTTGTGCCACAGATAAATGGAGTAGATAAGGATGGCGTATTTGTGTACAGGACCATAGAGGATTTGGAAGAAACTCTGGCCTATGCGGAAAAAATAAAAAAGACAGTTCAAAAACCAAAGGCTGCTATTCTAGGTGGTGGACTATTGGGTCTGGAGGCTGCCAAAGCGGTTATGGATATGGGTATGGAACCTCATGTGGTAGAATTTGCCCCAAAATTAATGCCTAGGCAGTTAGACACCAGAAGTAGTAAGGTGCTACAGGTAAAATTGGAATCTATGGGTATAAATATCCATTTGAGCAAAGCAACCAATCAAATCTTGGGAAATGGCCATGTAATAGGAATGGAATTTGGAGAGGACGACATCCTTAATGTAGACATGTTGGTGATTTCAGCGGGAATAAGACCGCGGGATGAATTGGGAAAAAGCTGTGGTCTAAAAATGGGCACCAGAGGTGGAATTGTGGTGGATAATACAATGAGAACCTCAGATCCAAGTATTTTTGCTATCGGGGAAATAGCACTTTATAACCAAATGATATATGGTCTTGTGGCACCTGGTTATGAAATGGCTGGCGTTGCCGTAGATCAAATAATAGGTTTGGAAGCAACTACCATGGCTGCGGAAATAGATATGTCTACCAAATTGAAATTAATAGGCGTTGATGTGGCCAGTTTTGGAATCCCGTTTATGCCACCAGAAAAAGGTCATTCCATTATTTTTGAAAATAAGACGGAGAGTCTATATAAAAGAATTAATGTAAGTCATGACGGGAAAAGACTTTTAGGGGGTATTCTAGTTGGTGACGCTAAGGATTACAATATGCTATTGCAGATGTATCTTAATGAAATGCCACTACCAAAAAACCCGGAGAATCTAATATTAGGAAGCCGAAGTGGCGAGGATGTTTCCTTTGGAAGCGCCATGGACTTGCCAGATACGGCTGTCGTATGTTCTTGTGAAGCAGTAACAAAAGGCCAAATATGCTGTTCTGTAAAAGATGACGGTAATGAAAGTGTGAAAGCTATAGCTAAGGCCACTAAAGCTACCACTGGTTGCGGTGGTTGCAAACCTATGGTAGATGATTTGGTAAAAGAAACCTTAAAATCGCTCGGAAAAGTAGTTAAGGAATCACTTTGCGAACATTTTGAATTTTCTAGACAGGAACTATATGATATTGTAAAACTCAGGAAAATTGAAGATTATGACTCCTTATTGGACGAGGTTGGAAAAGGTCATGGATGTGAGGTTTGTAAGCCTGCAGTGGCTTCGATATTTGCCAGTATTTATAATGAAACTGCTAATAAGCAAGAAACTATTCAGGACACAAACGATCGGTATCTTGCGAATATTCAAAGAAATGGCACCTATTCTGTTGTACCGAGGGTAGCGGCTGGTGAGATTACCCCAAAACAGCTTTTAGCTATGGGTAGAATAGCCCAAAAGTATGATTTGTATACCAAAATTACAGGGGGTCAGCGTATCGACATGTTTGGAGCCCAATTGCATGAATTACCTCTTATTTGGGAGGAACTGATTGCTGAAGGGTTTGAAACGGGTCAAGCCTACGGTAAATCGTTACGTACCGTTAAAAGTTGTGTGGGCTCAACATGGTGTAGGTATGGGATGGATGAAAGTGTGACTTTTGCCATTGATATAGAAAACCGCTATAAAGGAATCCGTTCCCCACATAAAATAAAAGGTGGTGTATCAGGATGTATTAGGGAATGTGCTGAGGCCAGGAATAAGGATTTCGGTTTTATTGCCGTTGAAGGTGGTTGGAATGTTTACATATGTGGAAATGGAGGTGCCAATCCACAACACGCGCAGTTGTTGGTGGAAAAGGTCGACAAAGCAACAGCTACCAAATACGTGGACCGATTTTTAATGTACTACATACAAACTGCCCCCCCCCTAACCCGTACCGCTGCTTGGTTGGACAAACTAGAAGGAGGCATAGATTATGTGAAAGATGTGGTTATAAACGATTGTCTTGGTATTGCCGACCAACTGGACCTGGAAATGCAGTATTTAGTGGATACCTACAAATGTGAGTGGAAAGAGGCCGTTGAAAATCCTGAAATAAGAGCAAAATACACCCATTTTGTAAATGCCGATGAAACAGATGATACCATTGAATTTGTTTCCTTAAGGGAACAAAAAATGCCTAAGGCCTGGGTGTAGTTGTCATCAGGAACTGTAAGCCCAAACAATAAACATGTTGAACAATAGGCACAATATATAAGTGTCCATTTAAAATAATGAAAGATGATATCTAATTTAAGTACATACGAAGTTGTAGAATCTGAAAATGTTCGAATTTGGTTCAAAGCCGCAGCTGTGGCTAAATTTCCAAAAAATGGGGGTGCTTGTGTAAAATACAAGGATAAGCAAATTGCAGTTTTCAATTTTAGCCGAGAATCCACTTGGTACGCTTGCCAGAATTTATGTCCCCACAAGATGGAAATGGTGCTATCCAGAGGAATGATTGGAGAAGATCAAGGGGAACCCAAAGTAGCCTGCCCACTACATAAAAATTCCTTTTCCTTAAAAACGGGAAAACACATAAATGGTGACCTAGACCATATTGCAACATATCCGGTTAAAATTGAGGATGGCTTTGTTTATATTGGTTTTTCTGAATAGCTTTGGAAAAAACCAAGATAAAATATGGCCTCAGAAAAACTTAATGAAGCCTTCCGACTTTTCGACGAGGCTAATAGAAATGACCCTAATAAGGAGTTTTGGAAGGGTAAGGAATATCCAAAGGAGCTATTATACGCTATGAGGATGACGGATAAATTAAGAGCTTTTGCCCCTGAAGCTCCCGAGTCGCTTCAACTTACCGCAAGGTGCCAGCATATTAGAAGATGGGAAATCCCTAGGGAATCCTATGAAATGAACAGGACTGGTTATTTAAAATGGAGACAGGACCTTAAGACCTTTCATGCGGACAAGGCCGGGACCATCCTTAAGGAGGTGGGATATGATCAAGAAATGATAAATCAAGTGAGCTTCTTATTGGAAAAGAAACAGCTTAAAAAGAATGCTGAAACCCAGACCTTGGAAGATGTTATTTGTCTCGTATTTCTAGAATTTTATTTTGAACCGTTTTCCCATAAGTACCCAGAAGAAAAACTAATGGATATCCTTCAGAAAACATGGCGTAAAATGTCTGATAAAGGCCATGAAGCTGCATTAAAGCTACCTTTGTCACAGGACTCCCTAAACCTAATAACCAAAGCACTAAAAGGGTAAATCTATTTAAGCAACAGAATTTGGGAAATGAAGGACGATAAATTACTTACACCTTTGGACACTTCAACCTTTTTAAGGGTCCGTAAATGGTATTTAGTTGCGTTGGCCACCATTGCCTTAAGCATAATCTTTGCCCAAATTCTGATCCAGCATCATTTAAATTCGCAATTGGATGATTCCAAAGTAATTAATATAGCGGGTAGACAAAGGGCCTATAGTCAAAAATTGACCAAAGAAGTTTTATTGCTAAAGGAAAGTACGGATGCAGTACAGCGTGTCCAGGTAATTACCTTACTAACTGAAACGTTATCGGTATGGAAAAACGCCCATCAGACATTGCAATTTGGTGATATGGCCATGGGTATTTCAAAAGCGGAAAACGAAGAAATTAAAGTTCTTTTTGAAAATATAAACCCACATTATAATGCCATGGTAGGTGCTGTGGAGAATATTTTGAATGATTATGGAAAAAATGGTAATTCTTTTCCAAATCAGTCGGATATAGATACTGTCCTGGAAAACGAAAGTGCCTTTTTGGCGATGATGGATACCATCGTTAATAAATATGATGCCTTTAGCAAAACCCATCTGCAAAATTTAAAGTTCAAGGAATACCTTTTGTTGGCAATTTCACTTCTGATTCTACTGTTGGAGATATTTTTCATCTTTCGACCGTTGTCCGTTCAAATTAGAAATACCATCAAAAATTTGATGATCACCCAAAAGAAATCGGAGGAAAGTACCAAGGAAATAAAAAAACTTTTCCAAGAAAAGGAAAAATCATTACAGGAATTACAGGAGCTTAATTTTGTAATCGACAATGCTGCACTTTTTGCAAGCGCCAAGCAAGATGGTCATGTTGTCTTTATCAGTAAAAAGTTCAAGGAACTTCTTGGACGCAATGATAGTGATCTAAATAAACCTTTATACGAAATATTGACTACCGATGAAGGGCAGCAACAATATCTGATGGAGGTCTTAAAAAGCAATCGGAAAAATATAAGGACTGAAGAAATAAAGGTCAAAACAACAAAAGGTGAATCCTTATGGTTGGATATGTCCATTATTCCAATGCATCAATCTAGTGCCAAACAGTCTATTTTAATCTTGTGTTCCGATATTACTGAACGGAAAAAAAATCAATTGAAGGTGGCCCAGTTGACGAAAGAAAATTATGAGGAGACCATGAGGCAAAAGCAGTTGCAGGCCAGCCAGATTGTTGAAGGTCAGGAGGAGGAGCGCAAACGAATAGCCAAGGATATACATGATGGTATTGGGCAGATGCTAACCGCCCTTAAGTTTAACATAGAATCCATTAATTTATCCAATTTGGAGAAAACGGCCGAAAAAATCGAATATATAAAAGCGCTTTCCAGTGACTTGATCAAAGGGGTTAGGACTGCTACTTTTAATTTAACCCCGCCAGAGCTTAGTGATCATGGTATATTTCCGGCCATTCAGAAAATGACCAATGAACTGTCTAAGCTTACCGGAAAAAACATATTGTTCGAAAACAAAACCGAGGAGAATATTAGGTTTAATTCGTTGGCAGAAACCAATATTTATAGGGTAGTACAAGAAGCTGTAAACAATGCCATAAAATATGCAGAAGCTAATTTTATTCTAGTAACCCTTAATTTTAATGATGATATTCTAAGTGCCGTTATCGACGATGATGGCAAAGGTTTTGACGACTCCATTTTGGGAAAGGTACCTAAAAATAATAGTGATGGAGGAATGGGGCTATTCTTTATGAAAGAAAGAATGAATTATATTAATGGACGTCTTTTTATCAATTCGATTAAAGGAAAGGGAACTCGGGTAACTATCAACTATAAGACGGATAAACTGGAATTGATAAAAAATGAGGAATAAATAGGGTCCAATTCAATATTTAGTTGGTATGAAAGCCTCTAAAATAAGTCTACAAGAGCAAATACCACCTATGAAAAGCGGTAATCGTTTTTAATGAAAGTATTATGAAAATAAGAATTAAAGGAAACTCAATACGATATAGGCTTACCAAGCCAGAAGTGGAAACCTTTTGTGGGGAAGGTTATTTTATGGAGAGAACAGAATTTAAAAATCAGATTTTTAAATATGAATTAAGGAGTCTCGACAACATTTCCAATCTAGATGCCGATTTTAAAAGCGATACGATTATCATGTACCTCCCAGAACAGGATAAAAATGATTGGGCAATCAGCAATCGCGTTGGATTTCAACATACTATTTCCTTAGCAAATGGTAAGGAACTATTTTTACTTTTGGAGAAAGATTTTGTTTGTATGGATGAAACCATAGAAGATCAATCCGATAATTATCCAAATCCGTTATTGGATAAATTGCAGTAATCCTTTAGGGGTCAACTAAAAATATTTGAGAGCTATGGATTGGACTATTGAGTATGGAACTTTTTCTAGTTCATTTGTAGGGTTGTGATTTAAAATTAATTATTCTCTATTTAAACTATCCATAATTCTTTACAATTGTGCTATAGTACTCAAAGCAATTTTATCATCCTTACCACGTAGACTTATTTCACCCATAGGAATATTGATGTATTTCCCACTTATTTGCAAAAGCTGCAACAAGCTGTTTGAAATAAGTATTTTTACAATGAACTACCTCGGGGCAGAGCCCACGAGGTATCAAGCTGAAGAAAGTTTTAACCATTTATGAAAACCATCCGCTTTCAAACTTTCCTCCAAAACCTCCGATGCAGAGCATCGGGGAATTCTAATGATTAAAATAATTGCATAAATCCTGCACCCGTGAGGTAGTATTGAGGACATCCCCTGAGTAAACTATTTCTTTTTTAATCACCCCAATTTCACCTACCGTTGCTTTACCCATATGCATACCCGCCTTAAAGGTTGGGATTACACCATACTTTTTAAGATATTTTATCTTTTTTTCTTGGATCTTGCTTTCAATTCGAAAAAAGCTAGCCAAACAATTATTGTTTTTTAGACCTTTTTCTTTTGGCCAGGTGATTACTACTTCATCACCGACATATTGATATATTTCCCCTGAACTTTCTATAATCGGTGTGCTTATATCATAGTAGATTTCCTTTAGCATTTCAAAAAACAATTTGCTTTCCATCTTTTCCGCAATGGAAGTAGCTCCTTTTAAATCAAGAAACATAAAAATACGTTCTACTTCTTCAGGATTGTTGTATTTACCTATAATAAACCTCCAAAGTACACCTTGACCAAATTTATTATTTAATTCGAACATAAACTGAGTCACCGTAACCAATATGCCCCATAGAATAATGGAAATAAAAAAAGAGGGCGCTTTTAATTTTGGGTTTAAGGTACTAATGATATTATAAAATGCTATATCAAATTCCAATTGGACAAGAGAATAAATATAAAGTAGCAGAAATACACAGGTTAACAATGTTAAATAGGAAAAAACAAATAATACCCCATATCCCAATACTCCAAAATTCAAAATTTTTTGTTTGAATTTATATGGTAGTTTCACCACTAAGACATATGCGCCGACAATCCCACTTAAAGTATTTATGAGTAAAGAGTTCAAAAGTCCAGACCAGAATTCGTAGCTGCCGGTAAGCTTTTTCATTTGAATTAATTCATTAACATAGGAGTATTCATTAATAAAAAAAATAAATTGAATTAGCATCCAACACAAAACAATAGTCAGAATCTTGTGCATGCCAAATATATTGGGATTACTATAATTAGAGTTTATTTTAGCACTTTTCATTTACTTAGTAGTTTTTTATGGATTATTAATAAAGTCCGTCTGGCCTTGTCATTAAAAGTTAATATTGGGGGGAGCTAATTAATTCCAACTTAAAAAGCTTAAATGGAAGTTATAGCAGTAATTCCTTTAAAGGACATATCGAGAAGACTCAGACCACTGAATTCTTTTGCTATTTACTTGATGGGTGAAATGGGCATTCCTTCTGGATTCGGAATTCATTTTAGTAGTGTACAAAAATGTTTTCATGATGCTATTATTTACTACAAAGTAAATACTGTTGTTAGCATTTCACAATCACATAACTATGTGAAAATTAGCTTATGTAGCTTTTGTAAGTAACATAAAGTGGTCAATAAAATAGCAAAATGATCCGACCCAAATAGTTTTAATTTGTTGTTTCGAAGTGAAATTGGATTTCCATAAAGACAATAAATTATGGTATGAGATAAACCGACTATCCTATCGTGATAATAGACCACAGGGAACAATTATGGTGTTTAAAGTTCATTGTTATGAAAAGGCCAATACTTAGTAAATTTATCCCTAGGCCTATTTGAATCCTAAGAAATAATCAAAGGGCTGAAAGGTGTAATAAGAAATTTTTACGAACTGGGATTTTTTATTTTAAGCACTTTATATACTTCGTCTATTATTCCCAATCTATCGGCAAGGACTATTAAGATGTCCTCACTTTCAATTTTAGTTGATCCGCTCGGGGTAATAAATTTGTCGCCTCTTTTGATCATTGCAATTATGGCGTTTTTAGGAAAGCCTAATTCAACTATTTTTTTATTAGTAGCAAAACATTCCGAACCTACCAAAATCTCCCTCATGATTGTTTTAGGATCTTCAGAAAACAGCAAATCTGTTGGCGATAACTTTTTCGCCTTCTCGGGAATGGCCACACCTAACCATTTAGCCACGACAGAGAGGGTGGTTCCTTGAAATAAAATAGAAGTTACCGAAATAAAGAAAACAATATTAAAAATCATGTTTGCTTTGTCTATTCCGGCCAAAAGTGGATATGTAGCAAATACAATTGGGACAGCTCCGCGTAACCCAACCCATGAAATATAAAAACGTCTTCTCATTTTCATTTTGAAAAAGACGAGACTTAGAAATACACTGATCGGACGGGCTACCATGATGAGGAATATTGAAATAAGTAAACCTACGCCCATAACCGGGATGATTTGGGAAGGAAACACCAATAATCCTAAAGTAAGGAACAGTACAATTTGCATCAACCAGGCCAAACCATCAAACATTTTTAAAATTGTCTTCTTATGAATCAAATCTTGATTCCCTAGATACACCGCACAGATATAGATGGAGAGAAAACCATTGCCACCAACAAAATCTGTC
>Ga0209702_10009451_pt1 | contig 10874 bp, 9 predicted proteins | sample FRY01_FD_187210 | JGI IMG/M metagenome (GOLD analysis project Ga0209702, IMG submission 187210) | Freshwater microbial communities from Lake Fryxell liftoff mats and glacier meltwater in Antarctica - FRY-01 (SPAdes) (version 2) | ecosystem: Environmental > Aquatic > Freshwater > Ice > Glacier... | reverse complement strand
TTGGCAAAAGGGCTGTGAAATTTAACCTAGAGCCAGCAAATCATCATAGGCCATCAAACCAGTCGCAAAAATATAACGGCCCGCTTCCGCATCTACTTTGGCCAATAAATGCACCAAACCATTACTAACCAGCATAAAGGGAACTTGTAGACTCCGGTTATAACGAGCTGCTTGGTTAAATACACCTTGGTCAATAGCAATACTTGGTGCTTTGCATTCCACTAATAAAATCGGCTGAAAGTCACGATCATAAATCACCGCGTCGTAACGCTTCTGCAATCCATCCACCAAAAAGCTTTTTTCCACAGAAATCATGGCCGAGGGAAAGCCCAGATTGCGCGATAAATGCTGAAGCAGATGCTGCCGCACCCATTCTTCGGGAGTTAGAACCACAAATTTCTTGCGAAAGGCGTCAAAAAGATACGCTTTACCTCCTTCCTCCTTCGTTCGGTAATCAAAAACGGGCAAGTCGAGCTGTTGGTTGTGCATAAAATCGCGCAAAAAGAAGCGTATATTGTTTAATTTAGCCTTCAACAAAAGTATGAAAACGAAAGCAGACATTGTCAACAATTGGCTTCCGCGCTACACGGGTAGGGCGCTGGAAGATTTTACCCCTTACGTGCTGTTGACTAACTTTTCGCACTACCTCAAGATGTTTTCTGAATGGTACCAGGTGCCGATTATGGGACAAGACAAGCCCATTCAAACCGTGGTAGCCGATGGTATCACGCTCATCAACTTTGGAATGGGTAGTCCAATGGCTGCTACCATGATGGATTTGCTAACCGCCATCAACCCAAAAGCAGTGCTTTTTTTGGGTAAGTGTGGCGGTTTAAAGCGTAAAAATGCCATTGGCGACTTGGTGCTTCCAATTGCAGCTATTCGTGGTGAAGGTACATCGAACGACTATTTCCCACCTGAAGTCCCTGCACTCCCCTCCTTCGCCCTGCAAAAAGCCATCTCCACGACCGTGCGTGATTTTGGTCTCGATTATTGGACAGGCACTGTGTACACAACCAACCGAAGAGTGTGGGAACATGATAAAGTCTTCAAAAAATACCTAGGCACCATCCGTGCCATGGCCATTGACATGGAAACAGCCACAGTGTTCACTACAGGCTTCCACAATGGAATTCCTACTGGCGCTTTGCTGTTGATTAGTGATCAACCCATGATTCCCGAAGGCGTAAAGACCGCTGAAAGTGACGCTAAAGTCACCGCTGATTTTGTAGAAAACCACCTCAAAGTGGGCATTGGATCCCTCAAACAGCTCATTAACAAAGGATTAACAGTTAAACACCTGCGCTTCTAAATGGCCCAGACAAGCTTTCCAGACCTTCTCAAGCAGCTCCATAGCCGTAAATACCCACCCATTCTTTTGCTGCATGGTGAAGAGGGGTTTTTTATGGACAAAATCACAAATTGGATAGAAAACGAAGCCATTCCTGAAGAACAAAAAGGCTTCAATCAAACAGTAATGTATGGTAGAGATGTGGATGCGGTGACTATTATAAATGCCGCAAGGCGTTTTCCGATGATGGCAGAACGACAATTGGTCCTCATCAAAGAAGCCCAAGGCCTGTCGGACAAAGAATACGATAAAATACAAAGTTATTTCGAAAGACCACTTAGCAGCACTTTCCTTGTTTTGGCCTTCAAAAGTAAGGTCCTTGACAAGCGCAAAAAATCCTACAAAATAGCTGACGAAAAAGGCTTGGTATTTTTGAGCGAGAAGGTCAAAGACTACCACTTAGCCAAATGGATTGAAGCCTTTATTCAAGAACAGGGTTTCAAAGTGGCCAGCGAAACCGCCGCCATTATGGCAGAATATTTGGGTAACAATCTCAATCGTATCGCCTCAGAAGTCGAAAAACTAGCCATCAACCTCCTGCCAGGTGCTGCCATTACGGTTGAATTGATTGAAAAGTACATTGGCATAAGTCGCGACTACAACGTATTCGAACTACAAAATGCTATAGGTCGAAAAGACACCTTTAAAGCTTTCCAAATCGTTAATTATTTCGCTGAAAGTCCCAAAGCCAGCAATTTCAGCATGCCCGTTTGTATTGGTTCGTTGTATTCGTTTTTCAGCCGAATTTACAACTACCATTATCAAAAAGGGGCATCGCAACAGCAAATGGCAGCGGCATTAGGTGTAAATCCTTATTTTTTGAAAGATTATGACACTTACGCACGTAATTTTAGCCTTCCCCGAACTAAAAAAAACATTAGCGTTTTGTTAGAATATGACCTCAAATCGAAGGGTTTGGGTAGCAACGAAACCGAAGACGGTGAATTATTGAAAGAAATGGTATATAAACTGATGGCCTAAGCCTTGTCTGGCATCCCAAAATATAAACGAACTTTCCGCTCATCTCTGGAAATTTGTTGGGTCAGCTCCTCCAGACTTTCGAACTTAACATCCGACCTTATGTGCTGTAAAAAGCTAATTTTGAGCCTTTGGTCATACAAGTCACCTTGAAAATCCAAGATGTTCGTTTCGATGTTGTTTTTTGACCCAGCAATGGTTGGACGGGTGCCGATGTAAGTCATGGCGTTAAACAACGCCCCTCCCATTTCAACTTGAGTTGCATAAACACCAGCACCTGGAACCTGTTTATACGCATCGTTTAGAGCGAGATTGGCGGTTGGATATCCTAATTTACGGCCAATTTGGTCGCCTTTTACAACCTCACCACTCAAACTATATGGAAAGTCTAACAGTTTTTGCGCCAGCGTCACATCACCAGCTTCAAGTGCTAACCTAATTTTAGTAGAACTCACAGCCAGCTCATCCATGGTTTGTTGGGAAATTTCCTCTACTGTAAATTGCTGACTTTCTGCTGATTGCGCCCTTAAAAAATGAATATCGCCGGAGCGATTTTGACCAAATTTGTGATCATAACCAATCACCAGGTGCTTAACACCAATTTTCGTGAGTAAAATTTCTTCCAAAAAAACAGCTGCTGGTTGACTAGAAAACGCTTGGTCAAACGGGATAAAAATTAAAACATCTAGACCAAAATGACGCAACAAAGCCTCCTTTTCTGCATCATTGGTGAGTAATCGAAGCTTTTCTTTGTCTTTGTTTAAGGCTATACGTGGATGTGGTGTGAAGGTCATGAGTGCAGATAAGCCATTGATGGCTGCTGCTTTGGCCTTTAAACGCGCAATGATCTCTTGGTGTCCCAAATGTACACCATCGAATGAGCCAATAGTGAGCACTACGGCTTTTTCAGCCTTAAAATGCTCAAGTCCGTGATAAACTTTCATCGTTTTGCGCTCTATGTTCTTTGATCATGGCCTCAAAATCGGCTAACTGCCAAGCAGTCTCCAAGGTATAGTCCCCAATACTGGTTCTGCAAAGTTCGGTCATTACCGCCCCACTTCCCAAAGCTTTACCTAAATCAAAAACCAAAGAGCGAATGTATGTTCCTTTGCTACATTTAACGCTAAAATGAACATCTGGAAAGGCCACGGCCGTGATTTCAAAGCTGTGCACATGTACAGGACGTGGCTTAATTTCTACTTCAATGCCTTTTCGCGCATCTACGTATAAGCGTTTGCCAGCTACTTTAATTGCAGAATGTGCCGGTGGAATTTGCATTAAATCACCTGTAAAAGCAGCTGAAACACCCCTTAATTGTTCAACGGTAATGTGTTCATAAGGAAAAGTTGCGTTAACTTCTGTCTCTCGGTCGTAACTTGGCGTTGTTTCTCCCAAGCGCAGCGTACCAGTATATGTTTTATCCATACCTGTGAGCCTTTCAATCGATTTAGTCATGGCTCCCGTACACAAGATCATCAAACCCGTAGCCAAAGGATCAAGCGTGCCTGCATGCCCTACTTTTTTTATACGGATGAGGTTACGTACTTTTTTAACGAGGTCAAATGACGTCCACCCGAGTGGTTTGTCGAACAACAGAACCTCTCCTTTTTGAAAATCTAACATTAATCGATCCCTAACTGTAAACCGGTTTGGTAAGCGTAAATCAGAAACAATATGCCGATTACAATGCGATAGTACCCAAAATGCTTAAATCCGTATTTGGTTAAGAAGCTAACAAAGGCTTTCACTGCTAAAATTGCTACCACAAAAGCCACCAAGCCACCTACTAACATCATCACTATGCCGTCGGCATTAAAAAGTTCTTTGTTTTTGAGGATGTCATAACCCGTAGCAGCGACCATGGTTGGAATGGCCAATAAAAAGCTGAATTCAGCCGCTTGAACACGATTGAAACCTGCATACACACCACCGAAAATAGTTGCCGCCGATCTTGAAACACCGGGTATCATACTCAAACATTGAATGGCGCCAATTTTCAAGGCATCCAAATAAGAAATGTGCTCTATCTCCACGTATTTAGACTCTTTTTTAGCAGTCCATTTGTCAAGCCATATTAGTACTATGCCTCCAATAATGAGTGATAAACTCACCGTCAGGGGGTTAAATAGATAAGCTTTAATAGCTTTATATGCCAACAGCCCAACGACGCCGGTTGGTAAAAAGGCCACAAACAGCTTTAAATAAATATCCAAACTCACTAAAAAACGCTTGTAATAAATGGCCAAGACAGCCAAAATGGCTCCTAATTGAATGACAACTTCATAAGACTTTACAAAGTCATCCTCGTGAATACCCATCAGAGCAGACGTAAGAATCATGTGGCCAGTGGAACTCACTGGCAAAAATTCGGTAAGTCCCTCCACAATGGCAATCACTACCGCTTCAAACCATGTCATGTCTTAAGCTTTTGGACGGAATAGAATGGCGTAAATTTCTATTAAAAAGCCTGCCATTATCATAATCGGAGCTAGAGTGATTTTGGTGAAGCCATAAATGTCTTCAGTACCAATCATCAAAATATTACCAAGAGCAATCAAGCCTAAGCCTATTAACATCCATGTGTAGTTTTTTTTGCTAAACAGCAAAATACCTATTTCTTTGGTCGAATTTTTCATTAGTATAAATCGTCGATTTTGTTTCTTAAATATTTTGAGATGGCAAACCAAGTGCTTAGCAGGCTAATTACCAATCCAATCAATAGCATTCCTAAACCGATATATAAAGTGTAGGAATTATTTCTTAAATCTTTCAACTCTGGTAATTGAGCATCGCTCACTTGCATCACTCCGTACAACAAGGCCATTGCTACTAAAACACTCACCAAGCCCTGAACAAAGCTTTTTAGCAGGTAAGGCTTCTTTATAAACCAAGCTGTTGCCCCAACAAGTTGCATGCTTTTAATTAAAAAACGTTGTGAGTAAAGGGATAAACGGATGGAGTTGTTGATTAGAGTTATGGTAATAAGCAGGAGGAGCGCACTTAATCCAGCAATAACCAAGGCTATGGTTTGTAGGTTTTTGTTAATGAGATCGAGTACATTCTCCTGATAGTATACCTCTTTAACCGTAGGATTGGCAATGAGGAATGCTTTTACCAATTTTAAACTGTCACTATTGGCAAAATCTGCCGTAACGGTCATGTTAAAAGACGACAATAGAGGGTTGTAGCCTAAGAAGTCTACAAAATCTTCACCCAAATCTTGTGTCAAAATCTCTACAGCAGCTTCTTTCGACACAAAATCCAACTTTTTTACATAAGGCATGGCCTGTAGCTGCCGCTCCAATGTCTTGATATCTTTCAACTCCACTTCCTCGTTCAAATAGATCTGTACCTCCAGATGCTCTTTCACATAATCGGATAACATCTTGGCGTTCATCACCAAAACACTAAAAAGACCTAGTAAAAAGAGCACCAACGATATGCTAATGACAGCCGTAATGGTGGTTCTTCGTGCTTTGCGGCGGAAATATTTGAGCTGCGTTTGTTCTGACATGGCAATTACAGCGCTAAAATAACACTTATTCCCGCTATGCAAAGGGTATAAAACTGTTTTTAGCATAAGAAAGCAAACAAAGAGCCGTATTGACTATTTTTGCTTTTCATTCTATCACAAATGTCAGAATATTCGTTTGAACAAGCCGAATCCTTTTGGAGTAAAGTTTGGCAAGAGCAAGAGATTTATAAAACCAAAGCAGTAGGATCAGATTTACCTAAATACTACGTCCTCGACATGTTCCCATACCCTTCTGGTGCGGGCCTACACGTAGGGCACCCACTTGGCTACATCGCCAGCGACATTGTTGCCAGGCATAAGCGTATGCAGGGTTTTAATGTATTGCATCCTATGGGATTTGATGCGTTTGGACTACCGGCGGAGCAGTATGCCATTCAAACCGGACAACATCCAGCAGTTACTACTGAAACCAACATCAAACGCTATAAGGAGCAGCTGAACAAAATCGGTTTTAGCTACGACTGGTCACGCGAGGTGCAAACTTGTGATCCGGCTTACTACCGCTGGACACAGTGGATTTTCATCCAACTGTTTGAATCATGGTACAATAAAAAAACGAATCAAGCTGAGCCTATCAGCGAATTAATACAGCATTTTAAACAAAGCGGCACCGCTGGCCTAAACCCTCATTGCGACGAAAATACACCTTCTTTTACTGCTGAGGAATGGTTGTCCTTTGACGAAAATAAACAATCCGAGCTGTTGATGCATTACCGTTTGGCATTTTTGGCGGAAGCAAGGGTGAACTGGTGTCCCGCTTTGGGTACGGTACTGGCCAACGACGAAGTGAAAGATGGTGTTTCGGAACGGGGCGGCTACCCCGTTGAAATACGCATGATGAAGCAGTGGATGATGCGTATTTCGGCTTACGCCCAACGTTTGTTAGATGGTTTGGCTGAAATTGACTGGTCTGATGCCATAAAAGAACAACAAAAAAACTGGATTGGCCGATCTGAAGGAGCCTCCATTCTCTTTCAACTGGCAGACCATGACGAGAAAATTGAGGTCTTTACGACCCGTCCTGATACCATTTTTGGTGTCAGCTTTATGGTATTGGCCCCTGAGCACGAATTGGTCACCAAAATCACCACTGCTGCCCAAAAAGCGGATGTAGAATCCTACATCCTCAAAACCAAAAATCGCTCTGAGCGCGAGCGTATAGCCGATGTTAAAACGGTTTCAGGTGCCTTTACTGGAGCATATGTCCTCCATCCTTTTAGTCAACAACCCATTGCCGTTTGGATTGCCGACTACGTTTTAGCGGGATATGGCACCGGTGCGGTAATGGCCGTTCCTGGGGGGGATGAACGAGATTGGCGCTTTGCTAAGCATTTTGGCCTCCCAATCATTGATGTTGTAGAAGGTAGCGAAATTGAGCTGGCCGCCAATGCGAGCAAAGACGCTCGTATGATTAACAGCGACTTCTTAAACGGCTTGGTTGCCAAAGACGCCATTGCAGTTGCTATTAAATCTTTGGAGAACTTGGGTTGTGGGAAAGGAAAAATCCAGTTCCGTTTGCGAGATGCCATATTTTCTCGCCAGCGTTATTGGGGCGAGCCTGTTCCGATTTATTTTGAAAAAGGAATTCCGAAGGCGGTTCCTTTTGAAGACTTTGACCTCATAACATTGCCCGCGGTAGATAAATATCTACCCACCGAAGATGGTGAGCCGCCATTGGCCCGTGCTTCCAATTGGCAGTATAAAGGCCACCCACTAGAAACCACCACCATGCCGGGTTGGGCAGGCTCAAGCTGGTATTTCTTGCGGTATATGGATCCGCAGAACCAAACGACCTTTGCCAATCAGGCGGCTACCGATTATTGGAAACAAGTAGACTTGTACATGGGCGGCTCGGAGCATGCCACCGGACATTTGTTGTATGCACGCTTTTGGACACAATTTTTATATGATCGTCAGCTTATTGGTTTCAAAGAACCTTTTAAGAAGTTGGTGAATCAGGGAATGATTCAAGGGGTTTCTCAAAAAGTATATCGTTTAAGTGGGAAAACAAATACTTGGCACGATCAAAGCGGAGCTTTTACCCAAATTACCCCCATTAATCCAAAATTTGAAGATCAAATATTCGACCTCTATGTTACTCATGAACTAGCTAAAAATTATCCGCATAAACTTGTAGAGAAAAATGTGCCCATTGAGTTTGTAAATAATGGAAATGTGGATTTAAGTCTTTATCATAATTTTCTTCGTCAGCAAGATGAACAACCTGCTTTCTTAACTCAAAATGGCGTTACGTTTGATAATTTTGAAAATGGAACGGCGTTCCAATCATTTTCTGAAGTCGAAAAAATGTCCAAATCTAAATGGAATGTCGTAAATCCCGACGACATTATTTCACAATATGGTGCCGATACGCTGCGCTTGTATGAAATGTTCCTCGGTCCGCTTGAAGACAGCAAACCTTGGGATACCAATGGTATTGAAGGCGTTTATCGCTTTTTGCAAAAACTCTGGCGATTATTCCATGAAAATGGCGAATTGACCTTAAGCAATGAGGCAGCAACGCCGGCTGAGCTCAAAATCATTCATCGCACGATAAAAAAAATCACAGACGACATTGAGCGCTTCTCTTTCAACACCTGTGTGAGTGCTTTTATGATATGTGTAAACGACCTGCAGTCGCTTAAATGCCGCAAGTCGGAAGTGCTCGATCCATTGATACGCCTCCTGGCACCTTTCGCTCCATATATTACCGAGAGTTTGTGGCAAAAACTTGGGCACGCAACTTCTATTCATATCGCTCCATTTCCAGCTTTTGAGGCCAAATATTTGGTTGACGACTCCTTCGATTACCCCATTCAAGAAAACGGAAAAATGCGTTTTAACCTTACCATGCCAATCAAAGCCAGTAAAGAAGAACTGGAGATGCTGGTCCTCGCGAACGACAGGGTGATTCAACTGCTGGCCAGTCGCGACTTGAAAAGAATCATTGTAGTACCTGGTAGAATTGTTAATCTTGTATTCTAAACCAAAATCAATTGAGTTCACTACGCGTTATACTATTCTCAATCCTCGGTTTAACGGCCAATCTATACAGTTACGCCAATAAATCCGATACTGCGCAAATCAATGCGCAACTGAGGAAATGCTATAATTGGCAATACAAATCGCCGGACAGCATTTTAGATTTGGCGCCATTGGTTTTACAACAAGCAAAGAATATAAACTATCCATTGGCCATAGGCAAAGCACACTATTAAAATGGCCACGCACATTTCGAGCTACAAGCCTATGATTCGGCAGTTATTTACATGCTCAAGGCCATACCCTATTTTGATGAAAAAACTGCCATCACCCAGTTAGCCGCTGCTTACAATGTAAAAAGCATATGTGAGAAAAATTTGGGAGACTACAGCCGGGCATATAATTCTCAACTAACGGCTATCAAATATTTTGAAAAAGCAAGAGACAGTTCGGGAATCGTCATTGCCTACAATAATCTTGGTCTGCTTTTTAATGCTCAGGATAAATTAAAAGAGGCTGAAAAGTGGTTCAATAAGGCCCTAAGAGTGGCGAAAGCATATGGCGAGGCCTATTTTATAATGGTCTCAAAATCTAATATAGGATTTAATTTGCATAGTCAAGGTAAGTACGAGTCCGCGCTCGACGCCTTTCAAGAAGTACTTTTATATGATTACGAGCAAGGTGAATTGAGTGATATTGGGGCGTCACTAAATAACATTGCTTCTTGTTATCTCAAGATGAATAAACCTAAAAAGGCCAACGAATTAATCGATAGTTCTTTGGTTTATAAAAGGTTGAGTAATGATAAGTATGGTTTAAGCATCTCCTTTAGCAATAAAACGCAGGCCTATCTAGATCTTAAAAAGCCAATATTGGCAAAGGAAGTATTAGACAGCGCTTGGTATTACGCCAATCTTATCAATGCAGTTGCTATCAAAGTAGCGCTATTGGAAAAATATCACGATGTTTTCCTTGCATTAGGCGATGTGGAGAATGCACTTATATTTTATAAACGCTACCACGCTCTTTATGATAGCATCCAAAATCAGGACACCGAATTGGCCATCTTAAATGTACAGCGTCAGTTTGATTTAGAAATAATCGACCAAGAACTCAATAAAAAAACGATTGAAATAGCGGCTTTTGAACATAAACAGAAGCTTTATCTTTTCTTGTTCCTCATTGCAATTGCGCTGCTATTTATTTTTGGATTAGGCTTTCTTAGAATTAAATCTCTCAATAGAAACCTTGCGTCGCAAAAATACCAACAAGTCAATACCAACGAAATCCTGAAGCGGGTGAATGGGCAATTAGAACTTGCGAGAGACCAAGCTGAAGGGGCTAACAAGGCCAAATCAGCTTTTTTAAGTAATGTCAGCCACGAGATCCGTACCCCCCTTAATGCCATCATTGGCTTGCTCGATCAAATGCATGAGGACCTGAGACAGAATAATAAGCATCAAGACATACAAACGATACAACATGCAGCCAATAGTTTGTTACACATTATCAATGACTTATTGGATCTAAGTAAAATAGAAGCTGGCAAAATCTCTTTTGAAGAAAAAAAATTCCATTTGCCTGAATTACTTCAAAAACTGCAAGCCACTCTGATTTCGCTTACATCAAACAAGCAAATAAAAATCAGTTATAATATTGATAGCCAAATACCTGTTTTTTTAATTGGTGATCAGTACCGATTAAATCAGATTTTACTCAATTTGGGTGGAAATGCAGTAAAATTTACCTCTAAGGGCTCCGTTAGCATAAATATAAGCGCAAGCGGCATGAATGATTCAGAAACCGTATTGCGTTTCGAGGTCACAGACACGGGTATTGGCATTGCGGCAGAAAACCAATCCAATGTATTTGAGCGTTTTATTCAGGTTGAAAATGATAATTCTCGACGTTTTGGCGGTACAGGTTTGGGTCTGGCCATCTGCAAGAAACTTGTGGAGCTCCAAAATGGCACCATCGGTGTCGAAAGTGCCCTTGGAAAGGGCGCAACATTTTGGTTTAATTTGACTT
>Ga0209702_10009443_pt1 | contig 10880 bp, 9 predicted proteins | sample FRY01_FD_187210 | JGI IMG/M metagenome (GOLD analysis project Ga0209702, IMG submission 187210) | Freshwater microbial communities from Lake Fryxell liftoff mats and glacier meltwater in Antarctica - FRY-01 (SPAdes) (version 2) | ecosystem: Environmental > Aquatic > Freshwater > Ice > Glacier... | reverse complement strand
ACCACCAGCAATTAAAGCGTGACCGTAATTTCCCTTGTGAGAATGAACAGGACGAGGTTTAATATGTTGAATTAAATCGTCAGATAAAGTATAATTAAATGGAAAATTATGATTGGAATTAGTTGCCTCCTGAGGTTCTATAATTCCAATATTTAATACCATCCACTCTCCCAAAAACTGATCTGATTCTGGAAAGAAAAACATCAACTTCGGTGAGTGAAAAGTGAGGGTTAAATTTGCTTTGATTGAATAGGCACCAGCTGGCATAGGCGATTCACAATAAAATCCGCTCGGCGAATCAATTGAAATTACAAATTTACGCGATGAATTAACAAGACGAGCAATATCTAAATATTTCCCATCTAAGGGACGAGACAAACCACTTCCGAATAAAGCATCAATAATAACGGTGCAATTGGAAAGTTCATTCTCATCAAAATCTGATATAATTATTCCATTTAAATCTTTGTATTTTAATTTGTGTATAAGTTGATCGGCTGATATATGCTCGTTTGAAATCTCGTAAACGCTAATAAAATAACCTAATTCTTTAAGCATCCATGCAATTGCGAATCCATCCCCACCATTGTTTCCGGGTCCACAAAGAATGGCTAGCTTATCCTGTTTATTTATTATAGAAATTATTTCAGCAGCACATACTTTTGCTGCACGCTCCATCAGTTTATCGGAGTGAATTGGTTCATGAGCAATGGTAAACTCATCGGCCAATTTCATTTGATGATTATTTAATAATTTCATGAGACTTCATTGCTTGTTCGAGTGCATTTATCACTTGCGGAATAAGTAATTCCATAGAGTCATTTATGAGTATTCGTGTAGCTTTTTCGTTTAATATCTCCGGAGACAACTGCTTATTCATCCGTTCTCGAATCTCCTGTTCAGAAAGATCACTTCGGTCGATAACTCTTTGAATACGCATATTTTCTGGAGCGCTTACAACCCAAACTTCGTCGAGATACTTTTCGAGTCCGTGCTCAAAAATAATTGCTGCTTCTTTAAATACAATTGAGCTTTTTTTTGTTGAACACCATTGCTCAAAATCATGAGCTACCACTGGATGAATAATGGCGTTTAATAATTTCAGTTGAGAGGAATCATTAAATACGATATTGGCTAATTCTTGACGTGCTAGTTTATTAGCAGAATCGAATACACTATCTCCAAATTTTTTACGAATGTCGTTTAGAATTATTGGAGAGATATCTGTTAAATACCTGGCTCTTTCGTCTGAATTATAAACCGGATAACCCAATACTTCGAGCAGTTTAGCCACGGTGGTTTTACCACTTCCTATTCCGCCAGTTAATCCAATTAGCTTCATGTTGTGAAGATAGAGATTGATTATGAAGCGTTGAGTAAAACGCCAAAATATTATTTCTTCCGAATAATAAACTCAACAGATTCAGGTTGTAATTGAATGCTGCGGATATACTTAGGTGATTTGCGTATATACAATTTTAAGCTTTTTGCTCGTGAGTTTCTTAAATCAAATGCATCAGCGGCAATTAAAAATGCAGAGGGTTTTAACTTCGAAAAATCTTTCAAAGCAACCAAACAGCTTACTCGAATTGTACTTGGAAATATGCCGAGACTATCGCTGCTTAACAAGTGCTCAATCTTGATGGGTACTTCAAATATTACTTCAGTAAATTGATCTACCGCTAAATTTACTTCAACGCTAGAAGGCTCGTAAGCCAAAAGACTGTCTTCCTGAATTAACTTTAATTGGTAAGTGCCCGATTTATTAATTTTCGACAAGCTTAACAATTCAGTCTTGATTTGAGAGATTGAATCTAGACGAGCAATTGGACCTGAAATAGTGATGCTATCTGGCTTGATAAGAATGCTATCGGTCAAATAATATTGACGTTCAAAATTAAGTTCTGAACTCAAGACAACGGGAACTTTTTTAAATCCTCGATTAAAAAAGGTAAGAAACAATGTGTCTGGGCTAATATTCAAAGCCTTCACATCGCCATGCTCCCGATTAAAGAAATCAATACCGTTGTACGTTGTTAAAAACGCAAGGGTGGAATTGCCGGACGATCTGGTACCAATATTTCTTCCATCGAGCAGCACTTTTGCATTCTTCGGTTGCATCCAATAACTAATCAATTGGTATCCGCTACCTGAAATAGTAATATCAACTTGAGAGGGTAATTTCTCAATTAACATTCGTTCTTTTGGCATATTAATATATTCTACAGGCACTTGAAGTGATGCAGAATAATAGCCGTCAAACGCCAACAAAAGCCAAAACAAAGCAGATATAATTAAGCAGATAGCAAATACAAGAATATTCCTTCGTTTGAAGAATGACTTGAGTCCACTGCCTGATTTTTTACCTGGCATGGAGAATTTACTTAGTTGATTGAAGCTGATCCTTTGGATTGCTGCTAATGGCTGTTTTCTCGATACGGATGCGGTGACCGCTCTCTACTTCGATTACAAACGTTGCATCATCAGAATCAGTAATTTTACCATGGATACCTCCGATAGTAATAATTTTATCTCCTTTTCCAAGCGTGGCTCGCATCTCTTTTGATTCCTTCGCCTTTTTCATTTGAGGACGAATCATAAAGAAATAAAATACTACGATGATTAAAAGCATCGGTAGAATCTGAGCAAAACCACCCCCTCCAGGAGCTCCCATTAATAAAAACAAATATGTCATGTGTGTATCTCTTTAATTATTCTTCTGATGGATCGCCTTTAACAAATCCGGTAATTACAACTTTTCTGGTAGCGGGTTCAGTATTTGCATAAACTGTGACTTCTTTTAAAGCTTTTCCAACGCGTCTATCGCTGTCAAAAACTACATCAATACTGCTACTTGCTCCTGGTCGAATTGGCTCTTTAGGCCATTCTGGAACCGTACATCCGCAGCTACCAACTGCTTTTGTAATGATTAAATCGTGCTTTCCTGTATTAGTAAATTTGTATGAATGAGCAACTTTTTCGCCTTCGATCACCGTTCCAAAGTTGAATGTATCGGCATCAAATTTAATATCTGACACTGGAATTGACTCACCAGAAGCAGTTTGAGAGTTATTGACCATGTCGGCTGTAATAGTTGCCTCTCCTTTTTGATCGCAAGAAACAAGCGCAAATGAAAGTGCTATCGTAATTGCTGTAAAAAATAGTTTATTCATTATTCATTTTTTAAGACCGCAAAAGTACAAAAAACAAAGCTTCGTAGGAAGCTAAACTTGCTAGATTGAATTTATTTAACAACGCTTAATAAACGTTTAATTCCATCAAATTTAACGATGTAAATTCCTTGGCTAATTCCTGACAATTCAATTTGTTTGGTAGATTCTGCAAAAGTTTGAGCAAGTATTAATTTACCAGACAAATCAACTAATTCGAAATTATGTTTTCCGTTAGTGGCAGATATAATAGTAAGCACTGTGCTACTTGGATTTGGGAACAACTTAAATGAGCTACCTAAAACACCTTCAAAACCAATAGAATTGATAACGTAAACAGGTAGATAAACAGGATTACTTAAACATCCATTTTCGTCTTCTCCAATTACTTCTATGCGCATTTCACCTTCACGATCTTGCCAGAATACAATAAGAGAATCGGCGCCGCCAGTGTAAACACGTGTATCCATGAGGGCTGCATCTCCAAAGAAATTCCAATAGTAAGTAATGTTTAGACCTCCAGATACAGAAAAAACAGTCGCTGAGCCTGGAGTCTGGATTGAATCTCCGATTAATTGTATTACAGGCTTTGGAAAAACATTAATCGTGACAGAAGCTGGAACACCTGTGCAACCTGCCCTAGTAGCAAAAAGTACATACAATCCTGAATTGCTTAATGTTACTTCATTAACTTGTACATTACGAGTAGATGCAGCGAATTCATTTGGACCAATCCAAGACCATGTTGCCCCTGGAATGTCGTTAGCACCTAGAAATAAAATATCTCCTTCGCAAACACTCGTTTCAACTGTATTTATAGCAACCTGAGGAGAACTTAAAATATCAACTTCTACTTCTCGCACAGAAACACAATTTTGACCTGTAATTAACACAGTATAAACGCCTGTTGCTAAAGTTGTTGCATTCGGAATCGTTGGGTTTGCAAAATTTGACGTAAAGCTATTTGGCCCTGTCCATATATATTGAGCCAAAGCAGGATAATCTGTTGTTAATGAAAGTGTTTGTCCTTCACAAATAGGTCCGTTCGCAATAGCTGAAGCTTGGCAGGGTAAACATCCCGCGGGAGCGGTATAAGCTCCAGATCCTGAACACGTTGAACTAGCACTATAAATTGCCGTAACAATGCCGTTAGTGCCATTTGATGGTAGTCCCGATAAATTAAAGTTTACAGTGTTTCCAAACGGTGCATTAATTGTTTGAGAAACTCCTTGGGTGCTTACAGTTAAGGTACCCGTTGATGGAGCATTGAACGTAAATACCGAACCAGTTACTGCAAATGAATTGCTCAAGGAATCACATGTTCCAGAAATTGGACTAACCAAGCTAATCAGGCATTGACCTGTAAAATTACAATCGTAGGTTCCATTACCAGCAGTTTGATTGAATGTTACATTCGTTGCTTGGTTTGAAAAATTGGTGACCATTAATAAGTAATAATCGCCTGCATTTGTCGAGGTAAATTCGATTGTTTCGGTTGCTCCTCCGGCATAGCTGCAATCGGCAGTATTAATTGCTGTTAGATTACCACAATTATTTTGCAAAGTTAAGAAGGGGCCAAACAAAATAAAATCAAGATCTCTATTTGCAGAATTAGATTCCAGAATTGTATGTGTTCCAGGAGTTCCGATTCTAAATGCGAACCAGGCTGGGTTAGGTTCCGAGCCAAGACAACCATAATCAGGACCGACTTCAGCAGCTCCAGCATTGGTAGCAGCTGGATATGTAATGGGTGAATCTAAGCAAATTTGAATTGCATCGATGCATTGCGAATTACCACTTTGGGCAGAAACATTCACAACAAAAAGCAATAACAACAGGCTGTTAAATAATTTCATAGCGTTAAGGAAATAGCTTCGCAATATACAGTTTAAGGCTGATGTCTTAACTCAAAATGCGAGTAATTCTTTGTACAAATCGTTCACAGGAAGGCCAACAACATTAAAATATGAACCATTGATTGTTTCAACACCCACGTATCCAATCCACTCCTGAATTCCGTAAGCACCAGCCTTGTCAAAGGGTTTATATTCAGAAATGTAATAATCAATTTCTTCTTCAGACAAAGATTTAAATGTGACTTCGGTAACTGAATAAAAGGAATGAATTTTATGTTGTTTTACCAATGAAACTGCAGTAATTACTTCATGCGTTTTGCCTGACAATTTATTGAGCATATTCTTGGCCTCTTGTTGATCAGCTGGTTTATTCAATGCACTATTATTGGCCCAAACAATTGTATCAGCCGTGATTAACAGTTCATTTTCTGATAACTGAGATTGTCCAGCTGAAGCTTTCAACTTCGAGAGGTAAAGAGGAATTGCCTCTCTTTTAAGAACTTCAGGAAATATCTCATCCACATCTAATTGCATAATTGTAAAATTAATTCCCAAATCTTTGAGAAGCGCTTGTCGACGGGGAGATTTAGAGCCGAGAATAACTTTTATATGCTTTAATTTTTGGTGCAATAACATAATTAAGTGGCGAAACGATAAATAAACATAGAAATTACTCCGCAGATAATTACAATTTTGCAAAGGAGCGAAGCTCGTGTGTAATCTCTTTTCGTGAATGCATTAAATAGAATAACGATAATTCCAGCTAAAGGCAGTTGAACCGAAATGAGCAAATACCAGAACAATATATTTGAGTGGGTATTAAAAAGATATTGCTGAACAAATCCAAGAAGAACAATCGTGAACAGTGTTATACTGATTACAAAATATTTCGCTTGGGTTTCACCAAGAACAATGGGTAATGTTCTTGCTCCAATGCTCATATCACCTTCGACATCTTCCATGTCTTTTACAATTTCACGAATTAAATTACTTAGGAATGCGAACACTGCAAATCCAATTAAAATAAATGCAGCTTTTTGAAGCAATAAATTCCCAAAACTGAGGGCGTTCATATTCAGCACATTTAAATCGTAAGCGGCACCTGATGCAAACTCAAATAAGCCAACAGTAATTGGAACAAGAGCCGCTAATAATGAAATTAAAATATTGCCCGATAGCAATTGTTTTTTTAGATGGGTAGAGTAAAACCACAATGCCAAAATGCTGAAAATAAAAATGCCCGTAAGTTTCCAATTCCCGACTTTAAATGACAAATAGGCTCCAATTAATAAGCCGATTCCATTTAATGATAAATGCAATGCCATAGCACTGCGACGTTTAATTGATCTTCCAACGACCACCTTATCAGGTTTATTTAATCGGTCGGTTTTTGTATCAAAATAATCATTTATGATGTTACCTGCTGAAGCAATGCAAAGAATGGCAAATGTTAAAAGCCAAAAATCAAGATTCGAAAGATGCAGAGAAAACCCACGGACAAGAAAACCACGATCAAGCATTTCAAGTACGGCGTCTCTCCAGAGGCTGGCAAATATTCCGTACCTAACTCCTAACATTGATAATATGATTATCAACAGGTTAGGCCAACGAATAAGGCGTAAAATTTGTGGAAACATCGCCAGCCAAAGTAATTAAAAAAGCAATCGAAAAATGGGGAACTGGCAACAAATTCATCCTGCTATCGCTAATAAAGAATAGGAAAGGCGTCGATATAATTATATATTGTTTAAAATTAAAAACTATTTCATGACAATAAAATAGATGATTATTGCACTCCTTATACTGAATGCCTTTAACATCTAAGCGCAGCAACCTGTTGCAACAGAATCAGAGATGGCCATGTCTCTTGGCTCTCGACCTGGATTTACGATCAAAATTGCGAATGTAGAAATGAAAACTGCCGAGAAATTATGGTACGATTTCGTGAACGATGAATTTGGCGCTCGTTTAAAAAGTGTAAAAGGTACTGAAGAATTAATGGCTGAAGAAGCGAAGTTGAAGAGCCTAAACAATGATCAATTCAACTTACATTCGACGATGAAGGTATCGGACGATGATGTTATTTTAAATGTTTGGGTTGATATGAGAAGTGCTTTTATAAATAGGGTTCACTCAAAAGCACTTAATGCCTTTTAAATGGGTTATCTCTTGCTGAATTATTCATTTTTAATGCATGAATTTAATTGAGTATCATCAAAAATCCTTGCACCAAGATTGCGCTGAATTTTTCATTATTTACTATTTAAGCTAGCCAGAAATACGGCATTTGCTTCGTTACAGCCATTTCGAAGTATTAAATATACATCTTCAATGTCTGTGCCTTGCATCCGCCCCATTTCTGACTTTTTGAGTGAACCCTAAATAAAGCCGGAAATCCAAGTGGTTCAGAAACAATAAAAGCTAAGCTTGTAGATTTCTACTATTATGTTCAAAAAGAAAATGCTAAAAAAATACTTGAACAAGAAGAGGATAAACTAAAGGACGCTGAAAAAGCTTTAAGTCGTTTGGTTAATGATGGCGAATCTATCAGCAAGTATATCCACAATCATGAAGACAAAATTGAAAAAGCAAAGCTCGAGAAGGAAAAGAATCTGAGTGAACAAGTTATCGTTAAATCAGCATTAGAAGGCCAAAAGTTCAAAGTTGTTGATGCCTAAAAGTCAATCGAAATGATTGGAAAATAAATTAATTCAGTAACATTGTACTGAATCATGTTTATATGCAGACAAGCTAATTGTCTACTTATTTAGGGTTCACTTCAAAACACCTAAAACCTGATTATGTGAATGTTATAATGTTTAACTTTTGATTTGATGTGCATTATTTGACGAAATTGATCAGATTGTATGCGTCACAAATTATTATTTTTATTGTTTTCTAGAATTTAGCTTAGCCAGCAAAACGCCATCTGCTTCGTTAAGAGTATTTTGAAGTACTATTTGTACGTCAAAAAATCCTCTTGTCTCGCATCTAACGTGTTTCTGACTTTTTAAGTGAACCCTATTTATTTTTAGAAAAGTTAATTATTGAATCTGAAATTGTTGAATAAAGCGCCCCGAGCATTTCGTCATCTTTAAGCAATTCAAGATGCGCATTCATCGTAATTAAGTCTTCACGATTTGCAGGTCCTGTTTGAAACTCAGCTAGATTTCCTTTGCCAATTCTTGATACTGTAAGCTCAATCAAAGGCTGCAATGCATTAAATGGCAAATCATTCTTTGTACAATAATCTTGAGCTAGCGCAAAAATGTGATTGCTGAAATTATTCACAATTACTGCTGCCAAATGCAAACGTTTTCTGTGCTCAAAATCGAGCATAGAAACTGGTCCACCTAATGCCTTAAGAAAAATATCTAATTCTTGCAGTGCTGTTTCAGTATTAATTTCGACAATTAACGGAATTCTTTCCCAATTAACTGACTGACTTGTAAAACTTTGCAATGGCCACACCACAGCAGTTTTCTCATGGTGTATGCTAATCTCATCCAATTTCATCGAACCAGAGCAATGCATAACTAAGGAAACATGCTTAGGAATAAGGCTTGATATCTCAGCTATGGCAGAATCTGAAACACAAATGACACATAAAGCATTTTCAGGAATTTCAGAAATATGTAACTTCTTAAGACGTGGAAACTGCGCTACGAATTGATTTAATTTGTCGGAATTTCGTCCAACCATATAAACCTGAAAATCGTCGCACTTAATTAATTGCTCAAGAATATTTGACGCTAATTTACCTGTGCCGATGATGACTAGGTCACGAGGCATTTGAAGATTTCCGACTGAATAACCCAGCTCTTGCAACAACTGCTAGCATGGTACCGATAAACATTAAAATACAGCCAATCCACAGAATATTAATTCCGGGGAAAATAATCGCCTTCATAATAATGAATTCCTTTTTCGGATCAACTTTCTCACGCAATCTGAAATGGAAGGTCTCGGCTTCTGGATCGATTTTAAAAAATCCTAATTGAACGCCATTGACTTCATCGACAGCATCAATAGTGAATACCGAAGCATTACGAATTACATAAATAGGGCGAATTGCTTTTTGCTTTCCATCAATACTCAATACTAGCATATTAGCAGCAACGGCAATATCACCAGCTTTTAACTCCGAATATTCTGCAGGATTTACATTTTTATCTATTCCAGAAAGAATAACTAAGCTGTTGCTCGTAAATAAGGTATCTCCTATGCGTAAAGCTCTATCTTCAGGATCTTTCCAATCATTGGCATTCTTTGTACGTTTTTCGAGTGGCGCGTATGTTACGTGCGTAAAAATATCGCGATTTATATAATGTTTCGTTGCGGGTTCAGCTACATTTCCCATGCGGGGATTTGTTTGAACGAATGGACTTAAACGAAATTCCTTGGTAAACTCGCCAGCTTCGTTTTTGCGTAAATAATCAACATTATAATAGATATTAATTCCTTGCACAGAATCGCCTCTGTAGCTCACATGAAACTCACCCATTGGAACAGTATCATTTAATGCAAGTAGAATATTTTCTTCGCCTGGGAAATCCTTACCTAAGTTAACTAAGGAGGTATTTTTAGAGATGTATTCTTGTTTTCCTGCCGATATCAATGCTCCGCAAAGGATTAGTCCAAATCCTATGTGAGCAATAGATGATCCAGCGTTAGGAATTTTACCTTTTAAAACACGTATTAAATAATCGGCATTTCCGATAACGGCAAATAAAGAAGTGAAGAGCAATAATAAATAAAGCGATTTATCAATTTCGAATACAAATGCTAATAAGATTGTAAACAAGAATGTTAAGCCCAAAGACAAGGAAATTTGACGGATGAATTTTCCTATATCTGTCTTTTTATATTTCAAGAATTGGGTAAAGCCAATTAATGCTGCCGTAACAATTGCAAATGGTAATTGCCAAGCATTAAAATGCGCAATTGGATCGGTTGGTGCTGCTAGTTTCGCTTCAGCCATTTTAGCAAAAACATCCGCAGGTATAATACCATTTAACCAAGCAAAGAAGTTGGACAATCCACCAGAAAGTATTTTATTAATTACCGGAGTTGATGTGGTAAAGGCAATTTGAAATGCAGATATTAATAAAACCAGGGAACCCACGAACATCCAAAATTCTCTAGAACTAGAATGCTCTTCTTCATTGGTTTTTGGGAGCTTCTTAGACAATGATCTTAACATGATCGCTAAGGAAACAATCAAAAATACAATGACTAATAATTTCGAAAAATAAATGAAATTATAAACAACAACGATGAGACTAATCAATAGCCAAATATTTCTCTTTTTATCGTCCTTGAGGCTCAATGCTGAAGGAAGCCAGATGAAGAATAAAAGATAAATTAATAGTTGACCGCTCATTCCTAAGTCTGTAAATGCATGCACAGACGTTTCACCCAAAACTCCACTTCTGGTTAGGAATGTAGAATACAAAATGAGAATAAAGGTTATAAAAATGAGAAAAATAGCAGTAACGACCGATTCCCCTTTTCTTTGGTTAATGAGCATTACGTGAGCGCCACCTACTAAAGTTAACCATGGCACAAGTGATGCGTTTTCAACCGGATCCCAAGCCCAAAAACCACCGAAACTTAATGCTTCGTATGCCCAAGCTCCACCCATCAAAACGCCAATTCCAAGAATACTAACACCAAAGTACGACCAAGTTAACGCTGGTTTAATCCATTCGCGAAGTTGTCCGCGCCAAATGCCAGCCATCGCGTATGCAAATGGAAATAACGTTGCCGAAAAACCAAGGAATAAAGTCGGAGGGTGTATCGTCATCCAATAATTCTGAAGCAGTGGATTCAAGCCACGTCCATCGAGCCTTTC
>Ga0209702_10009442_pt1 | contig 10880 bp, 10 predicted proteins | sample FRY01_FD_187210 | JGI IMG/M metagenome (GOLD analysis project Ga0209702, IMG submission 187210) | Freshwater microbial communities from Lake Fryxell liftoff mats and glacier meltwater in Antarctica - FRY-01 (SPAdes) (version 2) | ecosystem: Environmental > Aquatic > Freshwater > Ice > Glacier... | reverse complement strand
CTGTGTTCATGTCAAAATCCCTCAAGAATCTATTCTTCAAATAACGTTTTATGAGGGATTTGGTGCACCGCTATTGCACAAAAATGTGAGGTTTTATGCGGGTTTCGAGGGTTTTGCAGGCTGGACTAGTTATCAGCGCTGACAGGGGGCCAAGGCTCCAGCCGACGCTGAAAAACTGACCGCCCTACTTCTTCGCCCCCAGCGCCACCCTGAATTCTTCTAACTTGGCCTCATAGGCATCGGCCTCGCCGTAGTCCAGAAAGCGGTTGTAGCGTGCGTGAGTGCCCAAAATTTTGTGGGCGTGTTTGATGGGGCAAAAATACTGTTCAGTTCGCGCCAAAATTTCACCCATATAGGCCATCAGCCCAGTACCGTATTCGCAGTAGGTGCAATGAAACTTTTCAATGCTGTTGAGGTAGGCCAAGTGCCTACGATCAAACACGATGTAGTCGCTGCGCTGCACCTTGGCAATGCCATAAATCGGGAAGCAGGCCCATTGGTAAAAACTCACGCAGGCATCAAGCATGAGGAGCGGAACAATCATGGCGTAGATCACCGGGCCGGTGATTAAATTTTGTGGACGATCAGTTACCAGCCAACGAAAAAATCTCTTTTTAAGTTTGCGGTGTGCGGCCAGTACGCTGCGTTCAAACTCGACACGCTTGCCTTTGATCTGGAAAAACATTTTGCTTTCCTGCTCATGCACAGCCGTATGCAGGTCACGCTCAAGCGCCGCCATTTGCGCCAATAGCCCAGCGATTCGATCATTCATTTCAGGTGCCAGCCGACTTTGTCATCAATTTTGAATCTGTGCATCATGACGTTGTTCCGTTTCGGGTTAAAGATATAGATATTACCAATCAGTGCAAACACGGTGAATCAGCGGCGCCTGACCGATCCGAGCCCATCTGGCTATGGCGCGGTGATGATCCAGCCTTCGAGGCTATCGAAGTCGGCAGGCAAACCATACCGGGCATCGCCCTCTTTGTGCCGCTCTTGCGCCCAGGCCGCCTGCATCAGACACAGCACGGCATCGAGGCTGTCGCCCTTGGCATCGTCCACCAGCGCGTCGCGCTGCGCGTGGCTGAGCTTGAGGTGCAGCCCCAGGCGGGTCTGGCCCAGCTCCAGCGCGGTAATCAAGTCTTTGCGGGCAATCAGGCGCGCCGCAGTCTGCTTGAGCTTGTCGTCGCTTTTGTAGGAGCGCTTGCCCAGTACCTCGCGCGCCAGCAAGCCGGGGTAGCCCTCTAGCGCCACGCGGGCAGGGTCACCTGCGTGCAGGCCTGGCAAATGCACGCCGGCAGCCAGCAAGCGCGGAACGCCCGCATGGAGCATGTAGGCCACTGGCGGGTTGACCCACTTCATCGAAGGGCTGGAACCCGCAGGGCCATCGGTGGCGCGGTGCGCAAATTTTCCGCCCACGGGTCTGGCATCGCAAAACGCGGCGAAGGTGCTGCGAATGTCAGCGCGGCTCAAGCTGGCGTAGTGGGTCATCAGCGCTGGCCAGGTTGTGGGCCAGCCGAGTTGTTCTATGAGTTCGCGTGGCAAACCAAACGGAAGGTCAAACGCACCGACCCAGCTATTGGATTTGTTCAGCCAAATTTCAAATGCATCGAGTGATTCAACGAACTCGATTTTTGAAAGTTGGACGCGGCCCTTGATGCCGCTACCAAACGCTATGACAATTGGTTTTTGGCGGCTCGGTGCGCTGGAGAAGTCGCACCCGACTAGCAGCATGTTGAATCAGCTGCGGCTAATAATGGAGGCCGTTGCCATCAACTCTTCCAGCAAAGCAAGCGACACCTTGCCGGACACCGAATACGGATCAAGCACAGGCGTTTCAGAATACTTCAGCAAAATCGACGTGTTGAGCTTGGCCATGTTGACCTGCCCCATGGTCCAGCCGCCAAAGCGCCGCTCTGAAATTTCTTCGTAGTGCAGCAGCACCACGTCTTTGTGGCGGACATCTTTTTGAATGTGCCCATACAACTCGCTGACATGATTGCGGCCGCCTTCGAGCGCCTGTAAAAAAATATCGCCCCCGTAGCAAAGAATGCCGGTGATGCCGCAGGCCGGGTTATGGCTACGGGATTGCAAAAGAATGGCATCGGTTGCAGAGGCACCGGGGTCAGCGGCGCGGCTAGCGTAAAGAAGGCGTACTAGCATGTGAGGTGTGTCCTTACTGGCCGTTGTTTTGTTTGGGGATGAGAGATAAAAACTCGCGGCGCAGATTGGTATCTTTCAAAAAGACGCCGCGCATGACGGAGTTAATCATCTTGCTGTCGAGGTCCTTCACGCCGCGCCAGCCCATGCAGAAATGTGTGGCCTCCATGACGATGGCCAAGCCGTCAGGCGAGGTTTTTTCCATAATCAGGTCCGCCAGTTGCACGACTGCTTCTTCCTGGATTTGCGGCCGGCCCATGACCCATTCGGCCAGGCGCGCGTACTTTGACAAACCAATGACATTGGTGTGTTCGTTGGGCAAAACGCCTATCCAGATCTTGCCAATGACAGGGCAAAAGTGATGCGAGCAGGCGCTGCGCACGGTGATAGGGCCGACGATCATCAACTCATTGAGGTGTTCAGCGTTGGGGAACTCGGTGATGTTGGGCGGCGACACATAACGGCCCTTGAACACCTCATTGAGGTACATCTTGGCCACGCGGCGGGCGGTGTTGTTGGTGTTGTGGTCGCGCTCGGTGTCTATCACCAGGCTGTCGAGCACACCCTTCATCTTGCCTTCGACTTCATCGAGCAGTTTTTCAAGTTCGCCGGGCTCAATGAACTCTGCAATGTTGTCGTTGGCATTGAAGCGTTTGCGGGCTGCCGTGATGCGCTCGCGGATTTTGACGGATACCGGAACGCCTTCTTCGGTAGCATCCGCCAATGAGGTGTCTGATTTCATAAGCATGGCAAGATATTAACAGCCCGACTCAAAGCTGGCCCTGCCTCATTAACGCATGTTGCTTGTTGGTAATGCTTGTCAGTAGCGCTGGCCTGCGATGAAAACACCGACCCGCATCAATGTATAGGCTATGTGATCCAGCAGGCGTTGGCGCAGGGGGCGCTGGCTGTAGGCCACAGGGTCAAGGCGCTGCCCGTGGTTGGCTATGGCAGTACACAAGCTACTGCGCAACTTATCTGCAAACACCTTGTCTTCAACCACCACGTTGGCCTCGCGCGCCAGCAGCAGGCTCAAGGGGTCGAGGTTGGACGAACCCACCGTGGCCCAGTGACCATCGATGACGGCTACCTTGGCGTGCAGAAAACTGGCTTCGTATTCATGAATCTCCACGCCCGCCTTGAGCAGCGCGCCATACACTGGGCGCGCTGCATGGTACTGCATGAAATACTCGTACTTGCCCTGTAGCAGCAGGGTCACCTTCACGCCGCGCCGTGACGCATTGATGAGCGCACGGCGCAGCTTGCCACCCGGCACAAAGTAGGCATTTGCGATCAGAATGTCGTGGTGCGCTTTACCAATCGCCTTGCGATAGACCATCTCGATGCTTCGGCGATTGCGCAGGTTGTCGCGCAGTACCAGCGCGGCCTTGGATCCTGACAAAGGGGGTGGATCGGAGGGCAGCGCTGCGGATTTGCCTGAGAGCCGCTCGGCTACGGTGCGAACACCATAGCCAGCAGCCTTGAACTTGTCCCAGGCTGCGCCCAAATGGTTTTGTCGTGCGCTATAGCCCGCCTGCACACGCCACCACAAAAGCGCCATCGCTTCACTGGCTTCTAGCGCAAGCGGCCCGGTCACGGCCACCGCAAAATCGAAGCGCGGCGCCTGCAACTCGCCGTGGTTGGGATCGTAAAAATCATCCAGTACATTGATGCCGCCGCAAAAAACCGTGCGCTCGTCCACGACGCACAGCTTGCGGTGCAGGCGGCGCCAGCGGTGGGGCATCAGCAGGCCAAGGCCACCTAAACCCGCAGCCAGTGGCGAGTAAACGAGCCACTGCACACCCGCATCGCGCATTTTTTGTTGCCACTCTGCGGGCAGCGGCTGGGAGCCAATACCATCAACCAGCACCTGCACCTTTATACCGCGCTGCGCAGCGTTGATGAGCGCCTGGGCAAGCTCGCCAGCCGCGCCATGCACATCGAAAATATAAGTTTCAAACTGCACCCACGAGGTCGCTGCGTCCATGGCTCTGATGAGCGCAGGAAAGTATTGCTGCCCCCCTTCAAGCAGTTCAAGCGCGTGGGATTTGTGCAGTAGGTTCATGCCCCAGCTTATTCGATGAAACCCGGCAGCAGCAAAATCGCCTCGGCATTCGAAGGCGAAAAGCATTTGTCAGCCGCCTCAAGCAGCGGTAGCCATTGCCATGCCGTGTGTTCACGCGGACTAAGCTTGACAGCCACATCACGCGGCACGCACAGTCTGAAAACATGCTCGGTGTTGTGCGTAATGCCGGGCGCATAGCGCTTGCGCCAGGCCGGATAAATTTCGTACACGTTGGACAGCCTCCAAGCCCGAAAACTGGCGGCATCTACGGCAATGCCGGTTTCTTCAAAAACCTCACGCACAGCCGTCTGCAAAAAAGGCTCTTCAAGCGTGTTACGCGAACCCGTCACGCTTTGCCAAAAGCCAGGGTTGTCAGCACGCTCCAGCAGCAGCACCTCATGCTGGGGCGTATGGATAACGACCAGAACTGATTCGGGGATTTTGAAGTTTTTCAAAATGTTCCCTCAGGAATCAGCTTAGTCGATGTAGTTGCTGTGGCCGCTGCACCGGGATCCCTTCAAGCCGGGGCCGCGGAACTGGCTTTGCCAGGCCGCAGGCGCAGCGGCCCCCTCGGGGGGCAGGAAGCTGCACGAAGTGAGCGACCGTGGGGGCCACATACCTAAGCTGGCAACGGATTGCGCAAGCGGATATGCAACTCGCGCAACTGCTTCTCATCAACCGGGCTGGGTGCATGGGTCAGCAGACACTGGGCGCGCTGGGTTTTCGGGAAGGCGATCACGTCGCGGATCGACTCTGCGCCCGTCATCATGGTCACGATGCGGTCCAGGCCAAAGGCCAGGCCGCCGTGTGGTGGTGCGCCGTATTGCAGGGCATCGAGCAGAAAGCCGAACTTTTCCTGGGCTTCTTCAGGGCCGATTTTGAGGGCGTTGAAGACCTTGTTCTGCACGTCGGCCTGGTGGATACGCACCGAGCCGCCACCGAGCTCCCAGCCGTTGAGCACCATGTCGTAGGCCTTGGCAATGCACTTGCTGGGATCGGTGTCCATCCAGTCTTCGTGGCCGTCTTTGGGCGCGGTGAAGGGGTGATGCACGGCGCTCCAACGATTGCCTTCTTCGTCATGTTCAAACATCGGGAAGTCAACCACCCACAGCGGTTTCCAGCCGGCGGTGAAAAGGCCGCTTTTCTTACCGAAGACGCTGAGGCCCACCTTGAGGCGCAACGCACCCATGCTGTCATTGACGATTTTGGCTTTGTCGGCACCAAAGAAAATGATGTCGCCATTGGCTGCGCCGGTGCGCTTCAAAATTTCAAGCAGTGCAGCGTCGTGAATGTTTTTGACGATGGGACTTTGCAGACCCTCGCGACCCTTGGTCACATCATTGACCTTGATCCAGGCCAGGCCCTTGGCACCGTAGATTTTGACGAACTCAGTGTAACCGTCAATCTCGCCGCGGCTCATCTCCGAACCGCCGGGAACGCGCAATGCAACCACACGACCACCCGGTGTGGTGGCTGGCGTGCTGAACACCTTGAAGTCAACACCCGCCATTAAATCGGTGAGTTCGGTGAACTCAAGATTCACGCGCAGATCGGGCTTGTCGGAGCCGTAGCGGTGCATGACATCGGCATAGGCCATGACCGGGAACTCGCCCAGATCGGTTGCGAGAACCGTCTTGAAAATATTGCTGATCATGCCCTGGAACAGGTCACGGATTTCTTGCTCACCCATGAAGGAAGTTTCAATATCAATCTGGGTAAATTCTGGCTGGCGGTCAGCACGCAAGTCTTCGTCACGGAAGCACTTGGTAATTTGATAGTAGCGATCAAACCCGGCGACCATCAGCAACTGCTTGAACAACTGCGGGCTTTGCGGCAGCGCGAAAAAATTGCCTTCGTTGACGCGGCTGGGCACCAGGTAGTCACGCGCACCTTCGGGCGTGCTCTTGGTGAGCATGGGGGTTTCGATGTCAATGAAACCATTGGCATCGAGAAACTTGCGCGTTTCCATGGCCACGCGGTAACGCAGCATCAGGTTGTTCTGCATGTAGGGGCGGCGCAAGTCCAGCACGCGGTGCGTCAGACGTGTGGTTTCTGACAGGTTGTCGTCGTCTAACTGGAACGGTGGCGTCACGCTGGCGTTCAGCACAATCAGCTCATGGCACAGCACTTCGATCTTGCCGCTTTTAAGATTGTCGTTGGTGGTGCCTTCCGGTCGTGCGCGAACAATGCCTTTGACCTGCACACAAAACTCATTACGCACGCCTTCGGCGGTTTTGAACATGTCAGCACGATCCTGGTCGCACACCACCTGTACATAACCTTCACGATCACGCAGGTCGATAAAAATCACGCCGCCGTGGTCACGCCTTCGGTTGACCCAACCACACAGGCTAACGGTTTGCCCCATCAGGGCCTCGGTCACTAGACCGCAGTAAGTGGTTCGCATTTGGGAAGTCATTGGCATAAAAATCACTTTTAAATACGGTAATACCGATGGCGCGATGCGCCTCGGCAGGTTAGATGCGGGGAGGGCTGTCGGGTCGGGTGGGTGCGGCACTGCCGGGCTTGCCAGGCTTGAAATTGGCACCACTACCAGGCACCACAACGCCCATGGAAATCACATAGGTCAGTGCTTCATCGACACTCATTTTGAGTTCGATGCAGTGCTCACGCTTGAGCATCACAAAATAGCCCCCCGTGGGGTTGGGCGTGGTGGGTACATAAACGCTCAGGTAGTCGCCCTGCAGGTGGTTGGCTACGTCGCCGCCCGGTGTACCGGTCTGAAAACCAATCGTCCACACCCCTTCGCGTGGCCACTGCACCAGCAGCGCTTTGCGAAAAGCCTTGCCGTTCTCCGAGAAAAGCGTGTCAGAGACCTGCTTGACGCTGGAGTAAATCGAGCGAACGATAGGAATGCGGTTGAGCAGCAAATCCCACCAGCTCACCAGTTTTTTGCCAAAAAAGTTGCTGGCAATGGCACCGATCAGCAACAGGATAAAAAGCGCCAGCAATACCCCAAAGCCAGGGATATGAAAACCAATCAGACTGTCTGGATGCCATGAGCCAGGCAGGATGAGCAAGGTCTGGTCCAGCGTGGCAATAATCCATTCCAGCACCCAGACCGTGATGCTCAGAGGCACCAGAACCAGCAGGCCAGCCAGCAGCCATTTGCGGACGGCCGCCATCACAAGTTGGCCTTTGGTGCGGCTGGGGCTGCCGCAGGTGCGGGAGCTGGAGCTGGTGCTGGCGCGGCAGCAGTTGAGCCAGCAGCGGGGGATGTTGCGGTTGCGCTGGAGGGTGTGGCCGCAACAGGCGCGGATTCGCCCGACTTAGCATCGCCATTCGATTCAGCAGCCGACGTACCCGAGGGCGTACCGCCTCGAAAGTCTGTGACATACCAGCCGGAGCCCTTGAGCTGAAAACCGGCTGCGGTGAGCTGCTTTTTAAAGGCTGGTGCGCCGCACTGTGGACAGTCAGTCAGCGGTGCATCCGACATTTTTTGCAAAACGTCTTTCGCATGACCGCAGGACTCGCATTTATAGGCGTAGATTGGCATGGTTCTGGAGGTTTTTCAGGTAATACGCAACTCGCTAAATGGTGCAAGAGGCGCAAGAGGCAAAGCCCTTAATTATAGGCGTTGCCGGGGTCGCTTAAAAAAGCCGCACCCGCAAAACTACCTGCATCGCAATCAAGCCCAAAACAAAGCCGAAACCACCGTAAATAAGGCTTTGCAGCAGTTTGTTGGTACGCTTTTGTTCAGCCAGCAATTCCAACAGTTCGCGCTGGTTTGAACCATGCCGGTCTTTCAGGTACTGCGACAGCAGACGCGGCAAACCGGGAAGCAGCTTGGCATAGGCCGGGGCTTCGGCCTTGAGTTGCGCAAACAGCTTTTCAGGCCCGACCTGCTCGATCATCCATTTTTCAAGAAATGGCTTGGCGGTGCTCCACAGATCCAGGTCGGGATCAAGTTCACGACCCAGGCCTTCAATGTTGAGTAGGGTTTTCTGCAACAGCACCAGTTGCGGTTGGATTTCGACATGAAAGCGACGCGAGGTCTGGAATAGCCGCATCAGCACCAGGCCCAGCGAAATTTCTTTTAACGGACGGTCAAAGTAGGGCTCGCAGCAGGCTCGAATGGCGGCTTCCAGCTCGTCCACGCGGGTACTGGCAGGAACCCAGCCGGATTCGATGTGCAGCTCGGCCACGCGCTTGTAGTCACGGCGAAAAAAAGCGCTGAAGTTTTGCGCCAGGTATTCCTTGTCGGTCTCCGTCAGCGTGCCGACGATGCCGAAGTCGAGTGAGATATAGCGACCAAAGGTAGCCGCCTCCAGGCTGACCTGAATGTTGCCGGGGTGCATGTCGGCATGAAAAAACCCGTCGCGAAAAACCTGGGTGAAAAAAATCGTGACACCATCACGTGCCAGTTTTTTCATGTCTACGCCCGCATCGCGCAGGCGCTGCATCTGCCTGATGGGCACACCCTTCATGCGCTCCATCACCATCACGTCAGGCATACAGAAATCCCACACCACCTCGGGGATCATCACCAGATCAAGGCCCTGCATATTGCGGCGCAGCTGGGCTGCGTTGGCGGCTTCACGCAGCAGGTCCAGCTCGTCATGCAGGTATTTATCGAACTCACCCACCACCTCGCGCGGTTTCAGACGCTTGCCATCTGCCGAGGCGCTTTCAACCCAGCCCGCCATCATGTGCATCAGGGCCAGGTCTTTTTCAATCGCCGGCAGCATGTTGGGGCGCAGCACCTTGACGGCCACTTCACGGCCACTGGGCAAGGTCGCAAAATGCACCTGCGCGATGGATGCGCTGGCCACAGGCGTGTGCTCGAAGGTGGCAAAAATCTGCGCCAGCGGCCTGCCAAAAGCTTTCTCGATGATGGCAATGGCTATTGCGGAATCAAACGGCGGCACGCGGTCTTGCAGGCGGGCCAGCTCGTCTGCGATGTCAGGGGCCAGCAAATCGCGACGGGTAGACATCACTTGTCCGAACTTGACGAAGATAGGGCCAAGACGCTCTAACGCCAGGCGCAGGCGCTCGCCACGCGGCGCTTTCAAATTGCGCCCGACTGAAACAACACGCCGCAAGAGCCTGATCCACGGTTTTTGAAAACCCGATAGCACCAGCTCGTCCAGACCAAAGCGCAATACCGTCCAGATGATGAAAAAGCCCCTGAAAATCCGGTTCATAACGCCGCCTTGGGCATATCTGAGACTGCGGTCGTGGCCGCAGGTGGTGTTGTTTTAGTAGCTAAGAATTGCTTTAAACCAGCGAACACGCGCCGACCCATGTCACCCAGTGCATGGGCCGGTATGTCGCCGACGATGCGTGACAAGTCTTCTTCAACATCCCAACGCAAATTCTCAGCCAGCCAGCCGAGTTCAGCAGCGAGCTGTACGTCGCCCTCAATCTTGACGGGTGGCGGCTTGCTGGCCAGAACGGATTGCAGCACCACCATGGGTGAATCGGCAGCCACTGTCACCAGTAGGTCGGGCTTTGCGGCGGAAGATGCCCGATCCAGAAGCCCGGCTGGGGTGATGAGCAAGTCAAGCCCAAACAAACCCCAGCGAACGTGAATCACATTGCCTTTTTTTCGGACAAGACGATCCTGGGCTTCTTTTTCCTGCATCAGGACGTGGTTCAAGAACAGCACCAGGCGTTGCTGGCCCTCATCAACCACCCACGAAGGCGGTTGGAAGCGGCTGGCGATGGATTCTAAAAATGGAAAAGGGGACGTAGTAGTCATACGCCCCCGATTTTCCTCGATAAACCGAACTTCGATTTATCTAGACTCCAAACCCCGATTATTGCAATGCCTGTACGCCAGCAACCAGCCAGCCGCCGCCATTACGTGGCTTGGTCATGTTCCAGACTTCACGGAACGGGCTGGCACCGGCTGATGCGTCTTCGCGGATCATGCCGGAGAACTCAACGCTGGCCATATACACGTCGGTAAGTTCTTCAATGCCCAGAAGCTGCGCTTCCAGTATGACCACGTCGGTCTTGTTGGTGCCACCGCCCGTGTGCGACTCACGGTCAGCGAGTTGCACCTTGATCTGCCCGAGCATTTCGTCGGTCATCATGGCGCGCAGATTCTGGATGTCAGAACGATCCCAAGCGTCTTGCAGCATCAAAAAGTTGGCCTTGCACGCCTTCAGAAAACCTTCTGCATCAAAGCCGGCAGGCACACCCCAAGACTGCGAACCACCCAAAGCCGAACCGATCATCAAACCCGTATTGGCTGCGCCCGCAGCGTTGGCATCAAAAGCCATGCTATTACGTTCCCATGGCCGGGCAGAAGCGTCATTGCCGACGTTTTCAGGGCTGTAGTTTTTAGGTGTTGTTGCAGCTGCTGGACTACCTGCGCCCTGAAAGGCGAATGGCGATGAGGACTGCCCGCCATTTGCCTGAGCACCATTTTGGTCGTTATTTTGCCCTTTGAATTTACGCATCACGAAGCCGATGACCAGCATCACCGCTAACGCCAGCAAGCCAAACATGATGATCTGGCCGAATTCATCGCCGAGGCCTAGCGAAGAGGCTAGCCATGCGAGGCCCAAGCCAGCGGCAAGACCGCCCAACATCGCACCCGCACCCCAAGGCTTCTTGGCTGCAGCAGCTGAAGTCGCGGCGGGAGCGGCGGCTGGCGGAGCCGCCTGACGCTGCGTCACGTTAGACG
>Ga0209702_10009435_pt1 | contig 10885 bp, 12 predicted proteins | sample FRY01_FD_187210 | JGI IMG/M metagenome (GOLD analysis project Ga0209702, IMG submission 187210) | Freshwater microbial communities from Lake Fryxell liftoff mats and glacier meltwater in Antarctica - FRY-01 (SPAdes) (version 2) | ecosystem: Environmental > Aquatic > Freshwater > Ice > Glacier... | reverse complement strand
AAAAAGTACATATGAAAAACGCCTTAATGCTGAAACCCTTTCAGATAAAGGGTTTCAAGGCTACGCCACCTCATCATTTTAAAATCAGCTCGTCCTCTACAGCCCTTATAAACAAAGGGCTAAAGACCCCTTGCGAGAAATCTCGTACCTTCCCGCCAGGACCCCCCACTAGTAACGGAACTAACCTGCTCGGGGGTTAAACCTTGTAACAATTGTTCCTTAGTTTGATGTACTTTCTCATATTCTTTCTGACTTAATGCTAAGGCATGAGAAGCCTCATCTATTTTAGTTTGTAATTCTCTTGCTTCTGATTTGTGATTTTCAAGGGTTTTTTGCGCGTTTGTTAGCTCGTTATTTAATTGCTCAGCATTGTTTTGTTTATTACCTTTATCTATAGAAAAACACAACATTTTCAATAAGATCTAAATGCTAAACTCGCAATCAGTTGTTAGGCAACAAAGGCCTTACTGAGTAGTTTTGAAAATTTTATTTTATTTTTTACGGAAAGATTTTAGAAGAACTGAAGAAAAATAAGCTCTAGAGCCTTTATAAGTACTGGTCTGTAGCCTTATGCTAAATTTACAATTATCTTTGCTATATAATTTCTAACAGCGATTAAGATTTCAACGAGATAGTGATCCATTTTCTGCCATTCTTTTTCCGATACACCATAGAAAACAGACAATCTTAGCCATTGGTTAAATAAAACATTCGCAATGACTTCAAGGTGGTAATCTTGCTTTAAATAATCAGATGTTAGTGTATGAATAGCTGTATTAACTCTAGTACTTTGGTACTCCACCTGGTCTTCTGGTACATTATCTAAATCTTCAGGAGCAGGTAAATTTGATTTTAAACTCTGCATTTTGCTATTTAGCATTTTTAAATCAGCTGAGAATTCTGGATCCGGCAACTTAAAGGTAGTTTTTTTTATCAGGCTAACAATATTTCCAATTTCTTCAAAGGGTGATAATTTGTTAAGAGACTCAGATTGTATACCGCGCAATGGTGCATCTAAGGTGAACCAAAAATAAAAAAGACTCATATAAATAATTTTAACTTCCATATGTTCTGATATCAACTCAATCAAAAGCTTCTCTAGTCCCGCTTTAACAATAGTTGTCTCTTTTTGAAATTTGGTTATTGCCAGAGGTATTTTAGCGTGAGTCTTTTTAGATAATTCGTGAATTTCATTAAGTAACGATGCTGTTTCTGTGTCATCTATTGGCTCTTCATCGTTTGTTGAGAATTGCATACTCGTAAGTATTTTTCCTTTGGCAAGCATAGCCTGTAGTAACTTATTGGTATAATCCATATAAAGTGGTATACAAGGTAAGCCATATTTTAAATATGAATTTGTGTTTGGCTGGCTACCCAGATAAGAGAAATAACCTACAAGCCAACCTATTTGTATTGTCAGTTGATTAATAGCATGATTAATTGATATCATGTCTAAATCTTTCTGCCATTTTTCATGTTGTTCATTTATTAATGGTATTAAAAAAGTGAAAAATTCATTTTGTGGACAAATTAAATCTTTTTGTTTTTTTAAAAGATTACCTCGATAATTTGATAAATTCTCCATCATTTTCATAATAATTTGACCTAAACGTAAGGTTTGAACCACAATGCTACCTGGTGTATCCTCTTTTAACCGATCCAAAAACAAGGGCCGAGTGTTATCATTTGAGCTAGAAAGGTAATGATTAAATTTTGATAGTGATAATTCGGCATGTTGTCGTAAAAGGTTATTAACCTCTAGTTCTAAGTCTCCCGATTTATCCTGATTATAAATAGTAGTTGTAGCTCCTAAATAACAACAAAGGTGTACCACAACCATTTCAGGGATTTGAACCATTTTTGTACTTAATAGGGCTTGTTCTAACTTTTCTAAGAAATCGTGACAGTTTTGCATTGCCCCATATTCAAGGTTTGTTAACGAAAAAAAGTCTACGCCTAATTTATCATAATCAACGCTACTCAGCATTGGTTGCGGGTATAGTATATTCTTTTCTTTAGTCATAAAACCTGACGAATTTAAAATACATATATGCCATAATTTCTGCTTTAAGGGCATTATAATGACAATACTACTTAGGTAATGTAATTTTCCCCGTTAGAAAATCTAGTGCTAATTCCATATCATCTTTCTCCATAATTTTATTAATGGTTCGATCTTTGCAATAATTAAAAATAGAAAGAAGCTCGTTGTTTATTGCGGTAAGTAGATTGGCACTGCACTCTATTTCCTGAACTTGTATTGCCTGAAGCTCTGTTAGTTTTTCTTGTTTCCAAATATTACATTGCTTGATAAAAAACTCTGAATCTTCATTCTGCTCTTTGTACAGCTTTAAGGAACGAATGACAATGTCGTTATCAAGTGCATGAGGCTTTTCTTTTGCTTCTCGCATATGCTCAAGCTGTGCTTTAGATTCTTCCAGCATAATATGCGTCATCTCAAGGACATTTCGTATCATAGAAGGAGATTGGAATATAGGTTGTTTGTCTGTCATATATTTTCCTTAACTAAGTTTACTTAAATCTACCATATAGATAAGCATACTTCTATAAATTATTTATACATACATTATTAAAAAATTACCTAATTCGTTTAATTTCAATCCTTTGTTTTCCAGCACCCCTTGATATGATCGTTTGTCATACCAACTGCCTGCATAAAAGCATAGATTATAGTTGAGCCTACAAAAGTCATACCATTTTTCTTCAAATCTTTTGACAAAGCGTCACTCTCAGATGTGCTAGTTGGTAGGTCAAACAGACTTTTCTGATTATTTATAATTGTAGTATTATTGGTAAAGCGCCAAACGTAATTATTAAAAGATCCAAATTCTTGTTGAATCAATAAATAAGCCTGAGCATTTTTCCTGGCAGCAAATATCTTTAAGCGATTGCGGATAATCTCAGGGTTTTGGGTTAAAGCCTCTAGTTCATCATCACTCATATCAGCAACGAGAACAGGATTAAAATTATAAAAGGCTCGACGGTAACCATCACGTTTTTTAAGCACGGTTTCCCAGCTAAGTCCCGCTTGAGCTCCTTCTAGTATAAGCATTTCAAATAAATGTGTGTCATCATGTGATGCCACTCCCCATTCGTTGTCATGATAGTCAGCATAATATTCTTTGCCCGGCTCTCCGCCAAAGCAACGTTGCTTTGTCATAAGATTTTCTTTTTTTATTTTTTATTAATCTCGATCTTTAAACAACTGGCTGCTTATTTCTTTTGCCCAGCTCCTACCCTCATCTCCGCCCCACAGGAGCCAAGCAATATATCCTTTTGAAGGGTTTGCTTCATTACCAAAGTTTTTGCCTTGTTTATCAACTTCATGACGAGCAAAATAACTTGCTATTTTTTTAATTTCAGAACTAGTGACAAGTCTTCTTTCTTTAAGCTGCTTTGCTCTTGCCCATCCAACTTTAGTTCCGCCTCTATTAAATTTCTCTTTAAGTAACAAGCCATACTCAGCTGCTTTAGCTACTGCTTCTGGCGGTATATATCTTTTATCCTCATCCATATATCTTTTTTCGCTCATATCATACCTACTCTTTATGGCTGCTCTTATCCTTAATATCATTCAATGAGTTCAGAATGTAACTTCAGGACATAAGTATCCTTATTTTCTTCTTTAATATAATAGGCTGGATTATCTTTACTAGCTTTACGTTTTATAGCAGTATTCTTTATTTTTCTCTCTACGGGTTCTAAATAAACTTCTTCTATTATTCCTACAATTTTTCCTCTTCCCCATTTCCAAAAAACTCTGGAGCCTTTTTTATAAATATTGGACATTTTTCCCTGCCATTTTATATAGAGCTTTCAAGATCTCTTACTTATAATCTATTATAAATCGCTAACCTAATCAACTACGTTAGACTGTAAGATAAACTGGCTTATATGTTATGTACCATATACATAACACCTTATAATCTCCCTAACTAATACTCCGCTCTATTTTTTTTTAACCAAGACATCAACCTACTACCCCTTCTTACCAAAAAACTTTAATACCCCTTCTATGATCTCTCTTCTCTTTGCTAGAAATACTTCAGGGTATTTCTCTGCAATCTGAAGAAGCGCGCAAGCAGGGCTTGAAGGTCTCTTTACTCCTCTCTCCCAAGTACAGTAAGTAATATGTACTACTCCAAGTAAATCCGCAAAGACCACTTGTGTCATTCCAAATCTCTTTCTAATACCTTTAATACGAGAAGGAGTCATATTACCGTCTTGCAAGAAAAGACTAAAGTCTAGCCCTGGTGCTATATCTTTTTTGTGATTCATAATCAGTACCGATATTAAATTAATTAGTTTTACTGCGTCATTATCTAAAATATAACTTACTAAAGCATCTGTCTATACATAACACATACCAAGTATGTATTATGTATAGACTTTACTCTAATTCAATAACCACTTGTACTAACGCTGGAGAACTACTAAAACGATCAAGAAAGTTTCAAAAAATATTAGAACCAAGTAGTAAGGATAAGAAAGAAAAGTTGCTGGCGCTAGAACCTTAATAATATGTTACGCGCGGACTCTAGGCCGTTGCCACGGATTCAAAAGGATTAAACTGGAAAATCAGGTTTTTGGAATATTACTTTTTGCTGTTACCAAAATGAAATGTATGCCCTTTTTTCTGCTCAAATAGTAATAAATTACCAAAACTAAACCAAGGAAAATTTTATTTTCTTGGTTGGTTAATATTAATTTTTTTTCCTTTTCCAAGTTCTGTATTGGGCTTTTATATGTTTTATTTTCATATTGATGAGATAGGGTTAAGCTCAAGAAGCGCCCTACCCTGCCTTTATTATTTCTTTTTCTCCCCCTCTTATTCTTTAAGTAACTAAAGCATTAAGCTGGTAATTTATTATTTTGCAGCTATTTTCTATAGCTGAGCCATATTTTTGAGTGATCCAATCTTTGAGGAATCTAGTTGGAGCTTTCAGGGTTATTTTTCTTTGGGCTATGTCTTCTTCTGCTCTTAGTTTAGAAAACCATGCTTTGTCCAGTCCACTGCCAAATTGATCTTTTAGCGCTGCCCTGACCTGGTACCACACAGTAGATGGGTCTAACTCTTCTAAATAGATCTCGTCCTGCTGCCTTTCTATTTTTGAAGTATTATTATCGATGGGAATGGGTTTCATTTCGTTATACATCACTTCTATAGCTTTACCGTAAATTAACTGGATTTCTTTGGTTAATTTATCCTGCTGGGTTTCTGTTAAGTTTAAGTTATGAGCAAGCTCTACAAGAAATATACCGGCATGTGGCCTTGTAAATTTACTTTCAGTAAGTAACCTATAAGCTATTTCAGTATCTAATAAAACTGCTATCTTCCTTTTTAGTTGAGAGGCAGCGGTAGTGTTATAATCTTCTTCTATGGCTACTAGATATTTCTCCATTTTTTCTTTTTTCTGTTCTTCGGGCTCTATTCTAGCAAATCTAAAGCTCTCATGGTTTACCATTGCGCTTTGATGCTTTTCATACTGAAAGGCTTTAGTTAAATAGGCGAGTATTTGTTTGTTATTGCCAAAAGACATTAGAGGATATTTGCTATCTAGTTTTAAGAGTAATTCATTGGCAAAGTTTACACTAAACTCTCGACCAGATTTATGATTTAACTCGCGTACTTGAGTTTCGTCAAGTGGGTATAGATCTTTTAGTCTTTTGTTAGTATAGAAAGAGCTTGAAGGTGATGAAGAAACGTTAGAGGTAATATTTTTTTCTACTTTTTCTTTATTAGCTAAATTCCTTAAGTCGGTTGGCTGTTCTATTGCTCTCCTAACCTCTTTATTGGCTAAATTAGCTATATCTACTGACCCTATATTTTGTTTTAGCTTTTTACTTGGTTTTTTGTCTCCTGGCTTGTCGAAATTCTCAGTTTTTTCTGCTTCTTTAAAATAATTTTTAAAAGATACAGATTTCTTAAAAAATACAGATTCGCTATCTAAATTATCTATATTCTTTATATTTTTATTTGTTTTAAAGGTTTTATTTAATAGTGGTCTAAATTCTGCTACGTCAGGGTCATAGGAGGCGACTAAAGTTTTACTCTCAATAGTTTCATTGCGCCTAATATCTAAGGTAGTCTCCAAAGGAGCGAGAGAATAATTATTCAGCGTGTACTGGTGCTGAATTTGGTTTAAATCTTCGTTATAATTTTGCTTAGTATTGTTAACCTTAAGCGATTGTACATTCCTACCTGAAATAAGGGTGTCAACAACCTCATGGCTTAGTTTGAGATTAGACCTATCATTTAATTTTAACAGAACATCTTCATGTTCACTTGGAATAGAAAGAGTTATTTGCCATAAGGACTTATCTCTCCTATCTTGAGATGCCCCCTCCCCTTTAATATAAAAGTGCCTTCTCGAAATAAACCCAATTTCTTCTAAAACACTCATAGCTTTCGATAAATAGCGTTTGTCACAAGTATATCTATCTACTAATTCCTTGTAAGACACTTTAAGAGAAAACTTACTATCTATATTAGTAGCTCTATTTTTAACAGAGTTACATTTGTAACATTTTGTAAATAAATCTAACCAGAGAATTTTATGAAATGGGGTTAAATGCTCATTAGAAGTGACCGTTTTAAGTAGTTGATAATTGAGCCTTATAAAGAGCTTAGTTCTATCTAAGTAAGCTCTAGTAGATTCTTGTAAAGGGTTATAAGGTAGGTGATCCCCTGCCCTATTAGGTGTTTTAACCAAAATATCAAAAGCTTTACAGGGAAGAGTTGGAATAATAAGATTTCTTTTATTCTGGCCAGACTTATTCTTATCTTTGATAATAATAAAATAACCCTTGTCGCTTAAGCTTTGCTGTAATTTAAAAATTTGAGACCTAGAACAACCTAGTTGAGCAGCCCATTTATAGCTTGGAAGTGTTACACTTCTTTGTTTGCTGCTATTTGCATTAATTAAACTCAAAGAATCCGCAGAGATATAGAAAAGCTTTTCAAGGTGAGATAGATCTGGGTGAAGTAGGATATGGCTAAGGACGCAGCCTGATATAGGTAGGTAGGATTTATTCTCAGTTGTTTTGAGAAGATCTACACGTGATATAGGAGGTTTGCCAGCATAAAGATGCTGTGGCAATTCCTCTGTTTGGCATAAAGCCGAGGTTATTTGCATTTTTTTGCCCTTTTTTATGGGCTAAAAACTAAAAAATACTTGACTGAACCATAAAAAAGGCATAATATACTGGTTATAAGAAATACGAGCTGCTCAAAGCTATATCTTATCTATAAAAAACCTATAAAGTTTTATGAAGGTGTTAAGTTCTATTTTTTAGTCTTAGCGCCTCTTTTTTTATCTAGTATTAAATTATAAATTTACTGAAAAACCTTTGTAAGTGATAGTTTTAGGCTTGACATATTAAACTTATATCTTCCTTGACGCGCATAGTCAAGTTCTTTTTAAATTTAACTTTATAAATTATACCTAATTATCTCCTTATGAAGCTAAAAAGGATGCTTAGCATAATTTAAGTCATGTATGTGTATTTAAATACTCAGGAAGGTGAGAACTCAATTTTTGTGGTAATTGTGGATTTATAGTAACTTCCACCGTAGAGCTTCCAAAAAATTTTAACCCTAGTTTTTCAAAAAATTCTTTAATTAGTATGTCGTTTACCAGTTTTGGTGTTTCATTTAAATATATATTATTATCTTTGCTTTCTAAATAACCAATAACTTGTTTAGGCATATTAACATATGTAGCTAATTGATCCTGTGTAAAGCCTAACCCTGCCCTTGCTGCTCTCAATTGAAATCTTGTTAGGTGAGTAGTTTTTTCATTGATAATATCTTTAGTATTAAGGGATATACTTGTGCTGGTATTAAAAAATATACTTTGTTCTTCAAAAAAAGCTATTAACTCATAAGTGTTAATGTGGTGAGATTTTATATCATCTAAAGGCAATTGCTGCTCCCATGTAGAGACGGTAGTTCGGCTAACTCCTAAATATTCACCTACTTCTCTTACACCAATTCCTGAAATTGATCTTGCTGCTCTAAGTTGAAAAGTTTTTAACATACTTTAAAACCTACTATATAGACTTAAGTATTCTTCATCAGATGATTCTTGTAAGGCTCTTAAGGCCATACGTATTATCGCTGATTTACTTTTGTTTCTTTTGCCTAATTTAATTGCTCTATCAATTTCTTGTTCTAGTGTTTTAATATCTTGTTCGTTAAATGTAAACGTTACAGCCTGTGAGCGTCCTTTATCTATTAAAAGATTATCTTGATTTGTACTTGAATTAATAAATTCTTCTTTTGTAATATGCATTGGTGGTTGCAACGGAGTTTTTATTTTTGCTGTCATAAACCGAAAACCTCTTCACCTAATGCTAAAATTTCACTTTTTGCCCTTTCATCTGAATATTCTAAAGCTGACAGCCCCTGCCCCATAGTTCTCCAATAAGATGATCTATAAGTAATAACTACCTTGGAATTAGTAAAATTTGGCATTTCTTCTAATATCCCCCTAGTTTCCTTTTCATCATCCATATTAGGGTTAGTTGGGGCATGAGTAATAAGAGCGGTAGATTTTAGTTTCTTATTTAATGAAGAAGCCTGCTCTACTAATTCATTCATTTTTCCTAAAGTATCGATATCTATTTGGCTGGGCTTTATAGGAGTATAAAATATATCTGCAGCAATTAATCCGGAGCGCAATTCTTTAGAATCTCTTCCTCCTGTGTCTATGATAACATATTCATACCTATGAGAAAAATCTATTACTGTATTATAGATATCACCGGTTTTTTCTGAATTATGCGGAAGGCATATGGTTTCATTTGCAATTATAGTTCGTCTGTAAACCCATGCAGAACTTGTTTTTTGAGGATCCGAATCGAGAAGCAGTACGTCCTTTTTTTTATTAGCTAGAAAAGCGGCCAAATTGCAAGCTATTGTAGATTTGCCCGCGCCTCCCTTTTCTCCGCCTATTAAAATGATCATAAAATATATATAATTATATTACTCATACACATTATATCATAGGTACATACCAATGTCTATTTATTTACCTATGCATATATAGCTTATTTACAATACGTAAACACTTAGCTTATATTATTATATATTATTTATGTACTATACTTACAATTCTACCACTATAGTATTAGTGGTATTGCTTTACAATACAATAATTTAAGGTGTCAAAGCAAATTTTATTGATTAATTAACTTAGATATTTATTATTTTTGTTTATGTGTAGATTTATACCCAAGTTTTTAATACATAATATATTTTAATATAACTTTAATCTTTTAGAGTGTTCTTTGAATTCAAAATACTTAAATAAACAAAAATTAGAAGCCGCTGATACATCTTATAAAATTTACAACAACATAATATACTATTAATGTACAATACGTCACATAAATAGTATATTGTACTTATACTACATACAGCTAATATACGCAATATAATATGTATGGTACGTATTGTATTAGTGCTATAATAGCGAAAACATAAGAGCTTGGAGGAGGCATTGTGGTACCAAGAATAATGGTGGGTGTATTTTTAAAAGACGATTGCAATAACAGCCTAATCAGGTTTAATATGAAAATCTAATCTTAACAAATTTTATTGAAGAAAGAAGCTTCAGTAGTATACAATAGTATCATAACCCGATCACACTAGGTTATACCAAACCAATATCAAAGAGACAGGAATCATAATACTCAAGCGCTATAAGTATAGTATAGCCTAGATCATATACTGCTGCTTTGACAGTGGTGTTATTACCAATAATTTGTGCCTAACCAAATAAAATGCCTTTAGCATTGTTCCTAATCAAAATTTAATAATATATATTAAATAGACATACCCATTTCAAAAGTATGATTTGTTTATTTAAAATAATAATTTAGATTATGGTTTTAATATATTAAAGAATATCATTTAATTTCATACCACTACAGTACAAACAAACTACAGTATTAATGTACCGCCACAAATGCAACAGAATGTAGTACAATTAAAATAATAACTAGGCTTCTCTGTACAAACTAGAAAAGTTTTGTGTTATTAGAGAAAAAAATCCTCTTGTCAAATAAGTTAAGCTTTCAATAATAAGAAACCTTCTTCTAAAATTTAAGTAACCTTTCTCCTTGAAGGCATAACATAATATAAATTATGAATTTAGATCAGAAGCGTTTACTGCTTGTTCTACACCTAACAAATCTATATGTCGTTCAACTATTTCATTTGTAGTAGCCGGGGAAATAATAGGTAGTATTATAACTAACGATGGATTTGGTACACTTTGTTGTGCTGGTGGAGATTCATTATGAATTGGCAGAGGATTAAAGGGTGAGGGATTATTATTATACCCAAACAAATTGCGGCTTGCCTCTTGATTAATTACACCTACAGAGGGGGGTAAAGTTAAAGGGGCTAGATCAAGCAATGTGCGTGAATTGGAATTGGTCTTATTAGATGTTATCATTTCTATTATATTAAATTAAGTTTTTTATCTTGAGGTATTTGTAAAATATCTGGGTTATTACATATCCTCTATTAGAGATTTTGCAAGTGTTTTTTTTTATAGTTAGCTAGGTATAGTAGGGCTTCTATATGAACTCTTAGGTCATAAAGTCATCTTTATAACTAGGTATGAAGTTATGAAAACCAAACGATCGAATGCATCAGATGAACCCTACGGCTCTAATTTATTCTTTGTTGTTGCTTGCTAGGAATTTTGTTATTTAAACAGGTCAGCATATAAGCAGAGGACACAATTATGATACTACCTAATATTGTATACATATCAGGTATTTCATGAAATATTATTAACCCAATTAAAATTGCAAATGGTATTCTCATATATTCAAATGGCGCTACGAATGA
>Ga0209702_10009431_pt1 | contig 10892 bp, 12 predicted proteins | sample FRY01_FD_187210 | JGI IMG/M metagenome (GOLD analysis project Ga0209702, IMG submission 187210) | Freshwater microbial communities from Lake Fryxell liftoff mats and glacier meltwater in Antarctica - FRY-01 (SPAdes) (version 2) | ecosystem: Environmental > Aquatic > Freshwater > Ice > Glacier... | reverse complement strand
GCCGTTGACGACGTTGCCGTCGGGCGAGAGCTCGAAATGGCCGGCGCGGGTGAGGCGGGGGCCGCGCGGGGTTTCGACCATGAAGTAGCCGTCGCCGCCGAGGGCGATGTCGAGCGGGTTGGCGGTGTGGGTGATTGGGCCGCTCTGCTGGTCGCGGTAGCTGGCGCGGTCCTGGGTGAAGGTGACGACCTCTCCGCCCGGCGGAAGGTCTCGGCCGCGGTTGCGCACCAGGAAGTCGCTGAACAGCAGGCGCTCGGCGCGGTAGCCCGGCGTGTTGGCGTTGGCGATGTTGCCGGCGGTGACGTCGAGCGCGCGCTGCTGGGCGGTGAGTCGCGACAGGGCGATGGTGGTGATGTTCTGCATGGCGAAGGGGTCCCATGGATGGCGGTAATCGGGGCGCGGCGCCGGCCGGGCGCCTGTGGCCCATGTCGGTCAGCTCCGCTTCTAGGTTAGGGTGCCACGCAATCCGCGTGCCAGCGCATGGATGGCGGAAATGGGCGGGTTTGCGGCCATTGGCGGCCCGCACCCGGCACGGCTTGCCCGGTCGAGGTGGGTGCGGCCCGGCAAATCCCGCCGGCACGTGGAAGGCTTCGGCCGCCTGCGGCGCATCGCGCGGCTCCTGGGCCGCGCGCCGAGCGCGACGGCGCAGGCGCGAAGACCGGGCGCGGAGGCAGGCGGGAAAGCCTTCGTTAACCTCACGGCCCCAGTTTACGCCCGCGGCCATGGGGACCGCTCGCGCGGCTCGGCCGCGCGCAGGAAGGGGGCGGTCATGACGGCTGCGGCAGCAGCGGCGCCCGGCGAAGATGCCGAGGCCGCGCCGACCAAAAAGGGCGGCAAAACGAAACTGATCGTGCTGGTGGCGCTCGTGCTGTTGCTGGGCGGGGTCGGGGCGGGGCTGTGGTTCGGTGGCATCCTGCCGCCGCTGCTGGGCATGGGCCCCAAGCCGGCGCAGGCTGATGCCACCGCAAATGCCGCGGCGGCCGGCGACGGCATCAACGGCAAGGCGCCCGGCGGCAAGGCCAAGGCCGACGCGAAGCCGCAGCCGGTTTTCATGGAACTGCCGGAGATTATCGCCAACCTGAACGCCGGCCCACGGCGCAACAGCTTCATCAAGCTGCGCCCCAAGATCGAGCTGGCGCGCGCGGAGGATGAGGCGGTGGTGCGTGCCGCCATGCCGCGGCTGCTGGACCTGTTCCAGACCTATCTGCGCGAAATGCGCCCCGAGGAGCTGCGCGGCAGCGCCGGCACCTATCGCCTGCGCGAGGAACTCCTGGCCCGTGCCAACATCGCCGTGGCCCCGGCGCGGGTGGTGGACCTGCTGTTTCCCGAAATGATCGTGCAATGAGCGGCACCCAGTCCGAGGAGGAACTCGCCGCCGCCTGGGGGGCAGAGACCGAAGCCCCCGAGGGGGGCGCGGCCGAGGGTGGGGCGGCCAGCAAGGGGGCCGATGGCGCCACGCCGCAGCGGGTGCTGAACCAGGCAGAGATCGATAGCCTGCTGGGCTTCGACGCCGGCCCGGCGGACGGCGAGAACCGCACCGGCATGCAGCGGATCATCAGCTCCGGCCTCGTCTCGTACGAGCGCCTGCCGATGCTGGAGATCGTGTTCGACCGGCTGGTGCGCATCATGTCCACGTCGCTGCGCAACTTCACCAGCGACAATGTCGAGGTGGGCATCGACAACATCCTGTCGCTGCGCTTCGGCGACTACCTGAACTCCATCCCGCTGCCGGCGATGTTGGCCGTGTTCAAGGCGGAGGAGTGGGACAACTACGGGCTGATGGTGGTCGACAGCGCCATGATCTACTCGATCGTGGACGTGCTGCTGGGCGGGCGCCGCGGCACGGCGGCGATGCGCATCGAGGGCCGCCCGTACACCACCATCGAGCGCACGCTGGTGGAGCGGCTGATCCAGGTGGTGCTGGGCGACCTGTCGCTGAGCTTCGACCCGCTGTGCCCGGTGACATTCCGCTTCGAACGGCTGGAGGTGAACCCGCGCTTCGCCACCATCTCGCGCCTGTCCAACGCCGCCGTGCTGGCGCGGCTGCGGGTGGACATGGAGGACCGTGGCGGTCGGGTGGAATTGCTGCTGCCGTATGCCACGCTGGAGCCGGTGCGCGAGCTGCTGCTGCAGCAGTTCATGGGCGAGAAGTTCGGTCGCGACTCGATTTGGGAAACCCACCTCGCCGAGGAGCTGTGGAACACCGACATCGACCTGGACGTGGTGCTGGACGAGCAGGTGATGCGGCTGTCCGACGTGATGGACCTCAAGCCCGGCAGCCGGATCGTGCTGAACACGTCGGTCGGCGGCACGGTGCAGCTGCGCTGCGGCACCGTCACGCTGTTCGAGGGCCAGGTGGGCCGGCGCAAAAACCGGCTAGCAGTGCGCATCGAGCGCGAAGTGCTGCGCCAGCCGATCGGCGAACGATGATGGCATGGCGCGGCGTTGACAAGGATTCGTTCACCCCAGCACGCCCAGAATGGGCGCGGGATGGCAGGTATGGAATGGCTTCTGGAAATCGCCTTGATCGGGCTTCTGTTGGCGACGACGTTCCACGCGGTGCGGCTGGAGCGGGCGCTGGGCGTGCTGAAGCGCGACCGGACTGCGCTGGAGGAGCTGGTTGCGGGGTTCAACGCCTCCACCCGGGCCGCGGAGAATGGGATCGAGCGGTTGAAGGATGCGGCGGATGGTGCCGGGCGGCAGATCGCCCGCCAGGTGGAGATCGCGACTCGGCTGAAGGACGACCTGGTGTTCCTGGGCGAGCGCGGCGACGTGCTGGCCGACCGGCTGGACCACCTGGTGCGCGCCGGCCGCAGCCTGGAGCTTCCGGCCCCGCGCGCCGTGCCGGCGGAGCCGTCCACCACCACGTGGCCGGCTTCGGCCGCCCCCATGGCCGTGGAACCCGCGCCGGAGTCCTTGCCGCGCCTGCGCAGCCAGGCGGAGCGCGACCTGATGCGCGCGCTGCGGCTGGCGCGGTGATGGCGGCTCTGTGAGATGGCAATGATGCCCCGCCTCTCCTCCTTTGTGCGCATCCCTGCGGTTTCGCGCCTGGGCTTCGTGCCGCGGCTGCTGCCGATGGTGATCGTCACGTCGCTGGCCCTGGTCGGGGTGAAGTCGGTCGGCATCGTGCAGCAGGCCCTGGCAAGTGGCAGCGCCGCGACCCCCGCTGCTCCGGCCGCATCGGCCCCGAAGCGACAGGCGCCAACCGGTGCCGCCGCCGCGCCCGCGCCCGCGCCGGTGCCGCAACCCGAGGTGATCGCGCCACCGGCGCCGGTGGCGCCGTCCGAACCGCCGGTGAGTGCCGCGGAGCGCTCCATCCTGCTCGACCTGCGCAAGCGCCGGACAGAGCTGGAGGGGCGTGAGGCGGCCCTGGCCACGCGGGAGGGCATGCTGGCCGCGACAGAAAAGCGACTGACCGACCGTGCCGTCGAGCTGGCCGACCTGCAGCGCCGGCTGGAAGCGCTGGAGACCGCGCGCCGCGACCGCGATGAGGAAAGCTGGCGCGGCCTGGTCAAGCTCTACGAAGCGATGAAGCCGCGCGAGGCCGCCGCCATCTTCAACGACCTCGATCGCCCCGTACTGCTCGCCGTGCTGGACCGCATGAAGGAGGCCAAGGCGGCACCCGTCCTGGCCGCGATGGCGCCGGAGCGCGCGCGCCAGATCACCGTCGAGCTCGCCCAGCGGCGAACCCAGGCCAACCGGCCCGCAGACCCCGTGCCCCCCCGCCCACCTGGCGGTTGAGCCACCCTCCGCCCACCGGGCGGTTGAGCCAACTACGACCGGGCGCCAGGAGGGCGCCACACACCAACCTCCGCCCTGCCTCCCCGGCACAGCGCGCCAACAGGAGCACATGATGTCGATCGACAAATCGATGAATGTACTGATCGTCGACGACTACAAGACCATGCTGCGGATCATCCGCAATCTGCTGAAGCAGATCGATTTCAACAATGTCGAGGAGGCGACCGACGGAGCCGACGCGCTGGCAAAGATGCGCACCAGCAATTTCGGCTTGGTGATCAGCGACTGGAACATGGCGCCGATGACCGGCCTGCAGCTGCTGCAGGAGGTGCGGGCCGATGCAAGGCTCAAGGCCACGCCGTTTATCATGATCACCGCCGAAAGCAAGGTGGAGAACGTGGTCGCCGCCAAGCAGGCGGGCGTGTCGAACTACATCGTCAAGCCCTTCAACGCCGAGACGTTGCGGGGAAAAATCGAAAAGGTGCTTGGTCATGCCTGACATCCAAATGCCTGTCCCGAACGGCCCCGAGGCACTGTCGCAGCGCCTGGCGGAGATCGGCGCCCGATGGCCGGCGACACAGCCTGAGATGGTGGCCGATGTCGTGCAATCCGTGCTTGCCAGCATGCGCGGCGACCTTACCCGCGTGGAGTCATCGCTGTTGAACGAGGTGGTGGAGCTTGGGCGAACGATTGCCAATGCGCGGGCCGAGATTGCCGCGCTGCAGGTGGACGACATCACGGCCAGCCACATCCCCTCGGCGACCGACGAGCTGGATGCCATCGTGGCGCACACCGCCGCGGCGACGGATTCCATCCTGGAGGTATGCGAGACGCTGGACCGGGTGGCCGGCACGCTGGAAAGCGACGCCGCCGGCGTGCTGCAGGAGGCGACGACGAAAATCTACGAGGCCTGCAGCTTCCAGGACATCACCGGCCAGCGCATCACCAAGGTGGTGGCGACCTTGAAGGCGATCGACAACAAGGTGGGGCACATCATCGCCACCTTCGACCGCCGCGAGGGGCATCCGCCACCGCGCCCGGCGCCGCCCGAGGGATCGCTGCTGAACGGGCCGCAACTGCCCGCCAGCGCGATGGACCAAAGCGACATCGACAAGCTTCTGGCGAGCTTCGACTGATGCCGAACCTCCGCCACGCCGCGCCCTGGTTGCTTGCGCTGATGCTGGGTGCGTCCGTCCCGGCCGCGGCGCAGTCGCCCGAGGTGACGGTGCGCTCGGGCGACCACGCCGGCTTCGGCCGCGTCGTGATCGACCTTGCGCCAGGGGTGCGCCATGGCGTGGCAACCGAAGGCCAGCGGCTGACCGTCCGGCTGGAGTCCCAGTCCGGCACGGTGGCGCTGAGCCCAGCGCCGCGCGCGCCGCGCAACGTAGTGGCACTGGTGGTGCGCGAGGGAGAGCTGGAATTGGTGCTGGCCCCAGGGGCTCGGCCGCGCAGCTATCGGTTGGGCGGGCGGCTGGTGGTCGACATTGCCGACCCCGTTGCCGCGACCCCGGCCAAACCCGCGCCGGCAGCCCCGGTCGTGCCCGCCGCGCCCGCCGCGCCCGCAGCGGGGGCGGCCATCGCCCGTGCGCCCGCCGCGCCCGCAACGGCGGCGGCCATCGCCCGCGCCCCCGCCGATCCGGGGTCACGCGCAGACCCTCGGCGCGACGCCCCCGTGGCACCGCCGATCGACATGATCCGCGTCGGTTCGCCCGACTCGCGCTATCGCTCCCGCGAGGACGTGCCGGCGCCGGGTGCTCCCGCCCTGGCGCCCGCGGCGGTGGAGGCGGTGCGGCCCCCGCCGCTGGGCCTGGCGGCATCGTTCTCCGCCGGCGAAGGCAAGGGGCCCGAGCGCCTGCCGCTGCCGGCCGTCACGCTGCCCTTCGCTGCGACCACCGGGGCGGCGGCTCTGCGCCGTGGCGATTCGGCACTGGTGGTCTTCGACGAGCGCCGGCCAGTCGATCTTTCGCCGCTGCGGGCCGATGCCATCTTCGGCGACGCCACGATTGCCTTGTTGCCGTCGGCCACCGTGCTGCGTGTGCCGCTGGGCCCAGGCCACAGGCTGCAACTCAGCCGGGTCGCGGCCGGCTGGACCGTGACCGTCATGCCCGCCGAGCAGGGGCCGGCGATCCGCCCGATCCGCGCCGAGGTGCTGGAGGGGCGGCTGCAGCTTCCTGCCGAGGCACCGGGCCTGGTCGTGGCCGTGCCGGATCCGCTGTCCGGCGCCACGATGCTCGTCGGTACCCAGCGGGCGGAAGGGCAGGGGGTTCCAGTGGACCGGCGCAGTCCCGAATTCGCCCTGTTGCCGACATGGCAGGGCGTGGCCGTGCTGCCGCTCACCGATGCGCTGGCGCTGCGCCCACATCCCGAGGGGTTCCGCCTGTCGGCCGAGGCCGACCGTGCCCTGACCGTCTCGGCGGCGGAAAGCCAGGCCCAGGCGATGTCAGCCGCGGCGACCGCAAGCCGCCGCTTCGACCTGCCGGCGCTGTCGCTGGAGGCACTGCACCGACGTTTGCAGTCCGTCCGCCTCGCCGCCGCTATCGCACCGCCCCAGGCCCGGGCCGCCCGCCGTCGCGACGTGGCGGAGGCAATGCTGGCGCTGGCCATGGGTCCGGAGATGCAGGCCGTGGCGATCGTCACGGTGGCGGAGGATGCCCGTGCCGCCGAGGATCCCGACATCGCGGCGCTGGCTGCCATTGCTGCCCTGCTATCGGGGCGCACCGCGCAGGCAGAGGCGATCGAGGACCCGCGCCTGACCGGAACCGACGAGATCGCCTTCTGGCGCGCCGTTCGCGCCGCCCAGATCGAGCCGGGCGCGCCGCGGGCTGCGGCCATCTTCGGCTCTGCGATGCCGCTGCTGCTGTCATATCCCGCGCCGTTGCGCGACCGGCTGCTGCCGCTGGCGCTGGAGACGATGGCGCGCGGCGGCGAGGCGCTGGCCGCGCGCGCGGTGCTGGAACGCCTGCCGGAGCAGGCATCGCTCGACCTGGCCCGTGCCATCGTTGCCGAGCAAGCTGGCGACTCGGCGGCGGCTCTGGCGCTGTTCGACCGGATCACCGGAGGAACCGACCGGCGGGCCCGCGCACAGGCGGCGCGTGAAGCCGTGGAACTTCGCCTGCGCGCCGGCGCGCTGACACCGGCCCAGGCGGCGGATGCGCTGGAGCGCCTCGTCTTCTCCTGGCGAGGCGATGGTGCCGAGACCGCGCTGCGGTTCCGTGTCGCCGAGTTACGCGCGGCTTCGGGCGCATGGCGCACCGCGCTCGCCCTGCTGCGCGAAGTGCGGCAGACCTTCCCCGAACAGGCGACGGTCGCCGGCCGCGCGTTGACCGACGTGTTCGCCCGCAGCCTGGCTCCCGGGGCGCAGGATGCGATTGCCCCACTCGACCTCGTTGCCCTGGCCGACGAGAACGCCGACCTTCTTCCCGGCGGTGCTGCCGGGCACGCGCTCGCCACTCGGCTGGCGGACCGGCTGATCGCGCTCGACCTGCCGTCGCGCGCCATGCCGGTGCTGAAAAAGCTGGTGGACCAGGCGCCGCCGGGCGTGGCGCGCGCGACGTTGGGCGGCAAGCTCGCGGCCCTGCATCTGGACCAGGGCGCGCCGCAGGCCGCACTCGCGGTGCTGTCGGGCAGCGTGGTGGAGGGCCCGTTGCCGCCGGAGGTGCTGGAGGGACGATCCCTTGCCTTTGCCCGCGCAGCCGCGGCCACGGGCGACCTGCGGACCGGGGTTGGCGCGCTGGCCGAACTGGGCACGCCGGCGGCACTCGCCCTGCGCGCGGTGCTGCTGGAGGAGGCCAAGGACTGGCCGGCGGCGACGGCGGCACTGGCCGCACTCACCCGCGCGAACCTGCCGTCCACCGGCATGCTGGACCGCGAGCAGTCCCGCCTGGTGCTGCGCCTGGCCGCCGCCGCCGCGCAGGCGGGCGACGAGCGCACGCTGGCCGGGCTGCGCGCGGCACTGGCCCCGCGACTCGGCGAAGGGCCGTTGCGCGACCTCGCTACCCTGTTGGCCGCGCCACCTGTGCAGGGGGTTGCCGACCTGCCGCGGGCGGCACAGGAGGCACGGCTTGCCCGCTCGGCGCCGGCGTCCCTGCGCGCGCTGGCGGCCGGGCCGACCCCGTGACCCCCCCCTGACCCCATCGCGCGACGGGCATGCAATCGCGGGGCGTCGGGGGGGCGGTTTTACCTTGCATCCCCCCCCCGATTTCCCCATGTTCCGCGGCCTTGGCCCCAGGGGGCGCGCGCATCCGGCACGCAGCCCAACAGGCCGTCTACTGGTTGACAGGGGTTTGCGAATGAACGCACTCATGCCACTGGGGATGGTCTCGGATTTCCCGAGCGAGAACCAGACTGTTTTGACATCCGCTTCGGGCCACGACGAGGACCGGAAAGACTATTTTGTTGAGCGTGACGGCATGAAGTTCGCCGGCTCGCATCTGTTGATCGACGTCTGGGGGGCTTCGCGCCTCGACGATCCCAAGCACATCGACGCCAAGCTGCGCGAAGCCGCGATCGCCACCGGGGCCACGATCCTGCACAGCCACTTCCACCACTTCACGCCCAATGGCGGCGTGTCGGGAGTGGTGGTGCTGGCGGAGAGCCACATCTCGATCCACACGTGGCCGGAGCGGGACTTCGCGGCGCTGGACATCTTCGTCTGCGGCGATTGCGATCCGCACCGCGCAATCCCGGTGATCCAGGAGGCGTTTTCGCCCACCCGCATCGACCTCGATGAGCAGCGGCGCGGCCGCGTCGCCTGATCGCCCAAAGCTGACACCGAAGGAGCGGCCCGGGTTCCGACCCGGGCCGTTCTGCTGATGGGAGGGCCGATCATGGCGACCGATTCCTGGGTGAACGAAACGCTCTACGCCGAGTGGGGCCAGCGCTTCCTGGTCAAGCGCGAGCTTGCGCGCGTGCAAAGTCCCTTCCAGGACATCATGGTATTCGAAAGCCACCTGCACGGCCGCGTAATGCTACTGGACGGCGTGGTGCAGATCACCGAGGCGGACGAGTTTGTCTATCAGGAGATGCTGACCCATGTGCCGCTGCTGGCCCATGGCAGCGCGAGCCGCGTGCTGATCATCGGCGCCGGCGACGGCGGCGTGCTGCGCCGAGTATTGCAACACCGAAACGTCATCCAGGCGGTGATGGTGGAGATCGACGGCGAGGTGATCCGCCTCGCCAAGGAGCACTTGCCCACCATTGCCGGCGATGCCTGGAACGATCCCCGCGCCAACGTGATCGTCGGCGATGGCATCGACTATGTGCGGACCGCGCCGGACGGCAGCTTCGATGCGATCATCGTCGACAGCACCGATCCGATCGGCGTGGGCGAGGTGCTGTTCACCGACGAGTTCTACATGAACGCGGCGCGCATCCTGTCTGCCGGCGGGCTGATCGTGAACCAGTGCGGCGTGCCGTTCATGCAGGCCGATGAACTGCGCGACACCGGCCTGCGCCGGCGCAAGTTCTTCGGCCATGTCGGCGCCTACGTCGCGGCTGTGCCCACCTATGTCGGCGGCTTCATGACCCTCGGCTTCGCGGCGAAGCAGGCGGGGCTGGATGCCGTCCCGGTGGCGACAATCCGCCAGCGTGCGGAAGCGGCCGGCGTGCTGGGCACCGGGCGCTACTGGACGCCGGAGGTGCACCACGCGGCGTTTCAGCTGCCGCCGTACATCGCGATGTACCTGCCAAAGTAGCGCCGTTCAGCCGGACGCGAAGCTCTGCACCAGGCTGCCCGACACCAGCCGCCAGCCATCGACCAGCACGAAGAAGATCAGCTTGAACGGCAGCGAAACGACGTTCGGCGGCAACATCATCATACCCAGGCTCATCAGCACGCTGGCCACCACCATCTCGATCACCAGGAATGGCAAATAGATCAGGAAGCCCATCTCGAAGGCGCGGCGCAGCTCGCCCACCATGAAGGCCGGCACCAGGGCACGCCACGGCGCCTGCTCCGGCGATGGCGGGTCGGGCAGTTTGGCGAGGTCGATGAACAGCCGCAGATCCTCCGGCCGCACATTCGCCGCCATGAAACCTCGGAACGGCTCGGCCGCAAGGCGCAGCCCCTCCAGCTCGCCCACGCGACCCTCGCTCATCGGCAGCAAGCCCTGGGTCCAGGCCTGGTCGAACACCGGCTGCATCACAAAATAGGTGAGGAACAGCGCCAGCCCGATCAGCACCGAGTTGGGCGGCGTGCCCTGCGTTCCGAGCGCACTGCGCAGCAGCGACAGCACGATGATGATCCGTGCGAAGGCGGTGACCATCACCAGCAGGCTCGGCGCCAGCGACAGGACAGTAATCAGCGCGGTCAGCTGCACCAGCCGCGCCGTGGCCCCTGCGCCACCGGCGGCGCCGAGGTCGATCGCCACCGACTGCGCCAGCGCCGGCCCGGCCACCGCGGCACCCAGCGCTGCGCCGATCGCAGCGATTACGAACAGGCGCGTCATGGCGCGGCCTCCCCGCCGGGAGGCGGCTCGATCCAGCCCACCACCACGTCTTGCCCGCCGCCCGTCAGTAAAAGCACGTGGCGCTGGTCGCAGCGCACGAGGGTCAGGCGCCGGCGCGGGTCGATCGCGATCGCCTCCACCAGCGCGAGCCGCCCGCCGCCGCGCGGCACGAGACCGCCCCAGCGCGCGGCGCGCTGGGCCAGCAGCACCATCCCCAACACCAGTGCCAGGGCGGCGATCACCATGATGAGCGTTTCGAACGTCATTGCCAGGGCCTTTTGCCATGGGGAACCGGAATGGGGTGGGCGGTCAGGGCGGCGCGACGTGATCCTCGCCCTGGCCGGCAAGCACGACCTGCAGCGCATCAATCTCGGACAGCAGTTCGGCCAGGCGCGGGCGCAGCACGCGGCCCTCCTCGGGCGGAAGGTCGAGGCAGCGCGCGCACAGCCGCCCGACCATCTGGTCCATGCCGTCCAGGTTCACGCGTCGGCCGCCCGCCACCATGCCGCGCGCCAGGCGCAGCATCGCCGCGACGGTATCGGCCCCCTGCTCGGCCGCCGGCTGGCGGGAGGGGGCGGCCAGGGGAAATGCGGGGGAACCAGGGAGGGTCATCGCGCACACGATGCCCTGAAGGGGCTTCGAAAGAGTTAACCCGGCCGCTCCCTGGCGTTTACCCTTCGTCAGCACTCATCGTGCACAATGCAC
>Ga0209702_10009429_pt1 | contig 10894 bp, 7 predicted proteins | sample FRY01_FD_187210 | JGI IMG/M metagenome (GOLD analysis project Ga0209702, IMG submission 187210) | Freshwater microbial communities from Lake Fryxell liftoff mats and glacier meltwater in Antarctica - FRY-01 (SPAdes) (version 2) | ecosystem: Environmental > Aquatic > Freshwater > Ice > Glacier... | reverse complement strand
GAGAGGCGGCCTAAATTGGTCGCGTCTCTAGGTGCGCGAACGGGCTCTCGAAGAAACCCGCTCCAGCGCTCATGGTTTGTCGTCCAGCGTGGACACGGGTCGGGGGACCGCATCAACTTTTACTGAAGGCGTTGGTATCTGTGGAGTGACAGGTGATGCCGGGCCAACGATCGCCGGCGATACTTCAATCGCCGGCGATACTTCAGCCTCAAGGAGGGCCACCGTCATCTCAAGCCCACCCTCACCGTCGACCAACACGACAACCCTCATGGGATTGTGGAGATGGTTATTGGTGTCAAACACAAACCGCCGAGCCCCGGGTGCGCCTTCGATACGCGGCAAGGCGAGTAGCTTCTGGTATCGTTCGGGCATTTCCCTATTCCAGCCGCTATATGGGTCGCCGATCTTTTTGGCGACGCCATCGGTTTTGGCGATAAGCCGCGCGATCGCGCTATTTGACGCAGGAGAACGGGTCTCGTCGACTAAGGCGCGCAGCTGCCGTCGTTTCATGGGACGCGCTAAGATGATCACATCGGGACCAGATTGCGGCTGAGGATCAGGCCCCACGAAGACATGACGACTCCACTGCTCGGGCGGAATCTCCCGCTTTTTCTCGACAATAAAGGTCCCGACTCGTCGATAGGGTCCTATCGTCTGGTCCGATGTCGACGCTGTACAGGCTTTGCCATTGTAGATCTCGCGCTGGGCGAAGACTCGAACGCCCTCTAGCGTTTCGTCCGAGAGAGCGGCCGGTTCTGGGGGCGGAAAGTAAAGCGGGGGCGTCGGGTCCTGCAAGAGAGTCTCCATCGCGATGATGAGTATTGAAAGTAGGGTTACCATGGGTCAGGTCAGAGGTGAGCGCGCTGGCCCGGAGGCAGCGCGCGGCCGTGGAGCTCTTGGGGGGTACGCCCGCCGACGTTCTGGACGTTGGACAGAAACCAACTCTTGACCCACCCAGGGCACGCACCGCCAAGAGTGCTGTCGTCGGTCCCGTTGAAATTCCGATAATACTCGGCGTACATGTCGGCGAACCACTCGGAGGGTGAGAACATGGCGTAATCGCGAGGGGCGCTGGCGCCAGCCACAGCGCTGCACTCCATGAATCGGCGATAGTAATAGTTGATAGAGAAAACTTTCCCGCTGGCGTTGAGCCTGTCGGTGTAGGTCATCTTTCCGCCATGGGCCTCAAGCGTCTCCACGACTTTCAACTGAGGATGCGTCTTCCACGGGTGATCGGCGGGCGCGATATCGGAGATGCTGCCCCCCGGGCCTTTAATCGCGCCTCCACCTGAATGCAGGAGCTGTATGATAAGATCTCGAATTTGCTGTTTTTCCGGATCGGTTGGCGCGTCACCCCCGCCCGTATTCCAGCCGTCAAAGAGCTGAATCCACTGATCGAGCTGGCTGGTCCCGTATTCTTTCCAGCCGGCCTGTCCGAACACGAGGGAGGTGCGACTACCCAAAAGGGCGTCGACGCTGTGCCCAATTTCGTGGCGCAGGGTGTGGTCGAAGTAACGTTCCGTTACCGCCACCTGGCCGGGACCGGTGTACATCGTCGCATTCGAGTTGGGGTCGTCCTGGTTGATATTGATCTGGGCGTTGCCCTCGACGTAGGTACCGCCGCCACCGGTACCTCGATTAAATACCTGCAATTTTGGGTTGTTGGCGACATGGGCGATAGGGATCCCCTGACACTCGATGTAGAGGCGACTGATGTCGTCGATCGCCGCCGCCGCCCAGGCCCCCGAGAGCGCAACATTGAAGCGAATCCCGAAGATATCGCGAGCGAGCGCGAGCTCAGTGGTGAGGGCCGCCATGATGGTATCTAGATGGCCACGCGCCTCGCCCGAGAGGCCGGTCCCGCGTGGCAACGTGGCGAACGGCGTCGCAAACCCCATGGCTGTGAGGTGTGTAAGGCTGGTCGGAATACTGCCGCTAGTCGCCACATATTTGAGGGTATCCAGCGACGTGCAACGCTGCCCAACCCACCACCAGAAGAACGGCTTCGCGGCCAAAGTCGCGAGCTCGTTGCTGAGCGCAGTGATGGTCTGAAATGGCCCCATCACGTTGCTACCCGCGACGAGGGAGATGTGATCGATATTGTCGAACAGCGCGATGCATTCTGGTAGCGCCGCGCGAGCGACGATCGCTTGGATCTCGCTATTGGGTATCCCCCCGCCCTTAGCGCGGAGCCACTCGAGCTTCTGACTGAGATTCACGCTGAGCATCGCGACGAAACGGGCGAGGTCTCCACCTGATAATAACGCAATAATTGCAACGCGATGCGTAACAGCGACGGCATCCCGGTCAGGCTGGGAGAGCTCGCCAGCGAGTGGGGAGAGCCGCGTCGGGTTGGCGGTCGCGGACTGCACCTCGTCTTCGAAGAGTTGGCGTTTCGTCGACTCGGCCGCCTCTACCTCCGGGCCTTGGGGCGCCGGTGCCTCAGGCGCCCCAAGGCCCGGGCCACCATCTGGAGCGCCGGTACCGCCGACGGGCGCCACAACCCCCGGGGCTGGTGGCAACACAGGCGCAGGGGTCGCTGGTTCAGTCGTCGCGTTGACTTTGGCGCGCAGCGTCGCCGCGGCCGCCGGTAGGCCCGTCGCCGCCAAGTGGTTGGTGAGCGCGTCCTGTTCTGGGCCGCTGAGCGCTGGGCCGGAGGGAACGCGTCCCAAGAAACCCCAGGCGTTCGCGGCGTCGAGCTGTTGTGCCGCCGCGGTGGCACGGGATGCATCCCCGCCCAAAAGAGGCAGGAGAGTCGCGATCGGTGTCACCTCAAGGACCCACGTGCGCCAGGCGGCGTACGCGAGAGTCGCGGCGTTAAGTCCGCCTCGGAAAAAAAGTTGCAGCTGCGCGTCTGGCAGGACCGCGCGCACCATCGTGACGTTCGCGTCGTCGCGGACCGCGAGGTTGCGGTCGAGGGCCGTCGCGGAATCGAACAGGCTCTGCACGCGGGCCGAGCTCTGGCCTTTTTGCCGGAGGTGCGTGAGCCCGGCCGTAAGCGATAGACGAAGGACCACGATGGCCTGATAGAATCGTTCGTCGTCCAAGCTGTTTTGAATGCGCGTCATTCGCGCCGCATCGCCGACCAGGGTCGTACGATCCGCGCCGCCTCCTAGGGCGCCCACCATACTGAGGACCTCCGCGGCGGAGGGCGTCGGTTGCGCGAGCAAGCCATCGAGACGGTCAGGGGGCTATCGTGCGCAGCGGCAGGTGATGGGGCGGCCGTCTGTGTCTCTGTCCCGTCATAATTCATATCGCCAAACTTCGCGACGATAGCTGCGCCGATACCTGCATGACCGGTGGCGAGACCAATCGCGCACAGGTCGAGTTCGTCCGGGACGGTCAACGCGTCCTTGGCAGGCACACCGGCAATCCAGGTCGCGACGGCGTTCCCAATGGCGGTAATATTTGCTGCAATCCTCGACAGATAGGTGCGGTCTGAGATCGCTTCAAGCGCCTCACGCCACTGCATCGGCGCGTTCGTGAAGGCCGTAAAAACAGCCGGCACGGCAAGGAAGTCGCCACGTGTGGAGGCGTCCACGGAGAGCTCAAGGAACGGATGGCCGGTGAGGATTCCGAAGACCCATGCGGCCTTCGTCGCGTCGGTCATCACCAGCACACGCTCAGCCGGCGAGCCCGTCTGAATAAAGCTGCGGAGAGCTTGCGCTGCCGGTGCGACGCCCGCGGCCATTAGCGTATCGAACGCTGTCGCGAAAGGGACATTCGGCGTCTCGACACCTACGACCGCATTCGCCGTCGTGATCTTGGCCTGCCCGTCCGGGTTCGCCGCGGGATGAAGTGCATTGAGCACCATGCGATCGGCAGGCGACAAGGCGGCTGCTTCTAGGCGAGCGAGCCAACCCCACCCATTGACGGCCGCGTTTAGGTTTGCCGCCAGTGCCGGCAGGGCGGCCGCCGTCGTGCCTTTGACCGCGCGCCAGATCTGCGTATCGCTTGCGCGTGCGACCATCTCGGTCACGAAACGAGCCGACGCGGCGGCCTCAGCCGAGAGCCCGGCCTGCGTTGCCGGAAAAAGCGTCAGCGGATCGGTCGGGAGCCGCGTGAACAAATTGCCTAGCAGGGCATCATTGCCGGCTTGCAACAGCTGAGCGACGTCTGCCTGATTGGCACCCACAAGTACATTGGTATACGTACTACCTGAGGCTGCGGCGACCGCGGCGTGCGATTTGCATATCGCCCCGATCCAATGCACCACCCGGCCGGCCCCGGCGGCCGGAAATCGTATAATGTTAAGAACCTGTGCCATCTCATCGCCGGTGAGTACACCCGACAGCGCGTTGATCCATACGTCCCTGCCGAGATTGGGGCCTGCGCCCGGAGCGTTCCTCACCCATTGCGCGACGGTCGTGACTAGGGTCAGGCCGCTGAACGGTTCCGCAACTAGGGCAACGTTAACGGCAGCTCCCGTCGACGGCGTGGCTGGCCCCAACGCCGCCAGGGCCGCATCAGGCGCTGGGGGAAGCGCATCGCTTCGGCCGGAACGCCCCTCCATCGCGGCGTTCCCGACGGCGGACGCATCTGCGCCCGGAGCTTGGGTCTGGTCTTGCGCTTGTTCCGGCGCCGCGCCGGACTGTGCTCGGCGCTGATCGGTCTGTTCCTGCTGTTCAGTTGCGGGCATAGACCCCTCCGAGCCAGATTTAGTGTGGAAACCGTATATAGCCGTGCGGGCGCCACCGGGCAAGCGCGGGGACGGAACGGTGCCCTTGTTTACGTCCGCTGCGGCTCGCTGACGTTTTTGACCGTTTGTCGAGTCCGCCGACGCAGCCGCGGCCTCGTTCGCATGAAATGCCGCAGGGATGCCGTATTCCGAGGTCGCCCCTGCTACACTGAAAAGCGGAGCATTTGCGGCCCCAGCGAGTCAGGTCAGGTCAGGTCAATAAAATCTGGGTGTTGACCGCTCTACCGACGCATCACGCGGTCGAGCAACGGCACCGGCAACGGCGATGGCGAGGCGGCCAAGTAGTCGACAAAGGCCGCCGAGTCGATGAGGCCAATGACCCGGTCATCGCCTGCGCCAAGAATAGGATCGCCGTCAGCGACGAACGCGTTCGCGGTCACGCGGTAGGGCGCCTCGGGGTCCAGCGGGAGACCGTCGATCATGATGGAGCCCGGCACAATGCGCAGCGCGGCGCTGCCCGGCGTGACGGATGCCACTCGGTAGCGTAGCGTCGACGATGGTTGCAGTAAAAAGATGTCTTCCCCGACGAACTGCCTGTCGAGTAAGGCTTGCAGCTCTTGGCCGCTGATCGTGACTGTAATCAGCGGATTTTCGAACGGTTGGGCCGCGAATCCCTGGCCGAAGGTGATGTCGCCCCCTGGAAGATCAGCGCGCAGGCCACCGCGGTTCATAAAGGCAATCTGCGCCCCGGCCGACGCCTCAGTGGCAAATAGGTGCGCGTCAGCGAATGCCAAGCCTAGGGTCGTCTCGCCGGTGTCATCGGTCGCCCTGTTCAACGGTCCGGCGAGGGTACCGATACGCGCGGCCGTCACCTCAGCCACGATCGCGAGGTAGGGTGCCAAGAGGGCCGTCGCCGCTGGGTCTGGGGTAATCGTCCCATCGACCGCCAAGTTGCGGGCGCTCTGGACGACCGCATCGCGAGAGTCGGCGGCGATGACCAAATCGACGAGTGACACAAAGCGTCCGAGAGACCCCGCGCTCATGACGCGCTTGGAGCCCAAGACGCAGTTGTAGGTCGCGTGGGTGTGCCCGGAGAAGATAACGTCCACGGAATCGTCGATGCGGCTCGAGATGGCGACGATCGCCCCACCCATGGTATCGCAGCCGTTGACGCCGCCCTGCTGAAAGCCCCCCTCATGGATCAGGACGACGATGGTCTCGACGCCCATCTTTCGCAGCCTCGGGATCAGCGCGTTGACGGTGCGCACCTCGTCGTCAAAGGACAGGCCCTCGATGGCGGAGGCGACCGTCACGCCGGGCGTCCCCTCGAGGGTCATCCCGATAAAACCGACAGGGAGGCCGGAGACGACGCGCACGACGAAGCTTGGAAAGAGGGTCGAACCGTCACTCTGTCGGACATTGGCAGCCAATATGTCAAATTCGGCGCCGCCATAGGGCGTGTCATCGCGACAACCGTCCACGGGGTGACAGCCGCCTTGAGCAAGGCGCAAGAGCTCGGCGGGCCCCTCGTCGAACTCGTGATTGCCAACACTTGTCACATCCAGGCCCATAAGGTTCATCAGCTCGAAGGCCGGCTCGTCGTGGAAGAAAGCGGACGCGAAGGAGCTGGCGCCGATAAGATCGCCGGCGGCGACGAAGAGGCTGTGGTCTACCTCACCCCGTACGCGGCCGACCTCGGCCGCGAGACGCGCGCCGCCGCCTGTGCCGTTATCGAGGGAGGCGAGCTGGCCGTGAAAGTCGTTGATCGCGACGAGGCGTAGTGGCACCGACAGCTCAGGGGGTCCGAGGCAGCCACCCGCGACGCACCGCGTACGCAGCAAATAGGCGCCCTCGGTGTCTTCCTGGGTCGCGCGGAGGACCACGTCATACTCGCCAGATGCTTGGATCTCATATGTGATGCCCACATCGCCGCCGGCCAACGCAGCCGGGGCGCCGACGAGCGGACCGTCTTCGCCCACGAGAGACAGCGTGAGCCCGAGGTCGCCCGCGAGGACGAACGCCTCAAAGCGGACCTCCTCGCCCGCGCGGACAAAGACGCGGTAGCTGGCCGTCTCCGCGGCCTCCAGACGGCCCGTCGCGAACTGACCGATCCAGAGATCTGGCTGGCCCTCAAACGACACATCGAGCGCGACCGCGCTGTCGGAGGCGACGTCGCGAGAGGCGACGTCAGCATCGGACGGGACGCGCGAGACATCGTCGACACACCCAGGGATGACCGCGAGACCAACAACCAACAACCAACGGGACAGCATTGTATGTAATCCTAGCGACCTAGTAGATATAGGTGGACATCAACAGGAAGTCGTCGTCGGGATACCAGCTGTACACGAGGCTACCGCCCTCGACGGTGTCAACAAACGCTTCAATTTTCGATGGTTCGATGACCTGGCAGCCCCAAGAGAGCCCCATGTGGCCGCGCGTATTCGCGAAGCTATCGGTCGCGTAGGAGTCCCCATGCATCACGATGGCGCGCGAACGAACGGCATCGTTGATGCCGTCCTCGAGACCGTCGAGGCGGAGGGAGAGACCATTTGAGTTGCTAATATACCGAGCCGCCGTGCGCATCAGCCCAAGGCTGGACTTGTGGCTGCCTTCGACGTTCGAAAAGTCGACGGCCCAGCCTGGGTCCGCGCTATCGGCTGAGCCCTCGCCATGGCTGACCCGCTGTTTGAATAGCAATGAGCTGTCCGAGAGGTCGACGGTCCAGAGGCGAGGGTGGAAGGAGTGCAGCGAGAAATCGATCACTGTGAGCTCAAAGCGTTCCGTGTCTCGATCCTGCCACCCGAGTGCAAAAGCCTTGAGGGCGTGCTCGAAGACCTCGGTGTCTAGGCCCTCGGATTCGAGGTCGGCGGCCGCTGTGAAACCAAGGCCAAGAGCATAGGGTCCGTCATAGGGGACGCCGTTCTTGGTCCAGGAGTCGACGACGATCCACGACACCCCAGCGGGCAACCACGCGGCCCCGTCCCAGTGACCGCGATCGACGCACCGGGCTGCGTCCGGTGCGGTCCCGCCGGAGAGGATGTGGACATCGACATCGACGCCGTCGGGGAGGCCGTCGAGGCGCGCGGCGAGGAGGCCGGCCGTGGGAAGGTCGACCCGATAGACGTCCTCGGGGCCGGACTCGTCGGTCTGAGGGGCGCATGAATAGCGGTCGAGGCGGCTCAGACCAAAGGTCGTGTCGCCCTCGGCGAAGTAGGGAAAGGCGTCGACACAGACGACACCTGCCGGACAAGCCCCTGGGTCAATCGGGTCAATCGGGTCGATCGGGTCAATCGGGTCAATCGGGTCAATCGGGTCAATCGGGTCAATCGGGTCAATCGGGTCAATCGGGTCAATCGGGTCAATCGGGTCAATCGGGTCAGCCGGATCGGTCGGATCAGTCGGATCAGCCGGATCGGTCGCATCACCCGGATCGGTCGGATCCTCAGAGTTGGGTGTGGCTGTCTGTGAACCGCTCGCGCGCCCAACGATGGACTGGACCGCTTGGGGCTCGGCGTCATCGCAACCGCCCGCGATCGCGACCGCGGAAAAGAACCATGCTGCTCTAAGGAATTGACGTGTCATCTTCGATCCTCCCTGCCCTAGATGCGTAGGGGTATACGCTATCCGTCCGGCTCATCTCAATGGTTTGTGACACGAACGTGAAAGCGTCTTCATGGGCACGCGAGTCCCCACGCGTCCAGGACCCACGTCTTGACGAGCGTGGACAGCCCCGCCCGCTTTGGATCGGCGCACACTACCGTCAACTTCGCGGGCCCTTCGGCCTCGGTGTCGACGTATTCGACATGAAAGACGGGCTTGTTCGCTCGTAAGAAGACGCCCAACTCAACGCACTCGTCGTGAGCCAAACACTCCTCGTTCACCGCAAACTCAAAGTCAGTCACGAGGTCGGCCGCGATCCCTGTCGCGTTCTTGAGCCCAATCGCCAATCCGCGCGAGTGGGCCTCTGTCGCTAGAAATCGGTTGAAATCCAACTGATCTTCGCGCGTCAACGGGAAGCCTGTCTCGTTGTCGTAGCCGTCGACATTGTCCGGCTCGACCCCGTCACAGCCCTTCGAGGACGCTAACTCGAGTCGGTCGCGCATGACCCGACGCACATTCGCCGAGCGGATATCGAGCCAGCTCTCGCCCGACCACCCTTCGACCCCGCTTCCGAAATCGGCCGGTACGAACTGGCCGGCGTCATCGCGCCAGTCCTCGCGGGTTCCGGCAGAGAAATAGCAAATCACGGCGCGATCTTGGCCGTTGAGGTCGGCAATCTTTGCGGCCGTCGTCTCGACGAGATCGATGTCGTAGACGTCGACCTCACGCGTCATGTCGACGCTGCCCGTGAGCTGCCAGTGCCAAGTCTCGCCGGCCTCGGGGCGCCACCGGCCGCTGTCCTCGGGGAGATTATCGGGGTCCGGGAAACAGGCCGGGAACGCGAAAAAGCTCAACAAGAGCAGTGCGATGCATTGTTTCATAGCCGAAGGCGTACAACACCGATCCGATAATTGCGAGCACCCGACCGGTTTGTCAGCCTTAGGACGCGGCTAGGTGCTCGCCGTAGTATCGGGTTCGCGCTACCGCCCTTCGACCACGATGTCAGCCTCGGTCGTCCGCACGTCGATGATGCCGGCGCCATCGCCGATGGTGCCCTCAGCCTGAAACGCGGGCCCGGAGCTGGGCCGGAAGTTCAGATTCGAGATGGATACGAGGCCGGCCCCAGACGTGACGGCCAATAGGCGCGAGCCAAAGCTCCGCGGGACGACGAGAGCCACGCCGGCATTCGTCGTGCTCAAGATAACCTCGCCGGCGGGGTAAGGCGTAACCCGAGCGTTGATAAAGCCGTTGGTCGTCAACGCACGGGCGTCCCCGGCCACCGCGTTGAGCTCGATCGCGGCGTTGGACGTGCGGGCGTCCACGCTACCGTCATGGCCGTCGACCACGATCGGACCGTCGGAGGTCCGGATCACGGCGTCCCCGGCGGTGAAGCTGAGGGCGACGTCGGCGCGCGTCGTGTCGACTGAGTGGACCTGCAATCGATCGATGGTCACGCGGCCGTTATCAGTCCGCACCGAGACGGTGACGTCGTCAGGCACGCGCAGCTCGAGCGTCGTCGTGAAGCTGAAGCGCGAGAACTCGACGGGGGTCCGGACCTCAAGTGAGAGGCTATCGGCGCGGCCGACCTCGACGAGCTCGACCAGCTCGGCGGCCTGTTGCGCGTCTTTTTGTGCCTTGAACCCCGCGGCGATGACGCGAACGGTTCCGGTGATGGCGGTCCCAGCGGGGGCGGCGACGAGGCGCACTGGCCCCTCGACGTTCACGACCATGAGATCTTGGGTGGGTACGACCGTCGAGTTGAAGGTGAAGGTGCGGGTGGCGCTCTCGGTGCAGGCCCCAGCGAAGAACAGCATCGCCACCGCGATGCTGGCGGTAAAGTACGGACGAAGATTGGAATACATAGGGCACCTCGGGAGAGCGTGTTCAGAGGGGACAGTGGCATTTGTCGTGCGCGCGGACAAGGGCTCGGACGCCGGACCGCGCGTTGTATTCAGAGGCCGGCCCTTGGAGCGTGAGACGGTCGCGATCGCGCCTTAGGCCGTGGCCAACAATGGTACGGTCGGCGCACGAAGGCAATGCAGAGCTCAATCCCGTTGTGTTAAGCTCTTGAACGATGTCGACACCCCAAATTCTTGTCTATGGCGCCAACGGGCGCATCGCGCGCCTCATTCACGCCCTCGCCGCTGAGCGAGGCATCCCCCTAGTGGCCGCGGGTCGCAACGCCCAGCGCATCGACGCGACCAACGGCGACGGGGGCGGGGACGCGCGCATCTTTGGCCTCTCGACGCCGTCGACGATCGACGACTGCCTCGAGGACATTAAGGTCGTCCTGAACTGCGCCGGCCCGTCCGAGGCCACAGGCCCAGCGCTCTTTGACGCGTGCCTTCGGCGGGGAGTCGACTACTTAGACCTGTCTGACAGCGTGCACGTCGTCGAGGCCTTTCGATCCCGCGATGACGAGATCAAGGAGGCCCAGATAATGGTCCTGCCGTCAGTCGGTTTCTCGGCTGTGGCGGGGGATTGCTTGGCCCTGCACCTAGCCGAGAGGCTCCCCGAGGCGAGAGTGCTCGATCTCGTCTTCTGCCACGGACGCGCAGACGCGGCCCACGACGGCCATGACGCCGAGACCTTCGTCCGGAGAGAGCACCGCCTCGTGCACGTGGCGGCGGGTGGCGAGGCCCGACGCTTCGC
>Ga0209702_10009425_pt1 | contig 10896 bp, 10 predicted proteins | sample FRY01_FD_187210 | JGI IMG/M metagenome (GOLD analysis project Ga0209702, IMG submission 187210) | Freshwater microbial communities from Lake Fryxell liftoff mats and glacier meltwater in Antarctica - FRY-01 (SPAdes) (version 2) | ecosystem: Environmental > Aquatic > Freshwater > Ice > Glacier... | reverse complement strand
GCTGTGGCAGGTTGGAGACGAAGTACCACCTAGACCTGGACAAGCGAAGGCCGCCCATGCCCGGATGGCCTGGTGGCCGCTTTGTCGACACTCCGTGGCTGGTTGGGCTAGTGTCCCTTTGCCATGACACTCGCACGCCAGACCCATCCCGCGACCTACCAGGACATCCTCGACGCCCCCCCGAACAAGGTCGCCGAGCTGCTCTCTGGCGAGCTTTATCTCTCGCCGCGACCGGCGAGTCGCCACTCACGGGCGAGCTCGCGCCTTGGAGGCGCATTGGGGCCATTCGACGGCGGGCTCGGGCCGGATGATCCGGGTGGTTGGATCATGCTCTTCGAGCCTGAGCTCCACCTAGGCCACGACGTTGTGGTCCCGGACCTCGCGGCCTGGCGGCGTGAACGAATGCCCGAGATGCCCGACACCCCGGCCTTCACGCTCGCGCCCGACTGGGTGTGTGAGGTCGCCTCGCCTAGCACCCAGCGCACTGACCGCCTCTTGAAGATGCCCATCTACCGGAGATCCGGCGTGCCCTGGGTGTGGATCGTCGACCCCATCGCAGAGCTCGTCGAGGTCTTCGAGGGTGACGGGGAGCGCTGGGTCATGGCCGCGAGCGCCGTCGGCGCGGGCCTCGTCCGCCTCCCCCCCTTCGACGCCCTCGAGCTCGACCCAGGCCGCTGGTTCGAGCGCTGAGCGCCGCATCGCGCGGGCCTGTCGACATTCGCTTCCCGCGTCGGCCGAGGCGGTTTCCCGTCTTCGAATGCGCCCTCGACACCACACCGTGCTGGAAGCGTGGTGGCCTCGCCCCTCAACAGGGGATTGACACAGGCAAATAGCCGCGCACCCTGGCGCAAAACACCTCACCGGGCTCGCGCCGGTCCATTCGGCGCCTCACCCTTGCGCCGAAACGTCCCGCGAGGCGACATCACCAGCCGCAATGGGAGTCAGCTGGAATCCCAAGGCCCGAAGCACCTTCAGAACGGTCCCGAACTCGGGATTTCCCCGGGCCGAGAGCGCGCGATACAAGGACTCGCGAGACAGCCCCGTTTCGCGGGCCAGCTTCATCATGCCTTTCGCGCGCGCCACGACGCCGAGCCCATGGGCGATCATCGCCGGGTCGTCACCCGCCTCTTCGAAACAGGCGATGAGATACTCCCGAATATCCTCGTCGCTCTCGAGGTAGGCTGCCGAATCATAGGGGCGGGTTTCGATTTCAGGTCGAGTCATCGTTCAACACTCCTCGCCAACTCCAGGGCGCGCTTGATAGTGAATACGCATCTCCGACACGCCAGCGCCCACCGGCTGGACGTCGCCAGCATTTCCCAGTGCCAGGCGGTCGATCCGAACCTGAATGCGCCGTGCCGCTCGGCGGTCCGACAGACCGGCTAGCCAAGCTCCGAAAACGAGCGTTTCTCGAACTTCTATCTCGCCCACGAGTGTAACCCACAGGCCACACCGCCTCAAGCCACGCGACGAATACTCTGATTCTATTTATATCCCGAGGTGCCCTTCAGCACACCGATGACAGGTCCACCGCCGCCGATGCGCCGACGGCACGAGAGGCAGGACATCGGCGACTAGCGCGTCGAGGAGCGCGAGGAGACCATCATGCGCGCGCCCACACGACGCACGCATCGCGCGTTGTTCTGCCCATTATGTCCGACATACCTGCGATGGGTATTAGGCCGATGACCCGCCTGTCACGGAGGGTCATCGGCGCTGGCTCGTGGGTGCTGGTCTCGACGGGCGCGGGCGGTGCCTCCGTGGAGGCGCCGCATCTGACCTTAGTCGTGAGCTGGAGAGGCGGAAGCCAATGTTGTTGTTGCGATTGCCGGGCGTGTTGTTGTTCCGGTTCGCAGCGCGGAGGTTCCTGGGATCGTTGTTCCAGTTGCCGCCACGGTTCACGCGGTTGGCGCCGCATCACCCTGAGCCGACCAGCTGACCGATGGAGAACCCATTGCCCGGCTGGCAGAAACATGTTCGCCCATTCATCGTGTTCTGTCATCTCGACTCAAACCATTTTGTGCAGAAAACTCCGCACGAGCCCCCCCGCATCGGCGAGCGATGCCCATCCAAGTAAGCTGGAAGCGCGCATGCCTGCGCGTGTGTCGTCACCAGTCACGGCAAGCTCCCTTTGTACCTCCTTTAAACGCCGGCCGAGACGTCGCTTCCGGTAACGGTCGAGACGTATGTGGTTTGGCCAAATGCGGAAACCGAGGAAGGGCACACCGCTTCTGACCGGTCCGCGGCGCGTGGCCTCGGCCTTGACCTCTAGCAGTCTCTTCTCGGCAAGAAAGCGGACACATGCGCTCTCGAGGGCGAGCGCGGAGGGCCTGTCCGGAACGATGAACAGCAAGTCGTCCATATATCGCGTATAACAAGTATTCGGGGCCGTCGCCGCGACCCAGTCGTCGAACGGCGTGAGATGAAAGTTTGCGAGGTGCTGGCTCGTCAAGTTGCCAATCGGCAGCCCTTTTTTGGCCGGCGACCCAGGCGCCCCTGCCGCCAGAATCCGCGCGACGAGATCCTGAATTCCCTTATCTCGAAGGACGCAGGCCGTCTCGGCGAGCAGTAGAGCGTGGTCTACCGTCTCGAAGTAGCGGCGCACATCAAGCTTGATGAACCAACCGTCCCGTCCATTTTGAATGTGTTTTCGAGCCCGCTGAAGCGCATGGTGTGTGCCCCGGCCTACTCGGCAGGCGCATGAGGCGTCGCTCGCGAGGTCTTCGAGGACCGGCCCAATGGCCGCGCACAAAGCATGGTGGACCACCCGGTCACGAAAAGGTGCCGCCGAGATGATGCGCGGCTTTGGGTCCTTCACGGTGAAGCTGCGATAGCCGCCCGGCTGCCAGGTTCCGGCAAGTAGTTCGCGCTCAAGCCGAAAAAGCTCGGTCTCGAGATCGACGAAGAATGCGGCGCTCGCACGCGTGAGCCGCTTGCCGCGCCTCGCTTTTTGAGCAGCATGTAGGAGCGCTTGGAACGATGCTATAGTGGATAGCGTGGGCTGTGGGTTCATACCGTCGAAGCGACATAACGTCGCCATCCTCCCAGCATCCGGCCGGCTTCGTCGAGGCCCCGGGCCACATGTTCCCAAGCGCGGTGATCGATCAGGTGTCGTCTGTGACAAAGCCTGAGAAGCACACGAAGCCGAAGCAGTCGTTCATCCGTTTCGCGGAGCTTGTCACGCTTGACGGCGCCAGCAGCCCACTGCGCAGCGGCCAGAAGCTCGAGTATGTCCAGCACGAGGTTCTCGACTCTTTGCGTGAAGGTAAAGCGGCTCGCTTTGGGAAAACGTTGTGTGCGCTCGAGAAGGTCTTCGGCGATGCCTTCCCAGAGGACGAACAGCGGTGCACCACCATCGTGTCCATTCGGCGCGTCACCTGACATGGGCGGGCTCTTCCGACGTTGTGGCGGCCCCGTCTATGGCAACCTCGAACGAGGCCATCAACGCCAGAACTTCAATACCCCAGGCCTGACACTTCGCCTCTCCGATGCCGTGAACCTCTGCGAGGGCCTCCAGTGTCTTTGGGCGCTGCCGTGCGAGCGTGTTCATTTGATTGTTGGTGAAGAGGACATAGGGCGGCTTCCCGTCGAGCCGTGCACGGTCGTTTCTCCACTGCCTCAGGGCGTCGAAGATTTGACGTTCCTCGGGAGCCAGCTCGGCCGGTTCATGTGCGCTCTTCGTGCGCGATGACGACAGGGGCGGCGATCGTTGGCTCATCGCTCGCGGCCGATGCGAGACAAGGAGCGACCACCACGGCGCCCCCTCATGAATGAAGAAGTGTTCGGTCACCGCGATCACGTCGTGCTCTGCCACGAAATGATCCAACGCTGCAGTCTCGAAACCGCTCTCGGGCGCCCATTGCAGCGTGAAGGCTTTGATTTTCAATTTGACCTCAAAAAAAAATTCGATCGCTCGCGCTGCTCGCTCTCGGACCTCCGCCGCCGCACCTGGGCGGGGCCGACCTCTCGCTGCCCCCTCCGCCTCCCCCGCGGCCTGTCGGCACGCGGGGAGGCTCCGGGGGCAGCGGAGGCCGGCCTATGAGCATTCAGAAAAACTGATTCCAGCATGACTCGAGAGTCCTCGCGATCAAGGGTTCAAGAATTCAAGGATCAAGGGACCGACCTGGAGAGGCGGAAGCCAAAGATGTAGTCGCGAAAGCCGGGCGAGGAGTTGCTCCGGTCCGCAGCGCGGAGGTCCCTGGGACCGAAGCCCCAGTAGCCGCCACGGTCCACGCGGTCGGCGCCGGTAGCTGTGCGCTGCGGGTCCGTGCCGCCGGGGAGGCTTGCGTCGTACCGGTCCCAGGTCCACTCAAACACGTTTCCAAGCATGTCGTAAAAACCCCACCCGTTCGGGGCTTTGCCCTTGACCGTCTTGGTGCCGGACGGCGAATTGTTGCAACTGTACCAGCCAAGGTCGGCCAACGGTGTCCCGTTCGCGAAATCCCCACCGCCGCTCAGCGTCACACAGCCGCTCGTCCCGCTCAGGTTGCCGCCATAGGTCGCCGTCGTGGTTCCCGCGCGCGCCGCATATTCCCACTCCGCTTCCGTCGGGAGGCGATACCCCTCGCAGCCATACACGTTGCCACCGGCCACCGCCGGCATCTGGTCGCCGCAGCCCAGGGTCCCCGCTTGCCATGTCCCCGTGCAACCTGACGACGGGAGGGTGAAGCAGGGCGCCAGGCCCGCCGACGTACTGAGCGCGTTCGCGTAGCCGAAGGAGCTCCACCACGAGACCATTTCGACCGGGCAACTATCACCACAGGCCGTGAAGTTGGACGGGTTCACGCCGCCGCTCAGGGCCTTCCATTGCCCCTGCGTGACCTCCGACTCGCCCATCAGGAAGGCACGTGTGAGCGTGACGGAGACCGGCGCCTCGTTGTCGGACCGTCCGAGTTCCGAAGCCGGTGAGCCCATCGTGAAGGTGCCCGGGCTAATCCTCACGAATCCGGATGGAGGCGGTTCGGTCGTGTCGGACGGGTTGACCACGTCGGGGACGACCGTCGTGTCGGACGGGTTGACGACGTCGGTGACGACGGTCGTGTCGGACGGGTTGACGACGTCGGTGACGACGGTCGTGTCGGTCGAGTTGACCACGTCGGGGACGACGGCCGTGTCGGACGGATTGACCACGTCGGTGACGACGGTCGTGTCGGACGGATTGACCACGTCGGGGACGACGGTCGTGTCGGTCTCGGATGAGACGTCACCTACGAGCACGTGGCCAAACGGCACACACACGCCGCCGGAAGTCCCTACCACGTCGAAATGGCATGTGTAGCCGCTGCCGCAGTCCTCAAAACCATTGCAGCTGTAATAGACCCTGTCTACCTCCGGTCCGTCACAGCCTGCGGCGAACGCCACAGTAATAAACAAAGCTAGGCTGGCCATAGGATTAATACGATTTGTATACATCAGAAACTCCCTCCGATGCCGAAGCCGAGGGGCGAACGAGACGTCCCCGGCACGAGATGAATCGAGCCCTTGGGCTCATTTGAGTCCCCGCCCGCGAGCGCTAAAATAGTGCCGACCAGCGCCAGACCTGCCCCAGCGCCGATACTCACTATGCCGATCGTTTTCAGCAGCGTGCCCTGCTCCGACTTGCCGATAGCCTCTTCCCTTGTTTGTGGCGAGACAGACGCCTGCAGTGCATCGTTCCAGACCGCGTTGTCCTGATAACCCTGAAGGCGCGCGTGTTCGGCATCGCCAAGTAGAAAACTCGTTATACCACCCCCTGCCACGACGAGACCGATCGTGAGCAGCACATAGGGTGTGGCGCTCGAACCCGTCTCGTGTACCGAAGCCTTGGGGGCCTTGGCCGAGACGTCATCCGGCCCGACCTCCAGCCGCCGCATCCGGACCACAAGCGTCACCGTCGCGCCACCGTCGACCTGCACGGCTTCTTCGTGGTCCTGATGGCCTGTAGCGGTTACACGAACCACATGGCGCCCGGGAGAGACCTCCACCGCGCCGTCCGCAGACGTGACGACCTCGCCGTCCACCGTGATGCGCGCACCCGAGACCTCGACGCGCACCACCAGCCCGGCCCGCAGGACCCGCTCAAGGTCCGCCACGCGAATCTCCACCTCGCGCCGTTTCAGCGGTTCGTCGATGTTCAGAGCGAGGTAAGCTTGGTAGTGACGGAGCGCGTCTGCTTGATGCTCGAGGGTATCATGGGCGAGGCCAAGCCCACGCTGAATCTTCGCCAGCAGCGCACGATCCCCCGACGCCTCAGCATGAGGCAGCGCCTCCGTGAAGGCATCCACTGCGTCTTGCCAACGGCCGTTATGGAGCGCTTGGGCACCAAGGGTGCCCTTTTCCACGGCCAAGGACGTCGAAGTAACGGGCGGGGCCGCCAAAGCGCTGGAGGGTGCGATCGAGGCGAGCGATGCCAGTGAGAGCCACGCGGCAAAGAAGCACCGGATAGGTATGGACGAACGCATGGATGGATCTCCTCGAGGTCCGAGTGAAGCGGCCCGGGGGCGGTGTCGGGGAAGATGTGTCAGAAGTCAGGAATGGCTTCGGCCGGCTTCACCGCAGGAGGTCGCGGTGCTGGCTTCGTGACGGCGGCAGGATCTGGTTCGGCCGGCGGTGTTGGCTCGGCGGCCGGTTTGGCCATGGTGGCCGGTTTGGCGGTGACCTGGGGCTGGACGGCTGCTGGAGGCTTCGCGGCCGGCGTGGGGCGCGCTACCGGCTTAGGCACGGCAGAAACGGCAGCTTTCAACAGCACGGACTCCGGCTCTAGGGCTTCGGAAACCGCGACCTGTTGGGATGTGCGCCGATTCGGGCTGGTCTCTGCCTCGATGCGGTGCGTGGCGCCCACTGTGGTGGCGAGCGTGTAAGGCGTCTTCCCGACGAGGCGCCCGTCGACGAAGACCTTGACGCCGGACGGGTCGCTGTTGACGATGACGGACGTCGCCGCGCCCTTTTCGAGGACACGAGGTTTTGGCGGACTCACCGCGACGTCGGGCGGATTGGCGCCCGACGGAATGCCAGCCGCGGCAGGCTCAGCGGGCGGGGCGGGGACCGGCGGCAGTGCCGAATTTGTTGGCCTTGCATTCCCTGCGGCCGAGGGGAGTTTCGGGCGCTCGGGCTCCATCGCAGATCGTTCTAAAGTTGGTTCGACGCTGGCCACGGAACCGGCCGTCGAGGCTGCCGGCGGCGCGCCGCCACCAAGGCTGACGGCCGCGAGAATACCGGCCACCGGCAACGCGCCAAGCGCGAGCCAGACGAGGCGCCGGCGCTTCGACGGGGGCCCGTCTAGGTCGGCGTCCTGATCGTTGGAGATGATAGCATGCGTATCCATCGAACTGGATACACTGGATACACGCTTGGGGGCGGTGGCGCTTAGGACCACCGACGGAGAGACCGCCGCCGTCTGTATGTCGGCAATAGATTCGTCGGTGCCCTGTGCTTGCTTCGAGAGGGCTTGAGTTGACCCCATAGCCCAACTCTCGACGGCCGCCGGACTACTTAGGGCATCGGACGTGGCCGCCCGGTTCGACTCCGACTGCACCATCCCGGACGCGCGAACACGTTCGGACTCAAGCTGACGACGGTCCTCGTCAAGCGCGCGTCGTTGCGACTCAAGCTCCTGACGCTGGCGTACGAGCGCGGACTCCATGCGTTTGAGCTCGGAGACATCCGAGCTGTCGACGAGGCCACTGAGGTCCATCGAGAACATGTGGGTGGCGCCAGCAATGATCTCGAAAACCTGCGCCCAGGCCGCGCGGAACTCGGACGTCGACCGATAGCGCTTGTCGGGAAAGCGGTGCATGGCCTTACGCAGAAACGTAACGACGACATCAGGAAGGTCGAGGTGCGCACAGCGCGCGATCGGGTCGAAGGCTGGGTTCAGCTTTTCGCGCAGGATTGCCTGCGTCTCCTTGCCGACAAAAGGGCGATGCCCGATGAGCAGCTCGTAGGCGACGACACCCACAGCGTAAAGGTCGGTCCAAGGACCAAGGTTCTTTGCTTCGACCTGTTCGGGCGCCATGTAGTGGATGGTGCCTAACACGAGGCTCGTCTCCCTCGACTCCTCGACCAGCTTGGCGAGCCCGAAATCGACCAACTTCACAAACCACGGGTCACCGACGACATCCTGCAACATGATATTTTCAGGTTTAATATCGCGGTGAATGATGCCTTGCTGATGTGACGCCTCCAGCCCGAACAACACTTGTTCAATAATACGTCGAATTACCTCGGACGCAAGAGCCTCATGGCCCAACGCCATTCGGTTGATCTCTGTCTGGAGGGTCCGTGAACCGGGAATGAATTCCATCGCCATATAAGGGCGCCCGTGGAAGGCCCCGTATTGAAGGAGCCGAACAATGTGCGGGCTCTGAAGAACCGCAAGCGAGCTAGCCTCCGTCTCGAACTTCTCGGCCACCTTTAAAGTGGTGCGCTCGTCACCCCCATTGAACTCCAACAGCTTCACGGCCGCCTGCAGCTTGTAGAGAGACCTTTGCAATCCAAGCAGCACCTTGCCGAAGCCACCCTGCCCGAGGCGACCGACGATCAGGAAGTCGCCAATGAATTGCCCGATCAGCGGCTCGCGCTGGCCGGGTCCAAGCGCGAGGGCCTTTCGCGCCATGGCGTCGGGAATAAAACACGTCCCCTGACGCGCGCAGACCTTCTCGCTACAGGCGTCGCCAAGCGCACCTGGCGACTCGCAGGAAGGGCATAAACCCGGGACAATCTTGCGTGACGGCGAAATGTTCATAAAGGCGGCAACTTATGTGTAGGAGCGTCATTCTAACGTTTAAAGGACTATCAACGAAATACCGGGAGCTTGTCAATACGACGCGTGGTCGACGATGGGGTCGAGTTCGCGACAAAAGGCGCGAGTGTCTAGCGTCGCGGGTCGGCCGTCGCGGGGTCTCGCCCCTTGTCGCAAGGCACGGGGCGCAATCGGCTCAACATGTTGATTCCAAATCGAGAATCAGGAATACGGACCGGCATCTTCGCTTCGACGGTCGCTGACGTGCTCGGCCTAGGGCGTCAGCGGATCGCGGTCGGGGGGGGTGGCCGACAGCGTGGCGTCGGGACCCCGCAAGGCGACAAATCCGAGCTCAAAGCTGCGCTGCCTGCGACCATCCATTCCGCGCGTGGCGACGCCTTGAACCGAGCCGACGACGACCTCGGGGGTGATGAGCTCGAAGGTCAGGCGCCGGGGCTCGAGGACCCAGGTGTCCTTGCCGGAGGTATGAAAGACCGCTGTCGTATCAGCGAGTTCGGGCTTCAGATCGGCCCCTGAGATGTCTCCGATGTCCGCGCTATACGGGAGCTTTACGCCGATAACCCCGCGAAAGGCGCGCGCGTCGGGCGAATCGGCTTGGGTGCCCTCAAGACGCACAAAGAGGGTGCCGTCAACGCGGGTGAAGGAGGCTACCGCGAAGGGCAGTATGACGTCCAAGGTCTCAAGGCGCACGCGCACCCAGTAGCCGGCGTCTGCCGGGACTCGGAGGCCCGCCGAGCGCGGCACAATCGGTCCATCGCCCTCGGGCTCGGGCGGCCGGCTGGGCAGTGGCGGTGCCTCAGCGCGCAACGCCCGGCGGGCCTCTAGCGCGAGCTCGTTGTCGCCCTCGTCATCGACCTCAAGCCAGTCGAGGCAGGCCCCGGAGCTGACCGACAGGGCAAGACACAGGGCGCCGGAGACCAACCTCGAGCCCCAAGACATGGGGCGTGGGGAGCTGGAATCCGGCGCACGCATGCGGTCAGCCGCCCTTTTTACCAAGGGCCTTCATGAGGGCTGCGCCCAAAGCGCTGACGTCACCGCCGGACGTGCCGGGGTCCTCGTCCCGATAGGCGACGCTGGTCGCGGGGCCGCGGCGGCCCTCGGAGCGAGAATCGTTGCGAGAATCGTCGCGCGGTCCGCGGTCGTCGCGTGACCCACGCCCGTCACGGACGCCCTGCATCGTGGAGCTGCGGCGCTGTTGGGTGTTTTCGCCGCGATCGGCCATCCGGGCGATCTCGTCGGCGTCACGGCGCGTGAGGGCGATCTTGTGACCCTCGGTGTCGACGCGCAAGATGCGGAGTTCAATCTCTTTTCCGACGCGGAACTCGTCGCTGAGGCTGCGGCCCGAGAGCTGCGCCTCGCTGCCGGGCAGGAGGCCCGTGATGCCGGCCTCGAGCGTGACGAACACGCCGAAGTCCGCGATCTTCTCGACGATGCCCTTCACTTCGGTGCCAACGGCGTAGCGGGTCGCGACGTCGTCCCACGGGTCGGCCTGCAGGGCCTTGAGAGACAAGGACACGCGCTGGCGCTCGAGGTCGACCCCTTGGACCTGGACGCGCACGGATTCACCGACGGTCAAAAGGTCCTTCGGGTGACGCACGCGGTAGTGGGCCATGTCCGAGATGTGCACGAGGCCCTCGACGTGGGGCGCGAGCTCAATGAAGGCGCCGTAGGTCTCAAGACGCCTGACGACACCGTTGACGAGCTGGCCGGCCTGGAGTTTCTCGGCCGCTGCGTCAAAGGGATTATCGAGGATACGCTTGAGAGAGAGCCCGATGCGAGCGCCGTTGTTGCTGATCTCAACCACAAAGACGTCGATCTCGTCGCCGAGGGTCACGACCTCGTTGGCGTCTTCCACGCGACCCCAAGCCAGCTCGGACATGGGGATGAGCCCGTCCTTGCCGCCGAGATCGACGAACACACCGAAGCTCTGGATGTTGCGGACGCGGCCGCGGACGACCTGACCGGGGGCCAAGGTCTCCATGAGAGCCTCGGCGCGCGCAGCCTGGCCCTCTTTGAGCAGCACAGAGCGCGACACGACCGGTGACTTGCCGTCGCGGAGCTCGGTGATTTTGAAGTCGAAGGTCTTGCCGACCATCTCCTCGGGGTTCTCGATGCGGATGGTGTCGATCTGGCTGTGCGGGCAAAAGGCGCGCGTC
>Ga0209702_10009424_pt1 | contig 10896 bp, 8 predicted proteins | sample FRY01_FD_187210 | JGI IMG/M metagenome (GOLD analysis project Ga0209702, IMG submission 187210) | Freshwater microbial communities from Lake Fryxell liftoff mats and glacier meltwater in Antarctica - FRY-01 (SPAdes) (version 2) | ecosystem: Environmental > Aquatic > Freshwater > Ice > Glacier... | reverse complement strand
AAATGCACGCCAAAATCTTTTTGCATTCTGATGCTTTCACGACGGATTGAAATCCGTCGCTACGCATGTTCAACTCCTCCGGAGTTTTGGGTAATGGAAATCGTTTGCGGGAAAAGAAACGATGTGGTCAAAGAATTACGGATTAAAAAGAGCTAAACTTGTGGATGCTCGAATTATTATAGAAGGCGAAATTGGTAAAGGATCGAATTTACTTTTAGAAATTAAAAACTCAATTATTATTCAACAAGATAAGCGAAATGGATTTTAATTGATTGATTGTTTATTCCCCAATTATTTAACCTTTTCTTTAATTAATACGATTTAACATATCAATGTAAAATTCGATTTTGTCATGATTTTTATGCAAAAATGCACGCCAAAATCTTTTTGCATTCTGATGCTTTCACGACGGATTGAAATCCGTCGCTACGCATGTTCAACTCCTCCGGAGTTTTGGGTAATGGAAATCGTTTGCGGGAAAAGAAACGATGTGGAGGATATTCAACTCCTCTGGAGTTTTGGGCGATTAAAAATGGCGAAAAGACATTAAAAAATATGCTTCGCTGATTTTAGTTTGAAAGTTTTTTGAAGCTAGTCTGTAAGTGTTGATTGAGAAACTAAAATTTTCGCATTTTTACTTTTTGTTAGTTGTTTCAATAATCCATCCCACAGGTTTATACGCTTTTGCAAAGATTCAATTGCGACTTGCTCAGCTTCTTTCCAAAAAAGTTCGTTTGAATCACAAAGGTTTTCTGTCATTTGCAAGGCAAGATGACTGTGATGATCGCCATCAATTTCGATATGTCTTTCTAGATAATACTTTAAAATCGAAATGTTATTTGGAAAACTTTTATGAATATCGTTTACTAATGAATGAAACATTCCAGGGATTAGGTCTTCGCGTCCAAAAGTGAAAATTGCTGCTTGTAAATGTGCCTTGTTGCTCCCAATAATCTTAAATGTAAAATCAACAAACTCTCTTGCTTCAATCGGTGCATCAGCAACGTTAAATGCTTCATTAAAATCTCCCGTTGTTTGTAATGTTGCAATAAACTTTTCAATCTGTATTGTATCTGCCCCGCATTGATCCATGGCATCCAGGTACAACTCAAAATGACTTTTTCTATTTCCATAACTATCCACATCAGATTCTTCACCAACAACAATCTCATTTATTAGGTGCCTAGTATCTGCAGATCCTTTTGGAAACCAAGGAACAGAAGTGCAGGTGAGATTATTTTGCAAGGATTTTAACAATGACATAAAGTCCCACACCGCAAAAATATGGTATTGCATAAAAACTTTCAGATCGTCTATACTATTTATTGCAGCATATACTTTATGATTAATTATTTGCTGCCGTAGCGGCTCTGTTACCTCTTTAATTTTCTCTAACTGCTCGTTCATTTTGTTGGTGTATTATCAAACATTTTTTTCTTTGTTGCTTCTTAGACTAAATAGTATTATTCTAATAGGATGTTATTTTTAACTTTTTGCCCTAGGGTTTGTTTTATGTTCTTTAAATAAATATTAGAATTCCTATTTTATTCTGTTAATTTCAATTCTATTTTAATAAAAAGGCATCTATTTTATAAACAGATGCCTTTCCACAATTTACAAGGACTATTTAATCTTCAGATTTTCTACTTAACGCATAAATTACCAAACCAAATCCGATTTTATTTATTGCATCAGCAATATTGTAAACAATATCCATTGCATGAGCAGCCGCTTTAGGATCAGCAACTAGTTTTATTCCAAACAAACCGCCTGGTGTGCCAAGTATGTAACCTAAAGGATAAATTGCCCATCCAACAAGTACAAACCATCCAAGGATACGTGTTGCTTTAGCCACTTGTACTCCCGCTGTTTTTGCCAATTTAGCCACTTCACCGAACCATACAAGGTAAACAATATAGAAATAAGCAGCACCTGAAAGAACTCCCCAAAGCACACTGTTACCTCTGTCAATTGTTTCACCAAAGTAACCTGTCATTAACATGACTAAAGAAGCAAAAATTAATTTCCACAACAAAGAGATTTTAGCACCTGACTTTTTCGTAATTAAATAAAATTCAACACACATTAATGGAACAGTTAAAATCCAATCTACATATCGAAAGAAAGTTGGTGAATCTCCTGTTTCAAGGTTATAGCCTCTCATGTAATAATAATGCACCGCCGCTATAAACGTAATCAATCCAGAAACTAAGACAGATGTTCTCCATTTTTGAGGCGTATTGTTTAGTTCTAAGAAGAAGAAGAGCGATGCAGCCATCATTGCCATCGTTCCTATGAAGAAAGTAAAAGCAACGTAATTGTCACTTGCAATTTTTAAAGGTTCCATTATTTTACTGTTAAATTTACCTACTCTTATGGATTTTCGGAAGCTCCTCGTTTTTTTACTTGATATCTGTCTTCAAGATAATAGTTAAACAATACAATGCAAAAAATGTTTGTTGGGTTTGCTCTTTTTTTGCTAATTTAAAAGTGATTAAAAAAAAATCAAAAACGCATTCACAAATAATAAATCCAAAAAAAATAAAGTGTTTATTAACGCTACTTTATAAAATAATTTTTTAATATTTTTTTCATAAAAAAGTAATTTTCCCTTTTTTGAAAAAAGGAAAAATTATACTAACAAAAAAGAATGCAATTATTTTGCTTAGAAATGGTATTTGTCCATTATTCTAACAATGGACGAAAAAAAATGAAACCATTTAGTCGTAATCAAATTTATTTATAAAAATTTCCCTTTAACCATTTTTTTATAGAAGGTATTTGCAGTGTTATTATGATGATGCCTATCAAACAAATAAAGAAGATCATTTTTAGTTCAAAAGAATTAATAATATCACCCTTTATTGCTTCATTCGTGGCTGTTTTAGTATTTGGCAACAAACTAAAGTCATTTCTACTTTGAGCATTAGCAGTGCTCACAATAAATGCAATTAGCGCCATGCAAAGCAATTTAGCTCCCAATAAATGCACTAATTCTATGGCATGTTGTAGTAATAGTTTCAAATGCTTCATATTAACATAAAAAAGAAAGTAAAAATGCTATTTTCGCTATTTTACTAAATAAACATAGCGAATAACAAACATTTATCCATTAAATATTAAAACTTGATATACAGGGAGTTAAAAAAAACAAAAGAAGTTTTATTCCAGAATTGGGAAATTAATTCCAAGATTGAAAGTGGTAACAATTTATAATTAAATGGCCAGGAACTTAATTTATGAAAACTAAAAAAACCACTCTTTCCGTTTTGCAATGCAACCGACTTCAAATGCATTTTCTAATTGAAAAGTGGGATGGCAGTATGAAAGAGCAGTTTTAAAGTTACTTATTAATAGAGATCAAAGATGATTCGCTAATTTGTTTTAAACTCATAAGGAGTAATTAAGTGAATTAAAAAAAAGATAAAGAATCCAGAGCATAGAAGGAATAATAAGTTTCAAAAACAATAAATGCTTCATAAGCTTGACTTTCTTCAGTTTTATTTGAATGAGCATTGCAGATAAATCATTCGATTTCGGATCAAAAGCATCGTAATATTTTGAATTTTCTTTCTTTAAACCATTAATACAACGACTTATAGAAACAAGGACTATATAAAATTTGCTCCACCTTTTCCTTAAAATTCTGGCAGTTTGAACACCATTTAAGATCTATTTGACAATCGATAAAAATGATATCAGGTTCGTTGTCTAAATTATTTACAATATCAATTCCTGAAGAAAAAAAATAAGCCATTTCTCGATTTTTCAAAAAATACTTAAAAAGTATACTTCTATAAATAGGATCGTCATTAACAACACAGATATTTGTTTTAAAAAGCAACATAATTTAAGCATATCACAAAGAAAACCAATTTTACAAACTATTCAATTACAGTATGTTATGTAATTGTTTAATATTTATTTTCCTAAAAATGGAAACTTATTCTAAAATTTGGAATAAAGATCTTTGATTACTTCGTTAACAATTTTCTTTAGTTCTGCAAAAATCTTTTTCATGTACTGGATATCATGATCAACCAATAAAACTTGTTCTTCCAAATCTCGAATTAATTTGGACGCATCTTGAATCAAAAAGATATCAAGCGATGGTTTTAACTGGTGAGCTGCTTTCTTAACTGCTTCCATTTCATTTTTTACCAAGCCGACACTGATCTGATTCAAATAGCCGGGTGCGCTCTGTCTAAACGTATCAATTATCGATAATATAAATTCAGTATCTGAGCCTCCAATTTCCTCTAATTCGCTCAGTGAATAAGGAAGTATTTTACTTGAATTACATGACAAATCAAGTTCTTCAATTGATTGAATCCGAGCTTTAGAAGTGTATTTAAAAATCATTGCAAACAGCGCATCTTTTCGGAAAGGTTTTGATAAAGAATCATTCATTCCTGCCGATTTATAAATCTCTTTATCTTCTTTAGATGCATTTGCTGTAAGTCCCAATATCGGAATATCGACATCCACTAATTCTCGAATATATTGGGTAGCACTTACCCCATCCATTTTGGGCATTTGTATATCCATTAGTACAATATCGTATTTATTTTGACCCAAAAATTGAATTGCTTCATACCCATTTTCCACAAGATCAAATGCAATTCCTTCTTTGGAAAGTATCGCTCGAATTAATATTTGATTTAGTGCGTTATCTTCTGCAACAAGGATTTTAATATCTGTCAAGTCGTATTTTTTCGAAATTATTTTTTTACTTTCTCCAACCTCAATTACTCCCTTTTTGAATTCAATTTCAAACGAAAAGCAAGATCCTTTTCCAATTTCACTTTTCACTTTTAATTCTCCTCCAAATTTCAAAACAATCTCTTTTGAAATTGAAAGCCCAAGTCCAGTTCCACCAAATTGCCTAGAAATAGTTGCGTCTGCTTGTGTAAATGTTTGAAAGATTTTTTCTATATTTTCTTTTTCAATACCAATACCACTATCCTCTATCGTAAACCTGATCAACTGGACATCGTCAGTATCGTTAATTAAGGTGCAATAAATCTTTATGAATCCTGCATCTGTAAATTTTAGTGCATTACTCGTTAAGTTTACAAATACCTGATTCAATTTCGAGCTATCTGAAATCAAGTTAGAATTAATATTCTTATCAATTTTAGTGAGCAGTTGTATGTTTTTACTCTGTGCTTTCTCAGTAAAACTATTTTCTAGATCGACAATCAATTCAAATAAATTAAAACTTTTTTGCTCTAATTCAAATTGACCAGACTCAATTTTAGAATAATCAAGCAAGTCGTTGACCAAATCCAACAAGGAATCAGCTGACTTTTTAATTGTTTGCACATATTTTCTTTGTTCCAACAATAATTCGTCTTCATTTATCAAATCGGTCATACCAATGATAACATTCAAAGGTGTTCTAATCTCATGGCTCATATTTGCAAGAAACAATTGTTTCATATTGACCGATGTATTTGCTTTTTGATTTGCAACAATCAAATCAGCTTCCAATTGTTTTTGGCTGGAAATATCAACATGTAAACCCAAAGATCCGATTATAATATCATTTTCATCAACTATAGAAACTCCACTTATAATTACCCATTTTCTGCTACCATCCTTTGTTCTTATTCTAACCTCATAAACTCCCGCATCGCCTTTTTTACGCAAATTATTCTGAAAGTCCATTGTTTCACTGTCTAAATCATCAAGCAATAAATTGCGCGCATTTTCTCCAAGAAGATCTTTTTCAGTATACCCTGTCATCTCGCAGAAGGCAGGGTATACTTTGGTGATTTTTTCATCGAGATCTACTTCCATAAACCCAACTTTTAAAGTTTCTACAATTTTTTGGTATTTATCCTCTACTTTCTGCAAACTAACTTTTGCTTTTAATTGCTCCGAAATATCTTGGTACTTCCAAATATGCCCACTGTATTTTCCTTCTTCATATATTGGCAAATAATCTCGTTCAAGTACCCTTCCATCTTTCAAGTACAAAACATCTCCGAAAACTTTTTGCTTACCTTTTAACACCTCTTCTACTCTGTCAATAAAACCCCGTTCATCTTTAAAAAGTACTTTAGATTGTTCAGCTGCATTCGTGCAATCTTCTCCTTTCATAAGTTCAGGTGCAATTGGGATGGAAAAAAGATCACAAAAAGTTTGATTTACCAAAATAATCTTCCGGTGGCTATCCTCAGCTAGTATTGCTGATTGCATGCTACTTAATAATACCTGTAGGCGAGCACTTGTATTCAATAATTCATTTTGGAAGTCAACTGTCTTCGTGATATCATTTAAATAAACATTGAAATAGCCATTGCTCTCAAATGGTACAATAGTAGCGTGAAACGTTTGATTATCAAGTGTGATTTGCTTTTCATAAGTTTTGAAACCATTTGATTCAAAGCGGAGATAAATAGTTCCCCAAAAAGATAGGTCTAGTAAATGTTTTAGTTTGACAAGATTTAGACCATGTTCATTGGCATATAGTAACTTTCCTTCAAAATCTATTCGGAATATGGGTTGGGGATTTTGATCTGGAAATCTCGCTAGTTCGATGATTGTCTCATTTTTTACGAGCAGCTCATTACGTTGTTCAGTCATTTCAGCTGCAATCGCTTTCAAATCTTTGTTTACCATATCTTTCGATTGCATCATAAGAAGATTGTCTGTAATGGCATCGTGTATGGCAAAATCGTTAATGCGTAAATTTTGATGGCTAAGATCCTCTATTCTACTAACCCATGGTGAATTTAAATAAAGGATTTCATCCACTTCTGGGAAATAAACAAATTGACCTCTAAATCTGGTTTTAATAGGATAATCAATAGATTCCAGTATTATTACGATATCTTGATGTTCTTTTAATGATTGGAATTCATATCGGATGGACATCGAAGGACGAATAAATTTAAAAACTTCATGGAATGATTTTTCATTTACTTCTCCTAACATCTTCCTGATTGAGATACCAGAAGAAACAATCTTCATATTTTTATCAATACGAATATAAAAAGGAAAGATCTTTTCGAAAATAGATTTATTGAAAGCTATCATTTCTAGTGTAGATTATAACCTGACCAAACTGGTGCTGCTAAATAAATTAATCACGGTTTACGCTTGATTCAATTTTATAGTAAAGACATCATGCCAGACTTGTTCGCTCGAAACATTTTTCCATTGAATTTCAATTGACTCATTAAACATTTTCGCAAGTCCTTGAAGCAGTCCAACAACAAAATCTGTTAATCCAGCTCTTGATGAATAGTAATGAAGAAGCAATTCAGTATCACTAATTTTTTCAGTTATAAATTCTGGCGGCGTTAAATTTGGGTAAATAAGCATGATTCTTCCGTGGAAGTTTGGTAAATTGCAAATGAATTCATAAAAATTTTCACCACCAGCTTTCATTAAATCACCATAGCGTTCATAGCCCGTTTTTAGTACCCAATATTCGCCAAATGATTGCAGGATTTGCTCTGCGGGAATGTTTAATACTTCAGCAGCGGCACCCACCAATTCAAAAGTGATATTGTCTTCATAGGCTTCATCACTTATAAAATAGTCTTGTGTAACGCCACTCAATTGCTTTATTTGTTCCCATTTATCACTTCCGAAGTTTTCTATAACGAGCCCTTGAATAGCTTGATTTACAATCCCATGCATACCTTTATCTTTTTAAATTTTACCTTCTTTTATCATTCTGTAGATGGTCGATTTACCGACACTCAATTTATCAGCCACTTTAAGTACATTGTTATTATACTTTGTCAAATTCATTTTAATAATTTTACAATTGTATTCTTCAAGCGTTAGATCCTCTTGCATAAAATTTTCTACATCTATTCGATAATTAAACTGGATATCCTCTTCTTCAATTGTTTGACCTTCACTCATAACAACTGCAATTTCTGAAACTGCCTTTAACTCCCGAACATTTCCGGGATAGTTGTATTTCAATAATTTATCAATTGCGGGCTGCGTAAGTTCCTTTTTCACCAAACCATTTTCCTTGCAAAAATCTGAAATAAAAATCTTAGACAAGAGAATAATGTCTCCACCTCTCACATTAAGCGGAGGCATTTCTAGGCTGATACCCAACAAACGGTAATAGAGATCTTCTCTGAAAGTTCCTTTCTGCACCTCTTTTAATAGATCACGATGGGTAGCTACAATTATTCTAACATCCAATGGAATCATTTTGTTTGAACCCAATCTGCTTAACTCCCTTTCTTGTAAAACTCTGAGCAGTTTTGCCTGCATGTTAAGGTCCATTTCACCAATTTCATCAAGAAAAATTGTTCCGTTTTGCGCTTCCTCAAATTTCCCAATTTTTGTTTGGTCGGCACCTGTAAAAGCGCCTTTTTCATATCCAAAGAGTTCACTTTCGATAAGTTCCTTGGGAATGGCCGCCACATTTATAGCGACAAATGCCTTCTTCATTCGAGGAGAATTAAAATGAATAGCTTTAGCTGCTAACTCTTTCCCCGTGCCTGTATCTCCCGCAATAGAAACTGTAATATTCGCTTTGGCCGATTTCTCTAACAACGAAAAAACTTTCTGCATAGGAGCACTGGATCCTTTTAAGTAATTTTTAAAATTATATTTTTCATTGATTTGAGAAGTTAGAAATGCCACTTCATCAATAAGATTCCGCTTTTCATTGGCTTGATGCACAACATGCCAAATCTTATCCATGGATCCTGTATCTTTTATGATATAATCATAGGCCCCTTCTCGGAGCATCTGAACGGCGGTTTCCAAATTTTCTTGTGCGGAAAGCACAACAACTGCCATTTGAGGAAATTCTTTCTTAATGCGTTTCAATAACTCTAAGCCAGAAATATCGGGTAAGGTGTGGTCGAGTGTAATAACACTCGGGTTTTCTTTTAATTGCTTTAAGATTGAAGCACCATCAACAAAAACGGTTACTTCAAAATCAGGATCCATAGATAGCTTGTGTTTGATCATTTTCGCATACAACTGATCATCCTCTACAACAAAGATTTTCGACTTTCCCATACTGAATTTTTTACCAAAATAGGATAAGTTTCTCATTTATGGAATAATTAAACTTGTGAATTATCAAATTAAGCTTCCCATTGAATAAAATAAGTCATTTGGCATTATTTTTATAAAAATTCGGGCTCGTTTTCTTAAGTTTTTCTTCTGGTTTTATTACCATTTGATTATATAGTGCACTAGCACCAGAATTAAAATAAACGTAAGGCACTAAATTTGAAATCAAACAAATCTTACTTAACTAAAAGAATACACCTATAAATCAGTTTCATTCGTGGTTGAACAATTTTTAATTCGATTTTGTCATGATTTTTATACAAAAATACACGCCAAAATCTGCTGGTTTTATTATTTTTTTGGGACGGGTTGAAATTCGTCTAACAATGTTCAAACTCCACAAGAGTTTAGGTTACTGAAATATATTGCGAGATAAGTCTCTTTTCAGTTAATTGAAATGGTTTGCATGACATTAAAAAATTTGATTGGGTTTTGTTTTATTTATAAGTGTGATTTTGCACTCATAAAAATTTGGCTGCAAAGTAAAATTCTTTTACATTTATCCATAGTAAATGAAAGAGGAACGATACATAATGATCATCGATGATGACACTATATTTGCAGCGCTGCTTAGAAAGTGCCTGGCTAAATACACCAAAGATGCTGTGCATGTATATTCGTCTACAATCGAGATAATTCATACGCCTCTTACCGCACCTTATCTAGTTTTTATTGATTATCACATGAATGATCTCAACGGCTTAAGTACAGCTAGATTAGTGCGAAAAAAATGGGGAAAAAAAGTGGTTATTATTTTAATAAGTGCGTCGGATAAAATTCTAAAAATTCCTATTTCTAAGTATGGAATAGATAAATGTATCTCTAAAAAAATTGGTCTGGATGCAATTGCACAAGACGGCTTAAAAATGTACAAAAGTGTAAAAACCCGTCGAACGGTTAAAAAAATACTCGTCATCGTTTTACTGCTTTCAACTTTCATTTTTCTCGCTATTAAGTTGATTCCATTTTTTCAATAACCATCCTTTACCACTGCTTCAAAATGGGATAATTTATCCCAAAATAGGAAATCATAAAAACCTATAATTGAGCAAACTACCTCTTTTATTGATTATTTATTGACTTTCAGTTAACATTTAGTTATGGCACCGTTAATGCCAAAGGGATATTTCTTCGAATTAGACCACGAAGAGTTCATGCTAAAACTAAATAAATTATGAAAAATTTTACTATCAACCCTTGCCAGATTTCCTGCGATGAAAAAAACAGTCGGAAATGGAATTTCGTTCTTATGTTACTTTTTGTGTTTTCAATTTCCAATGTGGATGCACAATATTGTGGAGCAGCAACGTCAAATGTTGCAATTACACCAATTGCTACATCTCAAAATACATTAGTCTATAATAGCGGACGACGAGCTTTTAATTTTGCTGCTACTGCAGGTTGTACTTATACTTTTGCAACTTGTGGATTGTCATCAGCGGATACTTATTTAAGATTGTATTCTACAGGTACAGGAGGAACAGCACTCGTTAGTGCTGATGATAATTGTGGTTTACAATCCTCATTTACTTGGACATGTGTTACATCTGGAACATACTCTGTTTTATTAACTAGATATCCTTGTAATACGTTAACTTCAAGCGCAAGAATGTCGTATAGACTTGTTTCATGTGCTCCTGCAGCGGCACCTGCTAATGATTTAGTATGTAACGCCATAACTATTGCGTGTGGTTCCACAACTGCAGGAACAACAGTGAATGCCACTTCTACTGGAACATATGAGGGCACTAATTTTTGTGGACCAGCGCAAAGTAGTGCAGGTGTTTGGTACAGATTTATTGGAACAGGACAAACAATCACAACATCTCT
>Ga0209702_10009423_pt1 | contig 10898 bp, 12 predicted proteins | sample FRY01_FD_187210 | JGI IMG/M metagenome (GOLD analysis project Ga0209702, IMG submission 187210) | Freshwater microbial communities from Lake Fryxell liftoff mats and glacier meltwater in Antarctica - FRY-01 (SPAdes) (version 2) | ecosystem: Environmental > Aquatic > Freshwater > Ice > Glacier... | reverse complement strand
AGAAATATATACATATGTGTATATATATAGGTATATAAATACATACATACATATGGATTTATATATGAATATATACATTTTTATATATATACATATATATATGTTTGTATATATATATATATATATATATATATATAGTTACAGTGTCCCTCCAAATAACTAATTAGAAAGAAAAAAAAGGTTGAAATCTGTTGTGCTAGAAGTGAGAATCACGTGGCTCCTGCTTGAAATTGCCGAGTATGAAGGACATCACCTTCAAATTCGCAAAATGCCGATACTTTTAGTAATGGCGTTTGAAGAAAGGCGCAATTCAAAACAAGTCGTCTGTAAAAACAACTAAATTTTTTTTTGGAAAATTTGAACTTTCAAAGCTCAGTTGCGAAATCACAAGCAAACATAGTTCACGCATATTACTAGATGCACACTTCTGGAGTAACTTTCTCGTTCATGCGGGCATTTTTTTGCCCTGTTTACCTTGTCTTTGCAAAAATTTCCTTGTCTTAGAAAAGAGGGGTTAATTCTATAACGTACTGCTGGTAAAGTGATTTTTGAAATTTTGAACTTTGACAGCTTCGAGATCACAAGTCAACCTAATGTGCGCATATTATTAGGTGCTCAGTTCTTTTACAATGTGCACCTTCATGAGGGTACTTTTTTCCCCTGTTTACCCTGTCCTTTCATATATTTCCTTGTCTTACAAACCTTGCACATATTTCCTTGTGTGAGAAATTTTTTTTTGTTCTCCCGGGAAATTGTTTTTCAAACTTTGAAATTTCAACGTTACGGAATCCGCTGCGTCGCCGCCAGCCACAGCGGAGTTGCAAGCAGCCACAGCGCCAACGCAACGCAGGTACAGCGCCATCGATTTGCATCGCACATATTTCCTTGTCTTAGAAATCTTCCACATATTTCCTTGTCTGAGAAATCTTTTTTGGTCTCCCGGGAAATTGTTTTTCAAACTTTGAAATTTCAACGTTACGGAATCCGCTGCGTTGCCAGCTGCCACAGCGCAGTTGCAAGCAGCCACAGCGCCAACGCAACGCAGGTACAGCGCCATCGATTTGCAACGCAGTTACGGCGCCGACGGTACGTTTGTGCGTTGCAACGCAGCCACTGCGCCAACGAAACGCAGCTACGGCGCCAACGATTTGCAACGCCGCTAGGGCGCCACCATACCAACGCAGCCACAGCGCCAACATAACGCAGCTACGGCGCCACCGATTGGCAACTTAGCTACAGCGCCAACGATACGAATCCGTCTGACGTCTTCAAATTTCAAGTGCAACAAATTCAATGGACAGAGAAGCACTCTGCGCATCGTTACTGACTGTATTTTCATGTGCTGCGGCTGTGGCAGCAACCAGAGCGTCGTTTGCAGAAGAGAGGTATAAACACCATCTCAGCGTATCACAACAGAGTGCAGCCGGCATGCGCGCGGTGAAAACAATGTGTGCTCAAGCAGCACGTGACGTGCAAAAGAAGAAAAAAGACTTGAAAAAAAATTTGCAAACAGAGAATAGCAAACAAACGATTGGTTCAAACATGAAAATGGCTCAGAAAGATCATCTGGATCTGCAGCCACATCGTACAGCTTGCAAAAGAATGCTCGTTGAACCAACGGCCAAGCCCGATGCATTGCTGATGCTTGCAGAAGAAGCATTAAGGGTCTCTCCTGAGCCCGTACTCACAGCTTTCAAGACACAACTTCAGATCCCTCTTCTCGGATCTGGACAGGCAGTTTCCTTGGGTGCCACAGTGGCATCCTCTACAGGTAAGAGTAGGACGATTGTTGTCAATTTGTTTTGTGATTTGAATATGCTATGTCATAATTTTTTCGTTCTCTGTTTGTTATCTCACAATTTGTTTTCTTCGACATGGCCGGTACAAAATCATAATACCGGTACAAAATCATAATAATGGTTGCTGGATCTTCACAGTGGATGCATATGCGTGTCAGAGAGCACTGAACATTTAGGACCCTTTTTTTTTTAATGTTGTTGGCCATGAAATGACGTTTGGGCGAAATTTTACATGCGCAGAAACAGAAGCGCCAGCCCTTCGCAGTGTATCGCAACAGAGTGAATCAGCCAAGCGGGTGGTGAAAACAATGTGTGCTCAAGCAGTGCCTGAAGTGCACAAGAGGTCAAAAAACTTGAGCAACACGTTGCAAACAGAGATCAGCAAACAAAAAATTGGTTCAAACATGAACGTGGCTCTGAAGTATCTTCCGGATCTGCCGTCAAATCGTTCAGTTGGCAACGAAATGCAAGCGGACATTTGGCGACTAGAAACAGAGAGACAGTCAGATACATTGCCGGTGCTTGCAGAACCATGTTCAAGGTCCTCTCGTGAGCCAGTAGTCACCGCTATTGGGGAAAAACTTCCCAACCATCTCCTCGGACCTGAACAAGCAATTTCATTGTGTACAGTATTGTCACCTTTTACAGGTAAGAGTAAGAGAATTTTTGTTAATTCATTCTTGATTTGAATATGCAAAGTTCTTTTTTTTTTGATCTCTGTTTGTTATCTCATGATTTATTCTCTTCGACATGGCCGGCACAAAATCACAAAAAGGTTGCAGGATCTTCACAGGGGATGCATATTCATGTAAGAGAGCACTGTATATGTAAATTGTATTGTCTTGCTGTGTTGTTGGCCATGAAATTACCTTTGGTGACAATTTTACAGGCACCGAAACAGCCACAAAAGACGCGCCAGCCCTTACGTTTCTGCCTTTATCAAGCTCCTGTAGTTTACCTAGTGTCAGTGCATGTCACATTGCAACATCTGGACCTGATGGTCAATTTTTTGTTTTGTTGCATTTTGTACCCTGCTTGTACACTTGCGCTCCCAGATCGTTTTCCCAATTACATACTCCTTTTTTCATTTTCGTGATTCCATTTAGTTCTTGAAATCATAAATAATCCATTTCTAGCCCATTTTCATTTTGGGTGATGTTTGTTTTTGAAATTGTTCGGTGGTTGATTTTGAAGTTTGTCCTAATTTTTGTCACACATCTAATTTTTCAAGCCTCCTTGGAATTGCAAAAATATTTTTTGTAATGTGATTGAAAGTAAAGATTTCAATTAAGTTTCTTACTCTCTGTTCCTCGTGAGAACATGCTGTGTTTAAATTGTTATTAGGTGAAAGCTGACATGTGTACCGATTTTTTCAGGTGCCAGCACATTGTCGCTCCCCCGTGCAAGTACTTGTGCTTCGACCATTTTTGCTGGTTCTGTTTTCAGAGCTCGAACGGATTTCAATGCAGGCTCCCTTAGTCAGCCATCTTCCCGAGGTATGTTTTATTGCACCTTCTGTATATCCTGGCACGTTTCTGTGCACTGCAAGTGATTGCCTTTGATGACAAACATATATGTAATTTCCCGCAGTCCAATCTTTATAGTAGTTCAGAGGCAATGTCATTTCATGGTGTCTTGTGTGCATGAAAATAACATTCGTACGAACTGTTGCCGTTGGCGAAACAAAATCGTCCCATACGAATGCTTGTGTATCGTTCTAAACCTTAATGTTGTGCATGCATATGCAGATTTCATATCTGGTTTAAATGAACAATCATTGTAATTTGGTACATCTCTGTGTAGTGCTTCATGAACTTGGTTCCTGGATTGTCTGTTCACTCTGACATAATATTTCAATTTTCGTTTCTGAGTGCTTGGGGTTTCATAGTTTTCAGGAAGCAAATTGTATGTTATTGCTGTAGTTGTGCTTTGTTGTAACAATTTGTTGGTGTCTCAGCTTTTTAAATGGAGTATCTCAAAACTCAACTGCATGACGAGGCTGGTTTTTCTCTTCTTTTTCTTCATTATCTTATGCGTTGTGTGCAGTTTATGCCATATGACCTCTGCAATTTTCGATCAAATTCATGATCTTATTATATTCGTGCCTTTTGTGCGTAAAAGTCTTTTATTTCTGAGTGTGAGTATTTTCAATGGTTTGAAAAAAACATGTTTGGATGTCTGCAGTGGAGTTACGTGCATGATATGGGTTAACATATAATTACAGGTCTTGCGCTTTCGTGTATTTGACCATGACATTTTCTTGAACAATTGCAGGCACCCACATGTGTACGTCACCTGGGCCACTGCAGTACAGCGTGCGTGCTTCTGAAATGGCGTCCATTGTTGCGAAGGAGTTCGAAACTGAAAGACCGCAGTGTATTCAAGAATCAACTACATTGAAAACAGGTTTGAATCGGAGGAGAAAAGGATTTATGTGGAATAGTATGCAATTACATCATCATGCAGCAATATCCCAGGAATTCTGACGTCTGATAGTATTCATTTTTTTCATTTTAGCTCACAACCATGGTTAATTTGTTAACCTGTTACTGCGTACTGCAAGTCTTCGTCTTTGTGTTCTCACCAAATTGACCACGAGCATCCAATCAGGACTGTGCAGAGTGGTGGATTCATCGAAAAACCTGTTTTCATGTCTGTAGTGGAGTTACATGCATGATATTGGTCAACATACAATGATAGCTCTTTCGATTTTGTGTATTTGACCAAGACATTTTCTTGAACAACTGCAGGCACCAACATCCATAGGTCAACCGGGCCACTGCAGTACAGTGATCGTGCGAAGAGAATGTTTGCAAACATCCAGATTGAAAGACCGCAGGGCAGTCCAGAATCACTTGAATTCAAAACAGGTTTGACTCGAGTGAAAAATACATTTAATTGGAATAAAATTCAATTACATCATCATGCAGAAATTTTCAGCAAATTGTCACGTATGACATGAGCTATGTATTTCATTTCAGTGCACAACCACGGTTTATTTGTTGGTCTTTCACCTGTTACCGTGCATCGTAACTGTCAAAACATTTTTGAACCAAATTGACCGTGTTTATTCTTTCAGGACTATGCAGCGTGGTGAATTCATTGAAACGGTCAGTTTCGTGGGGCCCTGTATCGTATTGCTCGATTCGTGATGATTTGAAGCAAACATCGCCCTGCCGTCAGTTATTGATGGGGGGAAAAAGCCAGTTTTATGAATCAATTGCACTTGGTATGTGGACTTATCTTGCTGTTGTATTGGCTCTTGTTTAATGTCAAATTTTTGAAAATTTCTCTGAGGTATTTGCAGGAAGTCTATCCAAAGGGGGCCTTTACTCATGATCAGAAACAAACAGGCAACAATTCATCAGACCATCAGATGATGATAGATCCCAACGCTGTTGCAGGTCTGAAATTTGCAATGTTTAGCACGGCACACCTGAATAAGTCTAGAATGTTCAAATTTCACAGCATGAAAAATTTCTTTGCGTCGAAGGTTTGTAATCTGCATAGTTGCTATTGTAGGTTTAATGCATTGCTGTTGTGGTGTCCGCATCATATCCTTCTACCTGAAATGCAGCTTTTTTCCACATTAAACTATGGAGACATCGTTGACAGGAGCTGTGGGTCGTCACTCTGCGCCCTCGCCCACGTCACTCGGCATCTCGTTGATTAATTCAAGGCCTGGTCAGCCTTTAACAAATCTGACCAATCGGACGCTCATGCAGTTTGCAGGTTAGAGCTCTCCATAATGGTTTGTGTTCCTTCAGTTCATTCTGTCACGATGTATTTAGGCGCAGTGTGCCATGTTGAGTCTGGATACGTGAAGTTCACATTTTTTCAACCATGTGTCTTTTGGTTTATTTTGTGTTACTATGCCTGATCTGGTAATTCTCCCTTGTAAGGAGATTGCTTGTATTGATGGCCTGTGTGGTGCACATATCTTATTTATGCAATATATCGTTTGCATCTTCACGGAAACTGTTGAATGGTCTTTTGGTACGGGTCTCAGAAAAAAAGGACATGTCTTTGTATGCTGAGCGCATCTGTCGCTTGTCGCTATCGCCTCGTGTCAGCAAGCTGAATCCCCTTGAACAAAGTCTTTCGAAACAAGTTGAATCTGTCGACAGTGAAGGTGAGGTGCTTGGTGGATCTGTAATCTTGTTTATGGCAGCAGCACACTCATTGGGCAAATTGAGGTTGTTCACGTGTTTGAGAGGGTCGACGGGCGGAGCACCTGTAACCACTGTTGTTTTTCCTCCTGTATAGGATTCGGCATGTTAGTCTATTTGCTGTCGTGTGAGGTGAGAACTTTCATTTTCATGTTCTGATTTGTTGGAGTGATGTGCAGCTCAACCAAAATCTGCCCAGAACAAAAATTTTCCTAGATGGAAACGCATGACTAACAAGTCATCAAAGCCTTCAACGGAAATAGATCCGAAGATTGGTGCAGGTCTGATATCTTGAACGTTTTCCACTTTATATCAAATATTTCTGTAATTTATGAATGCCACTGCATTCTTGACTGTTCTATAGGCTTATCTATGACAGCACACTCGCGGGGCAATCTGACGATGGTCACGCGAAGGACAAGGTCGGTGGGCGTAGCACCTGTATCCACAGTCGTTTCTGAATCCTTGGAAGATTCTGCAGGTGTCTATTTATTGTCGTGTGTTGTCTGCAGTTTGATTTGCGCTTGCTGATTTGTTTGAGGGATGTGCAGTTCAACAAATTTCTGCCAAGAGCGACATTGCACCCAAACGGACACGCTCGCAGAAACCGTCAGACCATCCAACTGTGATGTATCCGGCAAATGGTGCAGGTCTGATTTGTTTTTACTTTTTGCAACTTATACATGAATATATTTATGCCTTGTAAATGCCACTGGATGCATATTGTTACAAATAATGCTTGTTACGTGTGCAGCTCAACAAAATTCTGCCAAGAACGACATTGCACGCAAACGGAAGCGCTCGCAGAATTCTTCAGACCATTCAACTGTGATGTATCCGGGAAATGGTGCAGGTCTGATTTTATGTTTATTTTTTGCACCTTATGCATTAATATATTTATGCCTTGTAAATGCCACTGGATGCATATTTTTACAAACAATGCTTGTTATCAGCTTATTATGGAGTCTTCAAAATTTACTCTCCTGTCTAAAAAATATTTTTTGTTGATCTCAATCTATGGACACATCGTCGGGGTGACTGCTTGTAAATGATACCAGAGGATCTGTTGGTTTCGTCGACCTATTCGTTTTACTTTGTTGTATGCAATCTCTCTCTATTGCACCACATTCGTGCATACTATTATTGGGAAGTTGTCATTGATTTTTGACCAATGATGATTCCATTTGACAAGATGCTCTGATGCAGGACCAAATCACGATCCTCCAGCGTTTCGAGAGCGAAAGGTGAAAAATCAGCGTTCAATGAAGCATGATGCACCTAAGCATGAATTTGTCGTTCCTGCAGCATCGGAAGAATGGTACTTCAATCCGGACCAAAAAACCTTTTTGAAGCGTCCACGAAAGATTCTTTTCAATTCAAAAATGCGTGAAGTTACTCTGCCACAATGCAAATATAGCAAATCTCTGATTCCAGGGGCGGGTAATGGTTTGCATGCGATGGAACCGTTCAGCAAGGGTGACTGGCTTTCGGAGTATGGAGGTGAGATACTGGACATTCCTGAAGCAAAGAGGCGAAAAGTTGTCAAGGAGAGTTCGCACATAAGGGGCATCGGGCCAGCGGCAGGTTCGGGAGTGGCACTCGACGGGATTGTAAATGATTTGAGAGGATTCACGGCCGCTTGGTTCAGAGAACACCATTTGATGGGTAGTGCTGTCAATGCAGTCCCCAAAAAAAAACATGGCGAATCACACGCAGTTTGGCTAAAAAGAAAGAAGGGCCATGAGAGTAATTGCGACTATGTGAATGTGGACTGCTTTCTCGAAGGTCATCGCTATCCGTATGATCCTGACCAAATCCAGGGCGCGGATTCAGAGCGACAGGACGGACGTTCAAAAAGGCGAGTAGGTGCCCACCGCTCGGGGTGGATGCCAGCACGATGTTTCATCAGGGCCACTAGAGATGGAAAAGCTGGTGAAGAGTTTTTGGTCAAAACTTACGGGAATGGTTACCAGTGGGAGTAGTATTGGTAGGAGGAATATAAGGTGTAGTGCACTATGGGAATCTACATTTGGGAGTAGTAGAGAGAGGAGGAGATGGGTACATGCAGTGATTACTCTGTTGAGTCTGCCCAGGACAAATCAAAAAAGTCAACGAATAATAACAAAGTCTATATTTTTTGAGGCTCATCTCATCATGCGATATTTGAGTCTAGGCCTTGCAATCTTGAATCTTTGTTTTGGATTTTTTACTTTGAATGGACCTGTTGTCGCAGGCTGTTGGTATGAACTGTTGAAACATAAAGGGATATTCACAAATTATTTCGTATGTTTTTGGTTTATTTCTTCAAAAGGTTTTTGGGTATGAAATTAAAAAATTTATATCTATTGATTCAAGAACTTTCGCATGTTGTCGCATATTGGCGCCTTCGCAAATGTTGATTGTTCGTTGAGATGTACTTAGAGGATTCCTTTTGAATGATTTAATGCATTTATCTTGCTTATCAACGTATGTCAGATTTTTCCTGGAAAAAATCCTATTTTTTGACATTGCATGTCAATGAATGTTCCCTTCATGTTTTCGTGTATTTGCAATTTCATGTACCTGTGTATTACGTGTGGAGGTACAAAAAATGCAATCGGTATTTGAATGCAGTTCCAAATTGTTTTTTTTGGTTGAAAAGAACTGTTTCTTCTGGTTTTAATGATTTTACTCTGTGAACTTTTGAATAAAGAATCTATCGCTTAAATATCTGTGGAATGCTCTTTGTATATCTCTACCTGCAAGTATCTCTCTTGTCTCGACCCTACTATCTCTCTCTTTTTCTTTACCCGCAATCTCCCTTCCTCTCTCCACCCACATCCTCTTGCTTTCTCCACCCGCAAATATCTCTCTGTGTCTCCACCCGAACAGTTCTTTTTTGAGAGCAAGGAATTTGTGGGGGGCTGTGTGTGTGTGTGTTTGTTAAAGTTACAAACAATGTGTGTGTCTACCAATCTCAACACGCTTTGAGAATCTTGTGCGCTATCTGTTTGCTCTTGACGTCAGGTCGGGCATGTAGGGCCCTTTATACCAGAAATATATCACCATGTAGAAAGAAACTTGCATGCATGCGCGGATATGCCGCAAAGCAATTGATAGGTGTCATTATTGCCTCATTTTGTGCCGAAAGCACCTCTTCATGATTGGGCATGGCAATCAGTGTACATTGCAAAGTACCTTTGTCTTTCCGTGTCACATGCTTGATGACGTCTGGTTGCTCCATTGCTCGGAGACTGCTGACGTTGGGTCAACTCAGGTTGCCGAATAATGTCATAGCATATGGCTGCAACATGCTGTTATTGTACAATGCTTTTGTTGTGTTGCCAAGCACACCTTGAGCACAATGTCCGCAGCAGCCACTGTAGGGCGATATGTCACGCTGTATGCGATTGTGCGCAGCATAGACACAATAGCAGTCCAGTGTACTGTCAATCTGTTTCTATTCAAAGCTTGCGTTATAAATTTTTGAGAAGAGCGATCAGCTTGGCATCAACCATATGATCTGTTGTTTTGGGATAGGTGTGCACAAAGGCTGCCGCCAGCTTGATAGCTCTCTCTTCAGTGCGGTGATGGAGGGGACCGGCGCTCTGCCAATTTATGCGAACAAATGGAATACCACGCGAGTCACTCCAAGATTCAATGGCATCAGCCATTCAAAAATACACAAGGAGCGTGAGTGTTTTTGTCATGACATTGCAGCCACTGTTTGCCTGAAAAATTCGCCATGTAGTCGAAGATGATTGCATTTGCACTTGCGTTCAGCCAAGGTGTTGCATTTCATCACGTAAGAAGCTTAAGAAAAGAAGTCCAAAATGTGTGAAACAAAACAGCTGAGAGGTTTTTGCGTCAGCTCACAACCATCGAGTGAGCTTTAAAATTGCACTTACATTGATTGCTGCTTGAATTGTGGCTTGATTTCCGCTGGGAGAGACATTGGAAAATAACATCTTGTTCACTGCGCAGTTAATCGAAGCAAACATGCCACTACTAGCGGCAAATCGATCACCCACTTACATCTGTCTCAGAGTGCCAGTTTCAAGCAAGGCGTTCTTGTTCAGCTCATTTATTGCAAGAGTCTCCGTAACTGCACATACCAATTGCTGGACACGCTGGATAGAGGCGTTCACTATCTCGGACATACTCACAACTGCAATGCGCCTCGTACACGTGTGCTGTTGCATAAAGATATGTCCTACACACACAGCGAGCTGTGGGATTTATACTGGGCATGCTCTTTGAAAATGAGCGCAAACATCTGTTCCTCGTAATAGTGAGCGATTTGTTTGCTTGCACGAGAAGCATGCACGCTTTCATCTGCTTATTTTTCCCAATCTAGCTCGGAAATCGCCTCAACCAGCTCGGCAATTTCCTCCCCAAACTCTTCTGGCGAGCGGCAAAATTGTATCCAGCCACTTCTCGTCCACGACAAAACAAGATATTCCTGCATGAAAACATTTTGAAACCACCTCCAACCGCAAACATGCCTTGATGATGTCTCCGGAGGCGACATCACAACCTAACAACGATTCCAAGCAAATTGGGGTTGCACAAGTTGGCAAGTATTCCTGTTTAATGATACACCTGCGCTGACTCTGGCAGTCTGTGTTATTTGATTTTCACTCCAGGTGAATGACAATTTTCACTTATAATGTATATATATACATGTACATGAACTTATAAACATATACATTTATACATATATATATCCATACATGTATATATATATATAAATATTTCATATGTATATATATATATCTGTGTGTAAATATTTGCATATGCCTATATATATATATATATATATAATATGTATATGTATATGTATATATATATATTAATATATATATATATATATATATATATATATATATATATATATATATATATATATATATATATATATATATATATATATATATATATATATATATAT
>Ga0209702_10009412_pt1 | contig 10908 bp, 10 predicted proteins | sample FRY01_FD_187210 | JGI IMG/M metagenome (GOLD analysis project Ga0209702, IMG submission 187210) | Freshwater microbial communities from Lake Fryxell liftoff mats and glacier meltwater in Antarctica - FRY-01 (SPAdes) (version 2) | ecosystem: Environmental > Aquatic > Freshwater > Ice > Glacier... | reverse complement strand
AGGTCTAAGAAAGCCCCCCTTTGCATTTTAATTTAACGCTCAACAACAGCCTCCACCATCATAGAAGTACGTGCTCTCTGAGATGAAGATGTCTTTCTTGCCTAATGAGGCTATAGCCCCTGCTGTCTTATCGCAGATGGCCAGTGGCTGATTCTGCATAAGGACATGGCCTTGCTTATCATCAAAGTACTTCTCATCGCCATAATAAATGGCTGCTTTTCCGGTGAAAACACATGGGCCATCAGCGGGCATAGGGTCTTTGATGGCGCATACTTCTACACTTTCAATATAGATCTCATGAGGCGTATCATAAGCTCCTGGAGCGAGGATGCGATATGGTCGCTTCGCCCTGATCTCTACTGTCCCGAATCCCGTTGAGCTAATCATGTCTATGTATTCTTTCAATGGCAAAGCACCACTTAAGCAAAGCGCTCGGAGGCGTTCATCATTTACCAAGCTAGCAGGCATAGGGCTTTCAGAGACTGGGTCACTGAGAAGCAGTCTCCCATGAGGCTTCAAAACTCTGAACATCTCAGCCAAGGCTTTTTTCAGATCCTGTTTCGTGAAGATATTAAATAGGCAATTCTGGGCTGCTACGTCTATGCTGCTATCAGCAATAGGAAGTTCTAGTGCGTCTCCTTTCCTCAGGTCCACGAAATCCCTCTGGAACCAGGGATTCTCTTGATGCGCTTGGATCAAGTTCTCATCACAGGCTTGGATCATCTCATCTACCACATCCAATCCAATGACTCCGCCTTTCTTGCGGCTGAAATAAGAGAACTGCAGCATCTCCATTCCGCCACCTACGCCTACATATAGGATGGTTGGATCATTGACCAGATCGCGCGGATGCACAGTGCTTCCGCAGCCATAATTCATTTCTTGCATCTTGCGCGGGATATGTAATCCAGGCAATTGCCAGATGGGCGTGGTGGTGCAACATAATCCCACATCAGGGGTCAATGCTGCTTCCTTATATACATCATGTGTGGTCTTCAGATAGGTCTCCATAATTTCTTCCTTGCTTGAATGTCCTTATATATGTTCTCACGCTACACTGCCGCCACAGCTAGAGCCCGCTCCTGCTGTACATCCGTAGCAATGTTGGTTCAATATGATACTGCGCTTTTCAAGCTCGGCCACATTGAAATCTTGGATGTGTTGTCCCTTGGTGGCTACTTTCAATTCAAGCATTTGATTGAAATCGCAGTCATAGAGAAAGCCATCCCATCCTACTGAGATGGTGTTACGGCACATGACGCTCCGGGCTGCTGTAGGGTTAAATGCATTGGCCAATTCGATCATATATTCCTCATAATTCCCGCTGGCTACAAGGTATTCAAGGAATCGGGAAACGGGCAGATTGGTAATGGCGTATAGCTCATTAAACTGTATTTCCCAGCCCTCCATGAGTTTCTGCTTGAATTCTTTCTCCAGTTCTGACTGATCACCGGGAAGGATGGCTCCGCTGGGGTTGAAAACCAAGTTCAATTTCAATGCTGACCCTGGCATGCCATAACCCACCGCATTCAACATCTTTAAGGCCTCGATAGATTTCTCGAAGACTCCTTCCCCTCGCTGAGCATCTGTCCTGCGGGCAGCGAAATAGGGCAATGAACTCACCACTTCTACCTTATGCTCTTTGAAGAACTCAGGCAGGTCATGGTATTTCTTATTGGCCAAGATGATGGTAAGATTACAACGCACTATGATGTGCATTCCCAATGCGCTCAGCTCCATCACGAACCATCTGAACTCAGGGTTCATCTCAGGTGCGCCACCGGTGAGATCCACGGTCTTTATGCCTGATCCTTTCAGGGCATCCAAGCACTGCTGCATGGTCTCTCGGGTCATGATTTCCTTACGGTCAGGTCCTGCGTCTACATGGCAATGATTACAGACTTGATTGCACATCTTCCCCACATTCACTTGGAATATTTCCAAATGTGTCGGGGTCAATGTCTTCAATCCAATTTCATTCATGGCCGCACTGAAGGACTTGATGCCAATGGAATCAGCATCGCTGAGAATCTTCAGTTGCACATCTACTTCAGAGAGTTGATGGGCTCGGTATTTGAGAGAGGTCTTTTTCTTTTTAGGTTTTTCTGTCATCACATGGAGACTTCTTTGGCCTTGTTCATCATCTGAACGCCATGAACCAGTGCTGCGCCACCTTTGATGGCCGCAGTGACATGGATAGCCTCCATCATTTGCTCTTCATCGGCTCCTTTTTTCAGTGCATCGGTGGTATATGCATCTATGCAATATGGACATTGCACAGCATGGGAAACAGCCAGAGCGATCAGTGATTTCTCACGGGCGCTGAGGGCTCCGGGCTTGAATACGTCTCCGTAATAAGAGAAGAACTTATCAGCAAGTTCCTTGTTCCACTCTGCGATCTCTCCGAATTTATCGAGGTCCGAATCAATGTAATATGGCTTTGACATAAGATGGGTTTAAGAGGAAAGACACTGGACAATGATGAATCATTGCCTTTTCAAGAAATACGAGAAATACTTGGGATTGGATTTCAGGCCATGAAAGGAGGCCCTCTGAATCTGAGGTTCTCAGCGAGGGGATCCTCATGGAAAGGAGGATAAGCATGGTTCTCATTGAAACTGGTCTCGAGCACAGCCAACAGATATGCGGCCAATTCGGTCAATTCCCCTTTCATGATAAGCAGCTCATGAATGTCTACCTTGGAGTTCAGCTCTGGAAGGGCTTTATCGATAAGTTTACAAGAGGAAAGGCAGTCAAAAAGTTCATTGAAGAGTTTTTCAGTGCACCAAGGAAGCTCTAACCAATGAGCTCTGTTATACTGGGACTTTTCCATCCCTATCATCAAGGCTCCGCCTAACTCGGATGGCAATAGGCAAGAATTCCCTGCTCTGACCTGCTCTATAGCCTTGTTCAAGTGCTTGGGCTTTAAGCCATAGGCATCATTCCCTAGGATGATGAGGCGGTCGAATCCTTTCTTGAAGATACTCTCGGCAGCATTACAGAGCCTTTCCCCGAATCCATTGCCTTTCTGCATGGTGTCATCCACATGGAATACAGGCAATCCCGTAGGCTGCATAATGTCTGAAACACGGCTCTGGAGCATCTTATAGATATGGACATTCACATCATGTCCAAACTCAGGGAGCAGTGGCTTTCGAATGGCCTCTTTCTCAGGTCTGTATGCAAAATAAAGTATGGCCAGTCTCCCTTCTTTCATCGGGCTCAAAGATAGACTTATTCCCAAGCCTTGATTGGACGAACTAGGCACTTAGCTTGCCTTCCTAACTTTTCTTGACCCTTCGCAGGTCAAGGCCGTTCATGGCATTGCTCTCTAGGCCAGTGACTTCTTTGCTCACGAAACGCATGACCTTATCATAGAATAGCGGGATGATAGGAGCATCACGCATTATCTGAGCGTCCATGAGCTGATAAAGGCTATCGCGCTTCAATGCATCCTTTTCTTTCAATGAAGCCTCGTAGAGTGCATCATAAGCGGGGTCAGCGTAATGGGTGTAATTGGCTCCTTTAGGGGAAGCATTGGGCCCATAGAAAAGCGCGAGGAAATTCTCAGGATCGGCATAATCAGCTATCCAGGATTTACGGAAGAAGGCAATCTGCCCTTTGGAAACGCCTTCTCGGTGAATGCTTGTTGGTACTATGTCCACCTTCATCTGAAAGCCCATATCAGCGAGTTGGAATTGGATGAATTCACAGAGTTCTATGTAATCAGCGGTGGTGCTGAGGGTGATGACCGGAATTCCTTGAGCCCTTGGATATCCAGCTTCAGACAATAATCTGTGTGCCTCAGTCCTGTTCATCCCTTGCCCTTCATCCTCTGAGAGATGGATATAACAGCTGGGCGGAACGAATCCTGTACTGGCAGGAATGGCGGTGTTATTCTTGATATAGCGAACCATCTGAACTTTATCCAAGCTCAGGTCCATGGCCTTGCGCACACGGGGGTCCAACAAGGGAGAGCCTTTGCTTGCGGCTAGCTCAGGATCTACGAGGATTCCCAGATAATCTGTCTTCAATGCTGGCTGAGAAATGAGGTAGAACCGATCAGCATAGGCTTCGGCCAAATCACCATTGCCATCCAAGAGTTCATTGCGATATGCCTGATGCAAGCCTGAAATCATATCATAACGTCCCTTCAAGAAATCTAAGAACATGGTGCTCTTGTCGGGCACGAAGCTCACTGAAACAGCATCCAGATAAGGAAGGGGATTGCCTTGCTCATCCTGTTGGAAATAATCCTCGTTCTTGACCAAAGCCAAGCTCAGCCCTTCTATCCAGAAGTTCATGCGGAAAGGTCCTGTACCAATGGGATGCGCGCGGAATTCAGCTCCATGGAAATCTACCACTTCCTTGGGGACCACAGCGCAAAATGCCATGCTGAGCATGCCAAGGAATGGAGGAAAAGGTCTCTTCAAACGCAGGATAAGCGTATGATCATCTATCGCTTCAAAGGGGTATTCAGGATCCAATACATCGAAGATCCAAAGTCCGGGTGAGGCAGTGAGGGGATCCATAACACGGGAAAAACTATATACAAAGTCCTGAGCGACCACCGTCCTACCCTTCTTCAAAGCTTCATGTGGATGGAACTTCACATCCTCCCTCAAAAGGAATCTGTATTCCAATCCATCCTCTGAGATTGACCATTCCTTAGCAATCCCAGGAAGAATTTCTTGATCAGCGCCTAATTCTACCAGTCCTGAATAAATCTGAGATACCCACCAGATATTCTCCAGATTATTGGCAAAAGCAGGATCCAAGGAGGTGATACCCGCTGACTCATTGTAATTAAATACCATCTTGTCAGCATTGCGCTCCTGAGGAGAACAGGCTGAGAACATGAAGAACAATGACACAGATAAGGGCAATGAAAAGTGCGAGAAGCGCGGCTTGGTATGATGCTGCTTAATTCTCATGCGACCGATATATCCCTATTTTATTCAGATTCCTGACGACCATAGAACGTAAGTCAGGCGCTATGTCAAAGCTCAATAAAGCGGCCAGCGCCAAGAGGCTGAATACTGCCGATCGGATCAAGACATCCCACCAGAACCAGCCACCGATCTCAGGGATGAGAAAATTCAGTCCGAGGAGCAGCACTGCGACTGCAATGGCTTTAGCGTGACGCATAGAGAAAGGATGCAGATCCAATTTGAATCGCACGAAGAGCCATTTAAGTAGCTCGAATCCGCTGATGGATATGAAGGTGGCAAAGGCTGCTCCTTTGATCCCTTGCAATGGAATAAGCCAATAATTGGTCAATATCGCCACCACTGCTAGGAGCATTATGAAATAAGTCGTCCATCGGTAATACTTGGAATAGCTGATGATAAAACCATTGACCCCGATTCCAGCTTGGACCAATCTTGAAAGCCCGATAAGCACGAATACTGGAAGCCCGAGCGTGTAATCTATTTTGAGGAGTTCCAACATACGCGGCAGATTGATGTAAAGGGCAAGCAGTAGGAAGCCGCTTACAACCATCTGGTTCAATGAAGTGCGCTCATAGAGATCCTGGAGTTTATCATGCTCATCTCGCTCGAAGTATTGAGAAATCAAGGGCGAAGCGATGGTACTGAGCCCCTTGCTGGGCATGAGTACTGCATTCCCTATATAGACCATAATCGCATAGATCCCTGCTAGTTTTAAGCTATCTGCAGTCAACAGCAGACCTATCATCAGGATGTCGATGTTAGAAATGATGCTGTTAGAAGCTCCTGCCAACATGGTAAAGAATCCGAAGTCTATGGATTCCTTAATAAAAGGCTTTTCAAGAGATCTACTCCAGGTCAGATCGAAGCGTTTCTTCCAGATTAAGTGGATGAGAAGTACGATGACATTGAAGAAATAACTCAGCATCCAAACCCAGAGGAAGGTGTTTAAGCTCCATTCGAAATACCAAGTAAGCACCAAGATGAGCATCGTCACTATCTTGAAAAGGAATTCATAGGTGAAGATGGGAAGTGTGGTGACCAGATAGACGCGGCAGAGCGAGCTCAAGAAGATATACGCAGTCATGCATACCATGATGGGAATGGCCATGTAATAATACTGGCTGAGCAAGGTAGATTCCTCCACTTTAAAATCTATGATCGGCCCTTTGAACAGGACAAGCAAGAGGATGATCAGCGCAGTAGAAAGCGCTGTGATCAGTAAGGTATAAGAGAGCAATCCCTTCTGCGCCTTATCCTCGAAGCGCGGGAAATATCTGAGCAGGATACTCGGAGTTCCCAGCATAGCGAATTGTTGGGCAATGAAAACGATGGAGAGTAAAACACGGGTCAGACCATAGGCTTCATCGCCAATGATCATGGGGAAGAGCATGACCACGTTCACATAACCAATGGCCACCCCGGCATAAAGCAGGATGGTGTTCCAGATGGATTGCCGAGCGACTATTCCCATTTCAGTCGCGCTTAGGCTGGTGCTCCTTGAAGAAGTCCCAATACCATTCCATGGCCTGGTCCAGGCCTTCTTGCAAGGAATGGCTGGGCTTATAACCGAGAAGTTCTTGGGCCTTAGTAATATCGGCCAAGCTATGCTTAATGTCACCCGGACGCTCAGGGATGGATTCTACCTTGGTATGTATGCGTCCTTGGCTGAGTTGCTTGAGTAATTTCTGCAGGCGTTCTACGAGGTAATTGATCTCATATTGCTCTCCGTATGCGATGTTATAGCATTGGTTCAATGCTCTGGGATCTTCCACCGTTGCAGCGAGTTGATTCGCTTGTATCACATTCTCTATATAAGTGAAATCCCTGGTCTGGCTGCCGTCACCATGAATGGTGATGGGCGCATCATACATCATGGCTTTGATGAAGCGCGGAATGGCCGCTGCATAGGCACCATTAGGATCCTGATTCTTCCCAAATACATTGAAATATCTGAGTCCGATGGTCTCCAGACCATAGAGTTGACCAAAAACCTTGGCATACATTTCTCCTACTGCCTTGGAAGCTGCATAGGGAGAAAGCGGAAGACCTGTCCTGTCCTCTGATTTAGGAAGGTCAGGAGCATCACCATAGACAGATGAGCTGGAAGCATAGACCACGCGCTTTACATTATTAAGGCGTGCCGCATCCAATATGTTCAAGGTTCCGGTAGAATTCGCAGCGTGAGTAGGAAGCGGGAATTGCACAGAACGTGGGACAGAGCCCAATGCCGCTTGATGCAGAATGACATCTATCCCTTGAGTGGCCTTGATGCAGGTATCCACATCACATATATCTCCGAGTATGAACTCGAAGGAAGGATTAGACATGAAAGGATCAATGTTCCTCTTATTCCCTGTGGCTAGGTTATCTAGACAACGCACTTGATTTCCTTGTTCTAGGAGGCGTTCGCAGAGGTTAGAACCAATGAATCCAGCACCCCCGGTGATGAGGATTGAGCTGTTCTTCAAGATGGCTTTCGTTTTATTCTCTCGCATTCGATACGCTCTCAATAACCTTGTTAAAAGGTCTTATTCATCCATCAAGGTCAAAGATACTTTTATGACCAAGGGTTCAAAGGTCAATATGCAGAAATGAAAAGACAAATTCAAGCTTGTCTATGAACCCTCAGGGCAATGTTCAGACCGATCTCAGCAGCTCAGAACTGAGTTTATCCAATTCCTGTATCTGCTGTTCCATCTGGGCTTCATAGGCATTCTCCTTCTTCACTTTGCTCATGATCCCTAATTCCAAGAGTGCCATAGAGAGCAGATCCTGGTTGTCTTTTACGGCATAGGATTTCTTCAGTCGGCTTAGTGTATCAGCTATCTCTTGGCCCAATTGGAGCAGGTTACTCTCTTCTTCATCCGAGGTCACAGAAAGTGGATATTTCCTGCCAGCGATATCTATTTTGATGGATTTGTTCATGGCTTGTCGGTTTTCAATTGTTCAATAAAGCGATGCAACGGTCTATCTCCTTCACCATCTCATTAATCTTAGTGCGCGCATGTTTGTCTACAGGTTCATCACTCGAAATGGCTTGGGCCATCTTTAGTGCGTCCATATCAGCCCTAAGGGACCTGTTCGCAGACTTTTCTTTTTCTGATTCCTCTCTCAATTTCTCGATATTCTTCTTGAGATAGATGTTCTCCTCTTTAATCGCTCGGACCTCTTTAAGCGTCTTGTTCAAGCGATCGTTGATCGACTTCAGCTGTTCTACACTGGCTTCATTCATGGTTCAATGTTATATAGACAAATTTAACAGCAGAATGGGGCGCTGAACGATTGTGTGTAGGAATGTTCAAAAACTGCTTGTGAATATATCCGAGTAGCGCATTAGGATTTTATTTTCGTGCACCTATGCGCATCAGCTTTTTCATTGCTTTCATTCTGGTCACTTTGGCTGGTTCTTCTCAAGACTACAGGCCTCCTATGGATATTCCTATGAAGCTCAGTGGGAACTTTGGGGAGATGCGAAGGAACCATTTCCATTCAGGATTGGATATTCGTACCGAGGGACGAGAGGGAATTGCGCTCCACAGCATTGCTGATGGCTACATTTCTCGCATCAAGGTCTCCCCTGTAGGTTATGGCAATGCTCTTTATGTGGATCATCCAGATGGGCGTACATCGGTCTATGCGCATCTGAGCACCTTCACTCCTATTATAGCGGCTGCAGTCAAAGCAGGTCAATACCAACAAGAGACCTGGGAGATAGAATTCTATCCAGAGATAGGCGCCCTTCCCGTGAAAAAGGGAGAGGTGATTGGCTATTCAGGCAACAGCGGAAGCTCTGCAGGGCCTCACCTTCACTTTGAGATACGAGAAACAGAGAGCGAGCATCCCTTGAATCCGCAGTCCTATGGATTCTTGGCCGAGGACCATACACGTCCTGTGATCCAGGGCTTGAGGATCTATCCTTTGGACTTGTCCAGTTCTCTTTCTGCCGGAAACAAAGCGCAGAGCATTGTAGTGCGGGATAAGGGAGCTGGCAATCACCTCTTGGATACCCCTGTGAAAGCCTATGGGAACATCGGTCTGGCCTTGCACAGCTTTGATCGCATGGATGGTGTTTTCAATAAGTATGGAATCTATAGCTTAGAAATGCGTGTAGATGGCGTTCCTGTCTATGTGCATCGCATGGTAGAATTGGACTTCGATACATTCAGGCAGGTGAATTGTCATGCAGATTATGATTTGTTCAGAACCAATGCTTGGCGCTATCATAAGACCTTCCCTGCTGAGAATAATCACCTGCAGATTTATGAACTCTTGGTCAATGGCGGAAAGTTGCATATTAAAGAAGGAGAGTCCAAGAACATAGAATTCATTGCTAAGGACATTGCGGGAAATGAATCCATTCTCAGATTCATCATTCAAGGCGAGAAAGCCCCCGCACAACCCTTCCCTGCTCCCCAAGGCATATTCTGGGATGCCAGCACAGATAATGTATTCAAGGATTCCACGGCCGTGGTCATGGTCCCCGCGGGAAGGATCTACTCAGATTTCTATCTCAGGCCCAGCTACAAGGAAACGGGAGATGGCTTGAGTAAGCGCTTTACATTCCATGACGAAGTGATCCCTTTGGATGATTATATCACCATCAAACTGAAGGTGACAGGGAATTACACGAACAGAGATCGCCTAGTGATGATGCAAGTAGATGAGAAAGGAAGGATCAGCTGCCTAGGAGGAAGTTTCAAGAATGGCTGGGTTCAGGCACGTACTAAGAGTGTGGGCACCTTCTATGTGACCGAGGATCTACAGGCACCGGGTATAGAAGTGACTCGCTTGGAAGCCAATGCATCAGGGAAGATAAATCTGAGTGCATCAGATGCTGTCTCAGGCCTGGACTCTATCCGTGTAGAAGTGGATGGACATTGGTTGATGATGATTCATAATGCCAGCCTAAGCAGAGCTTGGGGGAATTTCAAGGAATTGAACCTGCCTTCAGGAGATCATAAAGTTAGGATCCGTGTCTGGGACCTTGCAGGGAATATGTCTGAGGTGCAGAGGGATGTTAGGTATTGAGCTTCTTCCAAGAGCGCATCAGAGCGTCAGTCGACTTGAATCCTAAGAGGGACATCATAGTTTTGAAAATCATTCCATCATAAGGCCGTTCTGCAGGCTTGAATCCATCAGGAAGTATCATGGAATAGAACTTGGCTGAATCTGGATAACCATGAACGCTGTTCAATCTGATGCGGTTATACATGGCATTGAAGAAGGATTGATCCAAGGCTTTGTATTCAGTTGATTTAGAGACTTTCATGAACTCACATATGCGCGCTACCAGGACGAGGAAGCGGTGTTTGTTTCCTTCAATATCCGTTTTGGAAATGGAGCTAGAACGGGTCTGGACCTTTGTTGAAAAAGCGCTGTTGAATACTACTCGGTCGTTCAACTGGAGTATTCTGAGCATGAGGTCATATTCTTGACTGCTTCTCAGAGTTGTATCAAAGCCATTCACTTTCTGCACTAGATCCTTTCTGAATAGATTGGCTGACGTTATGCCCAGACCATTCTGAAGGAGTCCCTTCCAGACTTCTTGATCAGCTTTGAATTCAATTTCTACACCTGTGTCTAAATCGACCTTCAGGTAATCCCCAACAACCAGTGCGGTATCAGGGCTATGCATGACCAGTTTGATCTGATGCGAAATTTTATTCGGCTCTAGAAGGTCATCTGCATCCAGGAACTGGATCCATTCACCTTGGCTTGCTTTCCAGCCCATGTTCCTGGCCGCTGGTGCACCTTTTATAGGTTGAATGAGTAGTTGGACCTTACCCTCAGCTTCATATCTTTTCAGAATCTCCAAGGTTCCATCTGTAGATCCATTGTCTATACAGATGAGCTCTATGTGTCCATAGCTTTGGTTTAGTGCTGATTTTATGCAGTCTTCTATGAAATCAGAAACATTAAAGCAAGGGATGATGATGGAGACCAGGGGATTATTCAT
>Ga0209702_10009410_pt1 | contig 10908 bp, 6 predicted proteins | sample FRY01_FD_187210 | JGI IMG/M metagenome (GOLD analysis project Ga0209702, IMG submission 187210) | Freshwater microbial communities from Lake Fryxell liftoff mats and glacier meltwater in Antarctica - FRY-01 (SPAdes) (version 2) | ecosystem: Environmental > Aquatic > Freshwater > Ice > Glacier... | reverse complement strand
CGAGGACGACCGGATCGAGATCGATCCCGATGAGCGCGTCCAGCAGGCTATCCGCCTGATCTTCGCCAAGTTCCGCGAACTCGGCAGCGGTCGGCAGGTGTTCCTGTGGCTGCGCGCGGCCGACATCTCTCTTCCGGTGGTGCAGCGCAACGGCGCGTTCCGGAAGATTACATGGCGCAAGCCAGCCTATCACAGCGTGATGCAGGTGCTGCACAATCCCGTTTATGCTGGAGCCTACGCCTTCGGACGGACCGGAAACCGGACACGGGTGGTGGATGGTCAGGCCCGCAAGACCAGCGGCCACCACAGGACGATTGAGGACTGGAGTGTGCTCATCAAGGATAACCATGAGGGATATATCGACTGGTGCGCTTATGAGGAGAACCGCCGCCTGCTGGAGGAGAACGCGCATATGCAAAAGCGGACAGCCCGCAAATCAGGGCGAGGTGGGCAGGCATTGCTGTCAGGCATGGCGCGCTGCGCACGCTGTGGCCGGATGATGCGGGTATTTTACAAGGTGGGCACCGACCAGTCGCACCGGTACCAGTGCCGCGGCGATGACGGACATGTCGGGGCCGGTCTGTGCATCGGCGCCGGCGGGGGCGCTATTGACGCGGCCGTCGCAAGTCAGCTTCTCGAGGCGGTCTCCGGCCAGGCTGTTAAGGCTGCCCTTCTGGCGGAGCAACAGGTTGCCAGGACGCAGGAAACCGTCCGACTTGCAGTGGAAAAGGAACTCGAGGAAGCCCGATATGCTGCGGGGCTCGCAGAACGTCGCTATGAGCATGTCGATCCTGCCAAACGCCATGTCGCCCGGGCGCTTGAAGCCCGCTGGAATGCCGCATTGGAGCGGGTGGCCGAGGTCGAACAGAAGCTCGGACATCTGAGTGCGCAGATCAGTTCACAACCCCGGGTCGATCCCGCAGTTCTGATGCAGCTTGCCTCGGATCTGCCGTTCGTCTGGAACGCAACGGGGACCGACGCCCGCGCCAGACAGCGCCTGGTCAGGTTGCTGATCGAGGAGGTCGTGATCGATATCGACGCAGAGAAGAATGAATTTGTTCTGCTTCTGCACTGGATCGGTGGGCGTCACACCGAGGTCAGGTTGGCTCGGCGCAAGACCGGTCGGTTCCTGCCCGGTCGGGATCTCGCGGCCGGAGAAATATTGCGCAAGCTTGGCGGTCACTGGCCGGACCGGGAATTGGCAGTCACTCTCAATCGGATGCGTTGCCGCACCGAGGACGGCGAAACGTGGACGACCGTCCGCGTCGCAGCACTCCGTGACAGGCTCGCAATTCCGCCCTATGATCCAGAGGCGGAGGTTCCGAAGACCATCAGCGTCGATGCTACCGCAAAGCGGCTTGGGGTCTGCGTCGCTTCCGTTCACAAGCTGATCAGGTCGGGAGTTCTGCCCGCGACCCAGATCATGTATTCTGCCCCTTGGAAAATACCGGCTGACGCGCTGGAAACCGAGGCGGTCCGCATAGGATTACAGGAGATCGCTGCGCGTCGGCCAAGACAAGCCCTTGATAGGATTACAAACAAGTCCATGACCCTGCCCGGATTCTGAAGAAAGAGGTGCATTATGAAACGCGATCGCCCTGCCGACCCCGGAATACGAACATATGGCCCCTCCCGGTGAATGCTTCGCATTCGCCTGCCGGGCAATGGCTGAACGGGTTCTGCTTTGTCGTCTGCTCGGCCTGAGCCGCCAACGCGGCAAAGCCCTTGCACATGTCGGTCACCCCGGCCGCCAACCAAACCCGCGCGTTCATGGGGACAGGGATCATCCCGACAGACCGCGGATCAGTCGGACCAGTGCCTCGAGATCGTAAGACCCACTGACCCGAAGCCGGTGCCCACCGCCAATCTCGATCTCAAGCAGGCACCCGGGCAAGATGGCCCGGGCGAATTCCGAACGGGTCGGGTTCACAATCTCAACAGGCAAGAAAACCGGCGCATCCACAGCACCCGGTGCCGATCCCGGTGCATAGCGCGCATCCCGCAACCATTTGAAGATCATGTTGGCATTCAGCGCATACCGCCGCGCCACCTGCGCAACAGAAACTTCCGGGGCCGTCGTCTGAAAACAGATCGACCGCTTCTCCTCATCCGTCCAAAGCCGCTTTGTGCGCCGAACCACCCAAAACCCCATAGTATAGTGTCCGCTATCCAAAGCGGACACTATCCCACCCACTCCATCTGCAGCAAGGCAGCAACGCCGGACGCTTACAAACCCAACTGGCCCCGACCCTGCACAAGGGCGACGTTGTGATCTTGGACAACCTCGCTACCCACCGAAGCCCGAAGGCCGCCGCAATCCTGAAAGACATCGGCGCCTGATTCCTGTTCCTACCGCCGTACTCTCCCGACCTGAACCCCATCGAAATGGCCTTCGCTAAGGTCAAGACCCTGATCCGAAAGGCCGCAGCCAGAACATACGACCAACTCTGGCAAGCCGTCGGCAACGTCCGCAACCTCTTCAAGGACGAAGAGTGCTACAACCTCGTCAAAGCCGCAGGATATGAAACCGATTGAACGCAACGCGCTAAACCACGATTGCCCACGTCATGAAGCAGGGCCGTCGGTCCGGGGGGGGCAGGGTCCGTGACCGTGTTCGATTGCGTCAAATCAGAAGATGCTGAAATCGTCGGCTGTCAGCAACGCCTTGTTCGACAGGTTCGCGAACAGCACTTTGCCGCCGGCACCATTGCCGTCGGCGTCGAACCACAGCTGTCCGCTGAACCGATCATACAAAATATGGTCATTGGCATCCCGTGCCGTGGTCCCCGGCACGAAGGCATCAGCGCTCAGACCTCCCCTGCTTAGCCCGGTAAAGACCCTGTTGACCAGCCGGATATCATCCAGGCCAAGGGTGAAATCTAGGATACTGTCCACGTTCGTCGCGGCGTTCAAATCCGTGTCGAAGACGAAGGTATCCGCTCCCCCTTGACCGCGCAGCGTGTCGTTGCCGTCGCGCCCTGCCAGCACGTTATTTGCATTGTTGCCCACGATCATGTTGTCCAGCGTGTTGCCGGTTCCGTTGATGGCCCCGCTTGTTTGCAAGAGCAGGTTTTCCACATTGTCGAACAAGGCGGAGGTGCGGAAGGCCCAGACCGCATCCAGCCCCTCGCCGGCACGCTCCACTGCGATGTCGCCCGGCGCGCGGATGTAATAGATGTCATCTCCCTGCCCGCCGATCAGCGTGTCGTTGTTCTTGCCGCCGTCCAACAGATTGTTGCTCGCATTGCCGGTGATGATGTTGTTCAGACCGTTGCCGATACCGCGGATGTTGCCCGTGCCGGTCAGGGTGAGGTTTTCGATATGCGCGGTGCCCATGCGGAAGTCGACACTGGCCAGCACGGTATCCGTCCCCGTCCAAGTGCGGTTTTCAGAGATGCGGTCGCCGATATGGTCCACGATGAACGTGTCCGAGCCCGGACCGCCATTCATCAGGTCGGCACCGCTGCCACCATCCAGCGTGTCGGTTCCGGCACCGCCCAGCACTGTGTCATTGCCGGCAGCACCTTTCAGCACGTCACCCGCGCGCCCGCCGTTGATGACGTCGGCCTGCGTATCACCTGTGATGTTCACCCCGATCCGGTCGGTGGCGTAGACCACATGGTTGATGCCGCCGGACAACCGGACGTCACGCGCACCATCCACCCAGACCGACTTGCCTGTGCCCAAGCCAACGACATTCAGCATCATCGTACCGGTATCACCAGCGGCGATGGTCAGCTTGCCGCTGTCCGAACGCGAGACCAGTGGATTGTCCACCGTGATCGACACCGTGGCGACAGATGAAACGTCGAATTGCTCGACGCTCCAATAGGTTCCAACACTGCCCAGATTGCCGAACAGCGACGAGGCGTTGAACTTCACCGTGTCATAGCCGGTGCCTGCGCGCACCTCTGTCGGTGTGTCGATATGCGCGCGCGACAGGATGACCGTATCGCCCTTGTCGGTGCCGACGACAAAGAACTGCGTCGCAGCGGCCGAAATGGTCTGGCCAAGCTGGGTGTCCGTCTCCAGCACGAAATTCCCGGGCACGAAACTTGAGGCGCGGGTGTTCAGCATCCGGATGCTGCCCGTCGGGCCGAACTCCAGGATCGTGTCATTGCCGACCTGAGTCATCCGTATCTGGCCGAAGGCGGTATAGGCCGAACCGCGGATGACCAGGACATCTCCCGCCGCGCCGGTCTGGAAATCGGTGATGAGATCGAAACCATCGGCGAATTGACGAATGAAGCGGTCGGGCCCGGCGCCGCCCTGCAACGTGTCATTGTTTTCTCCACCGTCGATCGTATCATTGCCGGCACCGCCAATAATCGTATCGCCGCCAATCCCAGTCGAGATATTGCCCCCCGAAGTATGGGCAACCACCCGGTCGGCACGTTCGCCGGTCTGGGCGATCTTGAAGGTCACGTCATTCGCCGTGATTGTCGAATAGGGGTGCAGCGGGAAGATGCCCGGATGCACAGCGCTCCACTGCGGATCGGAGCCCAGAGGATAGTTCTGAGCCGAGCGGTCAACGACAATGGTGTTGCCGGCATCGGGGCTGCCGTGAAAGTTGATGTCGCGATCGGTAAACAGCAAATGCAGATTGTTGTAATGCTCTGCACTGTAGCTGGATGTCAGCACCGCATGGCGCGCGCCCGAACTATAAAGATTGGTGAAGATGTTGGCGAACGACTCCTGGAGATAGAAATGATAGCCGCTGCTGCCCGATTTGTTATGCGCGCCAATGGCCGTCAGACTGTCGCCGGTGACGTTGTAATTGCGCTGGAAACTGAACGCATGTGCCGCAGGATCCAGGATCGAGATATGGCTGACGGTGGAGTCGGTGACCCCGTCAAATTCCAGCGCGGCGATGGAATCCCATCCAGCCAGAGTGTTTTCGAAATAGAACGGATCCGGCGTGCCAAAGGTGCCCTGAATGGTGAACCCACTGAGGGTTACCCCTGACAGGAAGGTCGACTGGGCCGCCGTCGCCACATTGCCCGCAAATGTATAGGCCAGCGCATCAGCCAGGGTAACGGTGTTGCCATTGACCGACAGGATCCGCGAGTGCTGTTCGCGCAGAAAGTAGCGGTTGGCGGTATCCGGTGTCGATTCAGGCTCCAACCAGCCGGTGTTACCCGTTTCGGCCAGCCAAGCGGCATCATTGGCCTGGGCGAGATAAAGGATGTCGTCGGCCTTCATGCCATGGCCGGCCTGCAGCGTGACCGTCGTGCTGTCTTTGACCGCATCGCCAACCAGAACCCCGATCTGGCGTGCCATCTGGTCGGGGCGCACCTCGATCGTCGAGGCGGCTTCGGCGGCCGGAATCTCCGTACGCAGGATGGTGCGACCTTCCCCGGCACCAATCAGGGAAATGTCGCTGCGGTTGATCAGCAGCGATTCCGTGATGGAATAGACTCCGGCGGCCATATTGATGACAGCTCCAGGAGGGGCATCGTTCAACAGCTGCTGGAGCCGTGCCGTGGGCGTGGAAGCATCGACATTGAAGACCAGCGGATTCTGCCCGGCGAACAGGAAGTTGCCTCTGTCCAGCTCGTCAGCCCCAACACCCATGAGCGTCACATTGAGCCCCGTCGCCGTTATCCGTGCCCCAGCCACCGTATCGGCGATCGTCAGATCGCCGATGTTCCGTAATCCAATCAGCCCGGTCAGATCGATCCTCTCCAGCAGGTTTGCGCTGTCCAGATCGGTGATCACGGTGCCATTGGTCTCGGCGCGGATCTGAAACACGTCATTGCCCCCGCCTCCGGTCAGTTGGTCGACCCCACCATCAACGACCAGCAGATCGTGGTCGGCACCGCCATACAGACTGTCGTTGCCGGTCCCGCCGACGATGGTATCGCGGCCGTCGCTGCCCAGCAGCATGTCATTGCCGCCTTTGCCATTGATCATGTCATGACCGGCATTGCCCGCGAGCGTGTCGTTCATGGCCCCGCCATCGATCCGGTCATCCTTGTTGCTCCCGGAGATATTGCCGGCGGCCAAGTTCGAGACGGTGACAACTTGACCCGGAATGTCGCGCAGTGTGACAAGGCCGCTGCCCTCGACGATCACGCTGGCCGGCAGCGGTGCACCGGCACTGTCGAGAAAGATCTGGCTTGCACCGAAGCGCAGCGTGATGTCTCCCATTCCGGAGCGGGCGACGAGACCCGCATCCACAGTGACGCTGTGGCTTCCCGTAGCCATCGTCAGGTCGATCACTTCTACCGAGGTCAGGGCCGAAAGCCGCGATTCGCTGAGCAACCGATCCGCGCCGATCACCCGCAGTGTGTCGATTCCGGCCCCGCCGTCTATCCGATCGGTGTCGGTCAGCTTGATGATATTGCCGACAAGCTCGATCACGTCATCGCCGGCACCACCGGTGAAACGGTCCACGTCTTCGGTCAGCGCGAAGAAAGCCGCAGGAACCTCGTTATCGAAGATGAACATGCCTGCGTTGACCGTGGCGGTCGAAACGCCCAGCAGGGTGATGCTTGCACCCTGCGGCAGTGTAATCACGGTGTTGGCCTCGCTGGCGGTGACCGTCAGCCCGCCGAAGCGCAACCCGGCAAAGGCGCGCAGGTCGATTCGCTCCAGCGTGTCGGCAACGGAATAGTCCGTGATGGTTAAGGTTTCGCCCACCGTGACGATGAAACGGTCGGTGCCCGCTCCGCCAGTCAGAATGTTGATGCCGCCGCCGCCACTCTGCGTATCGGCCCCGTCCTGACCCAGCAGTGTGTCGTTTCCATCATTGCCGAAGATGGTGTCGTTGCCTTCGCCGCCCGCCAGGCTGTCGCCCCGCTTGCCACCCAGGATCTCGTCATTCTTGTTGCCGCCAACCAGATTGCCCGCGATCGCATCCGAAACGGTAACGGATTGCTCGAAGGAGTCGCGCAGGCTCACTTGGCCGGTGCCCTCGACCACCACAGTGCTGGCCGCCCCGGCCAGTTCGGTGTCCAGAAACAGGCTGGCCGCCCCGTGCCGGACGGTCAGAATGCCCGAACCCGATCGGGCCACCATGGCCGCATCGATCGTCAGGGCCGAGGAACCGGTGGCGCCGGTCAGATCGATCACCTCGATCGAAGACATGCCCACCAGACGGGCGGGCGCCAGCGACCGATCAGTGCCCCAGATGCGCAGGATGTCAGTGCCTTCGCCACCATTGAACACATCCGTCTCGGACAGCTTGGTCAGAAGCCCCAGGGCTTCGAAGACATCGGAACCTGCCGTGCCGGTGAACCGGTCGATACCGGCGGTAAATTCGAAATCGGGGGCTCGGCCCAAGCCTTCGGCCAGGGTGACGACATCGTCGCCATCAAAGACGAACATCCGTGCCTGAAGATTGGGCACCGCCACGCCGCTCAGCGTGAGAGGGCTTCCCCGCGCCGGGGTGATGATCGTGCCTGCACCGCTGGCAGCGAGCGTCAGCGCAGCGAAATCAAGACCGGCAAAGGCGCGCAGATCAATGCGCTCATAGGGGTTGGCAATGTCGAAATCGGTGATGGTCAGGGTTTCGCCGACCGTCATCACATAGGTGTCGGCACCCTCGCCGCCGGTCACAAGGTTCACCCCGCCGCCGCCGGTCAGCAGATCGAACCCTGCCCCGCCCAGCAGGGTGTCATTGTCCGCGCCACCGTCCAGCCGGTCCTGCCCGTCACCGCCGGTCAGCAGATCCGCCCCGGCCCGGCCCACAAGCGCATCGTCGCCGGCATTGCCGGTCAGGCGGTCACCGCCGGTGCCGCCGGTCAAGCTGTCGCGATTGGCTCCGCCAAGGATAGTCCCATTCACACCATCGGCGACGGTCACGCTCTGGCGCACTGCATCATAAAGCGTCACCGTGCCGGTGCCCAACAGCAAGATACCGCCGCGCCCGGGCGTCACGCTGCGCAGATCCAAGGCAAGAGGATCGGAGTCGAACAGAATCGTGACCGTGCCGATATCCGACTGAAGCAGGGACGCATCGTCGAAGGCAAGCAGGGCAGAGCTGGCCGCCGTCACATCAAACACGTCGATCCCGCTGACCCCGGTAAGCCGCGCCGGGTTGATCGAGATGTCCGTTGTGCGCTGGAACAGCAATGTATCGACACCAGTTCCGGCGCTGATGATGTCCGTGTCGGCCAGATTGGCGTTGTTGCTGGGCACGATGACAATTTCGTCCGCCGCGCTTCCCAGAATCCGATCGTCGCCAATCGTCAGTGTTCCAATGATGGTCGGCATGAGCCTTCTTTCGGTATGTACTACATGAAGCGGACAGACATGAAGCGGATGATACGCATAAATTCTAAGAATATTGTAAGTCGATTTTGGGGCCGAAATGTTAAATTCGGTTTAACTGACATTGTGGCCTGCCGTTCGAGGGCAGGTTCGCCTGAATCGGCCGCCGCACGACGACCCTCCGACACACTCATCGGGCGGCAACTCTGCCCTGTCCGGCCCGTGTGCGGGTTTTCCGGCGCGACAGCCAGGCCTGTCATGCCGCTTTCGCTCGATTTCGACCGTAAGCCTACGCTGAAGGCCGCGGTCATGCAGCCTTGACTTGAGGAACGGCATTCTGCCAGGCCCAAGGCAGCAGTTCCGGCAGCCGTGAGACTGTGATGTCGGAGATCCTGGCGATGACGTCTGCGAGCCACGCTTGGGGGTCGACATTGTTCAGTTTTTCCGTCCCTATCAGGGAATACATGAAGGCTGCGCGCTGCCCACCGCGCTCGGATCCCGCAAAAAGCCACGACTTCCGGCCCAGAGCGACCCCACGCAGGGCGCGTTCGGCGGTATTGTTCGTCAGGCACACCCGGCCGTCGTTGAGGAAGAGGGTGAAGCCCAGCCAATGGCCCGGCGACAGCAGGTAGTCGATCGCCTTCGCGACCTTGGCATGTTTGGACAGCAGTGCCCGCTGGTTGTGTAGCCAGTGCTCCAGATCTGCAACGAGGGGTGCCGACAACCGCCGCCGCACCTCAAGCCGGGTGGCCGGATCTTGGCCGTCGATCTCGCGCTCGATGTCGAAGAGCGCGTTGATGCGCTGCACTGCTTCAAATGCGATGGGTGAGATCTCCTTGGGGGACTTGCCCTTGCGAATGTTGCCCTCAACATCGGCCAATTCGAAGAACTTGCGGCGGGCATGGCTCCAGCAAAGTGCCGAGGCAACCGGCCCGGGCAATCGCGTCGGATCGTATAGTTTGTTGTAGCCAGCATAGGCGTTCGTCGGGCAAACAGTCCCCCGGACTGTTTGCTGATCCTCCTCACCCTGAAGGATCCCCTTCCAGCCCTTCAGATGCACTGTCGGGTGTTCGCCGCCACGGTCGGTGGAGAAGCGGAAGAACACCGCAGGCGGCGCGGTGCCGCCGAACGGCCTGTCATCGCGGACATAGGTCCACAGGCGCGCCGTCTTTGTCCCGCCACGTGCCAACAACGGCACGGTGGTGTCGTCACCATGCACGCGCTCGGCTGCCAGCACATGAGCCTCGATCAGAAGCTGCAACGGCCGCAGCGTCTCGGTCACAGCGCCCAACTGGTCAGCAAGCGTTGAGAGGCTGAGGTCCACGCCTTCACGGGCATAGCGCTCGGCCTGGCGGTTGAGTGGCTGGTGTTGGCCGCTCGCCATTGTCCTCGGACCAATGGCGGACAAAGGCTCGCTCTCGAAGGCGATCATCGCCAGCAGGTTCGGTCCGGCCCAGCCGCGCGACACCGGGTGGAAGGGCGCAGGGGGCTGACTGATCTTCTCGCAATCCCGGCAGGTGAACTTCTCGCGGCCCAAAGCATTCTGGCGGTCTGGATGTGTGTTTCGCGTGATGGTGGGCATCGATTTCACGGGATCGTGGGCAGCCATTTCGCGTGAAGCTGGGCACTGATTTCGCGGGATCTCGGGCAGGTCTGGTCGGCAAATTGAGGATAGTTGCGCCTTCAGGAATGAAGGAGTGGCTTGATGCCGACAGGACGATCGAACATGCGCCGGATCCGGGATGTTTTGCGATTGAAGTTTGGGCAGAGCCTGAGCGAACGGTCTATTGCCGCGTCCCTCGGTCTGAGCAAGGGGAGCGTTGGAAGCTATATTCAACGGGCGCGTCATGCAGGGCTAACCTGGCCCTTGCCGGAAGGGCTGGATGACGACAGCCTTGGACTTCTTCTGTTTCCGGCCGCGTCGACGGTGCCCAACACGGAGCGTCTTTTGCCCGACTGGGCGGAGATTGACCGCGAGATGCGACGCCCTGGGGTGACACGGATATTGCTCTGGGAAGAATACCGTGCCGCGCACCCCGGAGGTTTTGCCTATACTTGGTTTTGCACGCATTACGAAGCTTGGAAGGGCCGTGTGCGGTCGACGTCGCACCTGTGGTGCGCTTTCAGCGCAATGCGCCAGACGCATGTGGGCGGGGAGAAAGTGTTCGTCGATTTTGCGGGCGACACGATCGATGTGATTGATCCCGTCACAGGCGAGGCGCGGGCCATGAAGCTGTTCGTGGCGGCGATGGGCGCATCGAATTACACCTATGCCGAGGCGGTGATCTCGGAGGGGCTGGAGGACTGGATCCTTGCCCATGTCCGGATGTTCGCCTTCTTGGGCGGCGTACCGAAGGCGGTGGTGCCCGACAATCTAAAGTCGGCCGTGATCAAGGCGGACCGGTTCGATCCCGGGTTGAACCGGACCTATGCCGATTTGGCGGCGCATTATGGTACGGCGATCTTGCCCGCGCGGCCACGCAAACCCCGCGAGTGAGCCATCGAGGCGCCATCGGTTCGAGCCCGATGGCGAACGCGAAAGTCGAGGTTGCAGTTCAGGTCGCACAACGCTGGATTTTGGCCCGACTACGGAACCATCGGTTCTTCTCTCTGGTCGAACTGAACGTGGCGATCCGGCGGCTCTTGGACGAGTTGAACATGCGCGTGATGCGCGGCTATGGCGCCAGCCGCGCC
>Ga0209702_10009409_pt1 | contig 10909 bp, 7 predicted proteins | sample FRY01_FD_187210 | JGI IMG/M metagenome (GOLD analysis project Ga0209702, IMG submission 187210) | Freshwater microbial communities from Lake Fryxell liftoff mats and glacier meltwater in Antarctica - FRY-01 (SPAdes) (version 2) | ecosystem: Environmental > Aquatic > Freshwater > Ice > Glacier... | reverse complement strand
GGTCCGGGGGTCATGCAGGTCCGGGGGTCATGCAGGTCCGGGGGTCATGCAGGTCCGGGGGTCATGCAGGTCCGAACAATTCATCATCGTATATAATTGATAACCGAAAGGAGTCACCTTGACCCAGACCCGTCGCCCACGCGTCCTCGTCGCCGAGGATGACAGCAGCATGCGCCGCATCCTCGAGTTCAATCTCTCTGAAGAAGGCTTCGAGGTGGACCTCGCCGAAGACGGCACGGCCGCGCTGTCGATGCTCGCCGAGGCCTCGAGCGACGCGCCCCACCCCGCGACGCCGCCCTGGGACCTCGTGCTCACCGACGTCAAGATGCCCGGCGCCGACGGGCTCACGGTCCTCCGCGCCGCCAAACACTGTCACCCCGACATGCAGGTCGTCCTCGTGACGGCCTTCGGCAGCGTCGAGCACGCCATCGAGGCCATGGCCGCCGGGGCCGCTGACTACATCACGAAACCCTTTCAGCGAGCGGAGTTAAAGGCCCGTGTTCGCCAGGCCCTCGAGCGCAGCACCCTCGCCGCCGAGAACCGCAGCCTCAAGAGCCGCGCCGCGCCGGACGAGGCGGCCGCGATCGTGTCCCAGAGCCCACAGATGGCCGAGGTCCTGCGCGTCGTCGATCGGGTGGCCTCCGCTGGCGTGACCGTCTTGCTGACGGGCGAGAGCGGCACCGGCAAAGAGCTCGTCGCGTGGCGCATCCACCGCGAGAGCGGCCGCACAGGGCCCTTCGTACCGATTAACTGTGCCGCGCTACCGGCCTCCCTCTTGGAGAGCGAGCTCTTCGGCCATGACCGCGGGGCCTTCACCGGCGCCTCCCGCGCACACATCGGCCGCTTCGAGCAGGCCGCTGGCGGCACGCTGATGCTCGATGAGGTGGGCGAAATTCCTTTGGAGCTACAAGCAAAACTGCTGCGTGTTCTCGAGGAGCGTGTGGTGGACCCAGTAGGCGGCCGCAAGCGCGTCCCGGTTGACGTGGCCGTCGTCGCCGCCACCAACCGCGACTTGGCCCTGGCCGTCCGTGAGGGTCGCTTTCGCGAGGACCTCTACCACCGCCTAAGCATCATCCCGTTGCGCTTGCCGGCCCTTCGCGAACGAATCGAAGACATCCCCTTATTGGTGCGGCACTTCCTCAACGTCGGTGGCGCACCGCAAGTCGCCGTCGCACCGCGACTATTGGCCGAGCTAGAGCGAGCCCCCTGGCCCGGCAACGTCCGCGAGCTGAAGAACACCATCTCGCGTATGCTGCTGTTACGTCGCGGGGACGTCCTCGATCTCGCGGACATGGCGACCCCCGGCAGCGCCGCCCCGGCTCTAGAGTTCGAGGCAACGGCGGCGCCGCCCTCGACGGGACTCTTGATACCCGGCGCGGTGACTCTGCCGGAAAGCGACTTCAGTCTGCCCGAGCTGGAAAAAGAGATCGTGCAGAAGGCCGTGGCCCGTTTTGACAACAACCGCTCCGCAGCCGCGCGGTACCTCGGGATTCCAAGGCATGTTTTGATCTACCGCCTCAGAAAATACGAAGAATAGCTCGTAATTTCTGGCGCCATCATTCCCGGCGAAGAGCGCACATTAAGCCCGCACGTCGAAAGTAAAAAGTCAGAGTGCCTGACCCCTGAACGCGCGGCCTGCCACCCGCGGATGCGCCGCCCGAGCGTATACTCTTAGGTGTTCAGCTCGCGACCGCCACGGTTCGCTGGAAAGTTGAGTTCATCGGCAGCCACCGCTTCGGCGACTTCATCAGCCCGGACGGTGACTTACCACGTATGCTACCCGTCGTCACCTTCGCGACAGTTCCTGGCTCAGCAACGGTGAGTGACACGGTCACTATTGTGGACCTTAAGACGGGCACACGCATCTCGGACACGCTCCAAGCTGGCCGCACACGAGTCTTCGCTACGAAGGCCCGCGCCGCGGTCTATGATAACCGCAGTCACACTCTCTTAGCCTTCGACCCCACAACGGGCGCTCCCGAGCGCCCCCTTAACGCCGCGGCCAGCGTGGACCTCGAGATGCCCGCCGAGGACCTCCGCTACGGTCAGCTCTGGCTCCACTTCGAGGGCTGGGCCCGCCCGGGCGACCTGCCCTGGACCGTCATCGACATGGCGTCGTGGAAGGTCCTGCACGAAAACGGCCGGTGAGGACGGCCCCCTTGGGCCGTATTCGGGCCGACCCGCGACATATAGGCCGACACCCGCCCCGGTCAAAACGCGCTAGAGCTCCATGATGGTGTAGCACCGAGACCCCCGTCCGCCACCTGACCCGGTCGATTACGCCCCGATCACGTGGAGGATTCGAAGCAGTCCAAGGGTGAGGACCCGTAATCCCATTGAATACTAGGGTCTCAACTTTTTCAGCGCGGCCGTGCCTCGTGTTGCGCAGTCATACGAAGAGTGTTACATCATATAACGAGCCGACACACCATCCACATGATAACCCTTAGAAGGCACCGCGTGAAAAATATCTATATGTCAGTTGCTTACCTCGTCTGCCTCGGGGTCTTGGCTGCCTGCAGCCCAAAGGAGGCGCCCCAACCCGTCGCCCGAGGCCGCGTCATTCGGGTGATCATGCCGATCAGCAAGGACGAGGCCGTCCTAATAAGCGCCAACGACCTAAAAACGGACCACCATGACTATCTCGAGCTCATCAAGGCCGACGGCCGACGGGTATGGCAGACCACCGTCGATGACTTTCAAGCATACGAATTGCGCAATGTCTGCCCACTTGTCGCCAACGACGCCCACATCTTCGTGGTGGGCAAAAACACGCGAAACGACTATCTTGTGCTGGCTCTCGCGCGGGCAGATGGCCGCGAAGTCTGGCGCCACGCTCTACCCCGTTCGGACTGGCCCAGCCGCCCAGAGTCCACCCTGACCAGCGACAGCGAACGCCTTGTCGTTGTTTATCGGTCGCTCGAGCAGCCGCCCAGCGAGTACCCCGACGAGTATGGCGTGGTGAATCGGATTATCGGACTCGATAGCGCCACAGGTGCTCGCATCTGGCCGTTAGGCGAACCTGAGGCGATCGTAGGTCGAGACAACGTGAACATCACAACTACCATCCCAGGTCGGCTCTTGGTCACGCGCCACGCTTTTCTCCGCGAAGAGGACGTCGAATACCCGACCTTCGAACTCGATACGGCGACCGGAGAGACGCTCCGGAGGATGTCGCCCATCTTTGCACCGTATAGGACTCCAATTGGCATCTTAGGCTATGACAACGATATCACGTTATTCTCCTCAACGACGCCGAATTCCAACAAACCGCAGGTCCTCGTAACATTGAGCAGCGAACGTAGCATGGCCCTCGATTGGCCGATGGGTATCTTTAACAACCTCGCAATCCTCGGGTTCGACATTGATGAGGACTCCGGCCGGAATCTCTTACTGATGGCGATAGATATCGAAACCGGCGCGACGCGTTGGGCCTATAAGTCCGAACGCTACATAAGTGCCACTACCTTCGCGACCACCGAGGGCGTCTTCCCGAGGATGCTTCCGATCTTCGCACGAGAGGACAACGAGAAGCACGCTGTCGCCATACTAGACCTCGCGACGGGCATCGGCAAACCTCTGGAGACCCGCGAAGGCCTATTCTTTGACGTGATCGCGACTCGTGATCGCACCATCGTCTATGACCGAGACCATGGCATCCTCTACGACTATGACGGCGAGACCGGCAAACAAAGTCGCGCGCCATACGAGGTCGGCTCGTCGCTTTCGCAAATCCACGCCGACGCCCTACGCTTCGGCCGCCTCTGGTGCTATGACACAGACGCCAAACCTACCGCCGAGCCCGCCTGGACCGTCATCGACATCCCCACCTGGAAGGTCTTGCACCAACACGGCCGGTGAGAAGTCGGTCAGTCTGGTGACTGGGTCCTCTGGCAAGGCATCTGTGCCCTGAGGGGTCGTGCCCTGAGGGGTCGGGCACTCTCACTTTTCACTTCCGGAACAGTACCCGGGTATTTGGCACTAATCGGGGGACGCGCGCCGACTACCGCGATACCTCGTCACCGCCGCCGGAACGTCTTGCATTTGCCCGCGATCGGCTCCAGCTCGGCGTCCAAGTTCCGTAGCCCCCGCGTCGAGGGCGCTTGACCCGCCCAGCGCACGCGCGTATGAATCCGCCACTCTGACGCGAGGTTACCATGACACGACCGCCCCCTTCCCTCGTTTTTGGCTCCCATGCACGCGCGCTGGCCGCGCTGGCGACGCTGGTTCTCGGATCTGGCTGCGGCGGGGACCCGGTCTCTCCCTCCGATGTGGTCGACGCGATCAACAGCGACGCAGACACGGCCGCTCCCGACACCACGCCTCCCGACGGCGGCACCCCCGACGCCACCACGCCCCCAGCCGCGACGATCCGCTTCGCACTGCCAGAGTCCGGCCTACCCGCGCCCCTGGCCGTGCCCTTCCCGACCGACCTCTACCGCGACGGCGCCGCCCACGACGGCCCGATCGTCGACACGCTCAGCGACTGGTCCCTCGCCGGTATCACGGAGTCTACCGAGACGCTGCGCGCGGCTTACGCGGGCCTCGACGGCTTCGGCCACACCTCTGGCGCGCTGTTCCGCATCGACTTCGCGGGCGCGGGCGCCGAGCTAGGCCTCGAGGCCGCGACCCTGCCCGCGACCGCCGCCGCGTGCCTCGCCGAGGACTCGCCGATCGCCATCATAGATGTGACCGACGCCCAGGCCCCGCGCCGCCTACCATGCGTGGCCAGCTGGTTCGCCCCCTTGCATGTCTTGGTCGTCACCCCGGAAGGCCAACCGTTGCTGGGCGGCCATCGCTACGCCGTAATAATCCATAACAATATCGCTACGACGGACGGAGGACACCTCGGCGCGCCCCCAGCGTTCCGCGCGCTCGTCACAGCGCCGCGCACGTCCGCCGCCGCCACCCTCTACGGCACCGCCCTCGACCGCGCCCTCGTCGCCCTGCCCGGCTGGTCCGCAGCCGAGGTCGCCGGTATGGCCGTGTACTCCGCCCACACCGAGCACCGCAAGCTCCGCACTGCCCGCGACGCGCTGGTCGCCGGCGAGTATGGCGCGGCACCCTCCCTCATCACCGACGCTGCCACTGCGGCCCCCTATGCGGCGTTGCGCTTTTGCTCAACCGGCACCGCGGGATGCGCTGCCACGCTCGATGATTGGCTAGGCCAGCCCCTTCGCGACGAAAGCGGCCACGACGTCCCCGGCGCCCCCGGCGAGGCTGGCCACCCCGAGCCAGCGGACACCGGCTGGCCCCACGACGCCATCGGTGTCGTCATCCAAGGCGCCTTCACCGCGCCCGAGCTACGCCGCCCCTGGAACAACACACCGGAACCCGACGACGGCACCTTCGAGTGGGTAGCCGGCAAAGCCCTCGCGCAGCCCGACGCGGTCGCCATCCCCGTGACCATCATCTTGCCCAAGACGCCCCCGCCCGCGACCGGCTACCCAGTCGTCGTGTTCTCGCACGGCACGCCGACCAACCGGCAATTCGTGATGACCTTCGCCAACGAGCTCGCACGCGCCGGCGTCGCGGTCGTCGCCATGGATGGCCTCTATCACGGCACACGCCACTCGTCTGGCAAGGACCTCGCGAACACCTTCCCCGGCAGCTACGTCGGGCCCGATGGCTTCTCGGACCGCAGCGACACGCCATCGAGCACCATCGACCTCAGCGCCTCACTCCAGAGCGCGCCACGCTACCGCGCCAATCTCTGGCAATACGCCATCGAGTGGTGCCAGCTGCGCCGCCTCATCACGAATCCGGCGCTAGATTTGTCAATCGCCGCCGATCAATATGCCGATGACACGACGCTGCGATTTGACGCGACGCGCGTGGGCTGGCTCGGGACCTCGTTCGGGGCCTTCACCGGCGCGGCCCTGTTGGCGGTGGAACCCGGATTTCGCGCCTTCTTCCTCAACGTCGGCAACGGCGACGGCCTCCAATGGCAGGGCCAGTCACCGTCGAATCGCGCGCAGATCGAGCTGGTCCTGTTTCTCTTCGGGATGGGCAGCGACATCCCGCTGACGCGCTTCACCCCCTTTGTCAGCATCGCGTTCGGCGCGCTCGAGCCGGGTTTCGCCGCGTCGTCGGTCGAGGACGTCGACCCAACAGGGCCGGACATCCTCATGACCGAGGTCGAATACGACGAGTATGTGCCAAACCGCAGCACCGAGCTGCTCGCCGCCGCGCTTGGGGTCCCCGCGGTGGTGCCGGCCGGGCGGGTGTCGCCTCTCCTCGCCACTGCGCCATCACCTGTCACGGCTACGACCGGTAAGCCCGCGCGTGGACTCGTCCACATGGGCTCGGCCGGCCACAGCGCGAACGTCGGCCGGCGCTGGGGCCAGCGCAACTACGAGTTCCCAGTCGTCTTCGAGGACGCTGTGCGAGCCCCCTTCCGCAATCTCACGCCGCCCCTGTGGGTCCGCCAACCGGTGGTCGCGACCCAGGCGATGATGGTCCGCTTCTTCACGACGTCCTTCGCGGGCGCCGCCGTCATCGACTCGGCGGCCATCCCGCGCGGCATCGACTTCGACGACGACGGCTGGTGCGACGCGACAGAGCAGGCCGCCGGCACGGATTGGATCGACCCCGCGGCTCACCCGGCGACGGCGCCCGACTGCACGTGGGACCCAGGGTACTAGCTCGAGTCATAGCGTGGTGGTGGGTCGCGTCGCCCCCCTGATTGGGGGCTCGCGAATGGATGTACCTCCGTCGGCATAGAGTGCTTCTTATTACATCCACTTACCAAGCCGCGTGAGTCGCAGAACGAGACGAGGGTACGGAGCATCTGCGCGTCAGGCGCGGCCCCGACGCCAATCGAGCCAATATTCAGGGCACGTCGAACCCGACGCTGGATTCGGCCGCAAGTAACGGATAGAGTCCAGCCCTTCAAGTTCCTTCGCTGACCTCTCTACCCTTATGCGAGCCACCCATGTCCATCGCCCCCAACTGGCCTCGTCTTCGCCTCCTCGGCCTCGCGACAGCGCTCTTTGTCGTGGCGCTACCCGCGGGCCAAGCCACCGCCGAACCATCGCCGAGCTGCGACCGCCCATACATCCAGGCGCACCTAGAGCGGGTCGAGCAAGAGCTCCTCGCCGCAGACACAGGCCACCTGACGGAGGCCCAACGCGAACGGCGTGCCCACCACATCACAACCCTCGCCACCTACCGCCAGCGCTGCGAGTTTCCCCGCCACGACCTCGCGCCCGACCGCCTCGTCACGGTCTTCGTCGATGACGGGGGCGTCCACTGCGCCGTGGGGCACTTGATGGCTCTCGACGGCCAGGAGGCCTTGGTCGCACGCATCCGTGAGGACGTGAATACGGCCACAATCCAAGAACTCGCCCACAACCCTGAGCTTCGGGTCTGGCTGCATGAATCCGGTCTATCGGACGCCGAGGCGGCCCGGATTCAACCGGGGTACTGCCACATGAACTTTGGCGGCACATGCCTCTGCGGCAGGAACGAAGAGCAGGCGGTTACCGCCATCGCCGAGGCACAGATCGTCGCGCTTGGGCCCGAGTCGTTCCAGGTTGAGGCCCGGGTCACCCAGGTACACGGGACCGGCGTCGCGGTCGATGACATCCGCATCGCGACCCGCATCGAGGGCGACGTCGTCGGCCGGATCATCCTCATCACCATCCACGAAGCACAAACGGTGGGCGGCGATGAACCCAACCTAGACCACGCAACCCGCCGGGGGCCTCGGATTCTGGACGGCGACCAGGTCAGTTGCACTAGCGGGTCCATGGGCAGCCCATCGTTTTGTGCGCAGGTCCCAACCGACCTCTACATCGATGCCCTGCTATCCGAGGACTGCCTCGCCAAGCTCGGCGAGTACGACAAGGACCTCACGCGCTCCGTCTGCGACCTTCAGGGCGGAGAGTGCACCGCCGCAGGGACTCCACCCCCATCGCAAGAAGATGGCTGTCACGGAGGCAGCTCCGACGCCGGCTGGTGGGCCTTGGCGGGGCTCGTGTGCGTCGTAGGTTCACGCCGGGCCCGCGCTCTCCGCACCTCGCCCTGAACGGAGACTCAACCGCTATCCCATTTGTTTTGTGGGTTTCCGAAGGCAAACACATGTCCCCAAGTGGAATGGCCGCGGACCAATCCGAACCGGACGTTAGTTCGTCCAAGACCGCGACCCGACAATAACGACCGCATTTGCGCTGTCTCGGCCGCCGGGTGGGTTCGAAGCTTTGCCGCTCGTTCTCGCCGCGGAACGCCGCTCAGCCTCGACGCGTCGGATGTCTAGTCGCGAAGCTCAGCCCCCCAAGGAGGCCCGCCGCGGTCTCGGCTCTCATCAAGCGGTCTAAGGGCCAAGCTACCGAGTCCGTTACGCGGTCGCCCCGAGGACTCGCCGCGTCCGCCGTGCGGCAACGAACGCTTAGAGAGCGCATGAAGTCCCGAGGTGCCCGATTGACCACCGACAAAGCGATCCGAACCACTGGATTGTGGGGCGAAAAGCTCTCGCTGAAAATGTTACAATAGCGCAATAACCGCAAGTTACAGAAATATTGTTACCCCATGTTGCAGGGAACGGAGTTTTTCCGTACAAACAAACATGTCGCCAACGCACGACCCCACCACCGCACCACCCCACCGCCCATGAGGAGCCGCCCATGGCCGCGCAGCAGCCAGACAAGAGGCCCGCGAGCAGCCAGACCCAGTTCGCCCGGTCCTCGTCGAGTTCGACACCCATCTCGGGAGGCGGGACAGCGGCCGTGCAGCTCAAGGCATCGCTCCGAGGCCAGGACTACGCGACCCAGGTGCAAATGCTCGCCCCGGACGGCGGCGCTGGTGGCGGTGCTCCGTCGGTGCATCAAGCAGCAGTTCGGGGGATCTCGGGCGGCGGCAGCAAGCTCCCCGACGCCGACAAGATCCAACAGAGCTTCGGCGGCTACGACATCTCAAACATCCAAGCCCACGTCGGCAGCTCAGCGGCCGAAGCCAGCCGGGCGATGGGCGCCGACGCTTATGCCACCAGCAACCACGTCGTCCTCGGCGCCGGCGGCAAAGACCTCCACACCCAGGCCCACGAGGCCGCCCACGTCGTCCAACAGAAGCAGGGCGTGTCCCTGTCCGGCGGGGTCGGCCAAGCCGGCGACCGCTACGAGCAACACGCCGACGCCGTCGCCGACCGCGTCGTCCAGGGCAAGTCCGCCGAGGACCTCCTAGGTCAGATGGCTGGGGGGGCCGGTGGCGGCGGTGGCGTCCAGATGCGCGAGGGGGATAGCAGTCCATTGCCAAGGGGTCGGGCTGGTCCACAGACCGACAAAGCCGCCGACCGCGATAAAATGTGGGCGATCCACAAAGGCGGCGACGGCAAGGCGAACGCAGCCAAGATCGAAAACCCGGCAACCGACTTTGAGGGTGTCGCGGGGAAGAAATCCACCGAGGAGCCTGACCCCAACGCCATCGAGGCGACGCGGCTCAACAGTACGTTGTGCGTCGATCTCCGGAAGATGGGCCACGACTTTATCTCCCATCGACGCCCCGACAGAACTTATGTGTTTCAGAACACAAAAGACATGTCGATCGAGCTGACACCAGCCCAGCTACAAACGCGAGCGCAGGCCGTACTCGCGATGCACGACGAGTTCGATCCGGATTGGCTGGAACTGATCGTGAAGGGGTTCCCCCAGTGGGTCATGGAGAACTGCTATATTCTACCCGAAGAGGGGCTTCGATATATGTTAGCCAAGGAACCGGGTCGTCTGCGGCGTATGGTCAACGAGATGAAGTTCGGGTCTCCCCCGCCCAAAGGAAACTGGGCGGCATTCGCGAACGCAGGTGCTCAAGCTAAAAAGACCATCTATCCCGCGATAACAGCGTTCCAATGGGCGATGTTTATCAATGCGGGTTGCATCTTGTTTAGCGGTGCCGTAGCAGGTGTCGCGTTTGAAATCGTACGAGGCGCAGCGCAGATGGCTTGGGCCGGCATTCCGAGGCAAAGCAACGGCCTTAAAGATCTAATGGCGGAGGCTCTTGAGCCGCCCAAGCTTACTCTGGCGACGACGGGCCCGCTGCAGCGCGAGATCATTAAGACGCAATACTTGAACGACGACGCTCTTGTTCATCGCTTCTTTAATGCTAGATATCCGCGAGCACCCTTTCCATTGCGGGCAAAACTCGCCGCGTCGATGGCGGCCATTTCGTAGAGACACGCTGTCACACGTGCCAGCAGGAACAAGGGATCGAACATGAAAGATGAGGTCATTGAGCTACTGACCCCAGGGCTTCTCGAGAAATATCGCCGGTGGAGGCCCCGATTCACCACACTTCAGGCGGTCGCGGTCTCATTGCCGATTGCAGGACAGGGCCTCGCGATCTGGGACGCACAACAATACTTCCCGGAATACCACAGTGTTTGCTTTCTGCTGCTGGTTGCCGGAATCATCGTGTGGGTGTGCGCGGCCATCGCAGAAAAGAGGATGACCCGAGGCGTGTCGACCATGGGCGCCCTCTTTGCATCAAAGACGCGCATGCTGCTGTCCGGTCTATGGGCTGTGGCGAGCGTCACTACCTACGCCACAATAAACACGATCTATAGCCCATGGACGCCTCCGCCATGAGCGGGATCTCGGGCGGCGGCGGCAAGCTCCCCGACGCGGACAAGATCCAACAGAGCTTCGGCGGCTGCGACATCTCAAACATCCAAGCGCACTATGGCGGCCCAGCGGCCGAGGCCAGCCGCGCGATGGGTGCCGAGGCCTACGCCACCAGCAACCATGTCGTGCTAGGCGACGGCGGCAAAGACCTCCACACCCAGGCCCACGAGGCCGCCCACGTAGTCCAACAGAAGCAGGGCGTGTCCCTGTCCGGCGGGGTCGGCCAAGCCGGCGACCGCTACGAGCAACACGCCGACGCCGTCGCCGACCGCGTCGTCCAGGGCAAGTCCGCCGAG
>Ga0209702_10009408_pt1 | contig 10912 bp, 9 predicted proteins | sample FRY01_FD_187210 | JGI IMG/M metagenome (GOLD analysis project Ga0209702, IMG submission 187210) | Freshwater microbial communities from Lake Fryxell liftoff mats and glacier meltwater in Antarctica - FRY-01 (SPAdes) (version 2) | ecosystem: Environmental > Aquatic > Freshwater > Ice > Glacier... | reverse complement strand
GCAAAGTCAGCGTTTTCGGAAAGAAACCCGTAGCCCGGGTGAATAGCGTTTGCTCCCGACCGCTTTGCTATAGAAAGAATCTTCTCTGGCACCAGATAAGTTTCACCAGAGGTGTTGCCATTGAGGGCATAAGCCTCATGGGCAAGCCTGGTGAAACGCGCATTGCGGTCTTGGTCTGCATAGACAGCGACCGTGTTAATTCCCGCATCGTGTGCAGCCCGAATAATTCGAACAGCTATTTCACCTCGGTTGGCAATAAGCACCTTTGATATCGCGACCACATCGAGAGCTTACGGGCTTTTCGAGCCCGCGCACCGAGCGAAGAGTAATGCCGTGGCGGCGCAATCTTTGGAGCTTGTCTACAACGGGATGTTGCCGTGTTTGCCAAGCGGCATTCGAGGTGTTTTGTTGCGCAGCGCTCGAAGGCCTTTGATGATGGAGGTTCTCGTGGCCGCTGGCTCGATGACGCTGTCGATTTCGCCACGCTCTGCCGCCAAGAACGGGCTTGCCACGTTATAGGTGTATTCGCTGGCGAGCTGTGCTCGCACAGCGTTCACATCTTCGCCGGCTTCTTCTGCTTTTTTGATGTCACCTCGATACAAAATATTCACGGCGCCCTGACCACCCATGACGGCAATTTCTGCTGTGGGCCAGGCAAAGTTCAGATCTGCACCCAGCTGCTTTGACCCCATGACGATGTAGGCACCGCCATACGCTTTGCGCGTGATGACTGTGATCAGGGGCACGCTCGCCTCCGCGTAGGCATAAAGGAGCTTTGCGCCGCGTCGGATAACACCTGTCCATTCCTGGTCGGTGCCGGGAAGATAGCCCGGCACATCAACCAGTGTGATGATGGGAATGCCAAAGGCATCACAGAACCTGACAAACCGGGCAGCTTTTTCCCCAGCGTCAATGTTCAGGGTGCCTGCCATGTGGTTTGGCTGGTTGGCTATTACGCCCACCGAGTGGCCGTCTACGCGGCCAAACCCAATAACGATGTTGGGTGCAAATAGTGGCTGGACTTGAAGAAACGACCCTGGATCGACAACGCCCTCGATGATGGCGTTGACGTCGTAGGGCACAGAGGTGCTGTCGGGAATCACTTCGTTCAGGCGACGATCGCGATCGGTAATTTCCATCTCGGTATCAGCTGCATAGACGGGTGCTCCCGAGTCACAGTTGTCTGGCAAATAAGAAATCAATACTCGCGCATAGTCAAAAGCATCATCTTCATCGCTGGCGAGATAGTGCGCAACACCAGAAACGCTGTTGTGGGTGAGCGCTCCACCCAGTTCTTCCATGCCGACGTCTTCGCCGGTCACTGCTTTGATCACATCGGGACCTGTCACAAACATCTGACTGGTTTTGTCGACCATAATCACGAAATCGGTCAGTGCCGGTGAATACACCGCACCACCGGCTGCCGGACCACACACAATGGAGATTTGGGGAATAACACCGGAGGCTTGGGTGTTGCGTTTGAAAATCTCGCCGTATTTTCCGAGCGCAATCACTCCTTCTTGGATTCTGGCTCCACCAGAATCCAAGATGCCAATGATCGGCACCCGGGTAGAAATAGCCAAGTCCATCACTTTGATGATTTTGTCCCCGGCGACCTCGCCGAGGGAGCCACCAAACACGGTGAAATCTTGGGAGAAGACGGCGACCTGGCGACCATGAATGGTGCCAAGGCCGGTAACGACGGAATCGCCGTAGGGGCGTTTGGCATTCATGCCAAACGCTTGCGAACGATGTCTGACGTATTCATCGAGTTCGACAAACGAGCCTTTGTCTAGCAGTTCATCGATGCGTTCGCGCGCAGACTTCTTGCCCTTGGCGTGCTGTTTTTCTGCGGCAGCTTCCCCACTGGCCGTCACAGCTTCGTGATAGCGAGTTTTGAGCTCTGAAATGCGGTCCGCCGTGGTGCGCGCTTGTGGGGGAGTGTTGTCCTCGTTCACGACCATTACCCTACTGGTTTTCGGTGTTGTGTCTCCGGCGGGAGAAACCTGCGGTTTCGCCGCGCAGTCCATTCGATTCTGACAAGCCTGGCTTTGTGGCGCCACGGGTTCTTGGTGGCAAGGAGAGCAATTTTCATTCGCAGAGGTGCCCTCTCGGGGTTCCAACTCGACCAGTGGGACCAGTCATAGTGCAGAGGGTGCTCTTGCACCATCCAGTAGGCAACAAACTTCTGTGCTCCCAAAGGGGACGCTCTCCACGGCTGCAGGAGGTCTTCGGTGACGTCGGTGGGAGCCAACATCTGTCTAATATCTGCTACTTGGTCCCACTGGCTTGCCTGAGTGACCCAGACAGGTTTTCCCATCAGGCTTGCTTCAAGCCCGATGGTGGAGCGCTCCACAATGACGTAGTCGGCGTGTCTCACTAAGTCATACGAATTGATGCTCGAGTTGTGCCAATGGACCACCAAGCCTGGATGACGCGCCTGGAGGTCCATGACGTCGCTCATTTCGCGGTTAAAGTATTCCCGGCTTTTGGAGCCAAGGTTGGGGTGAAGGCGCAGTTCCAACGCCACACCCTGTTTCTCAAGAATGGTCATCATGGCATCGAAGCCTTCAAACTGGTGGCTCCAGCTATCCATCAACCACATAGGCCCAAATGCCCGGAATTCATCAAAAGATGACGCAAAGAACACGGCCTTCTTGCCGTGTTCTTTGTGGGCGTGGTCTCTCTCTGTTTCGGTGTTGCTTGTGGGTTCCCAGCCGGTAGAGAACTCATTCGTTCCGTTCTCGCCGGCCATTCGATTTCTGAGCCACGACTGTGCAAGCTCTGCTATTTTTTTTTTCCCTAGTGGAGCGACAACGCTCTCCACTTCGCCTTGAGAAGCGAGGCGATCGTGGGGTTGGGTGGTGCCGAGGTAGTAGGAGTGGGGCATAGCGCGCCCGTCTTCGTAAAAACCGACGGTGATGCCGTGGTGTTCTGCCACGAGGCGCGCAGCCTTCTGTCGTGATGTTCGGCCGTTGGGAACAAGGATTCGATCGGGTGGGTTCTTTGACCACAGCGCATCAAGTGCACCGTAGGTGGCCTCCATCGCTGCCAACAGGCGGCGATGGAGCACTCTAGCCTCAGGGGTGTCGGGGATGGAATCACGCCGAAAATAGGTGAGAAGCTCAGATTCGAGTGCTTGATCGAGCGCTTGTTGGTGTTCTGGTCGAATCTTCGGGGCTGTCTGGGTGGAGGTGTGGGCGGACGTGCGGGCGCGGCTGGGGTTCAGCAGTGTTGCACCAAGACCCTGCAGTACCTGGGGCAAGCCAGGTGAGGTGAGGCGATGGCCCAGGAGCCTGACAACCCACACGGGGGGGAAGTCTTGGCTAATGACGGTGTGGTCACTGATATCGACCACAGTGACGTCATCGCCCGCATGGATGAGGTCTGCCACGAGAGAGGCCACCACCGATCTCGACTTAGCGGTGGCGCCCAGGTAGTGAACGACGGCGGTGTGGGTCATCGTTTAGCCAACCACCACACCAGAGGGTTTCCCAGCGGCCCAAGAACAGCAAGGGTTCGAAGCACCCAACCGGCAAGAGCCCCCTTGCCGGTGTGAAGTCGACCACTAAAGACCGCCTGCCTCGCCAGGGTTTTTAGTGGTTTAGCAAGAGGGGTGCCAGCGACGTCCTGGAACATTTCTGCTTCTGCAGCAAACCAGGCTGACCAACTGGGATTCACCTTTTTCCACGCTGTGGCATGGCGCCTGGTCAAATGCCACGGTTTGAGGGGGCCTGAATAGTGAATGATCGATGCTCGAGCAAGCTCTTCTGAGTGTTCATGCCAGCTGGAGAGAAAATTAAAGCGAACATCGACGCGGTCGAGTTTATCTTTGTAGAGGGTGTTGAACAGGTGCTGTTCGGAACTGAAGCGCTTTTCGGGAAGGTTCGCCAATTCGGGTAACCATTCGGCGCGGGGACCCCGTGTCCACCCCAACACCCCGGCATTGAATCCGTCGAAGCGGGTGTGGCGGCTTTCCAGTTTTGCTGCCACCACCAGAGGGATGCGTGGTGGTGCGCTGTTGAGGGTGTCAAAGAAGTCATCCCAACCATCGCGGGCAATGGTGTCCAGATCAATCCACAGGTGGGCCTTGGCGACCGCATCGGAAATCACAAACTTAGAAAACGTCGTGATGGTCAGATGCCTGCGCTCAGTGAACAGGGGATGTGGCACCAGTTCGCGAATCTCCGCTGATTGGCCACAGTGTTCTAAGAATGCCGACATCAGTTCTCTGTTTTCCACACTGAGGCGCCCCTTGAAGTAGCCGACAATCAGATGAAAAGGGTGTTTCGTTGTTTTGACAAGAGAATGCACAAGAACAAAAAACGCATAGACCATTTGGTCATCCAGGGCTATTGCCACAATGCGTTCGTCTTGTGAGGAGTTCTTACCCGGTGATGTCACGCTCTATTTTCTCCGAAATCTGTGATGGAGGGGATGTGTGCCGCGAGGAACGACGCGCCACGCGCCACTAAGTAGAGCCACCAACGGTGTGGATAGGGCTCCGAGGGCGGTGAGCAGTCGCAACAGCAGGTAACCAGAGTGGTCTCTGCGCCACCGGATTCGCCCGGTGTGCAGAGCGTGGCTCTGGCGCCTCGCAAGCTCTTTTCGAAGCGGCGTGCCTTCGATGCGTTCGAGGAATCGCCGCTCGGCGTAAAACCATGCAGACCAGGGGCAGTGGTAATCCGTGCAGTGTTTGGTGAGTGCTCGCCTGAGGTGCCATGGCTTGTGGGCACCCGCGTAGTGAATGATGAAGGGTGGATCGGTTGAGGGGATGGTGTCGATTCGATACGTCAGGGTGTTGAAACGCTCGGACACAAACGTGGCAGTGGGTGCATAGAGAAGGTTAAACAGGAACTGTTCTTGGGTGTCGACGATCTCGAGTGAATCGAGGGGCTCTTGCCAGTTTCGTCTCGTTCCGGCTGGCCACCCCAACACTCCAGCGTTAAACGCAAGATCGGCTGGGTTTTTTTCTGTGGGGTGGGCAGTGGAGCTTCCCCGGTGGGCAACGACGAGGCCCTCCTCGGGGGTGGCGTGGTGGATGGTGGTGAAAACACTGTCCCAGCCGGGCAGCGCGATGGTGTCGGCGTCCATCCACAGGTGTGCTTCGGGTAGTGCATCGGCAAGAAGGAATTTGGCAAAAGTGGTGGGAGAAATATGACCTTGAGTAATAAAGCGCTCGTCGTTGGCAAGGGGCATAAAGCGCACAGGAACCCCCAGGTGGGCGCAGGCCAGCGAGACGAAGTCTCGATCGCCCTCTGGCAGTGTGTCATCGAGATATCCCACGGTGAGATCAAAAGGGCTAGACGCTGTGTGGCTCAGTGACGAGACAAGAACCACCAGGGCGTAGGCCATGTTGGAGTCAATGGCGCACACCACCTGGTGGGGTGCGGGTGTGAGGGGAGGCATCGGGTCCAGGGGGTCCTCTTAGTCGAGGCCTTCAGAGCGTTGCCACGCAATTTGCCTGGCGAGACCCTCTTCGAGTGTGACCGCATTGGTGAACCCCAGCTGTACTCGGGCTTTGGTGGTGTCACCCATGGTGCGCGATTGGTCTCCCCGGGCTTGGGGGAGCCTATTGACGGGGATGGGGAATCCCAGGTGAGATTCCATGATGGCTAATGCTTCGTTTATCGAGCGCTCCTCTGACCCTGCGATGTTGTAGATCTCGCCAGCACCACCCTTGTCGAGTGCGGCAATCGTTGCCCCCACACAGTCATCGATAAAAGTGTTGGAACGAGTTTGTTCCCCGCTTCCATACACGTCAATGGCACCACCCAGCAGGGCGGCGGCAATAAATTTCCGATAGGCCATATCGGGTCGTTGCCCTGGGCCATAGACAGAGAAATAGCGAAGGATTGTGGCCGGAAAACCCGAATCGCGCCAGTGCGCGAGGGCGAGGTTTTCTGCCGCAAGCTTGGTCACCCCGTAGGGGGAGACAGGAGCAAGGGGGAGGGACTCATCTCCTACCGCATCTTTCCCATACACAGACGATGTGGAGATTTGAACAAAACGCTCCAATGGCCATCCCGCGGATGCCTCGATCAGGCGGGCTGTGGCGATGAGGTTACAGCCTGCATACAAGTCAAAGTTTTGCCAGCTGAGCCCAAGGCCTGGCATCGCGGCTTCGTTGATGACGTGGGTGATACCGGTGGGAAGAGTGGACAGATCATCGGTGCGCAAATCCATCAGGTGGGTCTCCACACCTGGCACAGAGCCAAGTTTCTCAAACCTCTGTACTTTTTCATCTTTCGGATAGAGCCCACCCAGCAGCGCGTCAACAGCGATTACTCGGTGGCCTGTGGCACCGAGTGCTGTGGCCACAGCAGAACCAATGAAGCCAGCAGCGCCAGTGACGAGCACAATCTTTGTCATAAACAATCCTTGAGGGGTTTTCGGTGAGAGTTATCTCGCATACACCTTGTCATATGCCATGACTACAGCGCGTGCACTAAATACCTTCTGACTTGTGGTCATCAGTTTTTTGCGAAGAGCATTGCTGTCTGTAGCTGTGCGGGAGGCGAAAGCATTGAGCGCGCCACTCAAGTCTGAGGGCGAGCTAAATACGGCGCCCCCGCCGAGGGTGGCAATGAGCTCGGGCATTCCTCCCACATTCGCTACCAGCGGTGCACACCCCTGTGATGCTGCCTCGGGGATGACCAAGGGTGAGTTCTCGGCAAGCGAGGAAACAATAAGAACATCGGTGGAGCGCAGCAGCCGGGCAATCTCTGGTGGCGAAAGTTCACCCTCTAGGTGGATGTTTGTGCCTTTCAGAAAAGCTCCGCCCTTGCCGACCAGGTGCAGGCGAGCCGCACCCGGTGCGGGAAAAGCCTGCTGAAAGGCTCGGATGGCTTCGGCCACATTTTTGACGGGGTCATCAAGGTTTTTTGCAATCACCACGGCGCGAAAGGGCTCCTCGCCACGATTCGTGTGTTCTGTGGGGGGTGGGTCAAAGCCCGGTGAAAGGGGGTTTTGTTGAACGACAATGTCGTGACCGGCAAACACCGAGCTTGCAAGTGCTTGATCGGCCAGCCAGCGGCTCGGCGTGACAACCGTGAGATTTCTGAGCGCTGCTACAGCGTCGCGCTTTCTGGCCAAGGCTGCACTCACCGCTCCCTGGAAGGGAGGGCGCGCGGCCGGACAGCTTTCACAGTTGCGTTGAAACCCCTCGCACCCGAGGGAGTAGTGGCACACACCGGTGAAAGGGTTCATATCGTGAAGCGTCCACACGATGCGAAGAGACGGATGGTCTCTAGCGATGGCATCAATGCTAACTATTCCGTTGATGCCGTGCAGGTGGAGCACATCGACGCCCTCAAGATTGGGCAGTTGTCGATCCTTCATCCGATCACGCATCAGGCTGATCGGGGCATCAAAGCTTGGGGCTTTGATGCCGTACTGGTCAAGTGCTGCCGCCGCGGTGTGAAGGGGGGCAGAAAGTGGTTGGGTGCGAAGGTCGGAGTTGATGGTGGTGTGAAAGCGGGAGGTGTGGCCGAGTCGAACCTGCTCTTCCCACAGGGTGCGCGCCACAGATCCCGCCCCTCCGGTACGAGAAAAGTTGAGGTGAAGAATCGATGCAGACACAGCACTACGCTAGTTGGAAACCGGCGTCAGAGGAGTTTCTGTGGGAGTTAGGGCCTGCGCTCCGGTCGTACTGCTCGGGTATCACCGCCCCTGGATGACCGCGAAAGTCTTTGCGGCTATTCGGAAGGCGAAGCCTCCCGTGGTAATTCTGGTGATGGATGGGCCACGGCCTGGTGATGATCAGGATGCTCACCAGGTTGCCCTGACCAGGGACGTTGTGGCGAAGGTGGACTGGGTTGCCACGGTGCATCGCATCTATGCCGAGACCAACATGGGGCTCAAAGCTCGCGTCTCCACGGGGCTTGATGAGGTGTTTTCTCTCGTGGACGAGGCCATCATCCTAGAAGATGACTGTCTGCCCGATGCCAGCTTTTTTCCCTTCGCCACAGAATTGCTTGAGCGCTACAGGGATGACACCGGAGTGGGAATGATTACGGGTTCCTCTAGGCTTCGAGGCCGTCGTGTGAGTGAGTACTCCTATGACTTCTCTGGTGATGTGCGCATCTGGGGTTGGGCCACATGGGCTAGAACGTGGCAAACATTTTCTGGCAGCGCTGATTTAGGAAAGCGCTGGAGTGGCGAAGAAGCGCGGGTGATGAGTGAGAAATTTCCGAAGGGTTCCAGGCGCCAGGCGATGCGAAAGATGTTGGCTACCGCCGATCGGCTGAACTCGTGGGCGCTGCCCTTTGTGGTGCACTGTGTTGGGCAGGGGTATGCCAACCCTGTTCCGATGGTCAACCTTGTGCAAAACATTGGTCTTGGCCCAAGCTCTACCCACACCAAATTTGAAAGCTATGTCGCAAACGTTGTGGCAAAAGACATACCCTTTCCGCTTTCTCACCCACCAAGCACTCAGATCAACACCCATCTCGATCAGAGCGAGTCTCGCTCTGATGCGAGGGAACTCTTTCGCTACCCACTGCGACACCCCCTCGACACTGTGGCGCGTTTCTACCGCTATGCCAAGCTTGTGCTCGCCAAGGGCTGAGAGACCCTGCAAGGCCGGTGGTGCGCGAATCCCCCGCACCTTCGCGTTCTTTCGAGTGCGGACCGGGTAGTGGGAATTCTTTTGAAATCTTCCGGATGTGCCAATTAGTGTTTGCTCTTGACCAGCCCATGTAATTCATGATCGAGTTGCGAGGGCTCCCCCAGGTTAGGTACTCGAACCAGTAAAGCTGGGCAAGGAAATCGTATGATTCGACCCCTTTGCCATCCGGGCGCACCTTGGTCGTCCAGTTAGAGCTTTCGGGGATGGCATCCACTGATATTTGGCGAATGACCTTTGGAAGAGAAAGCTGCGTGAGGAATTGTGTGGTGATGAAGGAAATTGTGGCAACCGCATGTATCTCCGTGACCTCAAGACGTTGGCCCGAGAAGGATAGAGCCAAACCCAGCGCGGGAGCATCCTCTCCATAAAACACTCTCCTCTCCATCCGCGCTGGAACGGAAAGTTGCTTTTGCATCTCTGGGAGGAGAGGCCCTACCTGAACCATTGGCGCATCCGGTGTTTTGTCGCGAGCGATTCGAAACTCTTTATCCATAGCTTTAGTATTTCATACCCCGGAAAATTGGGGTACTTGACTTTTCTCCAAACTCTATGTACATTGTGTATACCCCTAAAATTTAGGGTACTATATTTCAAAAGGTGTAGGAAAAGCGAAAGTGAAGCAATGACTATTGATGAAATCAAAAATTTGACTCGTCCTGCTCTCCGGACAGAAGCAGCGGATGTTCTCTGCTGTGATGTCCGGACGATTGACAGAGCAATTCAGGAGGGAACCATCAAATCTTTTCGGATAGGGCGTCGCGTCTTTTTGCCGGTAAAACCGCTGGTGGCATTGCTGGAAGGAGTGGAGAGCCATGGGAACTAACACTCATGTCTCAAAGGGCACTGTTTACGTTTACGAGACCAAGGCAGGGAAGCGATGGCGCTGGCAAGCATCAGCAGCGGTGACGCCAGGAAACGTCAAATCCAAGAAAATTCCTGTAGGAGAAGGAGGATTTCATACGCGAAAAGAAGCTCAAGAGGCTTTAGACCAAGGTAGAAGCTTGATCAAGAAAAATGGTGTTCCAGACAAGGGGATTCAGGCGAGTGCCCCAACCGTGGCAGAAGTCGCAGAGATGTGGTTGAACTCGTTGGATAAAGCTGCTTCAACTGTTATGGGGTATCGAAAAAATCTTCGAAATCACGTTTTGCCATATTTCGGTTCCAAGTGCTTGGAGGAGGTCACCGTGACTCAACTTAATGAGCTCTACAAAACTTTGGGGTCGACAGGTCGAAGGGACTCCAAGGAGCCCGGTGGCAGGCTCAAGGCGGCCACGATTATCAAGATTCACCACAACGTCCGTCAGGTGTGCGCCTATGGTCGTCGCTACGGGTATGTCGACTCGAATGTCGCACTTGATGACCTTATTGTCATCCCTTCGCCTAGCAGGGTGAGAGCGGAGGCTGACGAAGTCGATGTCTGGTCAGTCGAGGAAGTACGTAAGGTACTTGATTGGAACGAGCGTATCGATGGGGACAACCTCAATGTACTGTGGCGACTTCTCGCCACTACTGGGGTTCGCCGGGGGGAGGCCGTCGCATTGATGTGGAAAGACGTCAATTTTGACACGGGCCAGTTGTCAATCCGGCGGTCGGCCGATTCGGCAAGATCTAAGACAACAAAACCCACGAAAACTTACCGGAACAGACAGGTCGGGCTAACCGAGGATATGGTCGCGCATCTCGGGAGGTTTCGAGACCAGCGCTCAATGTTCGGAGGGTCATATTGTGTAGCTAACGCATTTGTTTTCGGAACAGATAGCAATGAACTTCGCGGGCCCAACGACGTGACTCGACGTTGGGCGAGGATGGTTCGTCGCGCACAGAGGGCGCTCATCGAATCGGGTCTAGCGTGGGTCACGCTCAAGGGACTTCGCCATTCGCACGCCACCCATTTGCTAGAAGCCGGAGTCCAGCCAAAAGCTGTTCAAGAGCGCCTCGGGCACAGCAATATTCAGACAACGATGAACATCTATTCCCATGTCACGCCAACTATTCAGGGGGATGCCGTCCGAATTTTGGAGAAGATGTGGAGAGCGTAATGGGAGACCTAGCCGGGATGGAAAATAGAGGGGTCGTGCCCCAAACAAGTGCAACGATCTTTATCAGCGCACATAATCCCACACACCAAAACAGGAAACACAGACCAGAGGGCCTGTGTTTCCCAAATAAACCGGGCTTTTTATTTGCGGAGGATGGGGGATTCGAACCCCCGAGGGCTTTCACCCAACACGCTTTCCAAGCGTGCGCCATAGGCCACTAGGCGAATCCTCCTGAATCTACAAA
>Ga0209702_10009406_pt1 | contig 10913 bp, 9 predicted proteins | sample FRY01_FD_187210 | JGI IMG/M metagenome (GOLD analysis project Ga0209702, IMG submission 187210) | Freshwater microbial communities from Lake Fryxell liftoff mats and glacier meltwater in Antarctica - FRY-01 (SPAdes) (version 2) | ecosystem: Environmental > Aquatic > Freshwater > Ice > Glacier... | reverse complement strand
CGCGCACTGAGGGGAATTGCCCTCGGCCGTAAATCATGGCTGTTCGCGGGCTCCGATCGCGGCGGCCAGCGCGCCGCCTTCATGTACACCCTCATCGCCACCGCAAAACTGTGCGACATAGACCCGCAAGCTTGGCTCGCCGACACCCTCGCCCGGATCAACGACATCCCCCAATCACGCCTACACGAATTGCTGCCCTGGAACTGGCAGAAAACCGTCCAAACTGCTGACGCTGAACTCGCCGCGTAAAGTCTGCGGCCCTCAACGTATGGATACAAAAAGCGTGTGACTGCCACTCGAATAGCCCATAGAGCGAGTCGAAGGCTGAAGCCCTTCCCGGCTCAAGCCGGGGGTTTAGGTCCGAAGGCGGGACAATCAACGAGTGCAGAAATCGCTGTCAAAACCCATCGCAGCGAACCACTGCCGATCCTTGAGCGCGCGGGCTGCCCCATGTTCGAGAATGGTGGCATGAACCGCATTAGTCGCGTCAGGATCGCCATCCTCCACTAGCGCAAGCAAGACGGCGTTTATGGCATCCTGCACCCGGCGTGTTCGGCTGGAGGATTCCGCGAAGGTGGCATGGGATAGCATGGCAGACAACGCGTCAGCGGTACTACGTGCCCTGACTCCGCCAGTGGTAAGCTCGGCAACTGCAGTCCCCAAACGATGAATGTCCTTAGCCTCATCGGCCTCGAACTGCGCTGTCGCGGGGAGCTGCCCGAGGATGATCTGGATATGCCCCATCGCCAGCATCGCCTGTTCACGCGCGAGGCTGGCACTTTCTGGGAGCGCGGGCAGGATGACGCCGCCAATGGCGCGCACAACGCTGTTGAGGCGGTCTTCGACTGACGGGTTCACGCAGCGTCTCCTTCGCTCAACAACCGCGCAAGATCGGCAACGAACATCGGGCCAGTGGCGGCCAGAAAGGTTAGCAGCACGTCTTGATGATTATGCTGTTCGCGCGCAGCACGCATCCCGAGTGCTGCGACCAGAATGTAGCTTTTCCACGCGTTAAACACAGCGAAATAATGTAGCTTTGCGCGATCAATATGGTTGCCGCTAACCGCTTCATATGCAGCAATGAAATCCTCTGCCCCTTCAAAAATGTCACTGACACGGAACACCTCGTCTATCTTGGTGCCGAAGACGGGCTGGAGCAGCCAGCCGAAATCGGCATGAATATCGCCGATATGACTCATCTCCCAATCGAGCACTGCCGTGATCCTGCCTGTAACTTCATCGAACAGATAGTTGCCGGTGCGGAAATCGCCATGCACAAGACGTGGATCGTCGCAGTCAGGCACATTGGCTTCGAGCCATTGCGTCGCAAGCCGCAACACAGGTTCGCGAACGACAGCATCCTGCTCAAGCAATTCCTTCCAGAACGCGATCAGCCAGCGCGTCGCCTGCTTGGGATCGGCATCTGGCGCTGCAAACGATGGGAGGTTTGCACTCCGCCATTCAAAATTATGGATCCGCGACAACAGTTCGAGATATTGCGGGCGGATCAACCCGCGCAACGGATCGCCCAACACCGTGCCAAGACCTGTGACAGACAAGGTAATCGTGCTCGGCTTGGGTGTGCCATCGACCCATTCCATAATGAGCGCGGGCTGAGGGAAATGATGGGCATTGGCGTCGATCCACGCAGGGCGCGGCACGGGCACAACACCGTCCATCGCGCGCAGGATTTCATATTCGCGCACACGGCTGGTTTCGGTGATCCCTTCGAGCGCATCCATGCGAAGAACGTAGCGTGTCGCGTCGCCCGATCGATCGGTGAGCGAGAACACGAATTGCTCCTTCGACGCTCCGCCCCCCAGCCGCGCGACATCGCCGACGACGGCACCTGGCTCGTGCATCGCGAAATATACTGACAGCAACCCTTCGACCGCCGCGTCGGACTGCGGCACATAAGGAGGCATCGCGCGCCGCGCCTTTCGCGCTTCGAGAAGGTCCGCGAGATGCGGTTCGGTATCGATCACCCTTGCCTCTCCCAGTGATAAGTCAATGCGCGGGGTGGTCACGGCCACCCCGCACAAATATTCAGAACCGTGCAGTAAAATCGATCCCGTAGGTTCGTGGCACGCCGCGCGTCAGATAATCCTGATAGAATGCGTTCAGGTTCAACCCGTACACATAGTAGAATTTGTTGGTCAGGTTCTTCCCCCACACGCTGATGGAGTATTTCTCATCGAGCGTATAGGTCGCGCGGCCGTTGAACAGCCAATACCCTGGATTGCCGCACGCGATTTCGGGTGTCGCCTGCAACACCAGAGACCCCGCCCGAGGCTGACCACACGGGCTTTGCCCATAATCAGCAAACGGATCGAAGAAGTATTTGCCCATATATTGCGCATCGCCGCGCAGGATCAGCTTGCTGCGTTCACCCTCATACGCGGTCAGATCGAACCCTGCTGAAAACGTCATCTTGGGCGCATTGGGGAAACGATTGCCATTGATGTTGAGCGTCAGGCTGGTGGGATCGGTCGGATCGACCGAATTGCCTTTATATTTGGTGTCGAGATAACCGAACGAGGCGTCGATCCGCAGGGGTTCGGCAACTTGTGCGGCAAGCTCCGCCTCCATCCCAAGTACACGGCCATTGGCTGATCGCAGAAACGATGTGGCGCCGATGATCTGCGCGATCTGCTGGTTCGAATAGTCATAATAGAAGCCAGCCAGATTGAGCTGGACGCGATTGTCGGCAAAGCGCGATTTGAGTCCGACTTCGTAAGCATTCACCTTCTCGGGCTCGAGGAAATAGACCTGGCTGACATCCTGATAGGCGAGGCCGTTGAAGGTGCCCGCGCGATAGCCACGGCTATAGCTGGCATAACCCAGAACATCGTCCGTGAACTTGTAATCGATCACCGCGCGACCGCTGAACTCTCCGGTGCTGCGCTTTTGGGCAACTGCGGGCAACGCTCCATTGAACGGGAAGCTGTAGGGAACAAGGCTCGCAATCGTCCCGGTGCCGGCAAGATCGAACAGCAATGTCCGTGCCTTGCTGTATTTCACCTTGTCCCACGTGTAGCGCAGACCGACCGTAATCGAAAGCGCATCGGTTATCTCGTAGGCAGCTTCGCCATAGATCGCTGTCGAAGGCCGCGAGATGGTGAACCGCTGATCAGCAAGGATCGGGCCGAACGGAGGCGCGCCTGCCGCAGCACACGCCGCCTGAGATGCAGTGCCGCCGGCAGAATTGGTTGCCGCCACATCGGTCTGGAACGCGACCAGCGAGCGAGCGTCGAAGAATCCGGACGGATTGATCACAATCGGCGCGCAATATCCGGGGCTGGCCGGGCTAAGCGCCGGATTGACCAGGAACGCCGGGATCGTCCGCAGCGAATTCCCGACGCCGATCGGGATATTGTTGAAATTCCCAGGCACTCCGAAACCGCGCAACAGCGGCCGCAGGAAGCCGAAGAAATCGGGCTCATTCTGCGTGTCGATAGTGTCCTTGCCGTAATAGAGGCCGCCGATCAGTTTCAGCCGGTCGCCGTCAAAGGTCAGCCGCAAATCCTGATTGAAATTCTTGCTCTGCGAATTGTAGCGAATCGCGCAAATGTCGATTGGAGATCCATCACAATCAAACGGAGATAGCCGGTAGCGGCCATAGTCGTAACCCGTAATCGAGATGATCGACAGCGAGTCGGACAATTCGGCATCGATCGTCAGCGACAGCCCACGCGACGACGTGAAATACTCGCCTGCGGTATCCGCCTGCACCTCGTTGCGCTTCAACGTCCGTCCGCCCAGTTCAGGCCGTGGGGCGAACCGCGAATAGCCGCCCGCATTGGTCCGCCCCGCGAGATAGCCGATGCCATAGGGTAGATCCTGGCGCGGATCGTTCTTGGCATAATAGCCCTTCATATTGATATCGATCTTATCTGAAGGCTTCCAGCGCAGGCTGGCGCGTGCGGCGAGTGAATCAGTGGTGCCGTAATCCTCTCCGTCGGTCGGGTTGAACGTATAGCCATCACCCTTGCTCCGCGTCCCCGCAATGCGAATGCCAAGCTGATCAGGGATCAAAGTCGCCTCGGCAGCGCCTTCGAATTTGTAGGTGTCGAAATTGGCATAGCCTACGGTCGCATAGCCGTTCGCGCCGTCGAGATCGGGCTTTTTCGTAATGAAGTTGATCGCCCCGCCGGTCGTGTTGCGGCCATAAAGCGTCCCCTGAGGCCCGCGCAGCACTTCGACCCGGTCGAGATCATAAAGCTGCTGGCCATGGCTTGCACGAAAGCTCTGATAGACTTCATCGACATAGACGCCGACGGGCGACGCGGTCGATGCCGAAAACTCGTTCGCCACCGAAATCCCGCGCAGCGAGAAATTGGGCTGCGTCGTACTATAGGCCGATGTCACCTGAAGGTTGGGCAATGTGCCCATCAAGTCGCTTGTTTGCGTCACGCCGCGCGCCTGCAGGTCGTCAGCCGAAAACGCCGATACGGCGGCGGGCACATCTTGCAAATTCTGTTCGCGTTTCTGCGCCGTGACGATGATTTCACTCAGGCCTACATCCTCGTCTGCCGCTGCCTCCTGTGCGATGGCCGAGGTCGCGTGCAAGGCGATCGCTGATGTCGATGCGATCAGTAGGCGGGAGTAATATCTGGTGGATGTTCTCATGATATGTTCCTCTCTAGGTTTGCGTTTCAGCGTGATGGTTCACGTCTCGATTGGGATGGCAGACGCGGGACGGGCTCCTGCGGCTCAAGAGTAGGCCACGTCATCGCAGCGCCTCGGGAATATGGCCGACTTCGTTCACGCTGATGACGGTCAGCGCATCCAGGCTGCGGCCCGACAGTCGCGTGATCGAGGCGTAAGACGGCACAAAACGCGCCTCGCTTTCGAGCCCTAGCGCATGCGAAAGCAGGATGTTGATCGGAAAGCCGTGGGTGAACACCGCCACCATTTCTGTGCCGCCACCATTGAGCGCCGACGCGAACGCCTCAAGCGTCTCAGCGCGAAACTGCGCCGCGTCGATCCCGAGATAGGCAAGCGGTGCAGCAACGAATTTCCGCCATTCGTCGGCGCCCTGTTCGCGGATGGCATCGATGCTGACATAGGGCCCTCCGAGCCGGTCGATCTCGCCAAGGCCATGCAAAATCTCGACCGGCTGGTTTAGCGTGTTGGCGAGCGGGGCCGCGGTATGATCGGCGCGGATCATCCCGCTTGAAACAATCCGGTCGATCCGCTCCTCGGCAAGCACGGTTGCCGCGGCCTGCGCTTGCTGATGCCCGCGCGCGGTCAAGGGCGGATTGCCGCCGCCCTGCGTGGCGACAAGATCAGGCTGGCCGTGACGGACGAGGATAAGGTGCTTCATGCGGCCACCGCGCGCACGGCGTGGAACCCGCCATCGACCCTGAGATCAATGCCGTTGATCCAGCTCGCGTCTACGCTCAGCAGGAAGCGACAGGCGACGGCTATCTCTTCCGGCGTGCCATGCCGCCCGACCAATCCGGCTGCCGCCGCGATCCGGTCCGCGCCCATCGACGCCCTGAAATCAGTGAGGATCGGCGTTTCAACGGGGCCGGGACTGACGCCGTTCACCCGGAGGCCGCGCGGGCGCAGCGCAGCCGATTCGCGGATCACCCAGCGGTTTATCGCGGCCTTTGACACCTCATAGGCACCGGGTGCGGTCAGCGATCCGGCATGATCGGGAAGCCCGGCAAAGCCGCCATCGATCAGCGCATCGAGCGCCGCCGCTGACCAATCGCATCGCAAAGCGGCAATGCTCGACACCACGAGGATCGACGCCCCATCACGCAATCTGGGCAGCAGCAGCTCGGTCAGAAGCGGCGGTGCGAGGCAATTGACCGCAATCACCGTCCGCGCATCGTATGTCCCGGGCACCCCCGCAACATGCGCTAAGCCATCGAGCGGACCTTCGATCCTTTCTACTGCCGACGCAATCGCGTCTGGATCGGAAAGATCGCAGACAATCTCGGCATTGTGCCGATCAAGCCCGATTGCATCAGAGCCAAGCGTCGCCATCAGCGCCGCACCGATGCCGCTCGCAGCACCTGTCACCAGCACGCTCATGACCAGCGCACCTGCATTGCGGTCCAGCCGGTGAACCAGTTAGACGGCAGTCGTTCAGGCTCGCCAATCAGTTCGACCTGCGACACGCGATCGAAAAATGCCTCGAAGAACAGCCGAGATTCAAGCCGCGCCAGATGCGCACCGACACAGAAATGCGCACCCTGACCGAAACCGATATGCGGATTGGGGTTGCGATCCACCGTCAGCAGATCGGGAGTGCTGAATTGCCGCTCATCGCGATTGGCGCTGGCAAACCACAAAACGACCTTGTCGCCCTTGCGCACTGGCGTCCCGAACAGATCGCAATCCTCAGCCATTGTTCGTCGCATATGGCCTACCGGTGAAACGTGCCGGCACATCTCCTCGATCATCGGCGCGATGAGGCTCTGGTCGGCCTTCACCCGGTCGAACGCCTCGGGCTGCCGCGCCAGTTGAGCAAGACCGCCGGTTATCAGGAAGCGTGTGGTCTCGTTCCCCGCAACGGTCAGCAGCATGAAATAGGCATCGAGCGCATCATCGGCCATGTCGGCGGCTACCAGTGCGGACGCAACATCATCGCCCGGCTGCGCGCGTTTTGCCGCAGCCAGCGACCGGAAGTATGCGAACAATGCTGTGCGCGCATCAGCCTGTTCAGCGTTGGTCGCGCGGACGTCTGACATCGCATTGGCCCAATCGACCAGCCGCGCTGCGTCTTCGGCAGGCACACCCAGCACATCGGCGATGACCAGCATCGGCAACTTGACCGCGATGTCCTCGACAAAATCGAACCGATCCCATAGCGGAGCCTCATCCACCAGCGCACGCGCAATTTCGCCGATCCGGCCCTCGCGCTTGGCAATAGCGCCCCGTGACAGCGACGGCAGCACGATGTTGCGCAGCCGCCCGTGGAGTGGCGGGTCGCTGTTATGTACGCTGGCATGCCCTGCCCCTTCGGCGCGGCGAGCCATAATCTGCGTCCCATGCCCCGACAGCAACCGGCCATGATCGCGCGCCGCCGCCAACACATGGTCATACCGCGTCAGCGACCAGAAGCCGGGGCCATCGGGCTCGGAATTGAAATGGACTGGGGCTTCATCGCGCAGCCGGCGGAACAGGTCATGCTCGTGCGACGCCGCAAAGGGGGCGAGATCAAGGAGATCTATGCCGTTCAAGACGCTATGCCGAACAGGGTGCGGTGCCATACTAGCCCGCACGCCCTTCCCAGCGTCTCGATTTCATCAGGATTGGGATCTGCCTCGGCCAGCCCGACGCTGACATACGCCATCTGCTCGGTCAGCGCGCTCAATGCCTCAGCGACAGATGCCGTATCGCCGACATCGCTAATTTGCCCATTGGCAACCAGTAGGTCGATCCACCGTTGCGTGCGCGTCACGAACCGCTGCCGGTTGCCGAGCCACTTCAGGCGAAACCCGTCCTTACCACTGAGCGCCGCAGCTTCTCGCGACACCCTGAGCAATAGGCGATGTTCGGCATATTCACGGAAAAACAGGATGTTGCGCGCCTGCAATTGTTCGAGCGTCGGTACAAGATCGTCGCCCGAGGTTCGCCCGCTGGAGTGGCGAAGCCGATCGTTGAGCCGCGTCAGCACCGCGTTGAGCACAGCGTCCTTGTCGGCAAAATGGCGGTAAAACAGGCCGTGGCTGATCCCCGCTTCGGCAACGATGTCGGCAATACGCGTGCGTTGATAGCCACGCTGACCGAACATAACTTCGGCCGCCGTCAATAAACGCTCACGTGTCACCTGACCTTTGCGTGTTTCCGGCACTTTCAACAGCGATTCGGCCGACGATACCCCCGCCACGCTTGCCCTCCTCTTCCTGTCCACTATCATGCCGTTTACAAAGGTGATGTCAATGTCATTTTTGGTATGAAAAGGATTGGCAATGGGCAGGCTTCACGGCAAGATCGCCATTATCACAGGCGCAAGCGGCGGGATCGGTTCTGCCACAGCGACAAAAATGCTCGCGGAAGGCGCACTGGTCATGCTGGCGGGACGTGATGAAGGCCGCTTGTCGACTGTCGTCGCGGCGTTGAATGCAGGCGAACACCTCGCATCGTGCATCGGCAATCCGGCGGAAGAGGCCGACGTGGTCGCATTGATCGAGGCCACAAAGGCGCGGTTCGGCGGCGTCGATATCCTGTTCGCCAATGCTGGGGCGGAAGGGGCCGTCGCCCCGATCACGTCGATTAGTGTCGCCGATTTTGACTATGTCCAGCAGGTCAATGTCCGCGGAACCTGGCTCGCGATCAAACACGCGGCTCCTGCCATGATCGAGCGTGGCGGTGGTTCTATCGTGTGCACATCGTCAGTCGCGGGCAGCGTCGGCGTCGCCGGGTTGTCGGCCTATGCCGCAAGCAAGCACGCGATCAACGGGCTGGTCCATGTCGCCTCACTCGAACTCGCCAAAGCAGGGGTCCGCATCAATGCGGTGGCCCCTGCCCCAATCGACAATGCAATGATGGCATCGATTGAAGCCCAAGCCTCCCCCGATGACCCCTACCTCGCCCGCACTGGCTTCAGCAGCCTTATCGCGATGGGCCGCTACGGCACCAACGAAGAAGTCGCCAATATGGTTTCGTTCCTAGCAAGCGACGAGGCGCGCTATTGCACGGGAGGCGTGTATCCGGTCGATGGTGGATTTCTGGCGGCTTGAGGAGACGGTAGCGCTGGTGTGGCCACCTGAGAGACGTCGAAATCCTGTACTCCCGCCGATGCCAGGGTGTCGGGCAAGGGCACAAATCCGAAGTTGATGCAGTTCCTTTCCGAAAACGGCTATTTGAAATGGACTCGGACTTTCGGGAATCCTCAGCAGCTCCAGTCTTGGAAATGCTGGCCGATGTCGGACACTCGGTTTATTGAGGGCAAACGCGTAAAATTGCAAAGCAGACATTCTGCTGTGCGCCCTCATTTCGGTCATTCAGGCCGGGACTTGGCCACCGACAGCCTGCCATTGGTTCAGCCGGGGCAAAGCCTGCCTAGTTTGCGTCAGGAGCGGGCCAGATAGACCGCTTGTGGGGCCATGTATTCCAGCAGGCCCTCCATCCCGTTTTCGACACCCAATCCGCTATGCTTGTGGCCTCCAAACACGGTATCGGGACGCAGCATCAGGTTCTGGTTGATCCAGACGGTTCCGGTTTCGATGCGCCTGGCGATCTCCATCGCCTTACCGGTATCCTTGGACCATACGGCACCCGCAAGACCGTATTCGCTGTTATTGGCCCTTTCGATGACATCTTCAATCTCGGTGAAACGAAGCATCGGCAGGATTGGGCCGAACGCCTCTTCCTGCACCACGCGCGCACTTTCGGGCGGATTGTCGACGATGGTCAGGGGGATGAAGTAGCCTCCGTTGTTGGGGATTTCACCACCTTGAAGCAGCGTGAGGTTGGTGTTGCGGGCATCTTCGAGCAGTTCAAGCACCCGACGATACTGGCGTTCGTTCTGAATAGGCCCAAGCGACGTTCCCTGTTCCGAACCATCGCCAACCTTGGTCCGTTGCGCGATTGCCACTAGCCGATCGCGGAGATCGTCGTAAATGCTGTCGTGGACATAGAGCCGTTTGGTCGCGACACAGATCTGCGAAGTATTGAAAAAGGCGCCAAAAAAGATCTTTTCGGCAACCTCGTCCAGGTCGACGTCAGGCATAACAATCGCTGCATCATTCCCGCCGAGTTCCAGGGTGATGCGTTTGAGGTCTTTGGCGGCCGTTTCCATGACGCGCTTGCCGGTAGCGCTCGATCCGGTGAACGAGATTTTCGCGAACCCGGGATGTGCCGTCATCATCGGGCCCAAAGCATCGCCGCCAGAAATGACGTTGAACACACCCGGCGGAAAGATGTCGCTGAAGAGCTGGCCAATGCGCAGCGTGCAAAGCGGCGTGAATGGCGAGGGCTTGAGAACCATCGTATTACCCGCCACCAATGCTGGCGCCGCTTTCCACATCGCCAGGCTGACGGGAAAATTCCACGGCGAAATCGCGCAGATTACACCAAGCGGCACATAGCGGGTTTCCACGAACTGCGTGGCAGAATCCTCTGAGACATGGACCGGAGGGGTCATTTGAGAAACGGCATGCATCCAGCTGCCAGCTCCGCTGATCTCAAGTTCGGCAGCATCGACTGGGCGTCCTTGCTCCTGGGTAAAGAGGCGGCTCAGTTCAGGGGCGTGCTTGATCAGCAGATCGCCCGCCTTTCGAACGAGCGCTTGGCGATCCTCGATCGGGACCTTTCGCCACATCTTGAACGCCTCCCGCGCCGCGTCGACTGCTTCATCGAGCTGTGCGGTCGAGCAGTCGGGAGCCTGCGCAAAAACCTGACCGGTCGCGGGATTGACGACGTCTATCATGAGTTCGGACGCAACGGCCGCGCCGTTGATGGTCATGACATAATCGTTGGTCACGGCTGTTCCTTTTTCGGATGGCACATCATTTGCAGCGACGAAATCGGCTGCATGACGCGCTTACCGCCTGATATCCTGGTTTTCCAGGATTTCGCTACTCTCGGATTCGCCAGTCACTGACCCTGTCCGTCGTCAGAACATTTGGCGCAAAGATGGGCGCGGATTAGCGGAGGATTGGCCTCGTCTGGGGTTTGATTTTAGGCGGCTAGCCCGGATTATTCATCAGAGGGGGTCTGAGAGGTTGGCGGGAGTAGCGTAACACACTGACTTGCAGTAGGAAATTGGGTGCCTAAGCCAGTCCTGCAACGAGACAGAAAATGCCACATCCTACACCCGCCGCAAAAGATGATAGCGCAGCCGGATTTCGATTCCCAGCAGTTGGTCGCAAGAAAGTCACAGCCGCGTTTGACGGCGGCCGGCTCACCTCGGACGGCGGGGTGCTGTTGCTGGCGCAGGCCGAACGACAGAT
>Ga0209702_10009405_pt1 | contig 10914 bp, 9 predicted proteins | sample FRY01_FD_187210 | JGI IMG/M metagenome (GOLD analysis project Ga0209702, IMG submission 187210) | Freshwater microbial communities from Lake Fryxell liftoff mats and glacier meltwater in Antarctica - FRY-01 (SPAdes) (version 2) | ecosystem: Environmental > Aquatic > Freshwater > Ice > Glacier... | reverse complement strand
CTCATTTCAGTCTGACCCCACAGGGTGGCTCCGAGGTGATCGATACCACCCCGTCCAATGATGACACCAAGCATATAATGTTCAATGTTGGGTCGGATAATGAGCATCGTCTTGTAGTCGTCATTGTTCATGTTCTGGACCGTCCGGAAGGCATACTTTTCCAGCGTCACTTTCCGGATCGAGTGGAAACTGTCGGCGCTTTCGTCGTAGAGCGCAACCTCTTCCAAGTCTGTCAGGGCACCTACATAGTACTCTGCGACGCGGACGCGTCGACGCAGCATGTCGCGCGGCGCAGACCCCTCGTCGAGAGAAAACGCCTTGGACTTGATAATCTTCAAGCCCCGGTACATGCTCATGTCAGGACCGTCTTTCAGGAGCTTTTGCCCGTCGGGGCCCTGCGTCATGTACGAAGTCTTTTCCTGTGTCATGGAGAGCTGGAAAGTGAGCTTTCCACTGCACAGCAGGAAATCGGGCTCCTCGCCACCCCAGTTTTTGATGAGGGATTTGGTGTCTTCAATCAGGATATCCATGGCATTCATATTCCTCTGGACAAAGCCAAACATGTCAATGTAATCACGCACAGACTTGTGCAGATAATCTTCGAGATAATACTTTTCACGGACTTGGCCGAGATAACTAGGCGCGTTGAGCAGCGCCATGTGGACGTCGAGATCGTTGGTCGTCTGGATGCTTCCCACAACCTGTGTGATTTGGTTGTGGAAGTTCTGCATGCCCTCGGGCGACATCATAAAGTTGTGTTCCATCGAAATCGCAAGACCCTGGCGCACAGTGTATCCAGAGAAGGTCTGTTTACGCTGTGTCAGAGTGCGTGCAGCGGATTCGTACGGGACCCGTGATGCCAGACCCTGGTCAAAGGTCCATACATTCCACTCGATCTTTCTATCAGGATACTCCATGTACATGTACGGAAGAATGATCGTGGTAAACGGCGAGTTTGTCGCGTCCGTGATGAGGCCATCCACCCGGTCGGTGATCCATTGGTTGGGACCTTTCAGGACGTCGGGGAGGTGGAGGCGGCCGTATTTTCGGTTTCTGTTACTGTCGGGCTGCACATCGTACCCACTGGGGCCAAACACATTGACCCAGTCGGCGGTCTGGGGGGTAGTCGTGTCTGTTCGTGTGATGGTGGACGCATTCGGATGCAGGATAGCTCCTCCTGATATCGAGTCGTTATTATTGAGAGCCGACATGGGTGGATTCGCTTATCTCTTTAATATTTCTCAAACTTATATATGTTTAGTCCGCATGCCACATAAATATGAATACATGTCGCGCGCCGGGGAGTAATGCAGTCTTTCCACAGAAAACGCCCATTTTCGCCTCCATTTCGAGCACATCCGAGTTTGCCGGACATGCACACCATGTTGCAGGATTTAATTTTCATGGTTGTCTAATTGGGAGTCATATTGAAGATATGTTCCCCCTTATTGTTTTGAGACTGTGCACTTTTGGATGCAGAAAAGCCATTGGGGTTTTCATAATTCCTCGCTTCATCAGTCAGAAAACCCGAGCGATCATATGGTTCGATAAAACCAGAAACAGATTGGGGTCGGGGGTTAGCATTAACTGACGAGTGTGGTGTTCCTTGCTGTGAACCCATGTGCGAACTCTGTGCGGCAAGTACAGTACGGTGCGCACTGGCAGGGGGATTATATCCTGGAAAATTATATGGCAGATCTAGGCCATACCCACTATCCACCTTTAATATAGGTGCACCTAGGTGTGGATCAGTCCTAAAGCCAGCTTGCGTTGTGCGACGTGCTCCTTCGACAAAACGTTGGGTTTCAGCTGGCATCGAGTGTAACAAAGGCCACGCACTGGTGGGTGCCGAATACATGTTGTTATGTTGACCGCCGCGGGGAGAGGTGGATGCGATAGAACTTGCAATGCTTCCAAGTGAGTTAGCGAAATGGTCTGCCTGATCAGGAACATCAAGCGGTGTAACATTCGACAAAGTTCGGGATTGTACTGCTTCCATTTGTTTGCTCATGTTTTTTTGCAACAAATTTTGTTGGTATTCAAAATTTTTTGTGAGTGCGGCTTGTTGCTGAGCTTGTTGAACCATGATTTGATCTGATTTGGATTGAAACTCTTCTTCCTTTTGTAGTTCTTTGATATGAACTTTCATTTTTTCAACTTGAGCGTTTAATTGTTTCAAAGCTTGTTGAAAAGTCTCTACTTTAGTCAGTGGCTTCTGTAGCACCATGCTTGGTACTTGGGGGGCTGGTGCACTAACCGACAGGCCCCTGTCGACTTGCTGAGGAGCAACAGCACCGACGTACCGATTTTTTGCATGATGATGGATAAACTTGTTCACGTCTCTGATAGCCCCTCCAATCGACCCTGCTCCAAGGACCTTGTGCTGCTGGCAATCACCACACGTGTACCTCCTGTCCGTGTCGAACATCTTGTGCCTCTCCAAAGTGTATGCTTATATATGTTTGCGCAGCAGTACTTGGCCACAAAAACACATTCACTGGTTATGTGGCAAATCGGCCCAAAAGCACGATAACATGCGAAAACGTGCAAGTACCGACTGCCCCCGGGGTGTGCCGGTGTCAAATCAATCTATTTCCGGCGAATATGCAAACGCATTTTCCGAAAACACGTATTTCAAGAGGCCGGCACCCACGTTGTGCAGCATTGTTTGCCACGACACAATGCCCATGCGTAGGCAGATTGTGAATATTCCGTGCGGGCACCTGTCGTACAACATCTGCGCAAAGTGTCCCGAGTGTGCCCTGAGCAATGAGGACACCGCCCGTGCTCCCACGTTGTTTGCAAAGTGCAGGTACGGGCCGTGCAGCAACGCTGCAACAAGCATGTTTTTGCCGTGCAAGTGTGTTTTTTTCTGCACCGACCACGCTGCGCTGTACGTCGACCACAACATTGGCAACGGAATGTGTCCGGACTCGCGCTTCCTCGAGGGAGACGGCGACTGCGATTCGTGCATCGACTCCATTGTCGACATTGTGGTGTCTCTCTCGGACTGTCCGGCTCCCAAGATGATGGTCGACTGCGACCGCAGCGACTTTGGCATGCACGACGAAAGCGACAGCGACGAAATGTAGCCAGGCCGGCGTGCGGGTGTGCACGGCGGATTCCGTCTGGCCGTGGTGTTTTTTTGTAAAGATGCAGTAAAATTTAATTCGGCCGCGCGCTGTGTGCAGAGTGAGTTTTGTGATGATGATGCAGCACAGCGTGTTGTGAAAATAGTGCGCCGCACCTGTTTTAGTCTAGGTGTGGACTTCGAGTGTGAGGATTCTGGCGTTTGATGCGTCAAGAATGTGCTTTTTCAAAGAATGTACGTCGAATACGATTTCAAGGGAACCAATATTACCGATGCCTTTTGCAGGGATGATGCAATCGGAAAAACGGTGTTGGTGTTTCGGATTGTCTTCGCAGTACGAAATCAAATCCCCATTGTGCATACCGAAGCTGGCTTTGACGGTGCCAGGGGCAAGAACCAGGTCTTCGTCCCCGAGATTGTACAGGAAATAAACATGTGTTGTGTTTTGGAAGTCGTCTTCATCGTCGTCTAGTGTTGTGCCATCGGGATAGGTGTGACTCACGCAACAGCACAACTGCGAACTGCCGTCCGCTTCATCAATTTCGATCATGTAACATGGAAATTGTCGTCCTATTTCTTCTTCTTCTGTGTTCATGTCTGTGACTTCGAAAACCAACATACACACTGGGACTTCGCGCGATACACCGTATGCATTTGTGACATTAAGATCCGTGAGGCCATCCTGGTATTCTGATATGTTGTCTTTGAGACGACGTATATAATTAATTGATTTTTCCTCCAACCTTTGTATGATTTGGCCGGTCTTTCTTTTTGCCGGAGCGCCGGCTGTGATGGTCGGTTCCCACGAATAAAGCGGATTGCTAGAAAACGTTGCTGACGTCATAGCGAATTTCAATGTCTGGCGACAATCATGGTTTACAATGCCGAATATATTGCAGTGTGCGTACGATAACTGTTCCATCGTCAGCCTTTGCCGATGTTTCTGGTCGTACATATCGCTGTATAACACAAGACGCTGTTCTTCGGGCATTTGACCGATTGCATCGAGCACCTTGTCGATGTCGTCACAATTGCGCATTTCTTGATCCAGAGATACCGTAGGTAGGAGTTTTCTCGCCGTTATGTCCAGAACTTCGTGAGGGAGAACATACACGGGCGAATCCTTACCTAATCGATCATTTCCGCCCATCAAGTATGCTAAATATCTGTCGTTGGCAGGTGGCAGGATGGAGCGGATCGCCAGCGGCATGCTCGTTTTCATGTGCCAGCGCTGTTTTTGATTCCAGGCCTGGAGCTGTTTCACGCGATCGATGCTGATGGCGTCCTGTAGCGTCGAAACGAGGGCCGTATCGCGTTCGTACTGCTCGCGGGTCAATTTGAGCTGGTTTTCGAGGTCTATTATGCGCTGTTCGGACGCTGTGACGCGCGATTGTGTATAGTTTACATTGTCAATGTTTGCGCTGTGCTGGGCGGCAGCAGCCTCGTCGAAAACGTGCCGTGTCTGAGAGTTTGAGCATGCGACGCATACAATGTGCGGACCACTATCAAACGCAAAACTGTGGAATAACTGGGTGGTCTGTCCGGCACCACACGACACACACAGCAGAGTGGTCATGCCGATTGAAATCCAGGCCATACTATTTCTATATGCATATATAGTAAACCCATACGAAGTTGTCTATGAATTTCGGTGGATGATACATGTCTCGTTTTGGTCACAAATAATACCACTTTGCAATTACGTCGACGGCATAATGTTTTATTAGACAAAGATGGGAGGCGGTGTTTCTGTCAGTGAGAGATTGATTCGATGGTTTCTATGATGCGCACGATTTGGTAAATGTTTTCTATCAAATCCGGTGTCATGCTTGTATTGGGGTTGATGTCGTCCAAGTATGCTGTCAAAAAAAGGAGTGGATTTCTAAATTGCGCCTGCAGTCGGCCACACATCTTATTTTGAAGTACACTCACAATACCCGACAAAGTATGGCGCACAAAAGTCATATCCTGCGGGAAAAACGGAATTTGATTTTTGTGTACAGCGAGCGAGGTAAACCTGGCGAGCACGAATTCAAAGTGCTTGACAAGTTCAATACAGAGTATTTTCAAACGGTTCCACTCGACACGGGCAATAGGCGGTACCACTATTCCGTAATCGACTTTAGCTTGACCGACATATTCGTATTTCGATACCGACCCATGTGAATAGGTGGGAGTGGGTGCCAAGCATTTGGACACGACACTCTGCCTGCTCGACCTGGTCGGTTGATTTTCCTCGGGGAAAAGGTCCTTGTGAAATCCGTGAAAGTCTTCGAAGCGTTGCGCAACATATTCTACCGACTCCTGGAAGAGTTTTTTGATGTAGCAGTTGACAAACAATCGCATGACCTGCTCGTATATTTGTAGAAAATCCACGTCGTCGCGGTATTCACTGTATTGGTTGTGTTGGGTGTATCCAAGCATCGTTCTGTACACCGTGGTGTCCAAAAACGTGTTTGTTTTCATCATAACACAAAACGGCAAGCCGGAGTTTCCCTGTATAGCAGCCACAATTCGATCCACGGCGTTCTCGGGAGTGTGGCTGTCGTCGATTTTCACGCATTCCGAGTATGTCTGATAAGAGGCGATTCCAAATTTCATCTGCCCTTGGACAAATTCAAACATCATGTATTCTCCAAACCACAGAATGTGCTTGTACGATTTACCGGCAACGTGTTGATTCATCACACGCAGTCTCTTGTCCTGTGGAGAATTTGCAACGCGTCAGTATGTGTGCTGGTGTTCCAGTACAACACAAAGCACCAGAGAAGAGACCTGTGAATATCCAGACAGCTCCGCGCTTGTTTGTTGCGACATAAGCTTTTGGCCGGGCTCCTGCACATTCGTGTGTGCGGGTATATGAGTATGCTGGGTATGCTTTCGATGGATCACACAAAAATGCATCGCAGTATGTGACAATGCCCTGTGCAATCCAAGAGTGGTGCACTTACGGGGGCAGGCGAATTTTTGTGGACGAATCGCTGCTCCACAGCCTTGAAATGGGACGACTGCACATTCAGAATGAGGAGCGGCACTACATTCTCGATAATGCTAAAGACACACGACGTCCCTGCCTGATTCTGATGCTGTACCAGATGCTTGGCCACGGAGAACGTGTGACTTTGGTCTTGGTTGGAGGGATCCGAATAAATGCCTCGGGCCATGCGAATCTCTAGGTTCGACCGAGATTCCAAGCCAAATACGCCCTGGAAAAAAGTCAATGCCTCGCTCTCAACACCGAATCGGCGGCCTATGGAGTCTTGCATCTGTTGGTATAATCTGAACACGTTGCTGATGATCTGCATATAGGACTGCGCCCAGTCTTCGCAGTCTCCTCCTTCAAAAAACGGCGTGTTTTGTGTAATTTTCTGCCAAACAAAACACCCTGCGCGTCAGACACTGGCACTACAAAGCACTAGTGGTGTAGCATGAGCACACAGCATCGTGGCGGGCAACTATTTTTACCTTTCCGTCGTTGAGGAAACGAGACCGGAAGTCCTCACCCAGGAGGTCGCCACGGTACATAAAGTATCCAAGATTATACGAGTGCATGGCGTAACAGATCATCGTCAGGAAAATGTCAACTATATGAGTGTTGTCGGCAGAGGCCAACACCTGGAATCCGTCCATTTCTGTATTGTGCATCATGTAGACGAGTGCGCGACACACGACGTGATCGACGAGTGCAAAAGGCAGCTCCTGGTCGGACATGCACACGTGAGACAGTCCAATGTTTGTGTACATGGCGTAAATGTCCGAGACGTACGTGTACAAGTCGGATTTGGAAATGAGGCTGTCCTCTGAGGATGTGAGGTCGCGTTCGCGAGAAACACTAAAGGGTTCGAGTACATTGAACCCGTCTTTCATCACAGTTCTGTTGTCAAATGTCTGTTTCATCACACAAATCACCGAGTTGGGGACAGAGTTGCATTTCTTTTCGACAAAGTACGACTTGAGTTCATTTGGCGTCATTTCCCACAAGGATCCGTGGAACGGTGTCAGTGCTGTGATTTTTTGGTGCTTGTCTCGCATAATAGGAACCATGCACACGAAATTGTTGTTGTAGCTCTTCTGGTCGGAAAAGGCCATGCACACTTCTGCGAAACACACATCGTGTATACCGTCGGTGTTTCGACGATACAAGTCGAGGAACTCAATCCACAATTTCTTCTCATCCCTGTTGGATTCGGGAATGCGTTCGAGGATGGCATCTATCTTGGCATTGACAAGATGCTCCTCTGGCGTGACAGCATTGTCGAATATCAACAAGCTCGTGTCTACACAAACCGACCCGCGGTGCTGGATATGTGGAATCACACGCTTCCCATAGAGATCATGCACCAAAAAGCTGATATGCTCAGACTCGTGATCGTGTAGTTGTTCTTGGTGGTATCGAAACAGTTCGATGATGTTATTCGTTTGCATCGCCACGTTGACGGTCGAGATTGTAGAAACAAGATAGTCTTATATATGATTTGACTCGACCCTCATTGCGCCGGTGCCGTCGACGAAAAGTCGGGAATAATTTGTGCTTTATACACACAAGCGTCTCATTTTCAATCCCGATTACACGGAACACGTGCATCAAAAACAAATCACATACAGAATGCTGTGTTTTCTCCGACCTTGGCGCTGGGGTTATATATGCAGCGCAAAAGTAGACATACACTATCACCACTCCCGACCATGTCGAGATTGGTGTATAAACCAGTCCGAACACAGGCAGGGGTTGTTGGCATCCTGATAGCATGCGGACTCGCCAGCTTTGTGTACTGCATGATAGTGGTCGACAGCAACACGTATAATTTCCCCGAGCAGATTATTTTCTGCTGTTTGACCGTGATGGTTTCCAACTTGTATTACACTGCGGTGACGGGACTGCAATATGCACACTACTGCGTTATATGGTGCGCCAAACCCACCAGCCACCTCGAAACACAGCGCCACAAGCAAAACCGTAAACGGGCTGCCGTGGTGGATAATCGTAGTCTCGAGGAGACAGGGGGCGGACTAGATTTGGCAAACAATTCGTACACTGTCAAAAGTGTCGTGTGCCAAACCATCGATTTTGCAGGGGTCACCCAGGAACGCAAGCTTTCCATCAGCAGGGAGGAGATATGGTATATTCTATACCCTATCTCGCTTGGGATTTTCATTGTCTTTTTTTGCCTGCCTATTTATGACGTGTCGTGCTCGCTCATGTTGGCCATGGGGTTTTTAGTGCTCGGGTCTTTTCAGGAGTGTCGACGTGATATGCACTGGGAACGCAGCGGAATGCGACGCGGTATTTTCCTAACCATGGTTTTGGCCGGGGTTATTATGATTGTGACTTTGTTTATCTTGTCATACACGGTGAACTCGTTGCAGCAAGATGCTGTTGCCCTCGTACGCAACACGAGCACGAATCCAACATTCAACATCACCGCCAATAACATTGATTATATTCAGCTGCTGTTGCACAACGATGAGGGGTTCGTGTCAAACAACACCACCGTCTCGATGCAAATGTCAAATATCACAAGACAGACCCTGGTGAAAGATATGATTCATCGCGACGCCTTGGTGCAGGAGATGATGATGATTTATGCCGACCACACTAAGCTTTATTCCTTCATGATCAGAATCCCCGTGTGGATGTGGTGTTTTTACACGCCGTTTATGCTCAACAACCTTCCAAAGTCCACGCGTCTTCCAGTGATTCTTGAGGTTTCGCAGGCCGCGATGGGCAATATATGCGCAATGATCATTATGACGATTGTCACAAGCTGTCACATAACCTGGACAAAATTCTTCTCTGTCACGGGGTGTGCCTATATTCTGATTGTGCCATTTTTCATTTGGATGGGAGTGTACATGATTCTTCAATCCAGCCGCAACAAAACCATTCTCTATGTGGCGTGTGTCCTCATTACGCTGTCATATTTGAAATTTGCCTACGTTATTGGTACAGTGTACCACGTACACAGTCAGCATGTTGTGCGGACTTTTGTGTTTCTGGCATTTGTGCTTCTACTTCACATCGTTTTTGGTATTCTGTTTATCCGCTCTGAGAACTTTGCGATCCGTCTCGGCTGGGACAAGTTCGACTCGGACGAGATAGACAGTGATTCGCTCTCGGACTTTGACGAAGAGATACTGCTCGACGGTGAAATGCAGCGCGTGATTCCCATGTCGATTGACGACGTGCTGAATCGCGTGACCAGAGACATCCGAGAGTCGGAAAATGTGATCCATAGCACCATGACAAAAACGCCCGCAAAACACACCAACGCGGACATTGCACACGCCGAAACCATCAAAACGACGACATAGGGATTTAGTGCGCTGAAATGAATACCCCATCGACATTTCAGCGATGAACACTATATAAATGCACGGTCGTGTGCGGAAATAAATGAAGCATTATCACACGCTTGCGGTTTTGGTATGCATACTTTGCAGTGTGCCTAGAGTGGAGGCCAAAGATTACATTACCGAGACCAAAATTTATACCCCGACATGTGTCGTCACCACACAGGATTTACAAAACACCGTTGTACACTACAAAGCTGCCATTGCGTGGGCCAAGGGTCATGCTATCAAGAATTGGAAAATGGGCTCCTGGGAAAGCATTATCAGTTCTTCCGACAAGCGCATAATTGACCGGGGAATCGTTGTGCTCAAGGGGACCACGGTGCACTACAATTCAATCGTGTATGAATCAAGTGTCTCTCTTAATCCTGTACTGAAAAAACTTCTCAACACCGATCTTCCAATCGTCATCCACAAGGAGATTTTCATAGTGGGAGAGAAAATGACAGTGTATGTAAAGATTGAAAACACGCCCATAATATCATACATCTACATCACCAATGTCTTGGATATCCAAAACCCAAACTCTGTCGTGTCAAGTCATTTCATATCTCACGGGCCTATTCCATGGTTTGCAAAATGGGCCATCAATATTATGAAACATGAGATCCTCAAGAGCGTGGATGAATTCGACATTTACTTCATGAAGAGCGCGTGTGCCTCGCACTAGGCGGACCGCACACATTCCCCTGGGCATTTTGTTGGCACAGAGTCGCACCCCATAGTTTTTGTTTAATCGAAAGCAAAAAACGCCCGCCACCTTGCACGGTGCCCGTGGTAGAGGCGGCCTAGGTTGTGCGGAGCACCGCAAAAGAAAACATTCAAAACACCGAGGGCAAACGACAGCTGCTGGGAGGCGTGTGCTTGCGTGCTGTATAGAATCACACAGCGTGCTGTATAGTGTTTTGAGAATTGTTAATAAAGAGGCAATCGGTAACGAACATGACGCACAGCACCAGCGCAATGTTGAGGAGATCTGAATTGGAGTATTTTTTCATCTTGAGCACGACAAAATACATGTAAAAGCTCTCGCAGAACACAAGACAGAGCCCGATCTTCACACGCATGCGAGGCTCGAGAATCTGCGTCTGAACCCCTGAACGCACCATGTTCAGCACCAGCAACGGGTAAAACGCCAGTGTTTTGCGCTTGCTCTCGGTTTCCGAGGCAATCGCAATCATCATGACGTGTATGCCGAAGGAGAGAACGAGGAAAATACTGCACGTCCCCATTGGGCTGGACATGCGTGTGTAATGCAGATGTAACATGTCTTAAATACGGTTGCTGTCACACGTGGCTTGTAACCTCAAAGCCCCAATCCCGCGCCCCCCCATAGGCCGCAATCCCGCGTTTTCACACGAAACTTGCACATTTTTGTCTTTTTAAGACAGGCTCGCCAAAACTGCGGTGTGTTAATGTCGTACAAATGCTGCCTGCGAATGTTGCTATCCTGCACGAAGGTGACCACGGGG
>Ga0209702_10009403_pt1 | contig 10915 bp, 8 predicted proteins | sample FRY01_FD_187210 | JGI IMG/M metagenome (GOLD analysis project Ga0209702, IMG submission 187210) | Freshwater microbial communities from Lake Fryxell liftoff mats and glacier meltwater in Antarctica - FRY-01 (SPAdes) (version 2) | ecosystem: Environmental > Aquatic > Freshwater > Ice > Glacier... | reverse complement strand
GTTCGCGGTCAGCAACCTGCTGCACTTTTCGCTCGGTGCGCGCATCACCAGCACCTCTGCGCGCTCGCGCGACCTGCTCACAAGCCCGCTGATGATCGCCACCCTGCTGGGCTTTGCCAGCGCCATGACCGACCTGCGTCCGCCGGAGGTGCTGCTATCGGGCATGAAGCTGCTCGGCGATGCGCTGCTGCCCATGATGCTGTTTGCCCTCGGCGTGCGCCTGACCGCGCTTACCCGCGCCGGCCTGGCAATGGGTTTCCTGGGCGCCTTTGCGCGCCCGCTGATCGGCCTGGCGATCGGCATTCCGCTGGCCTGGGCGCTGGGCCTGGAAGGTGCGGCACGCGGCCAGTTGCTGCTGTTTGCCGCGCTGCCGCCGGCGGTGATTCAGTTCATGTTGGCCGAGCGTTACCAGCAGGAGCCCGACAAGGTGGGCGCCATGATCATGCTGGGCAACGCGCTGGCTGTGCTGTTCGTGCCGCTGGCGCTGGCCATTGGCCTGTGAACGCAAATCAGACCAAACCACTCAAAGTCAAACATCACGGGAGCTATTTTTGGAAACCAACGAAGACCTGACCCAACACATCACCGAGCGCCGACTGACCGACGCCTGGGCCGAGCTGCAACACCACGCCGACAACGGCAACGCGCTGCAGCCCAATGCCTACCGACTGGCCTTCGCCGATCCCGAGTTTTTGCTGCGGCGAGAAACACGTGGTATTCGCTTTCAGCTAGAGATGCTGAAACCCGACCTGGCACAGCAGGAACTGGGGATCGACAACACGGTGGTGGTCTACGGCAGCGCTCGGGTGCGAGAGGCGCCGGTTGCGCAGCAGCAGCTGGCGGCGGCCCAGGCCAGCGGCGATGCCCAGGCCATTGCGCGGGCGCGCGCCTTGTTGCGCAACTCGGCTTACTACGAACACGCACGCGAGTTCGGGCGCACCGTGGCACGGCACAGCGCGCGCTGCGCGCCACAAGACAAGCTCTACATCTGCACCGGCGGCGGCCCGGGCATCATGGAAGCCGCCAACCGGGGTGCCCATGACGAGGGTGCGCTCAACGTCGGCTTGAACATCGCCCTGCCCCACGAACAATCGGGCAACAGCTACATCACGCCCGAACTCAGCTTCAAGTTTCACTACTTCGCGCTGCGCAAGATGCACTTTATGATGCGCGCTAAGGCTTTGGTGGTGTTTCCGGGCGGCTTTGGCACGCTGGACGAGCTGTTCGAGGTGATCACGCTGGTCCAGTGCCAAAAAGCCAAGCCGTTGCCCATCGTGCTGTTTGGCAGCGAATACTGGAAGCGCCTGATCCAGCTCGATGTTCTGGTGGAAGAGGGCACGGTTTCAGCTGAAGACCTCAAGCTGTTCAGCTATGCCGATGACCCCAAAGCAGCTTGGGCCACCATTCGTCGCTTCTACAACCTGCCCGAACAAGGGAACGCCCAACACGAGGCGGCATAGCGAGAGAGAACTGGCTTCCTACCGGGCCGCCCGAAGGAAGACCGATGGGTGTGGGCGAAGCGACAGACACAGCAGTGGCGTGCGGAGAACCCCGATCAAATCTACTGCCAGCCACCACCCAGCGCCGTGTAGAGCGTCACCTGGTTTTGTTGCAGTGCCAGCTGGCTGAGCACCAGACTTTGCTGAACCGCAAACAGCGACCGTTGTGCGTCCAAAACATCAAGGAAGTTCGCGACACCATTGCGATAGCGCAGCTCAGCAAGACGGAAGCGGTCGGTCTCGGCGGTGGTCTGGGCTTGCAGAGCGCGCAGCTCTTCGCTCAGCGTGGCGCGGCCAGCGAGCGCATCGGCCACTTCGCGAAATGCCATCTGAATGGCTCTTTCGTATTGCGCCACCGCGATGTCACGCGCAGCTTGTGCCGAGGCCAGGCCAGCTTGGTTGCGACCTGCGTCAAAGATCGGCAGCAGCGCCTGGGGCGCCAGAGAGAAATCCCAGAAGCCGCCCTCGAACAGACCTGACAGCTCGCTGCTGACGCTGCCAAAGCCAGCGGTGAGTGAAATGCGCGGAAAGAACGCGGCCCGCGCAGCCCCGATGCTGGCGTTGGTGGCGATCAGCTGCTGTTCGGCCTGGCGGATGTCGGCGCGGCGCGTCAGCAGGTCCGACGGCAGCCCGTCTGGGACAGCACCAAACAAGGACTGCTCGGACGCAATGGGTACCGACACCAGCAGCGCGTCGGGCACCGCCTGGCCGGCCAGCAAGGTGAGCGCATTGCGGTCCAGCGCGCGCAGGCGCTGCTGCTGCGCCAGCGTGGCTCGTGCCGCTGCGGTAAGCGATTCAGCCAGGCGCAGGTCAAGCGCCGAGGTAGTGCCATTGTCAAAGCGCAGTTGCGTGAGACGCAGCGAGTCATCGCGCGTTTTGAGGGTGCGCTGGGTGAGAGCGAGCAGTTCTTCATTGGCCTGCAGGCCAAGCCAGGTGCCGGCAACCGCCGCGACCAAACTGGTCTGTACAGCGCGGCGCGCTTCCTCGCTGGCCAGATACTGGGCCAGCGCCGCCTCTTTCAAACTGGCCACGCGGCCAAAAAAATCGATCTCCCAGCTGCTCAGGGCCAAACCCACGTTGTAGCTGCTGCTGCTGGTGCCGCCGCTGGGGTTGCGCTCACGGCTGCCAACGGTCGCCACATTCAGCATGGGAAATTGGTCGGCGCGGCGGATCTGGTACTGAGCGCGCACCTGCTCTATGTTGAGCGTGGCCACGCGCAGGTCGCGGTTATTGGCAAGCGCCAATACGATGAGCTTTCGCAGCCGCTCGTCAGCCACGAATTGCTGCCACGGCAGCTCGGCTTGGGCGGCCACCGCATCGGTTGGCTGGCCTGGAAACAGCGCTGGCACCGGGGCCGCCGGACGCTCATAGGTGGGAATGAAGGAGCAGCCGGTGAGAACCAGAGCGGCCACCGTGAGCGTGCTTCGGCTCAGCGTGTGCGAATGAATCATGTCAACAGCTCCAGTGTGCACACGGGGTGCACAACGCAACGAAGGAAAAAATGCCCCGAGCATGCACCGCAGAGCCGCCTCGTGCTGAGGCACTGGGCAGAAGGTGGTCCCCCGTCGCAAGAGAACACGAAGCGGTGCGGGGAGGTTATTCATCCTTCATGCCGTGCTGCTTCGAGACCTCGGCATCGCGCCGGTGCTGGCGTTCGCTGCCCTTGAACAGGGTGCGGATCACGACAAAGAACACCGGCACGAACATCAGCGCAAACACGGCACCAGCGATCATGCCGCCGAACACACCGGTACCAATGGCGCGCTGGCTGGCCGAGCCAGCACCCGTGGCTAAGGCAAGCGGCAACACACCCAAGGCGAAGGCCATTGAGGTCATCACGACCGGCCGAAAGCGCAGGTGGGCAGCGGCCTGTGCCGCCTCGACAGCGCTTTTGCCCTGGGCTTGCAGGTCTTTGGCGAACTCGATGATCAAAACCGCATTCTTCGCTGACAAGCCAATGATGGTGATCAGCCCGACCTGGAAATACACGTCGTTCGCGTAAGAGCGCAGCAGCGTGGCGAGCACCACACCGAACACCCCAAGGGGTACCACCAGAATCACCGCCAGCGGAACGGTCCAGCTCTCGTAGAGCGCCGCCATGCACAGAAATGCCGCCAGGATGGCAAACGTATACAAAACAATGGCCTGTGAGCCAGCCAGCTTCTCTTCGCGCGATATGCCGGTCCACTCAAAACCAAAACCCTGCGGCAACTGGCTCGCCAGACGCTCCATTTCCACCAAGGACTCACCGGTGCTGAAGCCGGGCGCGGCGTTGCCGCTGATGCGCATCGCCGGGTAGCCGTTGTAGCTCACGATTTGCATCGCGCCCTCGGCCCAGTAGGTGCTGGCAAAGGCCGACAACGGGACCGCCTGGCCCTGGTTGTTCAGCACGTTCAAACGCATCAAATCATCGGGCTGCATGCGCGCTGCCGCGTCGGCCTGTACCACGACGCGCTGCAGCCGACCGTCGTTGGGAAAGTCATTGACGTAGCTTGAACCCAGTGCGGTGGTGATCGCGCTGTTGATGTTTGCAAAGCCCACGCCCAGCGCGTTGGCGCGGTCTCGGTTGATGTTCACCTGCAGCTGCGGCGCGTCTTCCAGCCCGTCAAACCGAACCTTGGTGAGTACCTTGCTTTGCGAAGCCAGACCCAGCAACTGGCCGCGCGCGGCCAGCAGGGCATCGCGGCCAAGCCCGGCGCGGTCTTGCAAGCGGAAACTGAAGCCCGACGAAGAACCCAGCTCGGGAATTGGCGGCGGAGTCAGCGCCAGAATGAACGCATCTCGAATGCCCGAGAGCGCACCAGATGCCCGATCCGCGACCGACTGCGCGTCGCTGCCTTCGGCCGTGCGCTCGGCCCAGTCTGTCAGCGTGACAAACGCCAGGGCAGCATTCTGACCCTGACCCGAAAAGCTGAAGCCCAATACGCCCACCATGCTTTGCACCTCGGGCTGTTTCAGCATGTACTCTTCCACCTGCTCCATCACCGCTGTGGTTCGCTCTCGAGTGGCGCCTGGGGGCAGCTGCACGCTGATCAGCAGCGTGCCTTGGTCTTCACTGGGGAGAAAGGAAGCTGGCAAGCGGTTGTAAACCAGCGCTGCGGCAGCCACGATGGCGACATACACCACCATGGTTCGCCCGGCGCGCGGCAGCAATGCCGCGACCCCACGCTCGTAACCACCTGCGGTGTGCTTGAAGCCGCGGTTGAACCAGCCGAAGAAGCCCTTTTTGCCCCCTTTTTTACCCTCTTCCACCGGCTTGAGCAAGGTGGCACACAGGGCGGGCGTCAGCGAGAGTGCGAAGAACGCCGAGAAGGTGATGGACACACCCATCACCACCGAGAATTGGCGGTAGATGTTGCCGATGGAGCCGCTGAAAAAAGCCAGCGGCACAAACACCGCGATCAGCACCAGCGTCATGCCGATGATGGCGCTCGAAATCTGGCTCATCGCCTTTTGTGTCGCCTCCAGCGGCTCCAGGCCTTCTTCGTTCATGATGCGCTCGACGTTTTCCACCACGATGATCGCGTCGTCCACCACGATGCCGATCACCAGCACCATGCCGAACATGGTCAGCACGTTGATCGAGAAACCCATGGCCAGCAGCGTGGCAAAGGTGCCGAGCAGCGCGACCGGGACCACGATGGTCGGAATGAGGGTGTAGCGGATGTTCTGCAGGAACAGGAACATCACGAGAAACACCAGTCCCACCGCTTCCAACAGCGTGATCGCCACCTGCTTGATCGAAATACTCACGAAACGCGAGCTGTCAAAAGGCACAGCGTAGGCCACACCCTGCGGAAAAAACGCTTCAAGCTGTTTCATCGTCTCGCGCACCGCATTGGCCGTGGCCAGCGCGTTGCCACTGGGCGAGAGCTGCACACCGATGCCGGTGGCGGGTTGGCCGTTGAGCCGAGCCGAGGTGGCGTAACTCTGGGCGCCGAGTTCGATGCGGGCCACATCTTTCAGGCGCACAGTGGAGCCATCAGCCTGCGCGCGCAGCACCACATTGCCAAACTCTTCCACCGAAGACAGCTGGCCATTGACGATCACCGTGGCCGCAATGGCCTGCCCCGCCACATTGGGCAGCGCCCCGATCTCACCAGCTGAGACCTGGGCGTTTTGGGCGCGGATCGCCGCATTCACGTCGGCCGCGCTCAGGTTGAGGCCGAGCAGCTTGGTTGGCTCAATCCAGATGCGCATCGCGCGCTCGGTACCGAACACCTGTACCTGGCCCACGCCGGGCACCCGCTGCAGCTCAGGCACCACGCTGCGCGAGGCGTAGTCGCCCAACCCCACTGGGCTCAGCCGACCGTCGGTGGACGACAATATGACAAACAACAGAAAGCTGCCCCGCGCCTTGGCCACCCGAACGCCCTGCTCAACCACCGTCTGCGGCAAGCGCGGCGTGGCGCGCGCGAGCCGGTTTTGCACATCAACCTGCGCCAGATCGGGGTTGGTGCCAGGCTCGAAGCTGAGCGTGATGCTGCCGCTGCCGTTGGACTGGGCCACCGATTCGATATAAATCAAACCCGGCGAGCCGTTCATTTCCTGCTCAATGACCGACAGCACGCTGTCTTGCAATGTGCGGGCCGATGCGCCAGGGTAAGACGCTGAGATCACGATCGACGGCGGCGCCACTGGCGGGTATTGGGACACTGGCAGCTGGGTGATCGACACCACGCCAAGCGCCATCACGAAAATCGCGATCACCCACGCGAAGATGGGGCGGTTGATAAAAAACTGGGCCATGGTGTGCGACCTTTACTTGGCGGTCTCTTGGGCGGACTCGGTCGCCGGCTTCGCCCCTTGAGCGCCAGCCGACTGCACGCCAGGCGGGGTCCAGGGCACTGGCTTCACCGCAGCATCGTCGCGCAGCTTCTGAAAGCCGTCGACCATGACCTGCTCACCCGCCTTCAGGCCACCCATCACGATCCACTGCCCGTTTTGCTGGCCGCGCACGGTCACCGACCGAATGCCCACCTTGCCCTCGGCATCGACCACCCGCACCGTGTCGCCTTGGGCTGAACGGGTCACCGCTTGCTGCGGCAGGGTGATGGCGTCGCGCGCCATCGCTTGCTCCAGCCGCACCCGCACGTACAGCCCGGGCAGCAAGCGCTCACCGGGATTGGGCACCTCGGCGCGCAAGGTGATCTGGCTGGTGGCGAGATCGACCGTCAGGCCGGAAAACATCAGCTTGCCTGGCTGATCCAGCTCACTGCCGTCTTCCAGCACCACCCGCACACTGGCCGCGTTGGCGCCTGCGCTTTTGAGCTCCCCGGCTTCGAGCGCGCGCTGCAGGCGCAGCACCTCGGCAGCCGATTGGGTGAAGTTCACAAACAGCGGGTTGACCTGCTGGATCGTGGCCAGCGGGGTGGCTTGGCCTTGGCCCACCAGCGCACCTTCGGTCACGAGAGCACGGCCAATGCGGCCCGAGATCGGCGCGGTCACGCTCGCATAGCCCAGGTTGATGCGCGCGGTCTGCACCGCCGCTTGCGCCACCGCCACATCGGCCTCGGCTGTTTGCTGCGCGCCCTGGGCATTGACGAATTCCTGTTGGCTGATGGCGTTTTCTGCCAACAGGGGCCGGTAGCGCGTGGTCAGCGAGGTGGCCTGGGTGCGGCCGGCTTCAGCACGGGCCAGCGAGGCCTGAGCGCTCTGCAGCGCGGCCGCATAGGGCGCGGGATCGATGAGAAACAGCAATTGGCCGGCTTTCACATCGCTGCCTTCGCGGAACACACGCTGCTCCAAAATGCCTGCTGCCCGCGCCCGCACCTCGGCTGTTCGCGAGGCCTCCAGGCGGCCAGGCAGGTCGGAAATCAGACCCAGATCGCTGGAGGTCACCGTGACCACACCCACCTCGGCTGGCGGCGGGTTACCACCGGATGACGCCGAATCGTCGCAGCCGCTCAAGCCAGCAACGATCAGCAGCGCAACACAGAAGGCAAGGGTGGACCCGCGACACTGCAGCTCGCGCTGCCGGGACGTTGACGATGCGGTGGTGGGAGAGCGCATGGGGCACCTCAAGAAAAAAGCCGGAAAACAGCCAAGCACTGCAAGCGAAGGGCCACGAGAAATTGGCTGCAGGAAACCGGACGGCCAGCGGAGTCAAAAGCTCGGCAGCGGTAGGCTCCTGGTAGCAAGACTTATCAGTGTACTGAGGCCGGCGTGCCAGACATTCGACAGCAATGTGCCCAAGCGCTCGGGTTCAGACAGGCTGGCCAGATCAGTTGGCCCGGCGCTCTGGCACAGCGTCGTCCGGCACCGACGCCAGCGAATGGTGGCGCAGGTGCAGCGCGGCCTGTGCCAGCAGGTTGGCTGAAACCGGTGCGGTCACAAACACGAACAGAGCAATCAGCAGCTCGGCCAGCCCGGGTCGGCCGTGGTCAGCAGCGATCAGCATGGAGGCGATCAGCAGGCCACCCACACCCAGCGTTGAGGCCTTGGTGGGCGCGTGCAAGCGCATGTAGAAATCGGGGAAGCGCGCCAGGCCGATCGCGCCGACCAACAGAAAAAACGCCGCGATCACGATCATCAGCGCGGCCAGGATTTCAAGTGGGGAGTTGGACATCGCGGCTGTTCCTTATTCGATCACGTCGCCGCGCGTGATGTAACGCGCCAGCGCCACGGTGGAGACAAAACCCATCATCGCCACCAGCAGCGCGGCCTCAAACAACAACTCGGTGTCCCATCGGAGATCCAGCAAAATGATCAGCGCCACAGCGTTTATGTAGAGCGTGTCCAGCGCCAGCACGCGGTCGCTGATGTCGGGGCCTTTGAGCAATCGCCAGGTGCACAAGGCAACAGCCACCGTCACCGCAGCGGTGCCCAGATCGAGGGCAAGAGAGAGCAGGTTCATGGCAAGGTCTCCTGATCGTTGAGAGGCGGCGCGCACTCGCTGCCGAAGATGCGCAGCAGCGGCGCCTCGTAGCGCTGCTGGATATCGAGCGCCAGCGCGGCTGGGTCGTCGCAACTGAGTGCATGCACCAAAATCTCGCGCCGGTGGCTGTAGACCACCGCCGACACCGTGCCCGGCGTCATGGTGATGATGCTGGCCAGCAGCATGTTCACCCGCGTGTGGTCGGTCTGCAGCGCCACCGGCACCCAGGCTGGCTGAATGTCTTTGAGGCTGCCCAGGGTGATGCGCGCCACGGTGATGTTGGACCTCACGATGTCCCACAGCACCGCCCCGGTGAGGCGCAACACAGTGGGCCAGTGCAAGGCGCTGGCGTCGGCCAGGAAACCTCTGAGCAGGTGCGGCAGCAACCAGCCCAGCAGGGCGGCGGACAGCAGGTGCACAAATGCCAGGCTGTGCGACAACGCAAGCCAGCTCAAGGCCAGCTGAACCGACAGCGTGGGATGCGGAAAAATGCGCATCAGCAGACCCGAGCTGGGCGTGGTGCTGGCGGGGGCGCGGTTGGTGGACATCAGCGGGTCTCCTCGCTCGCAGGTGGCTTGACCGCCGATGGGGCGGGCCTGTAGGCAGCAGGCGGCATGCCGTCATATGGGCGGGTGGTGTTTGCAACAGCACCACCTTGCGTACGCAGCACCGCATCAAAGTAAGCGGGCTTGTCGGCCAGTTGCAAAGCAGCAGCGTCGGTGTAGGCCTTGACCGGCGCGGCCAGCACCCCCATCGCCACCGTAACCACCATCAGCACCAGCGTGGCTGTAAGCAGCTTGGGGCTGCTGCCGGCCACCAACTGGTTGCTGTCAGCTTCAGGCTCGATGTGCCAAAACACGACCACACCCGCACGGGCCAGACCAACCAGCGAGAAAAAACCCACCAGCAGCACCACCGACCAGACCCAAGCCTGGGGCGCCAACCCGGCGCTGCTTTGCAGCACCATGATCTTGCCCAGAAAGCCGGGCAGCGGCGGCAGACCAGCAGCAGACGCAGCGCCAAAAATCAGCATCAGCCCCAGCAGCACCGGCTCGCGCACCGCCGCCGCGGGCTGCAGCTTGTCGCCCGAGTCGCCGCGTTGCGCTGCCACGAGTTCGACCAGCAGGAACAGCCCGGCGATCACGATGGTGCTGTGCAGCATGTAATACAGCGCGGCCGACAGGCTGGCGGTGGTGAACAGGCCAACCGCCGCCAGGATGGTGCCCACCGACGACACGGTGAGGTAGGCAACCAGACGCCCCATGCTGTGGGAGGCGAGAGCGCCCAGCACGCCAAGCACGCTGGTGGTCAGCGCCAGCGGCAGCAGCCAATCGACCACCGCGAGCGCGGCGTCGCCGCTGCCCGCGCCAAAGATGCCCCAGTGCACCCGGATGATGCTGTACACCCCCACCTTGGTCATGATGGCAAACAGCGCCGCAACCGGCGCACTGGCCGCCGCGTAGGCCGAGGGCAGCCAGAAGTACAGCGGCACCAGCGCCGCCTTCACCCCGAACACCAGCAGCAAGATGAGCGCCGCCGAGCGCGCCAGCAGCGCCATCTCGCCGGAGATCTGCGGGATGCGCAGCGCAAGATCGGCCATGTTGAGCGTGCCAGCCACCGAGTACACCAGCGCCAGCCCGATCAGGAACAGCGCCGAGGCGGTGAGGTTGATCACCACGTAGTGCACACCAACCCGAAAGCGCTCGCGTCCCAGACCGTGCACCAGCAGCACATACGAGGCGATCAGCAGCACCTCAAAAAACACGAACAGGTTGAACAGGTCACCGGTCAGGAAGGCGCCGCACAGCCCCATGAGCTGAAACTGGAACATCGCGTGGAAGTAGCGGCCTCGGGTGTCCCAGCCGCCGGTGGCATACCACAGCGCCGGCACCGCCACCAGGTAGGCGAGCAGCACCATCAGCGCCGAGAGCCGGTCGACCACCAACACGATGCCAAAGGGAGCCGGCCAGTCACCCAGCGGGTAGACGGTGAGCGGGCCAGCGTCGGCCAGCAGCACCAGCTGGATCGCCATCCAAAGGCCCAGCAGCACCGAGACCATGGCGAAGCGGCGGCGCCAGCGCACGCGGTGATCGTCGTGCCCACCGTCGGTGAGGCTGGAAGAGTCGCCCATCAGCAACAAAGCGCAGGCAGAAAACGCGGGCAGCAGCACCGACAGCACCGGCGCGTGCTGCAGCCAGAAAGAAGCAATCACCTCAAGCATCAACCCGCCTCCGCCGATTTTTCTGACTCAGCGTGCGCCTGCGAGCCCCAGGGCTCGTGCCCGTCCACATGGTCGCTGCCGCTCTCATGGCGGCTGCGCAGTGCCAGCTCGATCACAAAACCGGTGGTGGCAAAACCAATGACGATCGCGGTGAGCACCAGCGCTTGTGGCAGCGGGTCGGCCAGCTGCGCGCCAGAGCCCAGGATGGGGTTGGCATCGAACCACAAACGGCCCATGACAAAAATAAACACGTTGACCGCGTAGCCGATCAAGGACAAGCCAATCACGACCGGAAAGGTGCGCCCGCGCAGCAGCAAA
>Ga0209702_10009402_pt1 | contig 10915 bp, 10 predicted proteins | sample FRY01_FD_187210 | JGI IMG/M metagenome (GOLD analysis project Ga0209702, IMG submission 187210) | Freshwater microbial communities from Lake Fryxell liftoff mats and glacier meltwater in Antarctica - FRY-01 (SPAdes) (version 2) | ecosystem: Environmental > Aquatic > Freshwater > Ice > Glacier... | reverse complement strand
TTGCGATTTCAGTTTAAGGAGCAGGTATATGTCCTTTTTGCGAATCCAGCGGATACTAAAAACAGAGTAAATATGACGCTAAGATTAAGTGAGGACGACGGTAAGACATGGCCTATTGAAAAGCAAATTTTCCAAGGTCCATCGGCCTACTCCGATTTAACCCCAATTGACCGGAAAAATATTGGTATATTATACGAAGGTGGACATAAAAATGCTTATCAAGGAATAATTTGGGAGTCTATGGGTATATCGGAACTCTTGCAAAAGCGAAAAAAGTTAGATTAAAACTTGGATCTTGTTAAAGAAATTCTCTAATAAGTGCCTCCAGTTACCATTAAAGGGAAGTTAGAAAAGGGTGTAAAAATAAAAAAGCCCTTGAAAATCAAGGGCTTTTAAGGTGGTGCCTCCAGGAATCGAACCAGGGACACATGGATTTTCAGTCCATTGCTCTACCAACTGAGCTAAGGCACCAAACGCTGTAAGCGGGTGCAAATATAATTTCAATTTTATGATATACAAACAAAAATGAAAAAAAAGGCCTTTGTTTTTTTATGTTTTTTGACCTTTGTAGTATGAACTTGATAGTAGATGTGGGTAATACCCTAGTGAAAATGGCGGTTTTCGATAATGAAAATATAATTTCATATCGTAAAATTCCTTCTGCAGATTTTGCAAAAAATGTAAAATCTATCTTTTCGGAGTATGTTCTTATTCAGAATGCCATTGTTTCCAATGTGGGCGGAATGAGCAATGAGGAAATTGCCATGTTATGTGTGTTTTGTAAGGTTCATGTTTTAAATCACGCCTCCAAAACCCCTTTTAAGAATTCTTATGCAACCCCCCAAACCCTTGGTGTAGATCGCATTGCGCTGGCAACAGCGGCTTTTTACCACAACCCAAAAGGGAATACCTTGGTCATAGATGCCGGCACCTGTGTGACCTATGATGCCGTAAATGATTATGGAGAATATTTGGGAGGGGCCATTTCACCTGGTGTTGCCATGAGGTATAGGGCCATGCACGAGCAAACTTCCAAATTGCCATTGTTGAAAAAGAAACCTATTATCGATTTTATAGGAAACACCACTGAAACTAGTATGCACAGCGGTGTAGTTAATGGTCTTTGTAACGAAATAGACGGAATTATTGGCCAATATAAAAGTAGATTTGTCGATTTAACAGTTATTTTAACAGGAGGTGATGCGCAATTTTTGTCAAAACGATTAAAAAATACCATATTTGCGCATTCTAAATTTCTCCTGTTGGGGTTATATTATTTGTTAGAATACAACAAGCGCTAGATGATCAAAAATTTTATAATTGCAATATTATGCTTAACTTCGGTAGGCATATATGCTCAGAATAGTACTGCTTCTCCTTATTCTTATTTTGGTGTTGGCGATTTAAGGGCTACCGGCACGGTGGAGAATCAAATGATGGGTGGATTAAGTGTTTATACGGATAGTATTCACATTAATTTAAGTAATCCCGCAGCTTATAGTAAGTTGGGGCTAACAACCTACACGGCTGGACTATCACGTAAAGAGTACCGGTTTGCAAGTAATGTCGCCAATGAAAGCGCATCTATTTCAAATTTGGACTATTTATCGTTAGGATTTAACTTAGGCAAAGGCTTTGGTATGGGTTTTGGAATTATGCCTTATTCTTCTATAGGGTACAATTTTCAATCAGAAAGAACAAATGCCCAGGGATTAATCGCAGAATCGTTTAATGGTGAAGGAGGATTAAATAGGGTATATTTCTCTTTGGGCTATGAACTATTCAAAAACTTTAGTTTAGGGGTTACCAGTAATTTTAATTTTGGGAACCAGAAAACCAATAGTTTTCAGACTATTGAAGATGTACAGTTGGGTTCCTTCAATAGGATAGAATCCAGGATCAAGGGCTTCGATTTTAATTTTGGAGCCAGTTTTACGCCGACCATCACGGACAAACACACTCTTTTTACTAGTATAATAGTGAACACACAAGCTAATCTGGTTTCAGAACAAAAGGACTATTGGTTCTTTTTCAACTGTTAGTGGTAGGGATATAGAGGTACTGGAAGTAGATTTGGAAGCCCAAGGTTTGGCGCGAACCGGTGTACAGATTCCAACTACAGCCACTTTAGGTGTTGGTTATGGTCAAGATAGAAAATGGTTTTTAGGAGCGGAGTACAGTTTTCAGGAATTAAGTAGTTTTGAAAACGAACTTACGCCTTTCAGCAATTTGGAATATCAAAATGCTCAGACCTTTAGACTTGGTGGGTACTATATTCCAGATTACACTTCTTTTACAAGTTATTTGAAAAGGGCGACATATAGAGCTGGAGCAAAAGTCTCCAAATCGGGAATAGTGGTAGATAATAAGGAGATAAATGATTTTGGCATAACTTTTGGAATAGGTTTACCACTGGGACGTAATCTTTCTAATATTAACCTCGGTTTTGAACTTGGAAAAAGAGGAACCAAATATGGGGATCTAGTTGAGGAAAGTTATTTCAAAGTTAATCTGGGCCTATCTTTAAACGATAAATGGTTCATACCAAGAAAAATTAATTAAAAATTATTACTTTAACCACCTTAAAATAAACAGACAGATGAAAAAGAAACTCTATATCACTGCGATAGTCGCCATGGGATTTGTTGGTTTAGGGCATTCCCAAGCTCAAAATCCAGAGTGTATGACCAATCTTTCCATTTACACGGAGCATGTGAAAGTTAAGAATTATGAGGCTGCTTATACACCATGGAAAATGGTATACGAAAATTGTCCTACGTTAAATTGGGCCAATATTTTGTATGGTGAGCGAATTTTAAAAGATAGGTTGGAAAAATCAACCGGAGCTGAAAAAACGGCCAATATAAATGCTTTAATTGAATTATACGATAATAGGGCAAAGTACTTCCCCGCCAAGACAGACGTGGCAGAGACCATTATTGATAAGGTGTTGTTAAAGTATGATGAGAAAATAATATCCGATGAGGAAATCTATACTCAACTCGATAAAGCTTTTACAGAGGATAAAGCAAATTTTAAAAACCCAAAGGCATTGTATTTGTATTTCTCCAACTTAGTGGATCTTAATAGTGCTGGCAAAAGGGATATAGAGGAAGTATTTGAGAAATACGACAACGTTACCGAAAAGATTGATGAAGAAAATGAAAAACTTACAGAGGTAATTAATAAACTTCTTCCTAAAGAGGATGCTGGTACATTAACTTCCAAAGAGAAAAAGCAGTTGAGTTCTTATAATAGTTATTCTGAAAGCTATGGTAAGATTGCTGAAAGTATAGATAGTAAATTGGGTGTCTTGGCGAATTGTGAAAACTTAATTCCATTGTACCAAAAGAATTTTGATTCCAAGAAGGGAGATATTACTTGGATCAAGAGAGCAGTTGGAAGAATGTACAGTAAAGACTGTACTGAAGATCCAATGTTCAAAAAACTTTTTGAAGTACAGTTGGCCATGGAGCCTTCCGCCAGTGCTTATATGTATGGTGGGGCCCTTAAGAACAATGCTGGGGATACCAAAGGAGCACTTGAAGACTTCAATAAGGCACTTGAATTGGAAAAAGATGCCAAAAAGAAATCCAATATTGCATATAAAATTGCCACAAGCTATAGAAGAGGTAGTAAGTCTACCGCTAGGAGCTATGCCCAAAAGGCAATAGATGCCAATCCTTCCAATGGTAAGGCTTATTTATTGATTGCCAGTTTGTATGCAGGCAGTGCCAATGAATGTGGTAGTACTCCATTCGAAAAAAGGGCGATATATTGGAAAGCTGCAGACATGGCCCGTCAGGCAGGTCGTGTGGATCCCGCTTTAGGTAGTAGGGCAGGTCAGGCAGCGGCAAGTTATAACGCAAAAGCGCCATCCAAAACAGATATATTTAATTCTGGTATGGCTGGTAAAACAGTAAGTTTTTCATGTTGGGTAGGTGGTAGTGTAAAAGTGCCCAACCTATAAGATGATAAAAAAGGTTTTATATAATTTAAGGAGCATTGCCATAGTATTTTCTATGGCAATGCTTTTTTATTCTTGTGCCGATAATTACGAAAGAGTTGGGGATGAAGCTATTAAAAAGATGTTTCCAAGTGCGGTGGCGGAGGATTTTACCTTAACGTATACTGAGACGGATGAACTTGAAAAAAATGAAGGTGTAGTTTCTGCGCATGTGATAGCCGTATTAACAGGTCCCATTTGCAATGATTTTACCACCTTGGCTTTTCCTCATTACACCTTTCCTGATGGACTCATGGTAGAGTTTTTTGATGATAAGGGAGAAAAAAGTAGGGTTACCGCAGATTATGGAATTATTTATTCCAGTACTAATTTAATAGATTTGCAAGGCAATGTGGTTATAGAAACCAGCGATGGCAAAATGTTGGAGGCTCCACAATTATATTGGGATAGAAACAATGATTGGATTTTTACACAACAGAAATTTAAATATACCAATCCAGAAGAAGGAACAATAATGGATGGTGAAGGGATGGATTTTAATAGGGATTTTAGTTTTTTTAATGCTAATAAGACCTATGGTTATATGAGTATAAAAGAAAAGAAGATAGAAGAATGATCAAGATATTAAGATATACCGAATACCTTTATTTAGCAGTGGCCGTAGTATCGGCTTTTGAAATTTATGAACAATGGAACATAGATAGACAACGAGCCTATTTGTTTGTCTTCTTTGGTATCGTTTCTATTGGTATGTTCATTTTTAAAAAGACCTATAGGAAGAGGTTTGAAGCACGTCAAAAAAACAACAAACAATAATTTTGGAGGCATCTATTGTCATTATCATTGTTATTTCATTACTGTTTTCCGCTTTTTTTTCGGGAATGGAAATTGCCTTTATTTCTGCGAATAAAATTCACATAGAAATAGAAAAAAAGCAAGATGGATTTCTACCCAAAGTATTGGCGCGTCTTACTAAAAAACCGTCCAAGTTTATTGCTACCATGCTTATTGGGAATAATATAGCCTTGGTGGTTTACGGGCTTTTTATGGGGGAACTGCTGATGAATCTGTTTGCAGGTATCCAGGCTTCCCCTGGTGGCTTCTTAAGCCTGATGCTTACCGATTTTAGCTTGGTGACCCAAACGGTTATTTCTACCCTGATCATATTGTTGACCGCAGAGTTTTTGCCCAAAGTATTATTTCAGATTTACAGCAATACAATGTTAAGGTTGTTGGCAATTCCGGCTTATCTTTTCTATGTATTGTTTTCTGTGATTTCGGATTTTATTATTTGGATTTCGGATATAATTCTTAAAGTTCTCTTTAAAACAGATGGTGATGAGGTGCAATTGGCCTTTAGTAAAATAGAATTGGGAGATTATATTACCGAGCAGATGGAAGCAGTTGAAAGGGAGGATGTGGTGGATTCTGAGATACAAATTTTCCAAAATGCGCTGGAGTTTTCAGGTGTTAAGGCAAGGGAGGTAATGGTGCCCAGAACTGAGATTGCAGCGGTAGAAATTCATGAAACCCCTAAACATCTGGCAAAGCTTTTTACGGATACAGGGTATTCTAAAATTTTGGTATTTAAAGATACCATAGACAATATTATTGGATACGTACATTCCTATGAGCTTTTTAAAAAACCCAAGACTATAAAGACTATCCTGCTTCCGGTAGAATTTGTTCCGGAAACGATGCTCATAAATGACATACTTAATATTTTAACCAAAAAGAGGAAAAGTATTGCCGTTGTTTTAGACGAGTATGGTGGTACTTCTGGCGTTATGACGGTAGAGGATATAGTTGAGGTGCTTTTTGGAGACATAGAGGATGAACACGATACCACTGACCTGTTTGAGGAGCAGATAAATCAAAATACTTTTAAGTTTTCGGGTAGATTGGAAGTGGATTATGTTAATGAACAATATAAATTGGACTTGCCTGAAAGTGATGAATACGAAACTTTGGGTGGTTTGATCATTAATGAGACCGGGGAAATCCCAGAGAAAGATTCAGAAATTAAGATAGGTAATTTTCTTTTTGTGGTTTTAGAGGTTTCCAGTAATAAAATTGATATGGTGTCCTTGGTTGTGCTAGATAATGAATAGGCATTTTAGGTATATTTATTGATATTTTTTAGTTTTTATTATTTCAAAAGAAAGTAGTAATTTCGCCTCCCGATAGTAACAGGATAAATTTAAACAGTTTACATAATGGCAATTTTAGAGAATATAAGGAAACGAACTACCGTTTTAATTTTAATCATTGGTTTGGCTTTGTTTGCATTCGTAATTTCAGGAGTGTTCAGCAGCAATGAATTGGGTGGTGGAAAGGTTGGTTCTTCCGTGGCAGAGATTAATGGGGATGAAATTTCCATAGATCAATTTAGAAGGAATGTGGAGGCTTATTCTAGAATGGCTGGTCCTACCGCCTCTTCTATGCAATTGGTAAATCAGGTTTGGGATAGGGAAGTCCGGAATACGATCCTGAATCAGCAGTTTGAGGATTTGGGGATAGAAATAGAACAAGATCAAATAATAAACTACATAAAAACGATTCCTTCTTATGTTCAAAACCCAGAATTTCACAATGCAAGTGGTGTTTTTGATGATAATAAGTTTAGGGAGGCTGTGGCCGATTGGAAGGCAAACAACCCTAGCCGATATGCGCTATGGCTTCAGGATGAGCAAGCTATTATTCAAAATGCAAAGGAACAAACCTATTTTAACCTTATAAGGGCAGGTGTAGGTTCTACCTTGAAAGAGGGGGAATTGGATTATAAATTAGCCAATGACAAAGTCGACATTAAATATGTTCGGTTGCCTTTTTCTTCAGTCTCAGATTCTACTATAGCTGTTTCGAAGAAAGAAATTGAGACCTATATAAATAATCATAAAAAGGATTACAAGCAAGATAGGTCAAGGGATATTCAATTTGTTTATTTCGAAGAAAAGGCCTCTTTGAAAGATGAGAACGCCGTAAAGGAAGAAATTGCAAATCTTTTACAGGACCGTGTTGAGTACAATGCTCAAAAGGATGTTAATGACACCCTAAAGGGTTTTAGTCATACCAATGATATGACAGCCTTTTTAGATAGAAATTCAGATATAAAATTCGACACCATTTTTAAGGCGAAAAAAGACTTGCCCGTGAAATTTGCAGATACCCTTATGACTTTGGGAAAAGGAAGTATGTTCGGACCATATCGTGATGGAGATTTCTTTAAGGTTTCCAAACTGATGGATAGAAAAGTAAATGGTGCCGTAAAATCCAGTCATATATTAATTTCTTATGTAGGTGCCCAACGTGCCAATCCAGAAGTTACCCTAACCAAGGAGGAAGCTGAGAAAAAAGCCAAGGAATTGTTGGTCGAGGCAAAACAAAAAGCGACAGTTTTTGCTGAATTGGCCAGAGATAATTCAGACGGGCCTTCGGCGCCTAAAGGTGGTGACCTTGGATATAATCAAGAAGGGGTAATGGTAGCACCTTTTAACGATTTTACATTTAATAATCCAGTAGGGGCCATAGGTTTGGTTGAGACAGATTTTGGATTCCATATTGTTAAGATAGATGACAAGCAGGATATTGTTCAATTGGCCACATTGGCGAGAGAAATAGAGCCTTCTGAAGAAACTATCAATACTTTATTTACAGAGGCTACCAAGTTTGAAATGGAAACTACGACAGATAAAGACTTTACGTCATCTGCCAAGGAAAATAATTTTGTGGTAAGACCGGTTAACAAGGTTAAGGAGATGGATGAAAATCTTCCTGGACTTTCTGCTCAACGCGCTATTGTTCAGTGGGCTTTTAAGGAAGAAACTAAATTGGGTGAGGTTAAAAGGTTTAACATAAACAATGGCTATGCAGTAGTGCAATTAACTGCTAAATATGCTGAAGGACTTATGACTGCTGAAGATGCATCGGCTATAGCGCTTCCAAAAATAAGGAAGGAAAGAAAAGCGACTAAGATCATAGAGGCCAATAAAGGCAAATCTATGGATGATTTTGCCAAGGATAATAATGTTATAGCCTCTACGGCTTCTGCATTGACAATGAAATCCCCTATCATCCCAGGTGCTGGGTCGGAAGCCTTTGTTGTTGGTACAGCATTTGCCATGGAGCAGGGAGCTACATCAGAATTGATTGCTGGTGAGAGCGGGGTGTATATGGTAACTGTAACCAAAAAAGAAGACGCTCCAAAACTGGATAACTATAGTACTTACGCCAATAGTCTACAGGCTTCAGCTGCAGGTCAGGTAAACTTCTCTGTATACAATGCATTAAAAGAGGCTTCTACTATAGAGGACAAAAGAGCAACATTTTATTAGTAGCATATAAGTTCACTAAAACAATAAAACCTCCCAATTGGGAGGTTTTATTGTTTTAGGCAAAATTGTTTCTAACTAGTGGAGGCAATCACAGTCCTAAGAGGGTAATGGTTACTTTACCATTTTGGAATAGGGGATAATAATTGGGTACCCTTGTTCCTTAAAGTAATCAGGAGTGGTTTTATTTCCAGTGGCTAGAATAAAATCGCCTCCCCAAGCCCCTAGACTCTTTATGGCACCCTTATAATCCGGAAATAATCGTTCCTTAACCGTAGGCTCTTCTAGGATTTCACTTAGAATGGCTTCGTGTTTTTTAATCAGCTTTTCAAATTGGGGCAAGCGTGTACAGGTCAATACTCGTTGGGTAATACTACTAATTTGAGATATTGTGGAGAAAGTATTGAAATCTTTTTTGCGATAATGGGCAATGCCATCCCTACTGTTTTGTTTTTGATTTAGATACACAAAGTACAGATCGTTTTTAAAGGTTGGATTAAAGGCAATCGGTAATGCAATTGGTATAGAGTTTTTAAGCTGGTAGGTAATTGGACCGTTGTGTTGTGCACAGGCAATGTCATACCCACTTCCTGAAAAGGCATTCCATAACAGTCTGTAGGCATCGATATTCGCCCACTGGGCAATATTGTTGATCAGTGTAGAGGAAGACCCTAAGCCCCATTCCCTAGGGAAGTTTAGTGCTGTGGTTATTTCTAAACCTTGATTTGCTGCAATAAAATTTGGATTCAATTTTTTGGCCTCTAGAAGTATTTTCACAAGCCTTTCCGAAATAGATTTTGTTTCGGCAGTTAAAGTGTTGTTGGAAACTTCGGTAAGTTTGTCCAGTTCATAAACACCTTTGAACCAGGTCTTTCCTTTTTCATCCAAACTATTCCAAGTAAGTAAATTATCCGCTGTCCCTTTTATGGACAAAGATTGCCCGTATAAAGTAGGTACGGCCAAGCATAGGGCGCCATCCAGTACTAGATACTCGCCAGTGATCAAGAGTTTTCCGTTGCTATAATATTGTTTTGTCATTTCTTGTTTCTCAATTCTTCGAAGGCGACTACTACTGCGCTATGTGAGGCGGTATGTTTTTTGAAATAATCTACCAAACTTAATTTTTCCGATTCTGTAGCACCCAATTGGTTTAAAATATTAAATAGGTGCATTTTCATATGACCTTGTTGGATGCCCGTGGTAACTAACGAACGAATGGCACCAAAATTTTGTGCCAATCCAGCAACGGCAACAATTTGCATTAATTCTTTCGCATTGGGATTTTGTAATATTTCCAAGGCTAGTTTTACCAAGGGATGTAAGGTTGTTAAACCGCCAACTGTTCCTAATGCCAACGGAATCTCTAACCAAAATTTAAATACCCCATTTTCTATACTGGCATGTGTAAGGCTTGTGTATTTTCCGTCTTTGGCTGCATAGGCATGTGCTCCTGCCTCAATGGCTCTGAAATCATTCCCAGTAGCTAAGACAACGGCATCTATTCCATTCATGATTCCCTTGTTATGTGTAACCGCCCTATAGGGTTCCACTTTCGCTATATTTACGGCACGTACCATCTTTTTGGCAAATTCCTCCGCCGTTATACTTTGGTGGGCCTTCAATTCGGATACGGGGCAACTTACCTCGGCCTTAACTACACAATTGGGAATGTAATTGGAGAGAATACTCATGACGATTTCAATATCTTTCTCCTTGTCTGTAAACGCGGCGTAACCCTGTGCCTCTTCTTTAAGGGATTGTGCGAACCCCTCTAAACAAGAGTTTATGAAATTGGCTCCCATGGCATCCATTGTTTCAAAAGTACAATGCAATTGAAAATAGTCATCCAATTGAGAAGTTTTATCCCTTAATTCGATGTTCTTGATACCGCCCCCGCGCTTCTCCATATTTTTGACAATGGGGGCCACACCTGCTATTAATTTTGGCTTTACAAGCTTAAAAAAATGGCTTAGTTTATCCGCATCGCCCTGGTAGATGAAATGGACCTGTCCAACTTTTTCCGTGCCTAAAACAGTAGTCTTAAAACCACCGCGTGTTTGCCAAAATTTTGCAGCTTTGCTTGCCGCGGCTACAACTGAACTTTCTTCAATGGCCATTGGGATAGCATAAAGTTTGTTGTTAATTAAAAAATTGGGAGCAATACCTAAAGGCAAATAGAAGTTGGTGACAGTGTTTTCGATAAATTCATCGTGCAAATTTTGTAATTCGGGATTGTCGTGCCAATATTGCTTTAGAATGGCTACGGTTTCCTCACTATTGGTGGTATAATTCTGGGCAATCCAATTAATTTTCCCTTCTTTCGTCAATTTGGAAAATCCTTCTATAGGTGTGGTCATTTAGTGCTTAATTTCTTGGGACAAAGATAGTAATAAGGCGCCAAAACTACGGAAACCTTAAATCAGGTTTAAAAGACATAACAATTGTTATTTTTTAACTATAAAGCACCTGTTTTTGTTATTTTTTTAGTAATCTTGGAGATTTGAATCAATCATAGAAAATACATAAATTTTCAGATACATTTTAATAACTCAAGTTTCGCACCCATTATTCACAGGGTTTAAATGATAATAAATAGCATGAAAACCAAGGGGAACCC
>Ga0209702_10009401_pt1 | contig 10916 bp, 13 predicted proteins | sample FRY01_FD_187210 | JGI IMG/M metagenome (GOLD analysis project Ga0209702, IMG submission 187210) | Freshwater microbial communities from Lake Fryxell liftoff mats and glacier meltwater in Antarctica - FRY-01 (SPAdes) (version 2) | ecosystem: Environmental > Aquatic > Freshwater > Ice > Glacier... | reverse complement strand
CCTCGACGAGGAGGTGGAAGTGGTTGGACATCACGCAGAAGTTGAGGATGCGGACCTGGCAGAATTTCTCGTAGAGGCGCATGTATTGCACGAACTGCTCGCGTTCCGCGTCCCCCAGCACAAAGCGCCGGTCCACCACCCGCGAGAGGCAGTGGTAGATGGCCGGCTTGCCCCTGAGGGCCTCCAAGTCCTTGAGGGAGAGCCCCTCGGCGTCCCCATCCGCGGCCTTCGCCTTGGCCGCCTCGATGAGATCCACCTGGTGCCAAGGGGCGAGATAACGAGCTTTCGGCATGACGGGGATGAGCAAAGCTCGGAACGGCAGGGGTTGCAAGCCGCTTCGTTATTTTTTGCCTGGGAAGTCATTTTCAAGCCGCTTCGTTATTTTTTGCCTGGGAAGTCATTTTGTGGGCAGTGGGGAAGTCATTTTGTGGGCATTCCTCCGAGGGTGGCCATGGAGCTGATGCGGCATAGCGACATCCGTTTGACCATGGGCGACTACACCGACGAAACCATCCTTCCGCTGGCCCGGGAGGTCGGTCGGGTGCCGTCGCTAAAATCATCCCTCCTATCTTTCCCTCAAAGTTGGGAAAACCTGTCCTAACGTGTCCACTGATGGGGAAACGGGGAATTCCGGGTGTGGGTCGGATACCCCTGAAAGCGAGGACTTTAGGGGTGAATTAGCCCCTGTTGTCCAAGGCTGTCCAAGTAGCCAAATGGCGGACCGGGAGGGATTCGAACCCTCGATACCCTTTTGGGGTATACTCCCTTAGCAGGGGAGCGCTTTCGACCACTCAGCCACCGATCCATAGTGAGGTCGGCCCCGAGAAACCATAGAGGCCGGGGTTCGTCAATGACAGGATGTGCCGGAATGGTGGGGGTTGCTTTTGGGATGGAGAACGGTCCAGCACCGAGGGAAGGGCGGTGCCCCCGCTGCCGGGATTTTCGGCACAAGGTCTCCCGCAAAATGGTCGGCGGTGCTCGCAAAGTCGTTGGTGACCTTGGACGGCAGCGGGACGCAGCCGCTCCCTTGGGCATTCCCTTGGGCGTTCCCTTGGGCGTTCCCTTGGGCGTTCCCTTGGGCGTTCCCTTGGGCGTTCCCTTGGGCGTTCCCTTGGGCGTTCCCTTGGGCGTTCCCTTGGGCATAGCTACCCCCATAAGGGCCAAGGCTTGCTCATTCCTCTCCGGTGATTTCCCTAAAGGGATTTCGGCGAAGGTCGGCGGTCCCTGCGAGACACGAGAGCTTGGCCTGAGGCGCAGGGCGGGAGTGGGGGGGGTGTTCCGCGGCTCTGCGGATCATGGTGGGGGCGGGTGGGGGGAGGTGGGGCTGGAGTATTGATCGGGGACTGATTCCGCTGGGGAGTGTTGGTGCTGGGGGCTTTTTTCTGTGCGGGAGGGGGGTGGGGGAGGTAGAATGGGGGGTGTGAAGGGTGTTCAATTGGTTGGATGGAAAGGCGGGCTGCTGCTACTGGGGACGTGTCTTTTGGTGAGTTCGTGTGGTTTTTTGGGGACGCTGATGGGGTCCTCGGGTGGGGGGGCGACGGAGGGTGAGGGACCGACGGCAGAGGAGGGGGTGGCGGCGGCTTCGACGCAGTTGATCGGGGAGGTGGCTTCGGTGCAAACGGCGGAGGGCTTTGTGCTGATCAAGCGATTCGGGGGTGGGTCGATGCCGGAGGGCTTTGTGTTTCACAGCCAGGGGGCGGGGGGGGAGACGGCTTCGCTGCGGCCCACGGGGGAGAAATTGGGACGATTTTACGCGGCGGACATCACCGGGGGGACGCCGCAGGCGGGGGATTTCGTGATGGGGAGGCGCTTGCCGGAGGCCGTGGAGGCCCCTTCGGTGCCTACTTTGGAGCCCCGGAAGCCGGGGGCGGGATTTCCCTGAAGGTGCTGAGGGTGGGGGATTTGCCAAAAAAGCAAGGAATAACAGGCTCTGTGGACCGTAAGGTCCGGGAATCCAGAGATTATTTAAAGTTTTTTAATGTTACCCTTGTAAAATTTATAAGATTCGGGATATCTTCCCTTTGAAGCTGCTGGGCATCCAAGAAACTACCAACCACCATTACAAGTCGAACAGTCATGAAATCAAGCACAGCAAACCAAACACGTGGATCCGTCCAAGCCGATGCAGATCGTCTTGCGGACTTCGTGTTGTTCACGCAGCGGTCGTGCATCCTTAACCTGTCGAATGAGTTGAATCGTGGGAACATTTCGTTCCCCCAGTTCTTCTTGCTCGCCTACCTTTCAAGCGAAGATTATCTGACCATGTCGGATATCGCCAAGAAGATGGGACATTCCACGGCAGCAGCCACTGGACTGGTCGATCGTCTGGAGAAACTCGGCTATGTCGAGCGGATCCATGCGGCTGAAGACCGACGTAAGATTATGGTCCGGATTACCCACAAGGGAACGGAACTGGTAGCGCATATGAGAAAGGAAATCGCTACGAACCTCGCGGACGTCATGTCCGATATGGACGAAGAGGAGACTGAAACGGTGGAGCACGCCAAGCGCGCTGTTGCCTCTCGTATGATTACCAGGTAAGTTATTTGGACAGCCCGCGCCAAGGAAACTTGGCGCACCCCAGAAGCCTCCGCTATCTTCCCCCAGATGGCGGAGGCTTCTTACTTTCTGGAAGGTGTGAACAAGTGCCCGGGGATCCGGGCGGATTTCGTGGAGCGGGTGGCTGGGGTGGTGGTGAGCACGGACAAGATGGCGACCTTGGCGGGGTTGGAGTCGGCGCATCGGGAGCGGGTGGAGGCGTTGGGGTTTGGGTGGTCGCGTTTGCGGAGGGCGGAGCAGGTGCATGGGGGGGAGGTGGCCGTGGTGACCGGCGAGGAGGGGGCGGAGGTGTGTGGGGTGGACGGGCTGATTTGCGGTGAGCCGGGATTGGTGTTGGGGATCTATGTGGCGGATTGTGCGGCGGTGTATCTGGTGGACCGGGGGACGGGGGCGATAGGGTTGGTGCATTCGGGGAAGAAGGGGACGGAGTTGGGGATTGTGCCGCGGGCGGTGGAGCGGATGGGGGAGGAGTTTGGGACACGGGTGGAGGATTTGGAGGTGGCGATTGCGCCGTGCATTCGGCCGCCGCAGTATGAGACGGATTTCGCGGCGGCGATTGTGGCGCAGTTGCGGGGGCAGGGAGTGCCGGAGGAGCGGATTCGGGACAGCGGGATCTGCACCGGGGCGGAAGTGGGGCGTTACTATTCCTATCGGGTGGAGAAGGGATGCACGGGGCGGATGTTGGCCTTGCTGGGACGGCTGGAACGTGAGGAGGTGGGGGCATGAAGATCGAGGTGCCGGCCAAGTTGAATCTCTCGCTGCGGATCAAGGGGCGGCGGGAGGATGGGTTTCACGAGTTGGAGACGCTGATGGTTCCGGTGCCGGATTTGCATGATGTGTTGGTGGTGGAGGAGGCGGGGGAGTTTTCCTTTGCGTGTGATGAGGAGGGAGTGCCGGAGGACGAGGGGAATCTGGTGGTGAAGGCGGTGCGTTTGTATGAGCGGGAGACAGGGGAGCGTTGTTCGCATGCGGTGCGTTTGGAGAAGCACATTCCGCACGGGGCGGGATTGGGGGGAGGGAGCAGTGATGCGGCGGCGATGTTGATGGTGCTGAATGCGCTGGGGAAGGCGAAGGTGCCGATGAAGCGCTTGATGGGGTTGGCGGGGGAGTTGGGATCGGACGTGCCGTTTTTTTTGAAGGGACGGGCCTGCTGGTGTCGGGGGCGGGGTGAGTTGATCGAGCCGGGGGAGGTGGAGGAGATGGACGTGCTGCTGGCGAAGCCGGGGTTCGGGGTGGCGACGGCGGATGCCTATGGGCGATGGGCGGGCTCGCGGGAGTTGCCGGGGGTGCGCTATGAGGTGCAGCGCTGCGGGAGTGTGGAGTTGGTGAATGATTTGGAACGTCCGGTGTTTGAGAAATTTTTGTATTTGGCGGAGTTGAAGATGTGGTTTTTGAAGCAGCCGGAAGTGGAGGGGGCCTTGATGAGTGGGTCGGGGGCGACGGTCTTCGGGGTGCTGCGGGAGGGGGCGGCAGCGGAGGCGGTGGAGGAGCGTTTGCGGGCTGAGATGGGGGAGGATTTGTGGATTTGGTCGGGACGGGTGGGTGAATAAATGTTGGCGAAAGGTTGGGAAAAGTAGGAGAATGAGGGTCATGTCGGGTATTTTTCTTCAGCGGGGGTGGTTGCAGGGGCTGTTGCAGGGGGTGTTGCTGGGGTTGGTGATGATGGCGGGGAGTTTGGAGGGGCAGGAGGCGGGATCTGCGGATGTGGAGTTTCGGGCGAAGAACATCAAGACGCTGGAGAGTCTGACGGGGGTGATGGCGGAGACGGAGAAGGCCATCACGGAGAAGAGGGCCGCGAAGAAAATGGCGGCGACGGAGGAGGAGGCTGCCGAGCTGACCCGGGACATCGACAAGTTGCGGGAGCGATTGACGGGCTTGCAGGATGAGTTTGCGAAGCTGGCGACGGGAGTGGGAGAGGCGGAGTATGAGGGGTTGGGGGAGAGTGTGTCGAATCTGAGCGAGGAGCTGGAGCAGATGGGGCGGCTGCTGGTGGGGGAGTTCAACGAGGCGACGGCGGGGGCGCGGGAGATGGAGGAGATGCGCTCGATGCAGGAGACCCTGTTGGAGCGTGAGGATCTGGCGGAGCGGGCCCTGTCGCGGTTGACGGCGTTGGAGGGCGAGGAAGTGCAGGGGGTTCTGAAGGAGCGGCTGGACAAGATGCGGGAGGAGTGGACTGCTCGACTGACGCAGGTGGTGAGCCAGCGGGAGGCCTTGGGGCTGCGCATTCAACGGCGCGAGGCGGAGAACATTCCGGTGGTGGAGCGGTTGTGGGCGATGGTGGGGAAATTTTGTACGCAGCGGGGGCGCAATCTTCTGGTGGCGCTGCTGGCGTTTTTGGGGACGACGGTGGTGATGCGGTTTCTGCGGCATCTTCTGGTGCGCTACGGTCCGTTGCGCCGATCGAAAAAGTCGGGGTTCTTCGTGCGGGTGTTGGATGTTGTTTACGGGTTGATCTCGGTGGTGATCGCCTTGTTGGCGGCGTTTGGGGTCATGTACGCGGCGGGGGACTGGCTGTTGCTGTCGCTGGGATTGATCTTCGTGGTTGGATTGGCGTGGGCGATGAAGAGCACGCTGCCTGGGGTGTATGAGCAGGTGAAGCTGGTGCTGAATTTGGGGCCGGTTCGGGAGGGGGAACGGTTCGTCTATGACGGATTGCCGTGGAAGGTGAAGACGCTGGGGTTTTACTGCGAATTCATCAATCCGGAGCTGACGGGGGCGGTGCTGCGGCTGCCGATTCGATCGTTGATCGATGAGCATTCACGGCCCTATGTGGAGAAGGAGCCTTGGTTTCCGACGGCGGTGGGGGATTGGCTGTTGCTGTCCGACGGGACCTACGGGAAGGTGGTTTCGCAGACGCCGGAGCAGGTGGTGGTGCTGAAGCTTGGCGGCAGTCGCGCCTTTTATCAGACCGCGGCGTTCCTCGGGTTGAATCCGGAGAATCTTTCCCGGAACTTCCGCATCAATGTGACGTTCGGGATCGACTATGCGCATAAGGCGGAAGTGACCACGACGATCAGGGAGATCTTTGAGCGGCGGTTGAGGGAAGAGTTGAGAGGATGCACGGGAGAGGACGGATTGATTTCGCTGAAGGTGGAGTTCAGCGAAGCGGGAGCGTCCTCGTTGAATTTTGAGATGTTGGGGGATTTTTCCGGGGAGTTGGCGTCGCGGTATAATTTCCTGCGTCGGTCGATTCAGCGGATCTGTGTGGATGTCTGCAACGAGAATGGTTGGGTGATTCCGTTCACGCAGATCACGGTGCATCAGGCGAGGTAGGGTCGCGTTGGGCGAGGAGGGTGAAGACGGTGGCGTCCTCGAGGGGGGTGTTGTCGTGGGGGTCGAAGTTGACGATGGTGTCGGTGACGGTGAATCCGTGTTCGAAGAGGAGGTCGGTCAGTTCGTGGGATTCGAGCCAGTGGATGTGTTCCTGGCATTCGTGGGAATCGAGGAGAGTGTCGTCGGGGGCGTGGAGGGTGTAGCGGTGGTGGCGGATGAGGAGGCGGGAGTCGGGATTGAGGGAGTGCCTGGTTTGCACCGAGGCGCGGGTTTGGTCGGGGAGGGTGAGGTCTCGGTCGGGATACCACTGATTTTCGGGGACATCGCCTTCGAGTTCGGAGTGGGGGATGAAGGCGGTGAGGTAGAGCCAGCCACCGGGTTGGAGGGTGCGGTGGAGGGAATGGAGGAGGCGGGAGGGGTCGTTGACGAGTTGGAAGGTGAAGGCGGGGAGGGTGAGGGTGGCGTAGGTTTCGGGGAGTTCGAGGAACTCGATGTTGCCATGGTGGAGAACGGGGTGGAGGGAGGTGGCTGCGGCTTGTTCGCGGCAGAGGTCGAGCATCTCGGTGGAGAGGTCGATGCCTTCGATGTGGAAGCCGGCGGCGAGGAGGGGGAGGAGGAGACGACCGGAGCCGCAGCCGAGTTCCAGGCCGCGGCCGGGATGGCGGCGGTGGAAGTCCTGGAGCAATTCGAGTTCGCCGGGGCCCTCTTCGGCATTCCAGAAGAGATCGTGAAACCGCGCTTCGAGGGATTGGTACATGATCAGGATCCGCGCAGGTGATTCTCCTCGGGGGATGGGATTTCGGCGTCCTTGGGAATGATGAGGGCGTAGATGGTGGTATTGGGGGGGAGTTTTTCGAGGTCGGCGGGGGCGGGGCGGAGATTGCGGTTTTCATCCTGCAGGAAGAGGATGATGGCGTCCTCGCCGTAGGTGAGGTCGAAGTCCTGCAGGGTGAAGACGTCGGTGAGTTGGGTTTTCTTGATGATGGCTCCGTCTCTGGCGAGGTTGTGGAGTTTGGGATAGGTGGGGGAGTTGGAGAAGCAGACCCGGCCGCGGCGGTGGGAGGCGACGGACTTCATGTGGTGGGAGTCCTTGTCCTGCGGGGCGATTTGCCAGACGTTGGCCTTGCCGAAGATGTGGGAGAACTCGCGGGTGGCGAGGGAGTTGATTTCGTCGTGGAGGGCTTTGGCGATTTTTCGGATCCAGGTATCTGCGCCGGCGAAGACCACGCCGGTGGAATTTTTGGAGGCCACGCCGAGGGCGCGGGCCATGGGTGCGGCGAGGATGCCGTAGATGAGGACGGTGGCGATGATGACGAGGGAAGACGATGGGGACCAGTTCGTGGGCCTGGGCCTCGATGGCGGCGGGGAGTTTGCCGGAGTGTGCGGCGTGTTCGAGTTCGATGGCGAAGATGGAGGTGACCGCGGCGGCGACGATGCCGCGTGGGGCCAGTCCGGCGAGGAAGAGGCGTTCGCGGAAGGTGAGCTTGTTGGAGAGGACGGTGGCGAGGAAGATGGAGGCGGGACGGGCGAGGAGGATGAGGCTGGGGACGAGGACGGTGCCGAGGGCGGAGGGGGCGATGCGGCCGGAGAGGAGGATGAAGAGGAGGGAGATGATGAGGACGCGGAGGTGTTCCTTGAAGGCGAGAATTTCGCGGACCGAGACGGTTTTTTGGTTGGCGAGGGCGATGCCGAGGACGGTGACGGTGAGGAGGCCGGACTCCTGTTGGATGGCATTGGAGGCGGCGAAGGCGGCGCCGACCACGGCGAGGAGGAAGACGCTTTCGAGGAAATCGGGGATGAGGTGGTGGCGGAGGAGGAGTTCGATGCCCTTGGCCATGACCACGGCGAGGACCACGCCGACTAAGAGGGTTTTGGCGAGGGCGAAGAGGACGACCCCGGAGGCGTCGCCAAAGCCGCCGGCCACGGCGAACTGGAAGACGAGGACGGCGAGAATGGCCCCGATGGGGTCGATGACGATGCCTTCCCATTTGACGATGGAGGAGATCTTGCGGACCGGCTTGATGACGCGGAGGAGGGGGCCGATGACGGTGGGTCCGGTGACGACGAGAATGGCGCCGAGGAGGGAGGCCACGGTCCAGTCGAAGTGGAAGATGTAGTGGGCGAGGACGGCGGTGAGGACGGCGGAGACGGCGACGCCGAGGGAGCAGAGGCGCAGGACGGGGACGCCGGCTTCGCGGAGTTCCGAGAACTTGAGGGTGAGGCCGCCCTCGAAGAGGATGATGGCGACGAAGAGGCCGACGATGGCGAGGAGGACCTCCTGGTCGAGGTAGTCGTCGATGGTGACGTTGGTGGTGGCGGAGAGGCCGAAGCCGAAGGCGAGGAGGAGAAGGATGGACGGGAGCTTCAGGCGCCAGGAGATCAGTTGGGCGAGGATGCCGAGGCCGAGGACGAGGACGAGATAGGTGAGGGGCGCCACAGGGCGACTTTGTACGGAATCGGGGGATTGGAGAACCACGAAAAGCGGGACGAAAATTTTTGGTGGGAACAGGGGGGATGCGGGGGAGCGGCCAGCAGGGTCTGGCGGGGTGGTTCGCCAGATTTCCTGGATGCTTGGCGTGGGTGCTCTTAATGAGGAGGAGGGCTTGCGACCGGGATGGTCACGCCACTATTTGGAGATCGGCGACCGCCGATCAGAAACTTCCCGGAAATGCTGGAAAGGAGGATCAGAGGAGGAGGAATCGGGAGATTCGTGCAGAATGGGGTTTTCAGGAGGGGTGCGGGAGGTCACGAATGGGCGGGTGCGAAACAGCTTTTACTCTTTTTTTGATACGGAGCGGTGGTCGGGCCGGGAGACGGAGGGTGATTTTCGGACGCCGTTCCAGATCGACCGGGACCGGGTCCTGCACACGCCGGCCTTTCGGCGCCTGCAGAACAAGACGCAGGTGTTTTGGAGCGGGGAGTATGATTTCTACCGGACGCGGCTGACCCATTCGCTGGAGGTGGCGCAGATCGGGCGTTCGATATGTCATTGGCTGCGGGAGAGTTCGGCGGCCTTGACGCCGGAGTGCTTCATCGATTCGGAGTTGGTGGAGGCGGTTTGTTTGTCGCATGATCTGGGGCATCCGCCCTTCGGGCACGCCGGGGAGCGATCCTTGAATCATTTTTTGGAGCCCTATGGTGGATTCGAGGGGAACGCGCAGACCCTGCGGATGTTGACGGAGCGGATTTTTTCGCAGAAGCGGCAGGGGATGGATCCGAGCCGGGCGTTTCTGGACGGGATTCTGAAATACAAGTCGCTATGGAGCGAGCTCAAGTCGGTGAAGGGCAACGCGCCGGGGAATCACTTTATTTATGATGGGCAGGCGAAGTATCTGGACTGGGCGATGGGGGGGCGGGATTTTTCGGTGGAACTGACTCCGGGCAAGGCGCGGGACGGGTTCAAGTCGATCGAGTGTCAGGTGATGGATTGGGCGGATGACACGGCCTATTCGCTGAACGATCTGGCGGACAGCGTGAGGGCGGGATTTCTGAGCACGGAGAAGATCGAGGCGTGGGCGGAGCGGGAGGGTGTTTCGAGTGGGGAGGGGACGCCGCTGGCTGCGCTGCTCCGGGCGGTGCGGAGGGGACGGGTCGATGCCTTTGCGGGGAAGCGGATCGGCGACTACATCAAGGCGGCCACGCTGGAGGAGGAGGTCAACTTCCTGAGCGGGGAGAGCAATCGGTATCGGTATCGGCTGGTGGTGGATCCGGAGGTGAGGGCGGAGAGCGAGGTGTTCAAGAAGCTGGCTTTTGAGGTGGTCTTCCTGTCACCGCAGCTCAAGCAGTTGGAGCACAAGGGGAGCATGATGTTGCGGAGGTTGTGGGAACTGCTGCACACGCGCTACGTGAAGGACGAGGCGATCGACGGGCAGCGGTTCCAGTTGCTGCAGGCGGCCGATGTGGCGGAGATCGAGGAGGCGGGGACGGAGGCGGCGCGGGCGCGGTTGGTGTGTGATTTCCTGGCGGGAATGACGGATGGCTTTGCGGCGCGGATGTATCAGCGTTTGTTTGAGCCGGGGTATGGGTCGATCGGAGATTTGGTGGGCTGAGGATCCGGGCACAAACGAAACGCGCCGTCCGGAGATCCGGACGGCGCGTTCTTGTATGAAACCGAGGATGGGGAAGATCACCCCACCCTCTAATGGAGTTGTTGTTTACCAGCCGAAGCCGACTTCAAGGGCACCACCGAAGAGGCCGGTGTCCTCGTTGTCATCGTCGGAGATGGACTGGTAGTTCTGCGCCTCGAGGCCGAGGCGGATGTAGGTGCAGGCGTTGATGTCGTATTGGATACCAACTTCGAGCTCAACGATCGGCAGGACCTCGTCTTCGTCGTAGTAGTCTTCGTTTCCGTAGAGGAGGGAGCCACGTGCACCCGCGTAGAGGGAGAACGCGCCGGAGAGTTGGCGAGTCAATTCGACGCCGAGAGTGGGACCCCAGCCGTCGTAATCGGTACCTTCTTCGTCGAACTCGCCGTAGCGGATACCGACGGAGTATTCGCCATCCCAGGATCCGAGTTGGAAACCGTCGAAGACCTCGAAATCGATGGTCATGATTTCAGCGGTGTCCGCTCCGGAGCCTTCCCATTCGAAGTAGCGGACGCGGATGCCGAGATTGTCGTCGCACTTGTAGGAGAGGGCTACGCGGTAGCCGAGTTCCTCCTCCTGATCCTGGTCGTAGCCACCTGCGTTGTGGTGGGCTTTCAGGTAGAGGGCTGCGGCGGAAAAGCCCCAGGGGCAGGCGCAGTCGCTTGCGGGGGCAACGATGGGGGATTTCTCCAGAATGGGAGATTTTTCCATGCCGCCGCCGAGGGCAACGGAGCAGGACCCTATTCGGAAAGTCGTTGATTGGCCGCAAAAAGGCGCAAGCGGCGCATGAAAGATCTCGGAAAAACGGCTTCAAAAACTTGCAAAAGAGTGCCGCAACACACTAGAGTTCAACCAATTAATGTCACTCAAAAAAATCAAACATACCAGCGTGTGCGGCACACAAAGAAACTACCAATATCCCCTGCCTCGGCAACCTGATTTTGCCGGTTCCAGACACTGACTTTCGCGATTATCTCGATGAAGTGGATGAATTGGCCG
>Ga0209702_10009397_pt1 | contig 10919 bp, 13 predicted proteins | sample FRY01_FD_187210 | JGI IMG/M metagenome (GOLD analysis project Ga0209702, IMG submission 187210) | Freshwater microbial communities from Lake Fryxell liftoff mats and glacier meltwater in Antarctica - FRY-01 (SPAdes) (version 2) | ecosystem: Environmental > Aquatic > Freshwater > Ice > Glacier... | reverse complement strand
TTTGGGTCGGCTGTCTGATGGTTTCTTTGTCTCATTTGTTGTCTTGTTATGTCGTTCATTTTATGCACTGTCGTCTTTTTAGGCTTGCAGGTAACGTTTCGCGGCTTGGCGAAGGTGGCGATTTTCACCACAAATGTTGATGCGGAGAACCAACTTTGATTAACCACAAATGTATCTGCGGAGCACTGAACCGCCACTTTTGCCAAACCGCTGTTACAAGCTGCCCTTCTTTCTGTCCGAAGCTGTGTCCGTCTATGTTTGCAGTGAATTGTTGCACTGTCTGGGTGCGTTGGCTTGCACTCTCTTTTGCTTTTTTTGGGTTGGTCTGTGCGGTTGCAAAAAAGCAAATGTGAGTGCAAATGCGTGGGCACTTGGAAGGCTGTCGGTCGTGTTAGCATTGATGTCATTTGTTTTCTGTTTTAGGTCTTAGAAAAATACTAACCAATAAACCAAGTCCAACAACTACATCAACAATATTCCACATTTGTCTGCCGAGTGCTATTTTAATAAACGGTTGAAATAGCAAAGCAAGCCCACCGTATATTATCATTTCTGTTTGTCTACCGTGTTGGTTTGCTTCATAAGCTAAAATTGTAAAGCCTATTAGTCCTGCGAACCTTACAAACTGGTAAAAGCCGTATGGCATATCCGCTAAACAGAGGAAGAACAAAATCGCTAAAACGATTTTAATAATGCTACTCAAATTTAAGTTCATCTGTAAACTCTTGATGTAAACCGTAATTATGAAAGTCAAGCAAATGGTCAATTTGTTTTGGGAATTTTACAATTAGCGTTTGCTCGTCAATTTTCAATTTCGCTTTTGCCATTTGAAGAAATTTAAGTTCAGATTGTTGAACATCATTATCCGCTTCAATTATCCTTAACAGAACTTCAATTAATAAAATTTCTTGATGTTCGTTTAGGTTGTTTGTTCCTATCTCTTGTAGATATTGATTTATAGCACCTTTACCATTTGCTTTGATAGTGGCGATATTGTTTTTCAATGGTTCTTCAAAGTCATAGCCCATAAAATAAATTTCATTCGCTACAATGTTTTTTATTTCTTCAATTTCTGTTTCCGCAATGTCGCCATCACAAGCCATTGCCATTACGGCTGACTTAAATAGGAAATCCTTAAATTCTTGATTTTTCATTGTTGTATTTTTTAAAGTCCGAAACCAATTCTTGTTGTTGCTTCTTTTTCTGCACCTTTTGGTAGCAAGTTTAATAACCCACTGTTTATTTCTGAAAGCCTTTCCCAATTTTGGCTTTCAATAGCAAAATTCCCAGCATCAACTAAACTCTTTGCTTGAGTTTGGTCATTCATTCTTGTTTGATTGTTTTTGCACCATTGAAAAATGCCTGTTAAAAATTCTGGTGTTCTCCAACGAATACGAGATAAAATGCTGTGCATTTCGTCTGATTTTTCTTGAATTTTTAAAGGACTATTTGTAGCAAAAAATGCGTTCTCTTGTGCAACAATGTCGTTGTATGTTTTGCGTTCGTGGTCGTTTCCGTTCTCATCTAACATCTTTAAACATTCTTCTTTTACTTCAAAGTAATGTGCTTTTACCTGCTGAATCCTTTTGTTTTTGGTCGCACTATCTATCTCCTGTGCAATTTTTCTTTTTTTGTCTTCAAGTTGGTATCTCTTATCTGTAACATCATCATTTGTTAGGTTTTCAGTTTCTTCGCTGACCGTTTCCATTTCTTTTTTAAGTTTATTCAATGCTCCTGCCGTTTCATAATCTTCTTTGTCAGTTGCTTCTTGTATTTCCAATTCAAGTTTTTCTGATAAATCCTCTACTTGTTCTTTTAAATATTCAATTTTTGTATGACGCAAGGTTTGATTAAAAGTTTGTTTAAATTCTTGGTCTGCCATATTGAGATAAACTGAAATGGTAAGGTCTCTTGATTCAGTTATAGAGATTGAAATTTCAATATCAGAACCTTTGGCAATATCCCGTTTTATTTGTGTGCCACGGATTTCCATAAAACCGATGCCTTTGTTGGCTTCAGGTATTGCCAAATGAGAACCTTCCAATACATTGATGTATATAAAATCATCATCATTCCCTTTAATCATTCCTTTGTTGAGAGGAAAACTAATACCCTGCGAACGAAGAGGTAGTATAGAGTTTTTTTGAAATATAAGCTTTAGTCTTGTTTTGCCCGGATTATCGTAATCGTCTACCTCCAAACAAATATCTTCAGGAATTGGTTGCCCGCTAATGTCAAAGCCACTATTTATTCCAATTGGCTCAATGTCTGTTACTACAATATTGTTTTGATTGTCGTAAACAACAAGTGAAAAGAAATTGAAAGCACCATCAACTAATGGTAAATCTTCTTCTATTCTTTCGGGTAACTTTTTAATACCACTATCAAAACCGCCATCGTCTCTTGTAATTCTGTACGAAAGACCATCAATGTTTCCTGTGATTCTTGCAGAAAACAATTCATCCTTTTCTTTAGATGCCTTTTTAAAAGATGTTCTAATTGATAGTGCAGACTTCGTTTTTGTTATTGATTTTTCAATTTCCTTTGGTTTGGTAGCTGCATAATATGCCGCTCCAATTGCTACTGCTGTTGTTGGGTCAATTTCACAGTTTGCTGGAATTTGTAAAACTTCTTCTACACGACTGCGAACGTATGGAATGTAAGTAGAGCCACCAACCATTAAAGTAAATTGAACATCAATCGGTTTCAACGAATTTCTTGTAATGATTTTTTTAATCATATCAATTGTTCCGTCAATGTTTGGTTTTATTAACTCGTTAAACTCGGAACGTGTAATTACAATTTCCATATCAACTTCATTTCCTTCTTCATCTTCAAAGCCGTCAATTACTATTTCTGCTGATGTCTTGGAAGACAGTGTGATTTTGGCTTCTTCTGCTCGTCTTAAAAGCACATAATATTTTGCATTAAACTTTCCTGTTGCACTTTTCATTTCGTCCTCCAAATTGGAGAAACTATATTTTTCAAGAATTTTTGGGATAACTAATTTCTCAACTATCATATTGTCAAAATCGGCACCTCCTAAAAAATTGTCTCCTTCGTGGTCTAGAACTTTCATTTCGCCTTCTTTGATTTTTATTAGTGCAACATCAAAAGTTCCACCGCCCAAATCGTAAACCAGCCATTGCCCGTCTTTCATTTCTCGTTCCTTCTTCATATTGGCGTATGCTAAACTGGCTGCAATAGGCTCTTGAAGCAAAACAACTTGTTTGAAACCCGCTTGTATTCCTGCTTCCTTGGTTGCGTTGGATTGTATTGTGTCAAATGATGCAGGAATAGTAATTACAACCGCATCTAAAGTGTCGCCTGTATTAACAAAGGTTTTCAGTTCTTTTAAAACTTGTGCTGAAAGCTCAATTGGCGTTTTAGATTCATTGATTGATTTGATTTTGAAACTTTCAGCAGTTCCCATTTTTCTTTTGAAAACACCAACAACACTTTTAGGGTCTTTTTCCAAAAATTCTTTGGCTTTGTTTCCAACGGTTATTTTATCCTTTTTATAGGATACAACTGACGGTAGTGTGTTTCTACCATAGTCTTGTGGGTTTGAAAAAATGATTACTTCACCTTTTACAAACTTTGCAATAGCACTGTTTGTAGTGCCTAAATCAATTCCGAAATTTATTGTATTTTCCATTTTGAATACTTTTTAAAGATTAATGTTTTTTGATTGAACTATGACTACCGCAGGTTGAACAATTACTTTTATTACTTTTTCATTTTCTTGATAAGCATAAAAGATAATTGGTTTAATCACTTCAATGATTTCAAGATTTTCAACTCCCGTTCCTGCAATTGTTGCTTCACAGTCTGTTCTTGTGTCCGAATAGCTTTCGCCTATTGGATTGTGATAAGTTAAGCCAATAGTGGAACTACCTTTGAAAAATTCTTCTTCAAGTATTCCTTTCATTTTATTGAGGTTTCTTTGAATAGAATTTTCCTCTTTCAAGTTGGCTGATTTCTTTTCAATTTCAAATATCTGATTCATAAAATCAAGATATGCCTGTGGCACTTTTACGGTAACTTTTTTTATTTCATGCATATTATTTCGTTGTTAGTTGTTTGTTCAATTTATAAGTGGTTTCAAAAAATATTTTCTAATCAAATATTGAAGCAATTAAACCAATTATAAAAATTATTATTATTAGATATATGATGTCTACTAATTGCGAAGGTAGATTATTAACCATTGCTTGATTTGCTTTACCAACACCTGTTCCTACATTGTTTAAAACATTTTTCGCTTTAAACTCTACTCCCGAAATATTTTTTTCTATGCTAACAGCTAATTCTCCGTCATTATTCCCAATAGATTTTATTTTTTTTAAAAAGTTGTTTGAGTAAAAGGCATCCAGTTTGACTAAAGTTTTTTCGAGAGCATAAAATAAATTACGCTTTAATGCCAATTCCTTTGATTCTGATAGGGAATAAATCAATTTATCAGTGAAAATTTCATTAAGCATCTCTTTAACTTTATCTGCTTTAATATTTATCATTCCATGTGAACTGATTTGAGAATTAATATTTTCAACCATCTTTATTAAACCTTGAATTTCGTTTTTTTCATTGTCTTTTTGTTTTTGTTTCAATTCCAAAAGTTGCTTTAATGCTTCTCCTAATTCAGCTTTAGTTTCGTTGTCAACTTTAATATTCATTGCAATTTTTATAAGTGAAATTGAATCATCCAATTCACTATATTTATTCCAAATTGAAACAGAAATCCCACGAAAAAGTATTGCAATTTGATTGCGAATTTCACTAAGAACAGAAGGTGTTGCATTCAATTCATCAATTGATAAAATTGAATTTATTTGTTTCAAAGCAGCTTGCGGTTGCTTTGACTTATTTTCAATTTCCTCTCTTATTTTTCGAAGTGCCATTAAGCTAACCGCATATTTTTTAAGAATAGGAGCATACTTTTCTTGTTCCTTTCTTTCATCATTTTTCTTTTTGATGATTTTGAAATTGTTCTCAAAAGTTGGTCTGTCCAATCCTCCTATGTTTAAAGTCAGTAAGTATTCCGTCAAATCATTTGGAACTTGGGTTGAATCAAAAGCATCCCAAATAGAATTTGACAAATAGTTTATTGAGTTTGCAATTTTTAATATTTGGCTTTGAAAATATTGAGGTAAACAGTTTAGTGTATTGCTTGGGAAATTGTCTTTTACTAACTGAACAGCTTCTTCAACATCGTTTTCGTCATAGGCACTTTCTTCGTTCTTGATGTCTTTTGTTATTTCGTCAATTTCTGCAATTTTGTTTTGAATGTTATTTGATACACTCTTAAATGCTGAATTTAGGTCTGACTGTGCAATTAAAGAGGAAGTGTTTAAAATTGCTTTTGTAAGGTCGGCATTATCATTTTCAAATGCAGTTAATAAGGTTTTGTCAAATTTTGGTGCAAAATATGGGCTTATGAATTTGACAAATTCAGGCAACTTAAAAATGCTGTCTTGTTTGAAGCTTTTGAAAATTGTTTCTTTTCCACTTGCTAAAAATTCATTCAACGGTTTGTTATTTGCCAGATACAGATAAAACTCTTTGTAGTCATTGTTGGTCAACTCGTCAATGGCTTTTTCACAATTCCCTTTTGTGAGTTTTAGTCCGTAATACTCAAACACTCCGCTGTCAGACAGGTCAATGTCTGCAAACAATTTGCGTTTTGCTTTTTTTACAATTTCGTTATCAATGCTTGATGCGTCCGTAGCATTTGATAAGCCTAAAATTTCTATTGGATTTACATACATAATTATCTTCTTTCAGTTACGATATAAAATTGCCAAGTATAACCTTGATTACTCTGCATATACTCTGTGCCAATATTTGGAATTACGTTTGGTGCTGATGCCCTATAATTACAAGTTCCTGGCGACATTGTTATTTTCCTTTTTTGTTGTGGAGAAAAAGAGTAGGTTTCACTATTTAATTTAAGTGTCAATGTCAGTTTTGTGTTGTTGTAGATTTCTATTTCGGGGTTATAGTTTTCAGTTTGTCCGCTTGGGGTGAACATTCCTTGTTCATTTTTTTCAATTACTTGTCCAACTTTTACAAAAGATTTGTGAATGTAGCCTTCTTTGTTGGTGGCAATATCAATAATGTTGTAAAAGTCGTTTTCTGTTTCAAGAGAAACAATAAAAATCTGTGTCCCAACTTTTAGTGATGAAATAACAGGATAGTCCGTTCCTGCACCTTCTCTGAAATTTACTTGTTTGGTAACTCGTCCAAGGTATGATTGGCTAAAACCAGTCAAGCAGAAAAAAAGTAAAAATGATAAGAGTATTGCTTTTTTCATATTCCAAATTTTAGTGTTATTCGTCTGATTGTCGGGGTGGTGGGTGGGCTTTGGGTGCGGTTGGGCAAAATTAAATGTGGTGCTAAAGCGTTGGCTTGTGGGCAGGCTTGCACCTCTTTTAATTTTGCGAAGCGTTGGCATTGTGTCTTTCATTTTAGCACTGTCGTTTATTGTTTGCACTGTCGTCATAGGGTTGCTTGTAACGTTTTGCAGCTACCCGAAGGGCGGGATTTTCACCACAAAACTTCATTCGGAGAACTGAACTTTCGGCTTGCACAAATGTGTCTTCGGAGAACGAAACCCCGCCTTTTGGGTAGGTGCTGTTACAAGCTGCCCTTCTTCTGTCTGTCGTTGCTGTCATTACTTGAATTCTTCTACTGTCACTGTCCAATTACCAGCTGCGTTTATGTTTAAGTAATAGCGACCTGCACTTTTTTGAATTGAACTTTCACTCTCTTCATTTTCTGCCGATGTCATAACTTCAGGAATACCACCTTGTTTCATAATGTCTTTCCCTTCGTCAACTACATAAGCTGCAAACATTCCCATACCCATTCCGTTGTCGGTGCTGTAATTATATTTCAATCGGGCTTCGCCACCAGTCAATTCAAATGTTGGCGATTTTTTCATTCCGTTTCCTTTGAAAGTATAAACTTCTGTCCACTTGCTTTCTCGTTTTTCTTCCTGTGGCTCTGCTGTCGTTGTTTGTGAATTGTCGCTTGGTGAAGAACTATTTTTTGATTTGTCCTTGTCTGTTGTGATGCCAAACAGAACAAATGAAGCAACTAAAGCAATTCCGTAAATTGTCGCTGATTTAGTTCCTGTTCGTTCTTTTTTATACCAAAATAAACTTTTTTGAGGGCTGAAAAAGCCAATGATTAGTAATACTAAACTGGTTAAAATTAGAAGTGCGAATAAACTGTCCATTTTTTTAAAGATTAATTGTTTGTTTTTGAAATTGGTTGTTTGTAATTATTAATGCAGTAAATATTATTACTGTCAAAAGTGAAATTATTTGAGATGGTGAAAATGTATCTTGACTTAAAACTGTTCCCCTGTCGTCTGCTCTTATGAACTCAATTATAAATCTGAAAATTGAATAAGTCAAAATATAGATGTAGAATTGATTTTTGGGTTTGAATTTGGTAAAAAAGATAAATAGGCAAAGCACAAAAGCACTTTCATATAATTGTGTCGGGTGTATTTTAGTTAGTTCGTGGTAATGATTATGAGGTAAACTTTCGATTGGAAAAGTTACTCCCATAAAAGATTTTGTCGGACTACCAAAGCAACAACCCGCCATAAAGCACCCAAGTCTGCCGAAGAAATGAGCTATACAAAAAGGAAGAGCCAAAATATTAAGCGTTGGCAAAACTGGCAATGAAGCAAGTTTAAGACAAATAACGAAAACCATTAAACCGCTTAGTAAGCCACCTAAAAAAGTTAGTCCGATTTGATTTAAGTTGTCAAATGTTAATGCGATGTTTTGAGAATATGCATCAAAAATAAATGCACCTATGAAACCTAAAAGAATTGAAACAATTAGGCTCAAATGAATTTTATGTTTTTCTTTTTCTGTCTTGGTCTTGAATGGCTTTTGATATTGCAAAAAAAGCATAGCCATAGCAATACCTAATCCCACAAATAAATTGTAAGATGGAATGAAATTGTTGTTGCCTATGTCTAAATATCGTAGCATAAAAAAATGGTGGGGCGAAGCCCCACCTGTTTTTAAATTACAAAACTGGCTTTTTCTGTGTCAGTGAAATAACACCACCAATAAGGAATAAAATACAAACGATGAATGAAAGGAAATTGAAAGTAACTAATGTTACCCCTGCAAGAATACCTGCTAAAAGCATCATTGCTCCCCAACCTTTTGGGTTTTTCTTGTAAAGAAAAGCACTTACAAGTCCAATTAAAGCAGCTATTAAACCAATCCATAAAAATGCACTTCCTGCATCGTATGTTGATTGTTTTGTTGCTCCGTCAGCAAGTGTTGAAAGTCCTGCGGCACAAGCCCCAGAACAGATTGCGGCAGGAAGTCCTAAGATACCACCGATAATGCCCAATATCATTGGTGCGTTTGAAATTTGTTTTTCGTTACTCATATTTTGAAATTATTTGTTGTTAAATTTTTAATTGTCGTTCAATTACAAAGGTTTTTAAAGTTGTCTTTGTAGATCAACTTTTTATTTAAGTGTCGTCTGGTGGTTCTCTTCCGTTACTATTTCGTTTCATTTGTCTGCTCGTGTTTGTTTGCACTGTCGGTTCGTTAGGGTTGCTTGTAACGGTTTGCAGCTACAAGAAGTTGGCGATTTCGAAGCACTAAACTGTCTGCCACCCCAAAACTTGATACGAAGCACAAAGCTTCATTTAACCACTGAACCGCCAATTTCTTGTAGGTGCTGTTAGCAGCTGGCGTTATTGTCTTTCGTGGGATAGTTGTCAAGTTAGATTCCATTTTTTAAATTCTTTTTTGCTACGTCTGCTACTCCGTTGAATACAGAAGCTCTTAAGTTCGCCCAGTCGCCATTTGGAAGTTTTGTGATACCCATTTCATTTTTTGTATTTAAAGCTATTTCGCTAACTGCCTCGTCCACATCTGCTCTGTCAAGATGAAATAGATAAGTAAATTGATTTATATAAAATGAGATTTTCTTCGGTCTTGTCGTGTTAATGAAAACTAAATCTGTCTCAGCATTTTCCAAATCTTGACAAGTCAGAATTAAACAAGCAAAGTCTTTTTCGTCTAAAGGATTTGAATTCACTAATGATTTCCTTAGTTGCTCCTCTTGCTCTTCGGTCAGTTTGAAATTTTCAAAAAGTTCGTGAGTAGAAACACTTGCACGCCAAATTAAAGATTGTAGAAATAGTTTGAATTGTTTGTAGTCAATATTTTTACATCGAATAACATTAATTCCGTGAATGTTAGTTACCTGTTCAAAGTTGTCGTTATTAGTTCGGTAGGGTTGCGAATACAAATAATTATTAGCGTATCGTTCAAGTTTTGATAACAAATTGTTGTCACAGTCGGCACACAAAATGTATTCTTCATAAGCACCAGTCTGAGCCTGCTTTTTTTGAAATGGGTTTAATGAGGAAATTATATTTATTCTATTCTTGTCGTCTCCAATTCCTTTGTACATAAAATTAGGAAACAGATGAGAACGCTTAATGAGTGCCTTTTCCTGAGAACAAAGTTTGCAAGTGCCATTCATTTTATTTGAATTAGTCAAGTGGTTTTGTATTTTCCGAATTATTTTGATTATCATTTGTCTTATTTTCTTGTTCAGGGTCATTCTGTTTATATGCGTTACTTCCAAGCAATTCAAATTTAACTAATGTATTGGAGGCGAGATTTTCCATTTCAAGTTTTTGATTAGTGATGTTTTTTAAGCGATAGAATATTTCAGAATCCGTAAACGATAAATGTATACTGTTACCGTTCTCGGTTATTTTAGCTAAACCTCTATTTATTTTTTCGTTTTCTATTAGAGTAACTTTGTTTTTTCCGAATAATTTTGGCTCAATAGTAATAATAGAATTGCCTTCAATATTTTTCCATTTTTTATTGAAAATTGATTCTCCCTTTCCTGTATTTGGAATTGCTAACCTTATTAAAAAAGCAAATACAACTGTTAGAAGAAGCCCAATACCAGAACCAAAAGCTACATATTTTATTTTTAATGATTTTGCTTTTGAATCGTCAAGTCCAATGATATAAAACTGTTTCTTTTCGTTGTATTTTAATTTGTATGTATCATAATTAAATGTCCATTCTTCATTTTTTGTCAAGTAAAATTCAGTCGGGTGCTCGATTTGGGCAATAAGATAATACTCGGCTTCAAAACTGCCAGGAAAATCTTTTATTTCTGTAAATGTTTCTTGAGTATAAGAATAGTTCGGTTCCTTTTCTGTTCCTGTTAGTAAGTATCGAAATGCCTTACTATATGCTTCATCCGCTTCTGGTCTGAATGTAGGCATTCTATAACCGTAGTCAGTAACTTCATATTTTCCTTTGAGCCAAGAAATATTGCCTGCTGTAAGCTTTGATTTGACATAGCCACCACTTTCTTTAGAAATTCGATGAATTGTGAAACCACCTGAATATACATTGTACCCATACTTTGTTTCTTCACCTTGAAGATTTTCTGCGTGTCCATCTTGAATTACATCTTTACCGTGAAATAGTTCGTCTATTCTTTGAGTCAGATAGGATAAGTCCTTGTCTAAGGTGCTTTGAGCATACTTAAATCCGAAATAGCCTCCAATGGAACAGAGGATAAGTCCTGCAATAATTACGATTGTCGAAAATTGTTTTTTCATAGTGTGTCTGTCTTTTTACGCTTGCTGCTAACGGTTTGGCGCTTGGCGAAGTGGCGGATTTAGAAGCACAAATGTTCAATTTAGCACAAATGTTCATTAGAATTCCGAATGTTCAATTTAGCACTGAACCCGCCATTTTGCCAAACGCCAGTTAGCGGTTCGGGCTTATTCTAACTTCATATTAATATAAATTTATGCTCTGTCAAATTCATGTCTTGCCATCTTATTGAATAACCATTTGCTAGTGTTATTGGAGGAAATTTAATTTGTCGACTTT
>Ga0209702_10009396_pt1 | contig 10919 bp, 10 predicted proteins | sample FRY01_FD_187210 | JGI IMG/M metagenome (GOLD analysis project Ga0209702, IMG submission 187210) | Freshwater microbial communities from Lake Fryxell liftoff mats and glacier meltwater in Antarctica - FRY-01 (SPAdes) (version 2) | ecosystem: Environmental > Aquatic > Freshwater > Ice > Glacier... | reverse complement strand
TAGGGCATAGCGCTTTCCCTTTGCCCCACCAGCAAGAATAACTGCAGCAGCTGATGCGGCTTGTCCTAAACAAATTGTGCTTACATCTGGACGAACAAATTGCATAGTGTCATAAATAGCGGTAAGCGCAGTAAATGATCCGCCTGGTGAATTGATATAAATCATGATGTCGCGATCTGGGTCCATTGATTCCAGCGTCAATAACTGGGCCATTACATCGTTTGCAACGGTGTCATCAATTGGCTGGCCTAAGAAAATAATTCTCTCTTCGAATAATTTTGTATAAGGATCAAGGCGCTTGAAACCATAAGCGGTTTTCTCTTCAATCGTTGGTAAAACGTAACGAGAATTAATATTCATCATGCTGTGCCACCCTTTCCTGAAACTTGACCAGCAGAACGAACAACATGATCAACAAAGCCATATTCTTTTGCTTCTTCGGCAGTAAACCAACGGTCACGGTCGGAGTCGGCAGTGATTGTCTCTAATTTTTGTCCCGTGTGCTGAGCAATTAATTCCGCCATTTTCTTCTTCGTGAAAGCAATTTGCTCTGCTTGAATTTTAATATCTGTCGCAGTTCCACCAATGCCGCTAGATGGTTGGTGCATCATGATGCGAGCGTGTGGCAAGGCGTAACGCTTACCAGCAGCACCTGCACACAAAAGGAACTGTCCCATTGATGCAGCAAGACCCATTCCAACTGTTGCAACATCATTGTTTACATATTGCATCGTGTCGTAAATTGCCATACCGGCTGTTACTGAACCACCAGGTGAATTTACATAAAGGAAAATATCTTTTTCTGGATCTTCGGCGGCAAGTAATAAAATCTGCGCACATATTGCGTTCGCCATCGAATCATCAACGGCTGAACCTAAGAAAATAATTCGCTCGCGAAGTAATCGGCTATAGACCTGATCATCTAAACCACCTGATGCTGATTGCGGTGAGCGCGCCAAAATATCGCCAACTTGCGGGCTAATAAAATCCACGAGAGATCCTCCTGATTGTTTTTCCTGTATTGACCTTAACAATTCCAGCGCTTAAATGCTTCCCTATTTCGTGCAAATACCTGCAAATCGCACTTTGTTCGCTCTGAGCGCAAGAAATTATTCGACAGCTGGGGTTTCGACCTGTGGACGCAGCGCTTCTAGATCTATTGAGTTGCCAGAAAGATCGCTGATCTTCACTCGCCCCAAGATAACTGATAACGCTTTTGCACGAGTGACTTCGGCCACCAATTGAGAAATCTGCCCAGCTTTTTGCAATTGTTCTGCGAATTGTTCTGGCGCCATTCCATAACGCTGTGATGCACGCACTAGATATTCCGTTAGTTCCATTTCATTTACTTCAACTTTTTCAGCCTTAACAATTGCATCAAGCAAGAAATCTGACTTTAGGGAAGCGCGAACTTCGCCAGCTACTTCTGCGCGGTGTTCGGCATCATCTGTGCGTCCTTCGCCTTCAAGATGCTGATTTACTTCATCCAAAACCAAAGTTTCTGGAACAGGGATGTCACTTTCCGATAATAATTTTGCAATCAAACGCTCACGTGCTTGTGCGCCTTGTTCCATTTTCTTAACGCGCTCAAGGCGAGTTGCAAAGTCAGCACGTAATTGCGCCAAAGTATCGAATTCCGAAGCCAACTTGGCAAAAGCATCGTCAACTGGTGGCAATTCGCGCTCATTAACGGCCTTAACGCTTACTTCAACGCTTCCGGATTCACCATCTTTTTGACCTACCAATTGCGATTCAAAAACCTTTGATTCCCCAACTTTTAAACCTGCGAGCGCTTCATCTAGACCATCAATCATTCGGTTTGAACCGACTTCGTAGGAAATATCGTTAGCGTTTCCGCCATCTAATTCTTTTCCATCTACCTTGGCAATCAAATCAATCGTGACAAAATCCCCTGTCGCTACTGCGCGATCAACTGGAATCAGGGTGCCAAAACGCGTACGAATTGATTCAACTTGCTCATCAATGTCGGCTTCGGCAACAACAACATCTTCTACTGTAATTTCAATCTTTGAAAAGTCTGGCAAGACAACTTCAGGACGGATATCTACCTCGACCGTAAATGTAAGTTTCTCGTTATCTACGAATTCCTTGACGTCAACTACTGGGCGACCAATAACCAAAACTTCATGTTCGCGTGCGGCTTTGCCATAAAACTCTGGAAGTGCAGAATTAATCGCCTCTTCCATCACCGTTCCACGCCCAACGCGCTGATCGATCATCGCTGCAGGAACTTTTCCTTTTCTAAATCCTGGAATATTTACTTGTGTTCCAATCTTCTTATACGCGCCAGATACATGTTCACTGAGCTCAGAAAATGGCACTTCTATATCAAGACGAACTCGAGTTGGAGAAAGTGTCTCAACAGTACTTTTCACAATTTCTCCCTGTTATAAATTATTTGACTTTTTTCTAAAAGTTCTGGTCGGGGCGAGAGGATTCGAACCTCCGGTCTCCTGCTCCCAAAGCAGGCGCGCTAGCCACTACGCTACGCCCCGTGGCGTAAGTTGGAAGTCTAGACGAGATTTTCATCTTCTATTACCCACCGTATACCTTTAGCTCATGCATCCTTGCGGGTGTAGCTCAATGGTAGAGCCCCAGCCTTCCAAGCTGGCCATGCCGGTTCGATCCCGGTCACCCGCTCCAATGTTTTATTAACCGATTGAACCGACAGATGTCACGATTGCTTTCCCTGTAAAAGTAATTGCATTACCTCCACTACCTCCAGAACCATCAATTATTCTGCAAAGCAAAGATGGATTGCTGCCACTTGCTGAAATGGTGCCGATTATCATAAATCCGTAGTGCCGAGCTTCAGAGCCATTTGTAAAGCTCTTTGCATCAATAGCAATAGATTTGAATTGGACTACCGACGAAATCCCAATCACTTCCGCACTTAAGAAAAATGAGGCTGTGGAAGAAGTTGCAAAAGTTCCGTCAAGAATTATTGTGAAGTTATATGAATTACCCTGCGCCAAATTACCAAACGACGAAGAATCAGAATAAGTTCCTGGGGTCGAAGTTGAAATTGCGAACGATGGGATATTAAGAAAATTGGTAGTACTGGTTCCTGCGGATCCAGTTGCGCCGGTTGCTCCTTGAGAACCTGCGGATCCAGTTGCGCCGGTTGCTCCTTGAGAACCTGCGGATCCAGTTGCGCCGGTTGCTCCTGCTGAACCATTTGATCCAGTTGCGCCGGTGGCTCCAGTGTTACCCGTTGCGCCAATTAATCCGTTACTTCCTGCGGCGCCGGTGGCTCCAGTGTTACCCGTTGCGCCAATTAATCCGTTACTTCCTGAGGCGCCGGTGGCTCCAGTGTTACCCGTTGCACCAATTAATCCGTTACTTCCTGAGGCGCCGGTGGCTCCAGTGTTACCCGTTGCACCAATTAATCCGTTACTTCCATTGATTCCATTGATGCCAGCAATTCCTTTCGCACCTGTCTCACCGGTAGCACCTTTAGCACCTTTAGCACCAGTTCCACTTGAGATTCCAGTAACACTTGAAGCGTTAGTAATTTTCCTCCCATTAGTGCCATTTAATCCTTGTGGGCCGCGAAGTGATGTTGGAGTTGGCCATTTACCTTTTAATTTTGGACCATAGATAGCTGCATTTTTCATATCAATATAAAAATCGCCATTAATGCCAATGAAGCTAGTTGGTGCCGAGAGACCGCTCAAAATTGTGTTTGGAACAGATGTGATACTTCGACCTGCACCGCTTGAATTTTGTGTGGTTGGAATTAAAACTACTGCTAGTAACAATGAGATAAATATTTTAAGTTTCATGAAAATCTCCTCTTATTTTGGGAAATGAGGTTTTCCTAAAATTAAGTCTTATGAGAGGAAAATGGGAACTAAATCGGGTGCACCCAGTGGCAATCGCGTGGAATCGGGTGGTCGCCCTACACCTAGTCATAGGCGAGGATCTGGGGCGATTTCTTCCGATGGAAGGAAGGCATGGCAAGATAGACGTATGCGTATTCATATCGGTAGCGATCATGCAGGTCTTGAATTAAAGGCAGCGCTAGTTGCGCATCTGCAGAGCAGCGGACACGAAGTTACTGATCATGGGCCACATCAATACGACGCACTTGATGATTACCCCATTTTTTGTATTCCGGCAGCCGTTGCAACAGCGGCTGACCCTGCCTCTTTTGGAATTGTTCTGGGTGGCTCTGGAAATGGCGAGCAAATGGCGGCGAATAAAGTCAAAGGTGTGCGTGCTGCCCTTGTCTGGAGTACTGAGATTGCAAAATTAGCGCGCGAACATAACAATGCGAATGTAATTGCAATTGGTGGGCGCATGCATTCGGTTGAAGTCTGCAAAGAATTAATTGATACATTTATTGCAACGCCATTTAGCAAAGATGAGCGCCACGTAAGGCGTATTGGCCAGATTTCTAAATTTGAAAACGAAGGAAAGGTTTAGTTTCTAACGTAATGTAAATCTGTAACGCGGTGATCTTTGTCTATACCTTGGCCTTCAAATCTTGTAACGGGTCGCCAATTAGGTCTTGTAACGGTTCCCCCGATGAAAAGATTTGACTGTGCAAAAACTTCCTCAATCCAAATTGCATAAGGCACCCAATCAGTTGCGATATGAATATAACCACCAACTTTTAATTTTGGTGCAATTAATTCTAAGAAATTACGCTTTACTATACGTCGCTTGTTGTGTTTTGTTTTTGGCCAAGGATCTGGAAAAAATAAGTGAATTCCATCTAGTGATTTATCAGCAAACATTGCTGGAAGAACAATATGGACATCTTCTTCGATGATGCGCAAATTTGTTAAACCTTCTTCCTCAATTCGTCCTAATAATTTGCCAATTCCGGGTGGATGTAAGTCGACTGCGAAAAAACCATCTTCGCTTTGTTCAGCGGCAATAAGAGCCGTTGTCTCGCCCATTCCGAAGCCGATTTCCATAATAAAACGTTTGGCGGTTGGAAAAATATCTCTTGGATTTATTAATTCTTCTTTGTATTGGATTCCATGGACAAGTTGCAACACCTTCTTCGCCTCTCGCTGACCCGAAGTGATGCGTGTGCCACGTATTTTGTAGCTTCGCGTCGTTGGGCGTTCCATAGGCCAACTCTGTCATGGTTGGATTACACCTAGAAATCGAGAAGTCAATCAATAAGGAGTCCGTGTGCCTGGTTTAAATTTAAGCAGAGCAGAAGCCAAAGAACGCTCAACTCACATCAACGTCGATAGTTACCAAGTCACGCTAGATGTAACCACTGGAGCTGAAACTTTCTATGCAAAGACGGTTGCCAAATTCTCGTGTAACAAAGTTGGTTATGAGACCTTTATTGATGCCGCTGGCAAGAAAATCATTTCAGCAACACTAAATGGCGTTGCAGTTGATACTTCAAATTTCGATGGAACAACTCTATTTCTTAGAAACTTGGCGGCAGAGAATGAATTAATTATCGAAATCGAAGCCGTGTATTCAAAATCTGGTGAAGGTTTGCAGCGCTCGGTTGATCCATCCGACAACGAGGTTTATCTATATTCTCAAGGCGAAACCGCCTATATCCGACATATGTATCCCTGTTTCGATCAACCCGACTTAAAAGCAACTTTTACATTAACCGTAACTACGCCAAAGCATTGGGAAGCAATTTCGAATAATCCAGTTGCCAAGAAAACTGATACTGCAGATGCTAAAACAGTCTGGGAATTTAAAATTACTCCTCGAATTTCTACATACATCACCGCTTTAATTGCTGGGCCATATTCACATGTGCACCAAACATATAAGGGTTCCAAAGATATTGAAATGGGAATCTATGCTCGCAAATCGATGGCCAAATATATTGACCAGGACGAAATATTTTTAATAACAAAGCAAGGCTTTGATTACTTTGAGAAAACCTTTGGTCTGGCTTATCCATTTGAAAAATATGACCAAATTGCGGTAGTTGATTTCAACTTTGGTGCAATGGAAAACGCTGGTGCAGTTACTTTCCGGGAAGATTTATTGATTTTCCGCAGCAAAGTAACCGAGCGCATGTATAACGCTCGCGCCAATACGATTTTGCACGAAATGGCGCATATGTGGTTTGGCGATATGGTGACAATGTCTTGGTGGGATGATTTATGGCTTAATGAATCATTTGCCGAATGGTCTTCTTACCTAGCCCTTGTCGAAGGAACACGCTTTACAAACTCATGGGCGGGATTTAATTCAGAGCGAAAGAACTGGGCATACCGCCAAGATCAGTTAACTTCAACGCACCCAATCGTTGCCGACATGGTCGATATCGAAGCGGTTAACGCCAACTTTGACGGAATTACCTATGCCAAAGGTGCCTCCGTTCTTCAGCAAATGGTGGCCCATGTTGGTCGTGAAAACTTTATAAAAGGCTTGCAGAAATATTTTGCAAAGCACGCATGGAAAAATACAACGCTGCAAGATTTACTCGTAGAACTTGAAGCAACAAGCGGACGCTCACTTACCCCGTGGACTTCCACCTGGTTGCAAACTGCAGGAGTAAATACTTTGCGACCAGTCTTGCAAATAAGCGGTGATACCTATTCATCAGTAGCCATTTCACAAGAGGTACCAACCATGCCCATTGGCTCAAAAGAATTGCGTCTGCACCGCTTAGCCGTTGGGCTCTATGACTTAACCGGTGAGCAGCTAAAACTGCGCAAAAGTGTTGAGTTAGACCTCTCTGGCGCCTTAACTTTCGTACCCGAATTTGCCGGTGAAAAAGTTGCCGATTTATTGCTGATCAATGATCGAGATTTAAGTTATGCGAAACTGCGCTTTGATGATCGCTCCATCAGAACGCTAAAAGCACATCTTGGAAAGATCGAAGATTGTCTGGCCCGTGCGCTCTGTTGGTCGGCGGCTTGGGACATGTTGCGTGATGGCGAAATCTCCGCCACAGATTTTATTGAAATTGCCCTTGCTGGCCTGAAAGGCGAAGATGACATCACAACTATTACCGTTGTTTTAAATCAACTCAATTCTGCAGTTGAAAATTATGCCAGCGATAAAAATCGCCAATCGATGCGCCAGCGCGTTGCTAACGCAATCGGAGCGTTACTTGATGTAGCACCACCGGCTAGTGATATGCAATTGCAACTTGCGCGCGGCTTTGCAACCAATGCGCACTCCGATTCAGATAAGTTAAAAGTTAGATCTATGCTAGATGGCAAATTAGACGGCCTAAGCGTTGATGTTGACTTGCGCTGGAGTTTTGTTATCTCACTTGTCGAGCGAGGCGCATTTACACGCGCGCAATTAGATGCTGAATTAGCGCGAGATAACACCACAACTGGGGCGCTGGCACATCAACTTGCAATTGCTGCTTTCCCAAATAGCCAAGCCAAATTCATTGCATGGGATCGGGCAATTAATGAAGATGTTTCCACTTCTATTCGCTCATCTCTAGTTGCTGGCTTTGCGCGCCCAATTCAGCGCGATTTACTCGCACCATTTGTTGATAAATATTTCAGCGTCTTGCTTCAAGTTTGGGAGAGTAAATCCTACGAAGGGGCGAGCAAGATTGTCACTGGCTTGTATCCCAATTATGTAATTAATCAATTAACGCTTGATAAGACTAAAACGTGGTTATCCGGTGATGGCAAAGATGCGCCTGTCGTTTTGCGAAAACTAGTTGGCGAATCTTATGACTCACTCGAGCGCGCCGTGAAAGCGCAAAAACGCGACAGTTAAGCAGAAGCGGATGCAACACCGAATGGTTCTAAATATTGTAACCATCGGTAATCGGTGCGCCCTATTCCTAAAATTCTCCATGCTGCGCCAACAGGTTCGCGGGGCGCAGTGCGCAGACGCCAACCCAATTCTTTAAGTTGTCTATCTGCTTTTAAATGATTGCACTTGTGACAAGCTGAAACAACATTTTCCCAACTGTGGCCACCGCCGCGACTTCTTGGAACTACATGGTCAATAGAAGTTGCCGTTGCTGCGCAATAGACGCACCGCCCACCATCGCGCGCAAATATTGCGCGGCGAGAAAGTGGAACAGAATGGCGATATGGAACCCGAACAAATTTAGTTAAACGAATAACTGAAGGCAAAGCCATCTGACCACCGGTAAAGTGAACAACGTTGCCAGAATCTTCAACCATTACTGCGCGAGAATTTAAAATAAGAATTAGTGCACGACGCTCTGATACAACACCTAATGGTTCATAGGTGGCGTTTAGAATAAGTGCGCGCGACATAATCGCTCCCGATCTAGCACGTGGCTCGCGCCGATTGCGCTATTTTGCCTCAATTCCTCCGCTGATGGGGTATTTCGGAGGCGCTTTTAGGTAGAGATTTGGCTAAAGTTTGAGTTCTCATGAGTGATACCAGTCAAAAAGTCCTGGAATGGTTAGGCGGTGCTCCGCTTCGGATCTTATTGATTCTGGCCAGCGCAATCTTGACTCAGTTCTTTGCCTTGCGCGCAATTACCCGCGCCATGAATCGTCTAGCAACGGCTGATTTGCTACTGGGGCAACGCAATTTAGTTGCCCGCCAAAAAGAACGTGCGCGAACTATTGGCACCGTCTTATCTAGCACCATAAATTCAGTAATCTGGATTATCGCAATTGCAATGGCGATGGGCGAATTTGGTTTTAATCTCGGCCCCATCATCGCATCTGCTGGTGTAATCGGAGTCGCACTTGGACTCGGTGCTCAAAGCATTGTGCGTGATGTTTTATCTGGAATTTTTATATTAGTTGAAGATCAATATGGTGTTGGCGATGAAGTAGATGTCTTAGCTATTAAAGGAAGTGTTGAAAAAGTAGGTCTTCGCATAACGACAATTCGCGATAAAAGTGGAATGCTCTGGTATTTGCGAAATGGAGAAATTCTAAAAGTTGGTAATCGCTCTCACTCTGGTTGATTAACTTTCTTGATTGACCATGGAATTCGCCGCCATCTCTAAATAGTTCCACAATTCTTCACGTAGTTGTGGTTCTATCTCCATGCCATCAAGGGCGCCACTCATGCATACAAGCCAGACATCTCGGGCAGCAATATCAATATGAAATGCAGCGTGGCGCATTCGCAGTCGTGGGTGACCTCGCTCTTGTTGATATTTATCTGGTCCGCCCCAATATTGAGAAAGGAACATCTGCAAACGCTGGGCAGCACCTTTTAAATCTTGCTCTGGATACATTGGCCGCAAAATTGGTTCAACTGCGACTCTGGCATAGAACTGCGAAACTAAATCGGTGAAGAATGCTTCTCCGCCGATTCGATCATAAAAAGTGTTCACTGCTTTAATATAGCAAACTCGTTATTTTTCGCATTATTTTTCGACATGCGCAGCGATAATAAACCAAGGAGTAAAACCGGAAGTGCGGCTAGCGCACAAAGCCACCCATAAGAAAGGGTTCCGATAATTACGCCAGCAAGTGCGCCACCACCTGCCCCAGATAAATTCATAACTAAATCACTGGCTCCCTGCGAAGCAGTTTTCATTTCTGCGCTTACGGATTCGGAAAGAAAAGCTGAACCCGCAATCAAGGTACATGACCAACCTAGGCCAAGCAGAAATAAACCAATTCCTAATTGAATCGTGCTATCTGGCGCGGCGGTGCCTGCCACAATTGCCGATGCCAGCAGAGTTAAAACGCCTATTTGAATCACTCTCACGCGACCTAAGCGATCGCTAAGAGTTCCAACTAAGGGCGAAAATGCATACATCCCAAGCACATGCACGCTAATTACCAAACCAATAATTGTAAGCGTTACATCAACCCGGGCCATATGCACTGGAGTCATCACCATGACTGAAACCATCGCTAGATGCCCGACTGCAATTGCCATGATGGCAAAGAACGCTTTTGGATTTTCACGAATATGGGCAAGTGCTACCCTCGTTGATTTGCGCTTCTGGCCAACTTCATTGCGCTGTGCTTGCGCAGTTAAATATGGATCAGGGCGCAAGAAAGTTTGAATAACAATTGTTGCCAAAGCCAAAGTAACGGCCGAAATTAAATATGGTCCAACAAGTCGTGGCAGGCCAAAGTGTTGCGCCAAATTTCCCGCTGGCCCCATTAAATTTGGCCCAGCGACTGCGCCAATAGTTGATCCCCAAACAACAAATGAGAGTTGCTTTGCGCTCGTCTCATTCGTGGCTAAATCAATTGCAGCAAAGCGCGCTTGATAACCTACAGCCGATGCTGCTCCGACCAAGAAAGTTCCAGTGAGCATCAAATAAATATTTCGCTGGCTTCCACCGAAAATTGCAAGTAGTGAACCAATTACACCTACGATTAAACCCACCGATAGCGCAAGGCGCCGGCCACCAAAATTTGTCAGCCACGCAAGTGGCAGTGCTAGCGCCGCAGCACCTAGTACTGAAGCAGTTTGGGCAAGACCTGCCAATGTTTCAGAATTTGTAATTGAAGAAACCAATAGGGAACCCGCAGCAATTGTTCCGGCAACACCAACACCATTTAGAATCTGCGCAGTTGCAAGAACTTTAACAACTTTTTTTTGAACTGCTGTATTTGGCATTTACTTCGCTAGATACTTATTTAGAAATACTCGCTCACCATCATTTAATGGTCGAGATTTCTTAGTTTCCATTGAGACTGCTACTTGTACAGTCTTGACAACGGCAAAGATCATTGAGTCTTTAGATATCTCATAGATTAAAACAAAGGATGAATTACCGATTGATTCAACCCACAAATTTACATCCACAAAAATGCCACCTTCATAGATTGGCTCTTTAAAATCTACTTCAGCGCGCGCAACCACCATTTCAACGATGGTTGGCCGCTCATCGCTGCCTTGAAATTGCACAAACGACCAATTGAAACGTGCCTCTTGGGCAAAGACTAAATATTTTGCATTATTGACATGGCCGAAGGCGTCGATGTCATCCCAGCGCACAAATTGTTGGTTATGAAATCTCATTA
>Ga0209702_10009393_pt1 | contig 10921 bp, 8 predicted proteins | sample FRY01_FD_187210 | JGI IMG/M metagenome (GOLD analysis project Ga0209702, IMG submission 187210) | Freshwater microbial communities from Lake Fryxell liftoff mats and glacier meltwater in Antarctica - FRY-01 (SPAdes) (version 2) | ecosystem: Environmental > Aquatic > Freshwater > Ice > Glacier... | reverse complement strand
TCAACCGACAAGCAGGATATCAATAATCAGAAATTGGAAATTTTGGAGTTTGCCCGCAAGCGAAACATGCGGGTCGATGATTTCCTGTCCATCACCATTTCCTCGCGTAAAACCAGCAAACAGCGGCACATCGATGAACTGCTGGAACTTCTCGTCGATTCCGACACCCTGATTGTCACTGAACTGAGTCGGCTGGGACGCAGTACCTCCGAAGTCATTGACCTGACCAATGAGTTGATCCGACGCAGTATCCGGGTGATCATCATCAAGCAGAACCTGGATCTGCATCAAGCGCACGACATGACATCCAAGGTTATGATCACGCTCTTTTCGCTGTTTGCAGAATTGGAGAGGGACTTGGTTAGCCTGCGCACCCGCGAAGCCTTGGTCGCCAAGAAGGCTCAGGGAATCATGCTAGGTAAACCAAAAGGAACTATTCAAGCCAGCAAGTTTGATATGGATCGATCCCGCATTGAGGAACTATTGGGATTGGGACTCTCTGTACGAAAAATTGCCAGGCTGCTGGGGTACACCAACCATATCGGGTTGAACACTTATATCAAACGGCGCAGAATTCGGGATGTTTTATCACCCGTGGATTAGAGTCGTATTCAGGGAAATTTTATCATACTTGGTCGCTAGTTACATGGCTGGTTAGCACAGGCGCAAAATACGTCTCTTCGGATTCTTGAGTGTTTGGGAAGTTGTTGTTATTAACGCTATACTACTTAAGTACATATCCAAACCCATTCAAATCAATTTCCGGCATCAAAGGATATACCAATGCAGAACGAGCCTCATTTGAAGCCAAAAATTTCACCAAAGCTTACTGAATATGAAGCATATGCTTGGGAGGAGGAATTCAATTTCACAGATGGACATGCTCGACACCATAGTACCGCTGAAATAGCTAGAATAATTAGGGAATTTGGAACCGAACAGATCCGACAAGATGAGCTTGAAAACAATTTTCATTACAGTTATTTTGACCTTGCAGGACAGAATGGTGCCGATCGTCAATTTACTTTATATAATTCTTCAGCGTCTTTATCGATCGAGATAGTAGCAAATTACTTGCGGCTTAAAAAGCATTCAGTTGCCTTAATTGAACCAACTTTTGATAATATTTCAGATATTTTCAAGAGACATGCGGTCCAATGTATTCCCATACCTGAGCAACTTTTTATACGGATAGAAGAACTTGAGGAATTGTGGAATAATGGCCGCGAATTTGATGCTCTGTTTGTGGTGACACCAAATAATCCGACAGGATTTACCCTTGACCGTGCCAATTTTTCGGCTTTGGTAGATTTTTGTGTGCGACACAATGTCTTGCTCATTGCTGATTTTACATTTAGGTTTTACTCTGTTGAAATGTCCTTGTGGGACCAGTATTCTATCGCCGAGTATTCCGGTGTTTCGTATATCTTTATTGAAGATACGGGTAAGACATGGCCGTCTTTAGAGATCAAAGTCAGTCCCTTAGTCGCCTCCTCTTCAATATTTGATGAAGTTAAAAGAATATTCTTAGACTTATTCATATGCTTGTCACCGTTTAATTTTGGACTTCTTACACGCATTATTGCGGAATCTTCCGCTTTTGATTCAGAATATGGTGTCCTCTCAATCGCAAATAGAAATCGACGAAGACTGAGAGATTCACTGTATGGGGCACCTTTGATCCCGGTTACGACCCTAGGAATCCCCGTTGAGTGGGTCTTCATTGATGCACAGATGCAGGATGTTCATCTTGAAAGGTTGCTTTCTGCCTATGGAATTTTTATTTTGCCCGGACGAAACTTCTTCTGGAGTGATAGAAATAGTAATACTCAGTTTATGCGTGTCGCCCTTATGAGAGAAGAGGAAACGTTTTCTCGTGGAATGGCAAGATTTTCCGATGCGATCGAACAGATTTTCATAAGTTCGCAACAAACGTAGTAGTTGATACGACGACCGCACTCCGTTTTTTTGCCGCTTTTGAAGCCTGAAAATGGAATTACTCAATACGCTACTTATTGCACTGTAGAATAGATTCTTGGGATACAGATAGTCAGGATTTTGGGATTGTCTGAGTGAATACATTTTCATTCGTGCAATCTTTGTTCACAAATTTCGTTTTCTTGCAACAGACATCTTCTGCGGATGATGCAATTTTCTTTTGGAGTCACGACATCTTGGTTGGAGAAATTATCAACGACAAATCATTTCTCTTAGTGATAATACTAGGTGGATTGCTAATTATCGCCTTTGTTGTGATAACGATGTTCCAGTATAAACGTCGTAAATTTGAACGCGCTGAACAGGCCAAGCGGATTGAAGAACACAAGATAGCTATTCATCAAAGACTACAGCATGATGAAGTGCAACAACGTTTCATAACCCTAGATTTCTCTATTTATGAGAACCACAAAAACGCCTTAAGTGAACGAATCAAAAAGGAATCTTGGTTTGCGGTGTTCACAGACTTATTTTTTTCTCAACATTCAATGAAAATTTCTTTTGAGCCTCTGATATCAAAAAAGGGAGATGATCGTAAATTGAGTTTGCTCGATCTTGCTGATTTCGCAGAATACCAACCCGTGTTGCTAATCGGCGATGCTGGAAGCGGAAAAACCACAAGTCTAAATCGGTTGGCTGTGCATTTGTGTGAATCGAGAGATAATGTTCCGCTGATTCTGGATTTGGCATCATTCCGACAAGGCCATGATCTCATAAAAATGATGAACACAGAAAGAAAGCTTGAATACCATGACATCGAACAAGCGCTCAAATCTGGTGTGGCTGTTGTACTAGTTGATTCGATTAATGAAACGTCAGATTCAGATACCGCGTTAGATTCAATATTGGAACTTAATCGCTCGTATCGCAACAATCGTTACATCGTTGCAACTCGTATATCTCATTATTTTGCTTCGAGTGGAAAGCTTTCTTCTTTTTCCCTATTTGAGATACAACCTCTGACCATTGATCAGATTAAGGATTTTCTTGCTAAATTCCTAGGTGGTGAAAATCTAGCGTTAAATCTGATCGGCCATTTTGACCAGAGGTTGCTCGGTTTGAGTGGAAACCCGTATATTCTTGAAATGATTGCAACTCTATACCAAGACACTGGTGAAATTGGATCAAACAGAGCAGAGATTTATCAGAAATTTCTCTATAGGCTACTATATCACTGGGATCGAAAAATAAAGCATACAGTTTTTCAAGGGTTTATGGAAGATGTGCTTGCTTCGGTATGCTATCAGCTAGACCAACGAACTACTGCACATTACATCCCAGATGTTCAAAATGCGGTTGCTTTTTGTTTACCCCAAATAAACAAAAAGATGTCACAAGAATATGATACCAAAACAGTGTGGGATGATATAAAAACGCTAGCTGTAGTTCGGCTTGATTCCCGCACATCAAAATTCATGTTTATTCATCAATCTATCCAGGAGTACTTCGCTGGACTACACTTATATCGGAGACTTATCGAAGGGTCCCTGACTGTTGAGAATATAGTAGAGAATGCACTTAATATTGAGTGGCATGAACCTATCACGTTTGCAGCTGGATTGATAGAAGATTCTACTCCTCTCATCTATAAATTGGTGGATAAAAAGCTTCTCTATTTGTCTGCACTGTGCCTTGAAAATTCAAAAACGATCAGACCTGAACTAGCCGATAACATTGTTGTTGCAGCACTAACTGAGTTCAAATATGGTCAACTCGACGAGTCTGTTGCTGTAGTCTCATACAACTCAATAATTGCTTTAAGGATGGCACAGTATTTCTGTAGTCATGATTTGGAACCTCGAATTCGGGAGAATATCAAGTATTTCGTTGAGAAATATGCAACAATCGACAACCCGCGAATTACATTTGCTTCCAGCCAGTATTCTACCGAAGATTTACTGGTTATCATTTCCAAGGAGTCTCAAGATCCTCTCTTACCAGATTATATTTGGACACTTGGTGAACGAAGTGCTACATCTTGTGTAGGTCCACTGTTAGATCTGATGAGACAGAAGAATTTCTTGTACAGAGTCGAAGTTGTTCGTGCTTTAGGAAAGGTTGGTAGCAGCAAGACGGCTGAAAATTTGTTGCCCTTGCTAAGTGAAGAAAATGAATCCGGCTTGTATGTCGCGGTGCTTAATGCTATCCTGCATTTACATAATCGTGTAGGGGTGGATGTGGATATTATTGAGCCGTATTTGGTTCAATTCATACATGACTCTACAAAACCATATCGAGAGTCAGCTGCATGGGCGTTAAGGGGGCTAGTTGGAGCAAAAGGTACGCCAACTTTCCAAAAATATGCTCTTGACAACAGGTCGCAGGATTTGCAAGCTATGTGCATATACATTCTTGGAGAACTGCGTGTCGACAAATCTTCTGATGACCTAGTCGCACTACTTCGAGGGGAGATGGGGTATCTTCCGATACCTTTTGTAAGAGAGGATATCGTGTATGCGCTTGGTTTCTTATTTCCTACACCAACGACTATTTCTGCACTCATAAATGCTCTAAGTGATTCCGATTCCGTAGTCCGTATGCATGCCATCATGGGGCTTGCTAGACATAATTTGCCTGACGAATATGCTATATCAGGTATCAAATCGTTAACCCAAGACACTAAAAGATATGTAGCCATTGCAGCAAAACATGTATTAACGGTACTTTTTTGGCGTCGTTATAGTCAAGACCCCAACGTTACACAGGAGGAGATAATCACAAAAATGGACAACCTCATATCTGCACTCAACCAACTTGGTAGTCGATCTGCCGCTCTACAGAACCGAATTAATGAAACTAAGAAGAAGGAAAGTGAAGGTTTTCTTGATACTGGACGATCGGACGCACTTTTGCTAAGGTATGAACAAGAGCGTTTTCAGATATTGGTGGAAATCGAGTCACTTTTGAGCGACAGTCCAATAGTTTCTTTAGTCCCTGCTGTCGAAAGAGCGCGCAATGGTGCTTCAGAAGATGAGGTGCGGGTTCAGATAAAGGATGTGGTAAAGACCCAGGGCTGGGGAGGATCTATCCTATCAAAAGTAGACCAATATAAAGGTGAGATTCTAGGTATGATTATCGTAGCAAGTCTTGAGGTAGCCAGATACTTATCTGGGAGATCGTAATTGATCTTTAGCGGTCCGCTATCCATCATGGTATAAGGAGACGTAATGTATGAACATAATATATCTTGACAAACCCAGTTTTTTACCACCGTTTGCCGTGAAACGATTAGAGTCGCTTGGCCAATTCACTGCATATAATGACTTTCCTGATGAAGATGAAGCCGTGAATCGTCTAAGCAATGCTGATATTGCGATCGTTGAGTGGACTGAGCTTTCCGGGAATATTATCAATAGATTGCAACGCGTCAAGTGTATAGTCTTGGTTACAACAGCATACGATTTTGTTGATTACAAGGCCGCTGCCCAAAAAGGTATTTACGTATGTAATACCCCAGAGTACTCTCGTCAATCTGTAGCGGAGTATGTATTTGCGGCAACTCTTGAACTTAGTAAACAACTTTGCCAAGGTGACGCCCTTGTACGGGGAAATCCAACTGAGGCCAAATATACAGATCACCGACTTGGATTCGAGCTATTCAATAAAAATTTGGGCGTTTGGGGATTAGGAAATATTGGTTCCTGGGTAGCCCAAATTGGGTTAGGGTTTGGAATGAATGTATTGGGGACCAGCAGAACGAAGAAATCTTTGCGTAATGTTACTGAGGTAGGGCTTGACAATCTACTTCGAGAGAGTGATGTGTTTGCAGTCTGTGTAGATGCAAACCCGAGTACTGAGAAAAAGCTTGATAGGGAACACCTTCAATTAATTAAGCCTGGTGCTGTATTAGTGAGTGTAACCGACAATAGAGTACTTGATGAACACGCTCTTGCACACTTAGTGACAAGCGGCCATTTAGCTGGTGTGGCTCTTGATGCTAAGGTGGCAGATAAAAGCCCATTGTTACAATCTCCGAACACATTACTGACACCAGGCATTGCTTGGTATACTCAAGACGCACTGAATCGCAACGCACAAATGTTCGTTGATACAGTGGAATCGTTTCTCAAAGGGGAACCTCAGTTCGTGGTAAATGAACTGGGATAGGATTAAAATCTCCAATAAACCTAATACCGGGTGTTCGGTTAACTTCTTCAGTAAACGTCAAGAAATAACTTCTGGGAATCGACCAGCTATTGTTTGCATTTTCGGCTCTGTTTGTGGTCGATTCATGGAAGTTCTGATCAACTTATTCTTGGACGCTTACGTAGTATATCAAAGAATTCGACCCCCCCCGATACTGTGATTGAGTCTGCAATTTCGAGTCTTTAGCGGCAGTATCGCCAGTAATTCGCCCCGAAATCATCGTAATTTATAGACTATTTAACCGTAAGCGCCGTACTGATTGACTTGACAACACAATGGTTCATCGGGAATGGAGTGGACATTATCTTTTTTCCCGCATTCCTGAGTCGTTTCGTCGATTTCTGTCGTACAAGCAAATTAAGGGGTAATAGTGACACATCTCATCGATTCAACAGATATGCGCACGCGCAAAGAAGAGGGTATTGCGGCCGAGTCTAGCTTGAGTCAAACAAAGTACAAATCTACAGGGACAACAATGCATACAGAAAGAGAAGTGGCGGTTATCGGATGCGGTGTAATCGGGCTTACAACCGCCATATTGCTTCTTCGAAATAAATGCAAGGTAAACATATATACTCGTGATTTACCCCACCAGACTGCTTCCTCAGTTGCTTGCGCAACATGGTTGCCGTTTGGCACATCTGACAAATATGAAACTGGATATCTGGATTTGCTTAAGCAGTGGTCGCGTGAATCAATTTCCGAATTTAGCAAACTTACGAAATTTGATTCGTACGGTGTAAGATGGATTCGAGACCATGAGCTATTTCATCAACAATCTGATGTGACAGACGATATTTGGCAGCTTTCAGAAATTCTTCCCAATTTTGAAGCTCAAACTGATAAAACCCTTCCTGATAGTTTCACCTATCGGGTTTCATTTGATACATTCGTTATTGAGACACTCACATTTCGTGTAAAATCCTCTTGTGGTTTGTCGAATTTCACCTACTGCATATAGTGGTTGTGACTTCCTGAGCAGAAGACGATGACGTCAAATAGCCTGAGTTCCATCCCTGTTCACTCTCGAACAGCTTTCTCGACAGAACGGAGACCGGTAAAACAGTAGGCAAACTTGGCATAACCTCACGATTTTCGCTCATTGAGTACTGTCTCTGCGTTCACAACACACAAATAGCAATGATTCGTCTTTCTGGGTTTACCGAGCGCACAAAATGAACGATATAGAACATATGTTTACACGAAATGTGAGGAGACAGGTATATATTTGAGCAAATTGCTCCAGGACGTGCAAGAACTAGGTGGAAAAATCTACGAGATTGCATTCAATTTTAGTGACGAGATACAAAGCCTAAGCGAAGACGTAATATTCGACTGTTTGGGACTAGGGGCTAGAGAAGTATTCGCAGATTTGGAGCTAAAACCGGTAAAAGGACAATTATTGCTCCACGCTGCTATCGATTTAGATTTTGTATTGGGGCATGACGAATACTGCCTTGTTCCTCGTGGAGATGCTCTTGTCTTTGGATCCCTTTGGCAAGAAGATTTTGATACACCAGAGCCCAATCTGGAAAACGAGGAATTGATTTGGGATGAAGTCAACCGGCTGTTTGGTGACAAAGGTAGTACAGTGGAGGTGCCCAAGCAACACATAAAAAGAGAGTTGATCTTTGACTCCGTCGCTGCATTACGTCCATTCCGACAGGGAGGTGTGAGACTAGTACACTGGGGTGGAAGTAAATAGGTGGATTGGGCATGGGTTCTGTAAACTGAAAGGCATAGGAATCAAGGGTAACGGAAAGCGAGAAGAAATGCCTGGGCCAAAAGCAGAAGCGATAGAATTGACAGAATCAATGGAGAAAGAACTGGGATTGCTGGAAAAAGGGCACAAGATCGCCCAGCAAATTGCGAAACGAGCCAGAATCATACGTCTGGTAGCAAGTGGACACGACAACCCAACGATTGGACGTCTGGTGGGAGTGAACCGAAATACAGTGAGTTTGTGGCGGAAGCGGTGGCTGCAACTGGAGGCGATTCCGCTGGACGACTTGAGTGCGGCCGAACGACTGGAGGATCTGCCCCGGCCAGGAACACCCGCCCGAATCACGGCAGAACAGCGCTGCCAACTGGAGGCATTGGCCTGTGCGCCGCCCAGTGAGGCAGGACGCCCCATCAGCCAGTGGACAGGACGGGAAATTGCTGACGAAATGATCAAACAGAATATCGTGGACACCATCTCACCCAGACATGCGGCGAGACTTTTAAAAATCTGCCTCAATTCGCCCTCATATGAGCCGCTATTGGCTGAATACCGAGAAGGATGAAGCCTTCGACATCAAATCGGAAGCGATAAACCGACTCTATCAACGAGCGCCTGAGTTGGCAAAGGCGGGCGAAGTTGTCATTTCCAATGATGAAATGACCGGTGTTCAAGCGCTGGAACGGGCCGCCGAGGATAAGCCTACTCTGCCAGAAAAAGTGCGACTGATTGAATATGAGTATATTCGTCACGGCACTCTCTCTTTCATCGTCTCGTTCAACGTCGCTCTAGGTGAGGTCTATTTCGTTACATCCGGGCCTACCCGCAAGGAAGATGATTATGTAGCTCACATTGCCCAGATGGTGAAAGCACACCCAGAGGTAAAACGCTGGCATATCGTGGCCGACAACCTCAACACCCATCGCTCCGCGTCTTTGGTTCGTCTGGTTGCGGCTGAATCGGACCTGGACATCGACCTGGGCGTCAAAAACAAAGAAGGCATTCTGCACTCCATGCAGAGTCGGGCTGCCTTTCTCTCCGACCCGACTCATCGCATCGTCTTTTATTACACTCCCAAGCACGCTTCCTGGCTCAACCAGGTCGAAATCTGGTTCAGTGTTCTTGCACGCAAGTTGCTCAGAAAAGGCAGCTTTGCCTCCATTGACGACTTGCGGGCAAAGGTTCTTGCCTTTATCGCCTATTACAACAAAACCATGGCCAAACCCTATAAGTGGACTCTGAAGGGCAAAGCCTTATCCGCATAACTATTTACGCCCCAGTGTACTAGGTGTAGAAAAACTAAAGAACAAAACAGTTATTCATAATTATGGACATGGCGGTGGGGGTATTTCTCTGTCATGGGGTACAGCTATGCATGCAGTATCCTTGCTTGATCACACGATACTTGATAGCATCAAATGAGGTTACGCTAATGGTGGTCGAAAGATCGATCCAGAAATATCGCAAACATATCACTGAAGACTTTTCATTCCACGATTCCTTTCCTTACAACGCTAACCCCTCGGAACCAATACATAATTGGTGTTTAATCCCCGAATCACCATCATCCACCTGGGCCAAAGCTATAATCCAAAGATTCGGTGGAAATTCAACTTTCATATTTGACCCCTTTGTTGGTAGTGGCACTGTTGCTCTTGAAAGCCTACGAAGCAACAAACATTTTCTAGGTGGAGATATACTTCCTGATTTGGTGATAGGTACATTGGCAAAAGTCTATGCTTCCGAAATAGACTCGCATCTATTAGGTGTATATCAAAAAAATCTTGAAGGTCACATCCATGAGAAAGTAGACTCTTTGAGTAATCTAGGGGCATTGGATGAGATAGGTATCACATTCCTGACAGACTTGCAGGCTTATGCTCTTCAACACATTAAACAAAGACCGTATGTTTTCGCTGTCTTAGCTGCAATTTATCAAAGCATAAGAGACATTAAGGACGATTCGACTGTCGGGTATTGGTATTTACGTTATCGAAATCAACAACGTAAAATAACCAATGATTTACTGAGTGAGGACACGCTAGATATTAGTAAAACCCGGTCAGTCTGTTTAGGAGATAGTTGCAAGATTGATTGGCAACGTTATTTGATGGAGTTACCGCTGCCTCAAAAAAAGTGTGGGGTAATGATCACTTCCTGCACATACGTTGATACCGCTCAGGCAATGAATTTATCGGTGGTGTTATGTCGCCGGTTGGGTACACTTGCCACTCAATTCTTGGACCTAGCCTCTAAGTATGTCCATGAGGAAGAGAATTTTCGTACCCATAAATTTACAAAAGAATTCGGTATTGATGATCCATCAGGTGAGGTTAACCGCTATTTAGATTCTCTTGCGAACGTCCTCCAATCTTTCCACAATATCGCTGATGCTCCGTCATCAGTGATTATTACAAACGAAAATCCTGTAATCAATGGCATCCCGGCGGAACTCGATCTCTGTATCTGCAAAATTGCAGAGGATATCGGTTATCGAGTAGGCCGGGTGATACTCACCCACTATCTAAAATCACCAGGTACTATTACTAAACAAGAGACAGCTCGGCGTGGCGCATTTATAGAACTTCACTTTTAAGAGATGTTGGCCCAGGCTCGGCTGTTTGCATCTTACAAATAATCAGCCGCCTATTTGGCCTCTCGTATACGGTCGCACTTTGACGATTGAGGCCAGGTCAAACGGCTGCCAAGTATGGGTTCTGTCGGCCATCACTGGATAAGCATCACAGTTTAGATTAGGCATGCCTCTCCGTGTCCACGCTTCTGAGACCGTTCTGCCGGGTCTCCTTTTCCCCCGATTGACCTCGCTGCCTATTCAACCGCCCCGACTCAATGTCACGGAATAGTGACGACTACCTCGAGCGCAAACATGGGCCAATTGTGATTACTTCGTGAACATAAAGTTGGCCGGGAAAGTCAGCGAACCCGCGGCCCGGCTGATCGTCACGACTTTGTCTTCCAATGGCTGGCGTAGGGTTTCCAGATTTTTGGACCCGAACTCAGGCAATTCGTCCAAAAAAAGCACCCCGCGATGAGCCA
>Ga0209702_10009392_pt1 | contig 10921 bp, 8 predicted proteins | sample FRY01_FD_187210 | JGI IMG/M metagenome (GOLD analysis project Ga0209702, IMG submission 187210) | Freshwater microbial communities from Lake Fryxell liftoff mats and glacier meltwater in Antarctica - FRY-01 (SPAdes) (version 2) | ecosystem: Environmental > Aquatic > Freshwater > Ice > Glacier... | reverse complement strand
GCTCGTGGCGAAGTAGTTGATTTAAAAGCATTGGCCAATGCATTAAATGAGGAATATTTAAGCGGTGCTGCAATAGATGTATATCCTGTAGAGCCAGAGAAAAATGGAGATGCTTTTATAACTCCTTTACAAGGATTAAAAAATGTTTTGCTGAGTCCACATATTGGCGGTTCTACTGAAGAGGCACAACAAAATATTGGGGAAGACGTAAGTATTAAATTATTTCAATACCTCGAAAGGGGTATTACCAATGGATCTCACTCTGTTCCTGCAATTGGTTTACCACCTATAGATGGTGCACATAGATTATTGCATACACATCATAATGTACCCGGTGTGTTGAGTGCTATCAATACAGTTCTCTCTAAAAATAATATTAATATAGTGGGACAATATTTAAAAACTAATGAAGATATTGGGTATGTTGTTTTAGACGTAGATAAAAAATTATCGAAGCAAGCGCTTGAATTATTAAGAGGAGTAAAGCACACTATAAAAGTTAGATTGCTTTATTAATTACTTAGTAGTTGTCCTGAGTTTACAACTCAGGACATTATATTTTCTTTATCCTTAGTTACAAACTAAGGATAATATATTTTTAATTCGTTTAATTTCTTCATCATCTACAAAGTCAACATCATAATCTTCCGGCATATTTTTATTTTGATAAGTCGATTTTGATGGAACTCTTATTCTAGCAGAAGTATGCACTTCTGTAACACCAGTTTTTGCAATAATATTTGCAACATTATTACTGTTCAATCCACTTGCTGGCATTATGATAATTCTTCCATCGGCTTGATCCACCATTTGCTTTACCAAATCCAAACCTTCTGTAACTTTTGGCACTTGTCCGCTTGTTAGTATTCTAGTACACCCACATTTAATCAACATTTCTACTGCATCCAATGAATTGGCAGATCTATCGAAAGCTCTATGGAATGTAACATCTAAAGGGTATGCAGCCTCCACCAAACGAGCAGTATTTTCTAGATCAATAGAACCATCTTGATTTAATAGTCCAAATACTACTCCATCAAATCCTAATTCTTTACAGAGTAAAATATCTTTCTTAATAATTTCAATTTCATCTGAACTATGGAAATAATCTCCTGCACGTGGACGAATCATTGGAAATATTGGAATAGCAATTTTTTCTCTTACTGTTTTTAAATAGCCGTAGGAGGGAGTAGTTCCTCCGTTTGCATAATTCTCACATAGTTCTAATCTATCAGCACCAGCTGAAGCAGCTGCAATTGCAGTTGCTATATTAAAAACACAGATCTCTAATAAAATAGGTTGATTCATTTAAATTAAAAATTTTCCGTTGATTAAAACATTATTTTCATCACTTGTACAAACCGCATAACTAAATCCTTTTTGCAAACAATAACTTCCATACTCTCCATTTTTATTAATGGCTATGATGGCTGCTTGTATATCTTTTGCTTTATCGCCTTTTACTTTATATAATCTTTCAATTACTTTTTTGCAAGCCATTTCGGGCGATAAGCCTTGCCTCATTAATTCAATAACAGCATGAGATCCACCAATGCGAATAATATCTTCACCTTGTCCCGTTGCAACAGCTGCACCCACTTCATTATCTACAAATAACCCAGCACCAATAATAGGGGAGTCGCCTACTCTTCCGCGCATTTTAAAACCCATTCCACTTGTTGTACAGCTTCCGCTTAAATTACCAGCAGCATCCATCGCAATCATACCAATGGTATCATGGTTCCATGAGCCATCCGATAATTTATTGGGGGCATAAGCTTGTTGTTTGTTTTCGATATTTACTACTGGTTTATATTCGGATTTTTTTAACCATTTTTCGTATTCTTTTTTTGCATCATCCGACAATCCTTCTTTTTCTAAAACAAACCCTTGTGACAATGCAAATTGCTGAGCGCCTACACCCACTAAAAAAACATGCGGTGTATTTTCCATCACTTTACGAGCAACTTGAATTGGGTGTTTAATGCGCTCTAAAAAAGCAACACTTCCACAATTTGCAAATTCATCCATTATGCATGCATCTAAAGTAACATAGCCATCTCTATCGGGGTTAGCACCGAGACCAACACAACAATTTTTTTCGTTCTCTGTAACCATTACTCCTTGCTCAACAGCATCTAATGCTCTACCATTATTACGCAACACTTGCCAAGCAGCTTTATTGGCTCTGATTCCAGCATCCCAAGTTGAAATAACTATTGGTTTTTGTACTTTATTTTTGCTGGCAAAAGAGGAAAGTCCTAGAGCTCCAATTCCGAATGAGCTTAATTGTAAAAATTTTCTTCTTTCAATCATAAATGATTTTCATTTTTTAGATTACCGTATATTGGCACTCTATTATGAACTAAATATACAGATAGTTTTGATGAAGCATGATGATATTGAATGGAAATTAGCAGCTACTGCTTTTGGATGGACCAACCCTTCTGCGAAATTGATTAATAGTGGCTTGATCAATCATTCTTGGAAAGTAAATGCCGATGAAGGTGTTTATATATTACAAAATATCAATACCAATATCTTTCATCAGCCCGAATGGATAGATGAAAATATCAACATGGCGGATGAATTTCTACAAAAACATTTTCCTGATTATTTATTTACAAAGCTCATTATTAATTCAAAAGGAGAATCATTAATTAAAATCAATCAACATTTTTATAGAGCTTTTACATTTATACATAACTCTACCACCATATCAGTTGTAAATAACGCTCATGAAGCATTTGAAGCTTCAAAACAATTTGCTTTATTTACTAGAAAGCTTGCGCAATTTCCGGTTAGTAAATTAAATATTACTATCCCTAACTTTCACAACCTAAGTTTTAGATACAAGCAATTTGAAGACGCATTGCAAAACAATAATTCCAAAAGAATGGTTGTTGCTGAAAAGACAATAAACACCTTAAAAAATTTGGACTCAATAGTGCGTGAATTTGAAAAATATATTCAGTCTGCTGATTCAACACAAAGAGTAATGCATCATGATACTAAAATTAGTAACGTTTTATTTGACGCAACAGGGAAGGGGCTTTGTGTGATAGATTTAGATACATTAATGCCTGGATATGCATTTAGTGATGTGGGAGATATGTGCAGGACCTACCTTTCGCCAGTATCGGAAGAAGAATTAAATTTTGATAAAATTACAATAAGAAAAGAGGTTTTATCTGCTATTGAAAATGGCTATTTAAGCGAATTAAAATCTGCTTTAAGTCAGTTTGAAATAGATAATTTCTATTTATCAGGTAAAATTTTGATCTACATGCAATCGATTAGATTCTTGACAGATTATTTACAAAATGATAATTATTATGGCGAAAAATACCCCGATAATAATCTGATCAGGGCACAAAATCAATTAAGATTATTAGAATTATATATTGAGGCAGTTCACTAAAATTCACCCATTACAAAATCGGGTTTTTTGTTTTGCCATTTACCTCTAGTAAAATCTGGAATAACCTGAACTTGACCGTTTTCAGCGATCGATTTTTCAGAGAGTGGTGTAATTGCATACCAGGTTGCTAAATCGTACACATCTAAAGGAAAATTGATTTTGCGTTTTATGCATTCGATAAATGCATTGTCAACAAAAAAGTCCATCCCACCATGACCAGAACCTTCTGCTGCAGATTCATATTTTTTCCAAAGAGGATGGTCGTATTCTCTGATCCATTTCTCAGGATTTTCCCATTGGTGCGATTTCTCAGATTTTCCTTCGATGTATATCATTCCGGCGTTAAACTGACCGGATTTGCTGTCTTGCCATAAACCATCAGTTCCTTGAATCCTGAATCCAATATTATAAGGGCGAGGCGAATTAGTATCATGGGTTAACAAAATGGTTTCTCCATTATGGGTCTGAATTTGTGTTGAAACGATATCACCAAGTTTAAAGTTAACTTTCGCATTAGGGTGATTTTCACCACCTTTAGGATGGTTAACTATATATTTATGTAACCCTTTTGCTTTAGTAGCAACCGATGATAACCGTGTTAATCGATTACCACGGTTTACGTCGATCATCATTGCAACAGGACCGAGGCCATGGGTTGGATAAAGATCTCCATTGCGGTTAATGGAGTGCTGGGTACGCCAATTAGCTTCACTAAATCCTTTATCGCCAAATTCTACACCAGAATTGTAGGGAGTAATTCCGTCGTTAAACTTAACTCCACGTAAATCGTGCTGATATCCGCCTTGAAGATGCAATATTTCACCAAAAAGACCCTTGCGGACCATATTATATACAGCTAAAATATCTCTACGGTAGCAAACATTCTCTAAAACCATTACGGGAATTTTGGTTTTTTCACTAGCATTTACAATATCCCAGCAATCTTGGAGCTTAATTGCACCACAGACTTCAACGCCTGGTATTTTTCCTGCATTAAGCGCGTCAATGGCTTGAGGAATATGCCATTCCCAGGGTGTGGCTATAATTACTGCATCAATATCATCGCGGTTTAAAAGGTTCTTATAATCGAGGTTTCCTTTACCATATTCAACGGCTGCTTTTTTACCAGATTTGGTGATTTGTTGTTGTGCTGTAGCCATCATAATTTGGCTTGGATCAGCCATGGCAATCACCTCAACATCGTTACGATTAAGCATCATTTCGAGGTGATTTTGGCCACGCATTCCAACGCCAATAATTCCGATTCTGACTTTATTTAAAGATGATGTTGCGAAAGATTTAAGACTAGTTAATGATGCGCCTACGGCTAAACTTGCTGCAGTTGTTTGTTGAATAAACTGTCTACGAGGAATACTATTCATCATGGTTATTCGTTTTAATTATAGCATGAATATAATGATTATCAATGTATTAGGCTTGGATTAACTGTATATTTTAATATACTATTTTACCTTATAATTAATATTATGTTAAATAGTTCACGGAAAGAGTTTAAGAAAAAAGCCCACGCTTCTTTTTCTTTCGTTTAGTATTAATTAAAAAATTGGCAATCCTTGATGATGGGATTCTAGTGTGTGTATGCATGGACTTTTATTCTTAGAGGGTTGGCGTGTCTGTACCCTTAATAAATAATCAGGTAGTATTTTAATAAGGAGCCTCAAATTGGAATAAATTTTATCAGTCAATAAATAGAGCATTAAAGTATATTGCAATACAGAATATATTACAAAGAATTGACACAGATAGCTAATCTAATCACTTATACTAAAGAAAATATTTCTAATGAATATAAAGAAATAAATTTTGGGAATATCCCAAATATTCAAGCGCAAATAATAGGACAAAAGACATAGATAAGTGTTGTAGGAGGATTAAAGGTTTTATCAAATTATGCAATAAAACATATTATTGAAAGACACGGACCAGGCAATGAGAAGGCTGATGGTCAAAAGGACATAGTCGATAGTGATTTTGAATTAATACCAGAAATATTTAGCAAGCCTGATAATATTAGTTATGCTGGTAAAAATAATAAAGGAGTAAACAGTATTATGTATTTTAAAAAAATAAGTGGGTACAACTACCATTTAGACGTAACGGTTGCTAGTAAAAGGGATAGATATACAAAAACTCAGGATGTAACCCTAATAGTTGCTACGTTTTATGCAAAAAAAGAGAGCCGATGAAATTACCATCGACTCCAGATTCTTCAGCAACAGGGATCCGTGTTCTACCCTTTCGAGATGTATCGTTCAAACGTCCATGACGTACCATTGCGATGTAAAAGCGGGAATATAGCGCCACATTACCAAACTTTTACCCAACTTTTACAAAATTTTAATATTCTAGTTTGTTTGTTATTAAATAATCGCAGTTGGTTTATTTAGTAATAATACTAAATTTTAGTATACATAATAAAATGTTTGTCAATTATTAGGATATATTATTTAGTAATTTTAAATTGAATAAATTATTCTTTTTCCATTTTAAGTATTATTGCTCGTTACCCTCGCTTTAAAGAATACTCCGAAGCTTAAAAAAAAGAAAAGAGACTTCTCCAATCCACATATAAAAAAAGAAAATGCTTCGCTTAAACTTACTTTTTAGTGCCACAGACCCTCCCTAGGTAACTTCTTATTTTGTATTAATTCACTCAGCTTTAATTTGAATAATTCTACCCGGTCCTTCTACTGAAACATAAATACTCCCATCTGGAGCTTGCTTAACATTGCGAACTCTTCCGATATTTTCTAGCATTTTATTTTCTTTTGTCAACTTTCCATTACTCAATTCACACCTTACTAAATAACGAAATGAAAGCGATCCACAAAGTAAATTTCCCTTCCATTTTTTAAATGAATTACTAGTAATAAAAGCCATCCCTGATGGACCAATTGAAGGTGTCCAAGTATGAATTGGGGCTTCTATATCAGCTCTTATTGGGTTAATAGAAATTACTACCCCATCATAGTTTGTACCAAATGAAACAACAGGCCAACCATAGTTTGCACCTTTTTTAAGGATATTTATTTCATCACCCCCTTTTGGACCATGTTCTGTTTCCCAAAGTTCCTTTGTTACATTATTAAAAACAAGTGCTTGTGGATTACGATGCCCATAAGTAAATACTGAAGTTGCCGAACTGTTTCCGCTCAAAACAGGATTGTCATTTGGTATACCTCCTGATTCAGTTAACCGATGAACTTTACCCCAAACTGACTTTACATTTTGAGAATTGGTATTTGTAGCATTAACTCCACCATAAGATCCTGTTCCTCCTTCTCCTACTGTTGCATAAACATATCCTTGATCATCAAACTCTATCCTACTTCCAAAATGACCATTCCATGTATTTGGACTTTCAGTAGTTAAAAGAATTTGCCAATTACTAACTCTTTTATCTACAATAGTAAATCGAGCTAAATTCCAGTTTGCACCACCACCTGATAAAAATCCAGAATAAGTACAATAAATCCAACCAGTGGAATTAAAGTTCGGATGTACCCTTATATCAAGTAATCCACCTTGACCAGCAGAATTAATGCTGGGAAGTCCAGTAATTTCAACTGTTTCAGTAGCTTTTTTTAAATATAACTTACCTCGTTTCTCACCAAAAATAAAATCTCCATTAGGCAAAAAATCCATTCCCCAAATAATTTCATATCCCGTTAATATAGTTTCCGTTTTAATGATCGGCTCACTTATCAAATCAATCTGCTCATTCACTTCTTTTTTTGAACAACCGGCTAAAAGAATACTTATAAGTAAGAAGTATATTTTCATTTGATAAAGTTACGTAACTTAATTTCCGCTTTTCATTAAGCATCTTTAACTTTTTCAATTACTATACTATAATTAACTTTGTATTATTAATTAAATGATTGCCATCATGAAAAAGACCGTGTTGTTGTTAACCGTATTATCAACTATTTTTGTATCCAACTTATTTGCCCATCAATCTACCGATACTTCATTGGCTAAAAAAGTTCAGATACTAGAAACAAAGGTTACAGCTCAACAAAAAGAAATTGATCAATTAAAAACAAAAAAAACAACAGAGCCTGTTTATATAATTGATCGCCGTGGATCTAAGCAACTAATAAAAAAGACGGATAACTGATTCTCTTAAAATTTAATTTAAGCTAAAGCCTCTGTACTAATATTTACAGAGGCTTTTTTGTGCTGATATGGTTTCATTTTGTACCTTACCGCTGTTATAATCCATCTTAATATGACTCATTATTACCGCTTAAAGTTCCTGATGCTTTTATTTGCATGCATTGTTGTTGGTAACAGCTTTGCCCAAACTGATCCATCCTATTATAAAGCCCTTCAATGGCGAATGATTGGTCCACACAGAGGTGGCAGAACCGTTGGTGCTGTTGGTATTCCAAAGCAACCCAACGTATTTTATATAGGTGTAAATAATGGCGGTGTATGGAAAACCACCGACTTCGGCAGAACCTGGAAACCTATTTTTGATGATCAGCCTACTGGCTCTATTGGGGATGTTGCTGTTGCTCCTTCTAACCCTAATACTCTTTATGTTGCTAGCGGCGAAGGAATTCAACGTCCCGATTTATCTGTTGGTAATGGAATGTATAAATCTACTGATGCTGGTAAAACATGGCAACACCTTGGATTAAGTGATGGTCAACAAATTGGTGGAATATCCATCGATCCAACCAATGAAAATCGCGTTTTTGTTGCAGTTTTAGGTCACCCCTATGGTCCAAATACAGAACGTGGCGTTTTTAGAACAACTAATGGTGGTAAAACATGGGACAAAGTATTGTATAAAGATGAAAATACTGGCGCTATACAAGTTACTGTTGATCCGGTAAATCCAAATATTGTTTATGCCGATTTATGGGCTGGTCGACAAGGTCCATGGGAAAACGGCGCTTGGAATGGGACTGAAAGCGGATTGTATAAATCTATTGACGGTGGTAATACATGGAAAAAACTCGTAACCGGCCTCCCCACTGTGGCTCAAGGTTTAGGAAGAATCGGGTTTTGCATTGCTCCTAGTAATACTAAGAGATTATATGCTACAGTTGATGCCGGTGAAAATGGCGGCATATTTAGAAGTGATGATGCAGGGGAAACATGGAAAAACATGAGTAGTGATGGAAGATATTGGGGACGTGGATCTGATTTTGCTGAAGTAAAAGCAGACCCTTTAAATGAAGATATTGTGTACACTGCTAATGTGGTAGTGTGGAAATCTACAGATGGCGGTAATACATGGAAAGACTTTAGAGGCGCTCCTGGTGGAGATGATTATCATAGAATATGGATCAACCCAGAAAATCCAAAAATTATTTTATTGGCTTCAGATCAGGGAGCAATTATTACAGTGAACGGAGGCGAAACTTTTTCTTCTTGGTACAATCAACCTACAGCTCAATTTTATCATGTAAGTACCGATAATTCTTTTCCTTATAATGTTTATGGCGGTCAACAAGAAAGTGGCTCTGTTGGAATTGCTTCGAGAGGTAATGACGGACAAATAACTTTTAGAGAATGGCACCCTGTTGGAGTAGAAGAATATGGATATGTTGCCCCTGACCCACTCGATCCTAATATTATTTATGGAGGAAAAATTACTCGGTTTGATAAACGAACAGGACAAGTGCAAAATATTTCTCCAGAAGCAATTAGTTCTGGTAAATATCGGTTTGTAAGAACTGCACCAGTATTATTTTCTCCTATTGATCCTACCCTATTATTTTATGCAGGCAACGTATTATTTAAAACAAATAATGGCGGCAAATCATGGCAAGTAATTAGTCCAGATTTAACGCGTGAAACCTACAATAATATCCCTGCAAGTGTAGGAATTTATACGACCGAGCAAATGAAAAAAATGCCACGCAGAGGTGTTATTTATACTATTGCCCCCTCTCCTAAAAATATAAATATTATTTGGTGCGGAACCGATGATGGATATATTCAATTAACAAAAGATGGTGGAAAAACATGGAAGAATGTTACCCCACCCGAAGTAACGGAATGGAGTAAGGTATCTATAATTGAAGCGAGTCATTTCGATGAAAATACTGCTTATGCTGCTGTTAATAGAATTCGTTGTGACGATATGAAGCCGCATATTTATAAAACAACAGATGGCGGAACTACATGGAAAGAAATAGTAACAGGCTTACCAGAAGATCCTATTAATGCTGTAAAAGAAGATCCTCTTACTAAAGGATTATTGTTTGCAGGTTCAGAAAGATTTGTTTCGGTTTCATTTAATGATGGAAATAATTGGCAATCATTGCGGCAAAATATGCCAGCTACTTCCATACGCGATTTAGTAATTAAAGATGATGATATTGTTGTTGGAACACACGGTAGATCTTTTTGGATTTTAGATAATATTACTCCGCTTAGGCAAATGGCTAAAGCGTCTATTAAAGAGTCAGTTGTTTTATTCAAGCCACAAACTGCTATTCGTGTTAGATGGAATATGAATACAGATACACCGTTACCGCAAGAAGAGCCAGCAGGACAAAATCCTCCTGATGGTGCAATTTTTGATTATTTTTTAAAAGAAAAATCTACTAGTGTTGTTCTATTAGAAATTAAAGATGCATCAGGTAAAACGGTGCGTAAATTTAGTAGTGATGATAAGCCCTATCCTATTCCTCCAAACAATGTACCCACTTATTGGATTCGTCCTCAACAAATACTTTCAGGAGAAGCAGGCGCACATCGCTTTTTATGGGATATGCATTACACTCCTTTAAGTAATATTCCGAACTATCCTATTGCAGCAATCGAATACAATACAGCTCCAACTACGAGCTCCCCTTGGGTTATGCCAGGAACTTATTCTGCTATTTTTACTGTGAATGGAAAATCAAATACACAAACTTTTAATGTTACTATTGATCCTCGTGTGAAAACACCTGTAAAAGATTTACAACAACAATTCGATTACTCTTATATGTGTTATAAAAAGTACATTGAAGCAAAAAAAATGATGGATGAAATTGAAAAATATCTTATGAAGCAAAATTTATCTGCAGAAACAAAACAACAATTAACAGCAATGATCGGAACGGCTGGAAGACGCCGTGGTGGTGGTGCTTCTACAAATTTAGGATCATTAACAAGTTCTTATGAATCGGTTATGAATAATTTACAAGGAGCAGATATGGCTCCAACTGATACAATGATTAAATCAGTAAATGTATTGAATGATTCATTTGAAGTTTTGAAAAAGAATTGGATTACATTAAAAATGAAGTAACTGAATAATTTGCTTAAGGCTTTAAAGCAAAAACTCCCTGCCTATGCGGGGAGTTTTTTTATGGCTAGTCAATTTTATATAGTCTTATTTAAAAGTAGAATGCAACGCATCAAACTCTTTGTATTTTGCTTCGAATGCATCAAATGCTTTAGGATCTTTACCTCTAACTTTATTCATTTTATAAGAATATAAATTGGCCAAGAAATCTACAGATTTATTAA
>Ga0209702_10009391_pt1 | contig 10923 bp, 19 predicted proteins | sample FRY01_FD_187210 | JGI IMG/M metagenome (GOLD analysis project Ga0209702, IMG submission 187210) | Freshwater microbial communities from Lake Fryxell liftoff mats and glacier meltwater in Antarctica - FRY-01 (SPAdes) (version 2) | ecosystem: Environmental > Aquatic > Freshwater > Ice > Glacier... | reverse complement strand
TGCTCCCATAAGCCAAAACCTCATCACAATTGTTTCTTCCATCATACCCTTTGCTTCGAGATGATGATGATATGGAGCGATGAGGAAAACTCTTTTACCATGTCGGAATTTTTTACTCGTAATCTGTATAATCACAGAGACAACTTCCCATATATAGATGAGCGATATGATGACGAGAACCACGAGAGTATCCGTCATCAGAGCCATCACAGCGAGTCATCATCCGAGACCAAGTGCCCCAGCATCTCAGAGATAAAACTGTGCAGGCTTGATATTGAACCAGAGAAATGCAGCCAACGCTGCGCCTATCACCACACAGATGGTTGAGAGCAGAAAGAGTTGTTCGTTGTAAGTGATAAATGCGTAGAGAAAATAATTCTGTGCGAGAAGTCCTCCAGCGAGACCGTCAAGACCATCAGTAATATTGACACTATTCGCCATCGCTGTGATGATAAATATACTCACGAGTACATACCCCCAGCCTATATTGACGAGACCGAGCCCTGGTATGGTGATGCTGTCATGTCCCAGTTTTGTGAAAAACCACCATGCTCCGGCAAATGAAAAAAGAGTCAGTCCAAGCATTTTGACACGAGCACTCATCCCTTTTTTACCCCCTATATTTCGTACATTGAGATAATCATCTACCAGCCCCAGTATTCACATTGAGAAAAGAGCAAAAAGTGGGAGGTATGTCTCATTACGATTCCAGAGAGTGTAGTGGAGGCTAAAGCCCAGCGGTCATTGAATAGATTGGAAAAATACAGTTGAGAGAACCATGATAGCTACCACGATCAATATCATCCCTCCTCCCATATTTGGAGTACCTTTTTTATGGGCATGGAGTTTATGATATCGTTTTGCTTTACCCCCTCCCATAGATGCTTCTGTGCGAATCTGCTTCGCCAGTTTCCATCTTCGGAGAAGCTGTATGTAGGGTGGAGTGATGATCATGGCAACTAGAAAAGTCACCAAACCAAACACCACTATTCGTAAAATATTATGATCCATAAGTATTAACAATGATTGTAGATAAAATACTACAAACTCAAAGAGCTTTCCCTCTTGAACATTTGGTTTCTTATGGGACAAAAAAATTCCTCCTTTATTCTTTTTGCTTTCTGTTTATTCTTTTGTAAATCGGACTTTGGCGGATAAGCGTTTTCTCCTTTCCAAACTTCATCCACCACCCAGAAAAGGTTCCCTCATAGTAGAACTATAGTCTTGATCTACCAACAAAATACCTTCTTGAGCTCATTTTTTTGTCACTTGATATGCTGTTGGTCGTGATTGTAGTACCTCTCGCAAGCTGGATAAATACTTGATAGCCTCTGAATCAGCTATATACCAAAATATCTCTCCATATTCTTTCCCCCTTATAAACCCCCTATTTTCTGCTTCCACATGAGTCATTTTTTGATAACCTTTCCCATCAATGACTGCCAAAAAACTACCTTCTATGAGAGCAGGAATAAATCGGGATATTTTTTTGATGCCAGGATTGAAAGCAATAATTTTATATCGAGATGGAACTTCATAATATATCCTATATCCCCAGTTTGTCTCTCCTGCAATACAAATAGCCTCGTCTGTCAGTCAGAGATACGCTCCATCCATCAGAGTTCTTACACGGGTAGAGATACGATTCTTGAGACTTTGAAATATCCCAGGTGGAGCTGTATCCAGCCACTCAGCTTGTTCTGAGCTGGGAATAAGATTATTCATAATACCTGAATTGTACAAATATTCTCTTTATGTCAAAATAAACCCTCTCCGAATTGGAGAGGGTTTTAATAAATTTTCTCCATTTTGTATTTTGCACTTTTAATTTTGCATTGTAAAAACGCTTCACGTTTTATTACATCATTCCCATGCCGCCCATCCCTCCCATACCGCCACCTCCCATTTGAGGCATAGATGATTTCTCTTTGTCTGGGACTTCGTAGATGACAGCTTCTGTCGTCAGGAACATGCCTGCGATAGAAGTAGCATTTTCGAGAGCAGTTCGTGGGACTTTTGTCGGATCGATGATGCCTGCTTCTACGAGATCCTTGAATTCGTTTTTTGCTGCATCATATCCGTAACTGAAATCTTTGTGTTCGAGGATTTTACTCACGATAACGGCACCTTCCTGTCCTGCGTTTTCTGCAATTTTTTTCGTAGGATAATGCAGTGCGCGTTTTACGATTTCGACACCGATTTGTTGATCGCTATTTGGAGCCTTGAAGGTATCGAGTACTTTCGCTGCCTTGAGAAGTGCGACTCATCCACCAGGGACAATACCGCCTTCTACCGCAGCGCGAGTAGAATTGAGAGCATCTTCGAGGCGGAGTTTGAGTTCTTTCATCTCTACTTCTGTCGCAGCACCTACCTTGATCACAGCGACACCTCCGACGAGACGAGCGAGTCGTTCTGCCATCTTTTCTTTATCATAGTCTGAATCAGATTTTTCTATCATTCGTCGTATCTCTCCTGCGCGAGCTTCGAGGTCTGATTTTTTTGCTTGTGTAGCGACGATAGTCGTCGTCTCTCGAGTAGCGACTATAGACTCTATCTTGCCGAGGACTTCGAGACCGACAGTTTCGAGCTTGAGGCCTATCTCTTCTGTGACGACTGCTGCTCCTGTGAGAAGTGCTATATCAGCGAGGTTTTCCTTTCGTCGATCTCAAAAACCTGGAGCCTTGATAGCGAGAATAGAGAAAACACCTTTGAGCTTATTGAGGACAACTGTTGTGAGCGCTTCTGAATCGAGGTCTTCACAGATGATGACGAGTTCACGCTTTCCTGATTGCAGCAACGATTCGAGAATCTGGAGAATATCCTTGGTAGAAGAAATCTTTTTATCAGTGATGAGTAATGGCACGTCGACATAACGAGCTTCCATTTTCTCAGTATCAGTCACCATATAAGGAGCGATAAATCCGTTTTTGAACTGCATACCTTCTGTCACGGTCACTTCCATGCCAAATGTCTTTCCTTCTTCAACTGTGATAACTCCATCTTGCTTTACCTTGTCCATAGCATGAGCTATGATCTTCCCTGCTTCTTCATTTTGAGCAGAGATAGTAGCGATAGCAGCGATCTCGTCTGAAGTTTTGACTGGGCGAGAATGCTTCGTGAGTTCTTTTGATACTTCAGCTGCTGCGAGCTTCATACCATTTTTGAGCTCAATAGCGTTGATACCCGAGCGAATCTCACGGAGACCCTCTGATATCATCGCATAGGTGAGGACAGTTGCTGTTGTCGTGCCGTCACCTGCTGCATCATTTGTCTTTGAAGCGACATCCTTGATGAGCTCAGCACCCATATTTTCGATAGGATCCTCGAGGTCAAATTCTTTTGCAATAGTGACTCCATCGTTTGTTACCTGTGGTGCTCCGTAGCTTTTTGGGAAGACTACATTTCGACCTTTTGGACCGAGTGTTGCTGAGACTGCATCGTGCAGCTTTCGGACTCCATCGAGCATCTTCTGACGACCTGCATCTCCGAAGAGAACTTGTTTTTTAGCCATAGCTGAATGAATGAAAAATTAAAAATGTAAAATTAAAAAAGGTTGAAACTAATCTACTTTTGCGAGGATGTATTCGGCGGCGACGATTGTGAGATTTTCTTCACCTGCTATCTTGATATCATCACCTGAGTATTGCCCTTTGAGGACCTTATCACCTGATTTGAGTTCATAGCCAAGTTTTTCTTTGACGAGAGGCCCGACTGATTCTACTGTAAACATATTTGGGCTGTCGTTTTGTACATGCGTGAGGATGAGCCCAGAAGCTGTTTCTTTCTTGGCTTCCATTTTACGAAGAACTATACGATCTTGGAGTGGCGTGATTTTTGCCATAGAAATAAAAAGTTAAAAAATATTTTAGCACCAGTAGTATATAGGTGCTAATTTCCTTGTCAATAAAATTTACTTGCCTTGCGTCTTCTGATGTGGCATCTCAATACGGACTGTGAATCATTCACCAACCGTACTCATCAAATCCACTGCACCTCCGGCATCTCGTACAATCTTATCTATGATTGAAAGCCCTACTCAGAGCCCACGATTTCGTATATCACCTGTTTTTGATTTTTCTGCTTGATAAAATTTTTCTTTGAGATATGGCAAATCCCCAGCTGTCACACCTCGTCCATTATCCTGGAATATGAGTATATCTGTCGTACTCTCGTGGAGGAAATTCACACGAAGCTGTGTGCCAGATCCTGCATAACGGAGAAAATTGCTCACGACATTATGAAAAATCTGTACGAGGCTATCTTGGTCAAAAACTATCACTGACCTCTTTGAGCCATCGTAGGTCATAGATTGACTATGATTTGATAGCTCTCCCGAATGTGTCTCTTGGACGATGTTGAAGACGTCGACGAGATTGATTTTCGCATGACGAAATTGTGTCGGCCGACTCTCAAACATCTGAAAATGCATCAAACTATCCACTATTCTGGTAAGCCGTGCGAGTTCTCCTGTGAGAGCATCGATATTTTTTGGGTTGAGCTGGATGACGCCGTCCTTGATTCACTCGAGGTATACTCGTATAGCTGTCATAGGAGTCTTGAGCTCGTGGCTCATGTCAGTCAAAAATTGTGTACGAATACTTTCCTGATGATCGAGGCGAAGTCGGAGATTGTTGAGTGAATCAACCAATGGACGGAATTCGTCTTTTCCTTGATAGCTCAGAGCTTTCCCCCCTGAAGTGGTAAAATTATCCAGCGTATCAGTCACAGAATGAATCGGCTGAAAAGCTTTTCGGAGAAAATAGAGGACAAATCCTACCACGATGAGTACAAATATGATATTAATCGCTATCATCGCGACGAGCACTTGGAGCACAAATTGACGCTTTGGATCTGTTCCGTCACTAAAACTAAATCCGAGTGGCGCACTCCTCAGAAATGTGGACATCGCATTGAGTCCGATGACATCCTCTACCTGTTTTGTCGCAACACCAGAATCGATGAGGTATTCACCGACAGAGTCACGATTAAATGCTGGACTCGTATCTATATAGGTCTCGATACCTGCTGTGAGCTTCCCGAGATCTTCGTCTATTTCTCGATATTTTTGAAGAAGCTCAACTGCATCATCTGGATACTGTTTTATGACTGAGAGAATCTCTGCATCTATCTGATTCTGACGAGTCTCTGTATAAAAAGTCTGGAGGAAATCAAAAAAGTACCGCTGTGTTACATACGGCAGGATAGTGAGATTGAGTGTCAAAAAAAGTGCCACGACACCAGCAACGAGGAATAGAATTTTTCGCGTAAGAGACATAGAATTTCAGTTTAATTTGTTTAATTCGTTTTATTGGCTTAATTCGTTATGATACATCGTATCTAAAAGAGTGTATTTGTAAAAATAAACTTCACTCAAAAACATATGAAACCTCTAAAACAAATAAAACCCTCCACTGATGATCTCGACCAGAGACTCGATAGATACCTGAGAAAGATATTCCCCGGAGCAAAGCTCTGAGAGATCTATGAAGCCCTTCGAACAAAAAAAATCACCATCGGGGGAAAGAAGCTTCCCGAAAGTACCCGACTCCGCGAGTGAGATGTGCTGGAAATAGATCTCGAGGATTCTCTGTATCTCACGTGGCAACAAGACGAAACGAAAAACGATCAACGGAAAACTATAAGCGATAAGCTCGAACCCTCGCGCATACTCTACCAGGATGATGATATCCTCGTCTATGATAAACCCTCTGGACTCATCGTCCACAGTCCCGACCATAAAACTGATGAAGTATCCCTCATCGAGCAAATCGAGGACTATCTCATCCACCAAGGATGGAAACCGTCTGGGACTTTTGCCCATCCAGCTCTCGCTCATCGTATCGATCGTGATACCTCTGGCATTATCATCTCCTGTCTCACTCGCCAATCATATGAACATATGGCAGAGCAGTTTCGCACGAGAAAAGTCGAGAAAACCTACCATGCGCTCGTCGCAGGTGTACCGGGGCCGCGCGAATGAATCATCAACGCTCCCCTTCTCCGCCTCGATACTGGCCGTACCGATGAAGCAAAGATGATCGTCGACCCACAAGGTCAAACCGCAGAAACTAGTTACAAAGTTTTGAAAGTTTTCCCAGATGACTCACCAGAGCTCAACACTCAACACTCAACACTCAAAACTTTTTCCCTTATTGAACTCCATCCAAAAACTGGACGCACGCACCAGATCCGTGTCCATATGGCACATATCGGGCATCCACTTATCGGCGACAAGCGATACGGTGGACCGAATGTCCTACGATTTCCAGAACTCGCTGCATTGCACGGGAGAAAGGGGCATCTCCTCCATGCTGAGAGAATAGAGTTTATCGGAAATTCGTGAAGAAAATGTAATATTTCTTCTAAAAATCTATTCTTTTAAGGAGCCTTATCTAAAAGATTTTTTGCTATTTTTCTTGCAGTAGCATCATCATCTGGTATAGGATCTACTTGATCATCTGGTATGCTTAGTCATTTGAGTTTAGTCTTAATTTTTCAAACATTCATTGAATTAATAGCGTCAATATTTATAAACGCAGTTTTTACATCTTGCTTCTGCTGTGCAGTCAATGCCAAACCTCCAATTTTCTGGTCAGCTACATTAATTGTTACTCAGGTCAGACGCTCACTTGTGGTAGACGCACTTGATCAACTAATTGTGCTCGCTAATTTTTTAGTTCATGCAACTTTCCTATCTGCTTCGTTGATAATCTCAGAATTCTCTGAAACGAGATTTTGGAGCGTTGATAATCATTCTGAATCTCTTGGAACTCTCTCTAATTCTTTTATTAATTTTGTTCTTTCCTCCACTCTACCTCCATCTACTTTTTTTAGAGCATCAGCCATAGCCTGAGCAGCTCTTTGAGGATTATTTGTCACTAAATCTCTCGTCATTTTATCGGCAACATCTTGGAACGATCAAACTCAAGACCTAAAGTCATCAATAGCACCAGTAAGTGAACGAGCCTGAGGATTGAGGATTTCTCCGAGATCAGTTTGTTTTTGAGTTTTAGCATCTGTGACACTTTTATTCATCTTCGTAGCAATAGCATCAAAGGTCGCGGGATTAAATGCTGCAAAGGCTGGATGTGGAGTCGGGAGATAACTCGGGATATTTATAACAGCCTTTCCGACACTATCACCAAAGCTTGCAAATGGCGCAAAGGCTTTCTTGGTTACTTCGTCAATATTCACAGCCGCTTTGACTCCGATCCACATAACTGCGAGAGCTATGATAGAGAGGATAATATGAGCAAATATATCAGTTCCGGCTTCAGCAAGACCTCCTGCTATTCCTGTCACCGTTTTCCCGGCAGAGTTTCCGACAAAATCAGAGATCATAGAGCCAAATTCAAATGTGATAGCATAGTTTCCTCCTCGTTTACTGTCATTTTTTGAATCATCCCCAATCACTATACTCGAAGTAAACGAACCAGATCCATCAGCTTTTTTTGCTCATTCAGCAATACAATATTTTACCATAAATTGTCCACTCGTGCAAAAAGAACCAGATGAAGTCTTAGCCATAGATCCTGATGTAAATGTATTCTGGACAACACCGATAAAGAGTATCCCAAATGATAAGACCGCAGACACCAACACTGGTACCATAGCGAGCTTGAAAAATGGTAAAAAACCTAATTCCCCGATACTTGCTCCCTCACTGCTTCATCATTTTGATCCAAGTGTTTTTCAGAGTCATTCATCTCCGACGGCATAAGCGAGACCAAAGAGAGGTGAAAACATCACATATATCCAGAGCTTAAATGCTCGTGCCAGAAGCACCCAACAGAGTGCGATGAGTATGATAGCAAAAAATGTCGTCGTTATCAGAGCAACTCAGAACTTACGGAGTAATTTTCCGATAGAATTCACACATCACTTCGCATCAGATGGAGCTCCATCCTCCCCTCAACAAACAGAGGCAAAATCGACTAATTCTGTATTTTGGATTTTGAAAATATCATACGCATAGATCATGATAATAAAAAATGGTCATGATTGGTTATAAGTGATGAATTCAGCGGCAGATATACACTTTGTCTTATCGTCCTTTGTCCGGCCATTATCACCACAGGTTTCTGTACCAGGAGCATCAGCTCAGAAATCAATAGTAAATTTGGTCGGTATAGCTCTTTTATGAAAAGGTCACTTATCCTTACCATCTGTCGGATTCTGCATATTGGCGATGGCCCCTGACGGAATCGAGAGTACTGCTGCAACCGCCAGATTGGCAAAAGAAAGTGTCCAGCTCACGATCAGCCAGGTAAATGGCACTATCAAGATTCATACGAGAAATTTGGGGAGTTTTTTCTTGAAGGCGTAGTTTGATTCTCCAGAAAATATCTGCATCACAGCCATATAGAGGAGCATCATGGCAAATATGATATAGACGAGATTGCTCACGAGAACCCATACCTGTATGAAGTAGGGTCTTAGTCAGAAAAAGTCACCCATCGTCCAGTCTGGAGAGAGGAGCCATCCTGCGAGGATAATGGCTGGAGTCAGGAGAAACGTGATAACAGTAAATACGAGGTTGAGCACTTGTACTATAGCGCGCACGACATCTGAATCATTCTGTGGATCATTGGCTGCAAACGTATATCCAGCAACGAGCACGAGCCCAAACAGACATATTTTTCTGTATGGGAATGAAGTGAGGAGATTTTTTATGTGAGTGATGAGTGTCATATTATTTTATTTCTGTAGCAAAGAGCTGTAAATCTTTTAGCACATTGATATTGATACCTTGGGGGAGATTGACCGTAGTCCCCTTCACTAGTGGATCGGTATTGGCACGTAGGACACTGATCTTCTGTTCCGCGGCATTTATGAGAGCTCTGTATTCTCCTCCGATGCGAGTGGCAAAGACGGATATAGTCTTGTGCTCTTGCTCTTCGGTATGCAGTTCTTCTAGGGTTATAATACCACGGATGACATCATCCGCATTTCTCTGATTATAGGCTGACTCTATGGCTATTTGTGTATTTTTGATTTCAGTCTGTTTTTTAGCAAATGCGCTTGTATGAAATGTATTGAGCTGTTCGAGGGATGCGTAGGCTTCTTTGGTTTCTTCTTTTTTGTTTTCGAGTTGTGTGATATACCTTTCGAGGGCTTCCCCTTTCTCAGCATGGAGTTTCAGATATGCCAACACATCTATATTGAGGAGCTCTGTGATCTCACTGATGCGGAGAAAGTGGTCTTCGAAAAAACTCGAATCATTGACTCAGTCGATGAGGAGAGCCCTCTGTACTACAGAGACATCAGCAGGGAGATTCACTGGTATTTCACTCGCACGGACCATATCTGTACCGATATTATTTGCGAGAGCAACTCCTACTAGAGCGAGTGGTGCTTCTGGTGCGCTGTCATACGTCCCCGAATTGGGATGAAGTGAAAGCAAAAATCCATACGCAGTTAATGCCGTGATTATAGATGCCACGATACCAAATCAGAGCCAATGGAGTGTATCATGTGCTATCTTCCATTTCCCAAGAGAAATATTTTTCTTTTTCATGCTCTCATGTTATCACAGAGTTTTCTCGAGCTCAAGAATAGGGACACTAAAACATCTCCGAGACTACTTGACTAATATTGTACTTAGTATTAAGTATTAAGACTCCAGAAAAAAAAGATGACTTTTCTGAAAAAAAGACATAATTCTCGTAATCCTGCCTGCCAATAGGCAAGTCGTAATTCGTAATTCGTAATTGAAGATTGATATATGCACCGAACACACACCTGCGGACAACTCACTGCCCACCATATTGGTACCACTGCTACCCTCTCTGGATGGGTAGCAAACCGTCGAGATCACGGAGGTATCATATTTATCGATATTCGTGATAGATATGGTATTACTCAGCTGGTTTTTGACCCACAAACTCATGCCGATGTCGCAAAAATCATCGAATCAGCTCGTGCAGAATGGGTGATAAAAATAGTAGGCGAAGTCAGAGCAAGACCTGCTGGTCAAGAGAATAGTGAACTCCCCACAGGTGCTATCGAGATACTCGTGACGTCATGCTCAATTCTCAGCAAAGCGAAGACTCCTCCATTTGAAATATCAGACCACAGTACTTCGAGTGAAGATATACGATACAAATATCGCTACCTCGACCTCCGTCGTGATATACAGCGAAAAAAAATAGAATTCCGCGCAACGGTGAATGCCTATGCTCGAGAATGGTTTAGAAGCGGGGGCTTTCTCGAAATACAGACTCCTCTCTTTACTGTGAGCTCTCCTGAAGGTGCTCGTGACTACCTCATACCTTCTCGTCTCCATCCTGGTAAATTCTATGCTCTTCCACAGGCTCCTCAACAATACAAACAGCTCCTCATGGTATGAGGAATTGATAAATATTTCCAGATAGCGCCGTGTTTCCGCGATGAGGATCCTCGTGCAGATCGTCATAGCTGCGAATTTTATCAGATAGACTGTGAGATGAGCTTTGTCCATCAAGAAGACGTCCTCGAAGTGGCTGAAAATTTTGCACGAGATCTCGTGACCACCGTCACACCAGAGAGGAAACTCCTCACTCCAGTTTTCACTCGTATCACCCACCATGAAGCGATAGAAAAATATGGCTCAGACAAGCCAGACCTCCGATTTGACTGCCATTTCGAGGATTTTAGCGCTGAATTCAAGACTTCTGGATTCTCTGTATTTCAATCAGCGATCGAAAAGGGCGGAGTCGTGAAAGCGTTTAAGCTCCCTGGTGTTGCCATGTCACGAAAAGATATCGATGAAATAACAGCTCTCGCTGTAGAACTAGGCGCAAAAGGTCTCGCCTATATCATCTACGAGGAAACAGGACCGAAAAGCCCCATTCTCAAATTCATGTCTTCTGATGAACTAGAAACGATAAAGAGTAGACTCTCTCCCCAGGTCGGTGATATGATATTTTTCTGAGCAGATAAGCG
>Ga0209702_10009389_pt1 | contig 10930 bp, 6 predicted proteins | sample FRY01_FD_187210 | JGI IMG/M metagenome (GOLD analysis project Ga0209702, IMG submission 187210) | Freshwater microbial communities from Lake Fryxell liftoff mats and glacier meltwater in Antarctica - FRY-01 (SPAdes) (version 2) | ecosystem: Environmental > Aquatic > Freshwater > Ice > Glacier... | reverse complement strand
ACGAATTTTCAGGTGTCTTGCCTTGGCGAGCCAACTCGCGCCGAAGTGAAGCGGCTTCCGCCTTCAGTTCCGCAATCTCATCCAGCAAAAGACGAATCACCGCCCGAGCTTCGGGCGAAAATCCATCGATCATTTCCTGAGTGATCTCTTGCGGCATGTCTGTGATGTCGCGTATTTTCCATTTCAAGAAAATCCCAATTTCCGTGAAATCACCAAACCGGCCTGTGAACGGTTACGGCCTCGGAAATACGACCACGGCGGTTGCATAATGTTTCGAATTCGCGACTGAGGGAGTCTCAAGGATCGAGGCTTTTTCTGCTCAGGAGAATTTGTGACATCTGCTTGGCGTGGAACACTTTTTTAGCGCCGCGTCGGTCGCGGCCGGCAAATTCGGGCCCCCGCGATCTGAGCCACGGCTCGCGAGCGGAAGGCGTGAAGTTTTCCTCATTTCCTGCCGGTCCGGACATTAGGTCCTAGTTGCCGCCACTCAAAGAAGCGAAAGGGCCTCGCGTTTGTTACGAGAAAGACAGAATTATTTTCGGAAACCGTCTTGACGGGTGTCGGCCGGAAGACGAGTTTCTGCCCGATCAGTGACCGCGTGCTGACATACCCCAACTGGTAACGAGCTTTTCACAATGTGGCTTTCTCCCTTGCGTCGGTGCGGACCCCGTCTCACTCATGACTCGCGAGGATTCTTTGCGTTCGGAGAGGGTTCTCGCACTCGCTTTGCGGGCAAGTGGTGCGCTGTCTTTGTCGTAGTCATAGGAGCTGTTAAGGCGTTGTGTTGGCCTGAGGCGATTGGATATTGCGACGAGCTAGCCGTCCTGGGGCTCCCCACCCCGTCGAATATTTTACCAGCAGAGCCGTTTCCTCAACAGCTCACCATCCCGACTGCGGACCCGTTTTTAACGCTACCGCCACCCGTGGATCAGCTGGCGTTTGGGTCCCCCCAATTCAACAACCAGCTCCTTCCGATATGGCCTCGATGGTTTGCGGGGGCTAGTGGACTGGTCATGACCCGCACGCTGCCAACCGGCCACGCTGTCTCCTCCCTGCCGGGGGCCGGAGTGGTTTTGACGACCAACAACGCGGCAGCGACTTGGCCAGGTGGCGTCGATTTGCGTGTTGGCCGCTGGCTAGGCGCATCGCAGCAGCATGCCATTGAAGCTGAGTACTGGGGTATTTTCAATAGTGGTAGCACCGCATCGGTGAGCAGTGCGAGCGACCAACTGACAGCGACCCCTCTGGCTCCTGGTGTCCAAATCGCCGGCAGTCCGGCCAATGCGTTTCTCCACAACGCCCAGCAGCAGTCCATCTCGCGAAACGATCTCGTCAACAATATCGAGATCAATTGGCTGTTCGCACCGGGTGGGAGACCGGAGTTTCTCACGGAAAACGATCGCCGCGTCTCATGGATGTGGCTTGCCGGTTTTCGATTTTTCGAAGTGCAGAACGTTTTGACCATGACGAGCGTCGCCGGCACGCCACCGCCGGGTGGGGCCTCCGATCAGTTGTTGCTTAATGTCGCCATCAACAACAACCTCTACGGCGGCCAGGTTGGTGGGAAATTTGATTGGCGTTTTTTCCCGCACGTGCGGTTATCGATCGTCCCCAAAATGCTGCTTGCAGGCAACTCAATCACAAACACGTCGTCGATGTACAACGGCAGCGGCACCGGCGCGACTTTCCCAAACGGCACGCCGGTCAATGTGCATAGCACGGCTGGAACGCTTGCCTATCTGGGGTCTGTTGATACATCGGTCGCATGGGACGTTACGCCGTGTTGGAGCCTGTGGATGGGCTACCGGGTGGTGGGTGTGGGAAACATCGCCCAATCAGACCAGTCGTGGCCCAACAGCGTGACGTCGCCAGCCTCTTTGTCGGTGATTCATACTACCGGCAGCACGATCGTTCACGGCGGCTTCGCCGGATTCGAAGGACGCTATTAATACCATGGGCCATGCACCCAGCAGCCGTTGCTTTTTATCCCGATGCACCATAGTGCGTCGGTGGCTGATTGCCGCACTCTGCGTGATGGCCTTCGGGATTGCGACAGTCCGCCCGCATGAGGCGATCGCCGCAGAGCCCCTGCCGACTTCAAATCCACCGGCACTACGACCGCCTCCCAAACAGCAGGCAACGCCACGCCGCCAACCCCCCGTGACCGTGGCCACGTCGGAGTCACGCTTCTTTTTGCCCGGGGACGATCGCGAGAAACTCTGGCGGAAAACGGTCGCCACGGTTGGAGCCGAGCGACCAATCGTTAGGATCATCACGCCGGATTTTAAAGCAGATCCTCCGACGGAAGGCTTGTTGGAAACATCGTGGGAAGCTGCAACTGCGCCAGAACCCGCCGGTCAAATGCTTTCCAGGGCGGTCGTTCATGCCGTGCCGGAAGATAACGGTCTGTGGATCGAATTGGGTGTGGAGGGGTCTCTTGAGCCGCGACTTTCGAATAGCGTTGCAACTCCGTTTGCAGAGGCCGTTTCTCAGTCGCTCGCGTCTGGCGATTCCGAGGTTCAGCCCGTATCGCTGTGGTGGTCGCAACAAACACCGGCGTCGGATCGCGTCGCTCAGGTTCCTGTTCAACTCACTCAAGGCTCAACGCAATGGCAAGATTCGATCGTCACGCTTCCTCCGGCGTACCCGAGCACGTTGTCATTCAACTTCCAGCCGAGTCCGTCGGCCCGTCGGTTTGGAAGCAAAATCATCCAGGACTACTACCACTTCTATTCATGCGACAGCCTCGTCTACCTGACGGGTGCCGTCGGCGCCGCAGCCCTGATGGCCAACACGGGATTCGACACAACCATGCAAAACGCTTGGCAGACGAGCGTCGCCCCAACAGGCATCGGGAATTTCTTTGCAAACAGTAAGCCGCTGGGAGAAGGTAAATACGCCGTGCCTATCTTCGGCGCAGCAGCGCTCACTGGAGTGTTGCTGGAGGGCCTCCCGGCGGGAGACATTGTCGGCGAATGGGGATCCCGTTCGTTGCGGATGTTTATCGTGGGGGCGCCGGTAGTGGTGACGTTACAGTATGCAACAGGTGCCCCGCGGCCCAGCGAAAACCTACCCTCTGGTAGCGATTGGCTGCCCTTTCATCACAACGGCCATGGAGCCAGCGGTCACGCGTTCAACGGTGCGATCCCGTTCATCGCAGCCGCAGACATGGTGGAAAATCCATGGGCGAAGGGCGGTCTCTACGTCTGCTCCACGTTCACGGGCTTCTCGCGCATGACGACTGACTCCCATTATCCTTCTCAAGTATTCCTCGGTTGGTACATCGCTTTGGCCAGTTCGATGGCCGTTAACCGGACCGAAATAAAGTTTGCTGGCATGTATGTAAAGGCCGTTCCGCTGCCCATCGCAAACGCATCCGGCATGGCCCTCGAGGCAAGGTGGTGATCGGATTCAACGCTTGTTGCGCCTGCGACGAGTGGGAAAAATGCCCGGCGACATGCTCGACCGGACGGTATCGAGTTTTGTCCGCCGTCTGGGACACGTTTTGTCAGCCCACCGCAGCTTGAAAAGCGCCGTTGAACAGGGCTGTCCTTCGATCAACCGTGTGCCGGAGGCGGCCTCTAGGCAAGATGGGCATCGGCAAGAAAGGCTGCCAAGAAGAACTCGTTTGGTGTTTCCAACGTATCGGCCCCGGCCCCTTGAATATACCCCCATCATTTTAAGGGTGTCCGATAGAAAACATCGGCCGACTTTGACGATTGTGCCGATAAAGAAGACAGTTTAAGCGAGATCGCCAGCGGCCATATGCCCCTTCAGCTCAGCAGCCGAGTCGGATGACTTCGATGCCACCACCCGAGCCGAATCGCCGTGATTATCGTCGCTGCTCGCATGTCGTTTGGGCACTGGCGATTCTCGCTGTCGGTGGCCTGGCGGGCTGCCGTTCCTCGCTGAAGTATCGGCTAACGGATCACACGGCCGTCTCGATCCAGCTCAACAAACGGTTTGACATACAGTTGGGTCCAACAGCCCGTCCTCGCCGCATCATCTACCCGCACGGCATATCACTGGCAGACGAACTCTCTGACGAACGGGCTGTGTTGATCGCCCTCTGGAACAACGCCTTCTTTCTCGAGACCCTCACTGACCTCGGTATCGCGAGCGGCGATCTTGTGCAGGCTGGCCTGCTACCCGATCCTGAGTTCTGGTACATCGCCTCGGTTCCCGGGAAGCCTCTGCGATACCTCGTTGATTTCCCGATCGAGTCGCTCTGGCTTCGGCCGATCCGGGTGGCGGCTGCCAGCAAGGAGCTGTTCCGCGTTCGCGATCGGCTCACGCAGATCGCGATCGACTTGATTCGCGACACGAGGCAGGGCTTTGCCGACGTGGTTCTTGCGTACGGCCGCCGCGAGGTGGCGCATCAGGCCGTCGATATCCGCAAGAAGATCGCCTCTATCGCGCGTCAGCGACTCGAAGCCGGCGATATCAGCCGGCAGGAGTATTCGGCGGCACTCATCGAGTCTCACATCGCGGAGCAGGATGCTGCGAGAATTGATTACGATGTTGGGATCACCGAAGAGCGGCTCCGAAACCTGATGGGAACTTCTGACGACCGCACACTGCTTTTGATCCGGCGGATACCAGAGCGGTATCCAGCGCCACCGGCGCTAGCGCCGCTCGTCGCCGATGCGGTACGAAATCGCCCCGATGCTCTTGCCGCTGCCGATGCTGCTGCTGCGGCCACTGAGCGATTGCGGCTCACGCGGATCGGCTGGTTTCGGTTCCTCGGCATCTTGGACGCATCTGGTGGCTACCGCGATAGTCACGAGGTCGGCCCAGGGTTCCGGATGACGGTGCCACTATGGAACTGGAACCAGGGCAACATCGCCCGGGCGGAGGCAGAACTGGAAAAGGTCGAGCGGATGCGGCAGACGGTAAACAACCAGATCGTCCAGGACGTTTATCAGGCGCATCTGCGGTTTGCACAGACGCAGGCCGAATTGAAGATCCTCGACACGCTCGTGCGACCCGAAGCCGAGGTGACGCTGGATCGCACGGAACTGGCCTACGAGGAAGGCAACACGACCTACGTCATCGTACTCCAGACCACGCACCAACTACTTGCCAGCCGGCTCAGGGAATTTCAGCTTCAGGCCGATCTGCTACGTTACTGGGCGGAACTCGAGCGAAGTGTCGGTCGCCACCTTGACGATCCGGTGCAGTCGCCACCGGCACCCCTACCTGTTCCCAGAGACTTTCCCCTCGACGAGGCGGCCGAGCCCATCGAGCCGCCGGATGCCACCCCCCTGCCGTCGCCATGATCATTGTTCGCTTATTGTCCGCCGTCGCCATCGTTGCAATTCTGGCAGGGGCCAGTGTTGTGGCCTGGTGGGTCGTCGAGACGCGGCCTCAACCGCAAAAAGATGGCAAGGCGGCCACTCCATCGGTCCTTGTTCATAAGGTCGCCGAAGCGGAGATGGGGCTGATCCGCCTTTCGGAAGAGGCTGAGGACCACCTCGGACCGGAGACCGCACCGGTTGAAATGCAGAGCGTGCGGCGGGTGCGCACCTATGGCGGCGAAGTGACCGTTCCCGCCGGCCGAACGATAACGGTTTCAGCCCCACTTGGCGGAATGCTTCGCGGCCCAACGACCGGCGTGCCGCTCGCGGGAAGCCTAGTCACCAAGGGACAGTCCATCTTTCTCCTGCTGCCGCTTTTGTCTCCGGAGGCCAGCACAACGTTTGCCGCGGCCAAGGTCGACGCGGAGGGGCAGGTCCACACCGCCAAAACGCAACTGGAGATGACGAAGCTCGCCTGGAATCGAGCGGATCGTCTGCTCAAGGGTGAAGCTGGTAGTAAACGGGCAGTCGAGGAGGCGCAGGCCCAATATGACACAGCCCAACGCACGCTGGAGGCGGCCGAGTCGCGACTCGCAATACTCACAAAGGCAGTCGGTGACGCCGCCACTGGCCGTGCATCACCGATCCAGATCGAGGCTCCGGAGCCTGGCATTCTGCGAAGCGTCTTGGCGCTCGCTGATCAGAACGTGCCTGGAGGGGCCATTCTTTTCGAGGTGGTCGATCTAGGTCAGGTATGGATCCGCGTGCCGATCTACGTCGGAGACCTCGATACCATCGACAGGGACGAGGCCGTCAGGGTGGGTAGCCTGAGCGGTCGAATCTCCGGGGAAATGTCTGAGGCCCTGCCGGTCGCTGCCCCACCCTCGGCGAATCCGCAGGCTGCGACGGTTGACCTCTACTACGCGCTTGAAAACCGCCGGATCGAACTCACTCCCGGCCAACGAGTGGGCGTGACGATCCCGCTGGCCGGCAACCACGAGGTCCTGGCGGTTCCGTGGGGCGCCATCGTCTACGACATACAAGGTGAGGCCTGGGTGTACCAACGCACCGCCCCCCGCACCTACAAGCGGGTGCGGGTCGTTCTGCAGTACGTGGTGAATGGCGTCGCGGCACTGGCGACGGGGCCGGCCGTCGGTGCGGAAATCGTGACGGCCGGGGCGCAGGAACTGCTGGGGGCGGAAACGGGTTTCAGCAAGTAAGGGATCGAGCGGATGAACTGGTTGATATCCACCGCATTGAAGTTCCGAGTCATCGTGCTAGCGATCTGTGTCGCGCTGTCTATCTTCGGCTATCAGATGCTAGCGACTGCGCCCCTCGACGTGTTTCCCGAGTTTGCGCCCCCGAAGGTCGAAGTGCAGACCGAGGCACCGGGACTTTCTACGGAGGAGGTGGAGAACTTGGTGACGCTACCGCTGGAGAACGCGCTCAACGGCACGCCCGGCATGAAGACAATCCGCTCCAAATCAGTACTCGGTCTCTCGTCGGTCGTCCTCGAATTCCGCGAAGGCACACCACTTCACCAAGCCAGACAATATGTACAGGAGCGCGTTACCACCGAGGCGCCGCGGCTGCCTGCGGTCGCCCGCCCGCCAGTAATCCTGCAACCTCTTTCCTCCCTGAGCCGCGTACTCAAGATCGGCATGTCCTCCGACGTGCTTTCGCAGCGGGAACTCTCCGAACTGGCTATTTGGACGATCCGCCCGAAGCTCATGGCCGTTCCGGGCGTGGCCAACGTTGCGGTCTGGGGCCAGCGTGACACGCAGTATCAGGTGCTCGTCGATCCCGAGCGGCTGCGCTCCCATGGCGTGACTCTCGATCAGGTGCTCCGCGCCGCCGGCGATGCGACCGTTCTTGATGCCGGCGGGTTCATCGACACTCCCAACCAACGGCTAGCGGTGCGTCAGATGTCCCAAATTCTCGATCCCAACGACCTCGCCCGCACGGTCGTCGACTTCCGGGCTGGCGCTCCGCTTCGCATCGGCGACGTCGCGGACGTCGTCATCGGGTCGCCGCTCCCAATCGGCGACGCGATCATCAATGACAAGCCGGGGCTCCTGCTGATCGTGGAAAAGCAGCCGGAGGGCAACACGCTGGAAGTCACACGGCAGGTGGAGAAGGTGCTCGAGGCCATCCGTCCCGGGCTCCATGATGTGGAACTGGATCCTACGATCTTCAGGCCTGCCTCGTTCATCGAGAAGGCGATCCACAACCTCCGGCACGCGCTGATCGTCGGCTGCCTGCTGGTCGTCGTGATCCTCATCATTTTTCTGTACGACTGGCGCACGGCCGTGATCAGTCTGACGGCGATTCCACTGTCGCTGCTAGGTGCGATCATGGTGCTCTGTGCTTGGGGGGCCACCATCAACACGCTGGTGCTAGCCGGCCTTGTTATTGCGCTCGGGGAGGTCGTCGACGACGCCATTATCGACGTCGAGAATATTGTCCGGCGGTTGCGGCTGAACGATGCGGCTGCCAACCCCCGATCAGCCTTCATGGTTGTTCTCCATGCGTCGCTTGAGGTGCGCAGTGCCGTTGTCTACGCGAGCCTGATCGTGGTCACGGTGTTCATTCCCATTTTCTTTCTCGAAGGCATCGCTGGGGCGTTTTTTCGTCCCCTCGCAACGGCGTACATTCTGTCGATCACGGCTTCCTTACTCGTGGCTCTCATTGTCACGCCAGCGCTTTCGTACATGTTGCTCACAGGCCGGCCGCAGGCGCACGTGGAATCACCCGTGACTCGGTGGTTGCGTCGGGGCTATGCGGCTGTGCTGCCGGCACTTGTGCGGTCTCCGGCAATCGTGCTGACCTGCCTTGCGGCAGTGCTCATCGTCAGCATGGCCGCTGCGACCCGGCTTGGCCAGGAGTTCCTGCCCGAGTTCCATGAGACAGACTTCCTCATGCATTTTCTGGAGCGTCCCGGCACCTCGATCGAGGCCATGGATAGGATGACGGTTCGCGCCAGCCGCGAACTGCGAGCAATCCCGGGCGTTCGCAACTTCGGCGCGCACATCGGCCGCGCGGAGGTCGCCGACGAGGTGGTGGGCCCCAACTTCACCGAACTCTGGATTAGCATCGATCCCGCCGCCGACTATACCGCGACTGTGCATCTCATCCGTGAGGCGATGACCGGCTATCCGGGCATCTTTTCGGATGTCCAGACGTATCTTAAAGAACGCAGCAAGGAGGTGCTCTCGGGCGCGGGTGCCAGTATTGTGGTGCGGCTCATCGGTCCGGATATGGCTGTGCTTCGTCGCAAGGCCAAGGATGTCGAAAAGGCGATGGCCCGCGTACCGGGCGTGATCGATCTCAAGGTTGAGCCCCAAGTGCTCGTGCCACAGGTGCAGGTGCGACTGGTCGCCGATGCCGCGGAGCGGTTTGGGCTGACCGCGGGGCATGTGCGGCGGGCGACCACGACGCTTCTGCGGGGCACGCGGGTGGGTGAGGTCTATGACGGCCAGAAGCGGCGGGCCGTTGTAGTCTGGGGCGAGGCTCACTTGAGGACCGACTTATCGGCGCTGCGTTCACTCCTTATCGACTCGCCGTCCGGTGCCCAGGTCCGGCTCGGAGATGTGGCCGACGTGTCGATCGTACCGATGCCCAATGAGATCAAGCACGAGTCAGCGTCACGACGCATTGACGTAACATGCAACGCTGCGGGACGCGATCTCGGCTCCGTGGCTGGCGAGATTGAGAAGGGGGTCAAAAACATCCCCTTCGATCGAGGATACCACCCTGAGTTTCTCGGGGAGTTCACGGCCCGCGCTGAATCGGGGCGTCGGCTGTTTTTCTTCGGTGCGGTGTCGATGATCGGCATCGTTCTCCTGCTGTATGCCGATTTCCAGTCGTGGCGGCTCACCTGGATCGTCATGCTCACAATCACCTTCGCGCTCACCGGCGGCATTTTCGGCGTGATGTTGACGGGCGGCATCATGTCGCTTGGCTCGCTGGTTGGTTTTGTCACGGTGCTCGGAATTGCCGCCCGCAATGGCATCATGCTCATCAGCCATTATCGCCACCTCGAGCAGGAGGAGAATGAGCCGTTCGGGGTCGCCTTGATCCTCCGCGGTACCGAGGAGCGGCTGGCACCCATCCTGATGACGGCTCTCACTACAGGGCTGGCGCTACTGCCGCTGATCGTCAACGGCGACCAACCCGGTAGCGAGATCGAGTATCCGCTCGCGGTGGTGATCCTGGGCGGATTGTTGACTTCCACCGTACTCAATCTCTCGCTTGTGCCCGCCCTTTACCTGCTGTTGGGCAGGGGAGCAATCGCGCGAGAGCAGGTCTCTCGCGGAATCGAGACAACCTGACGAGTGAGACAGCGTCCAGAAATAATCGGTGACATGTGCGGCGACGCGTGCGTAGAATGCGTCCAAGGCGACACTCGATCGCTTCTTCAGTCTCTCTCACGAAAGGCAAATATCATGTACCGTTTTCTCATAGCTCTGGCGCTGGCTGGCAGTGTATTCGCCACTCCTTCGATGGCTGCTGAGACGAAAAAGGATCCGGCCGCCAAGGATGTCTGCATCAAGGCCTGCAATGATTGCCTTCGAGCTTGTCGGGAATGCCTGATTGGCTGCGACTGTCCGATGTGTGAAAAACACTGCCTGACGTGCATTGAGACGTGCCGGACTTGTGTGGCGCTCTTAGAATACGACTCGCCCTTGGCCGATAAGATGTGCGAGGTGTGTGAGGAAGCGTGTGAAGAATGTGGTGAAGAGTGCGAGAAGTGTGGTGACATGCCCTGCTGCAAGAAGTGTGCTGAGGCCTGCCAGAAGTGCCACGACGCCTGCGAATCCATGGCCGGGCACTGAGCGATTTATCTAGATCTGTACTAGCGGCGGTCAGTTCAAGTGGGTCGTCAACGGGAAGCAAGCTCGTTGACGACCCATGCGCTTTCAACAGCCAACGCTTCCCCGCGGTCTGACGGCCTAAGCACCGGCTTGCCGCCATGACCTGCCCCTCTTAAACCGAATCACTCAAATAAGAGAATTCATGTGTGTGGCAAACCGAAGCAAGCAAACAATGCCACGCGGAAAAAAGGAGCAGGCTCCAGCAAATGGAATCCCCGAAGAACCTGGTCTTGGGTTTACTGAGGCCGTGTCTCACCAGCTCAACGGATTTGAGTTACCATGACCAAAGTCTTGAATCCGATCAGGGCTAATTGCATTTGGGCCGAAATTGCCGCCGGTCATCGATAAAGAATCGGCGGGGTCCCGCGATCAACTTCACTCCGAATAGGAAAGCTCGGCTGCCCAAACCAGATAATCGGAGGATCCTAAGGTTAATAAATTCAGCGGTGACCAGCATTACGCATGGCCGCTGATCATGTGCCTGTGCGGTGTGGACTACTTCAGCACATTGGGTCACCAGCCAAGCATCGCGTTTGAGGGCTCCTTCGGCAGCCCCAAAGGGACGAGATAACGGTTGTGCGCCCCTTCAGGACTGTAGGAAAATAAGGGTCTTCCGGTATTTTAGTGGCACGCCCTGGTCGTTTTGGGGCCGTCAATGGGCTAGATTACCGGGATGGAAACACTCTCTGCACATTATGCCCGGTTGCTCGGGATTGATGAATCTTGGCGGGTTGAAGCTGTCGACCTCCGGCTTGAAGA